>Ga0307278_10001355_pt1 | contig 12217 bp, 8 predicted proteins | sample ER_DNA_117_FD_194482 | JGI IMG/M metagenome (GOLD analysis project Ga0307278, IMG submission 194482) | Bulk soil microbial communities from the East River watershed near Crested Butte, Colorado, United States - ER_DNA_117 | ecosystem: Environmental > Terrestrial > Soil > Floodplain | place: USA... | reverse complement strand
CGAGACGTGCGAGGATTCAGGTTGGCCAAGGGCGAAGACGGAGTTTTCCCCAGTCAGTCCCATCCTCGTTGTGTCGAACACACGTTCGTAGTAGGGTGCTCGCACCACAGCGGAAAGCCCTCCCCCCTTGGGTCTGCTGCCGCCACGTCGACGAGGAGAGGATATGTCATGGCCGCCACCTATACTGCCCGGAACGGCAGCGTTCGGGGAGGGACCGTGGAACGGGAGAAGGCACTGGAAGTCGCCCTGCTTCAGATCGAGAAGCAGTTCGGCAAGGGCTCGGTCATGCGCATGGGCGTCGACGGTCCGGCCACCCCGATCGAGGCCATCCCGACGGGCAGCTTGGCCCTCGACCTCGCCCTGGGTATCGGCGGGGTGCCCCGCGGGCGCGTCGTCGAGATCTACGGCCCCGAGGCGTCGGGCAAGACGACCGTGTCGCTGCACATCATCGCCGAGGCGCAGCGGGCCGGCGGGATCGCCGCTTTCATCGACGCCGAGCACGCCCTCGACGTAACCTACACCCGCAACCTCGGCGTCAACACCGACGCATTGCTGGTCTCGCAGCCCGACACCGGCGAGCAGGCCCTCGAGATCGCCGACATGCTCGTCCGCTCGGGCGCCATCGACGTCGTCGTCATCGACTCGGTTGCCGCGCTGGTCCCCCGGGCCGAGATCGAGGGCGAGATGGGCGACTCCCACGTCGGTCTCCAGGCCCGCCTCATGAGCCAGGCCCTCCGCAAGCTCTCCGGCACGATCTCGAAGTCCAAAACCACCGCCATCTTCATCAATCAGCTGCGCGAAAAGATAGGCGTGTTGTTCGGCTGTTTTCACTATGACACCCGCGTCACGCTAGCCGACGGCACGCAGGAGAAGATCGGCAAGATCGTCAACCAGCGGCTGCCGGTCGAAGTGCTCTCCTATGATCCAGAAGCCGGCGCGGTCGTGCCGAAGAAGGTCGTCAACTGGTTCGACAACGGCCCGGCCGACGAGTTCCTCCAGTTCACGGTGGCGCACCCGGGCGGCAACGGCCGGTCCCAGTTCGCCTGCACGCCGAACCACAAGATCCGCACCCCGGCAGATTGGAGAGAGGCGCAGGAGTTGGCCGTCGGCGACCGGGTGATGCAGGCGCTCCCGCACCGGCTCTCCGACTTCCAGTGGGAGGTACTGCTCGGCGGTCTGATGGGTGACGGTGCCCTCAGCTCGTCCCGGAGCGGCTTCGGTGCCCGTTACCGGTTCGGCCACGGTGCTCGTCAGGCCGAATACTGCGACTGGAAGGGCTCACTGTTCGGCAACCTGCAGGTGAGCCGGACCAGTAATGCCTCGGGCGTGGTGTTCTACGAAGTGCAGCCCCTTCCCGAGCTGGCCGAGCTCCGCCAAGCCGTCTACGTCGGGGGCAAGAAGGTTCTCAGCCACGACTACTTGAAGGGTCTCACGCCGCTGTCTCTGGCCATCTGGTACATGGACGACGGGACGTTCTCGCTGCGGGCCAAGGGCGTGCAGGAGCGGACCCGGGACGGCAGCGGTCGGTCAGACATCTGCATCGAGGCGATGGAGCCGACGACCCGCACGCGGCTGGTCGACCACCTTGCCGACACCTGGGGCATCCGCGCGAAAATGATCCAGCGCGCAGGCAAGGCGGTGCTCGTCTTCGCCAAGGACGAGACGGCCAAGCTGCATGCGCTCATCGCGCCGTTCGTCCATCCTTCGATGCAGTACAAGCTGCTGCCTCGCTACCGTGGTCAGTTCGGTGTCAAGCCGGTCTACTCGCCGATGCGTTACGAGCTGCTTCCCATGCCGGTCCTGGCCATCGTCCCCAAGCCGAAGTCGAGGAAGACACACCGATTCGACATCGAGGTCGAGGGTAGCCACAACTACTTGGCCGATGGCGTCGTCGTGCACAACTCACCTGAAACGACGCCCGGTGGCCGTGCGCTCAAGTTCTATGCTTCCGTCCGACTGGACGTGCGCCGAATCGAGTCGCTGAAGGACGGCGCCGACGTGGTCGGCAACCGCACCAGAGCCAAGGTCGTGAAGAACAAGTGCGCCGCCCCATTCAAGACCGCGGAGTTTGACATCATCTACGGTCAGGGCATCTCCAAGGAGGGCAGCCTGCTCGACGTCGGGGTCGACGTGGGGCTGATCAAGAAGTCCGGGGCCTGGTTCACCTATGACGGCGACCAGCTCGGGCAGGGTCGGGAGAACGCCCGGAACTTCCTGCGGGACAACCCGGAGCTGGCCAAGGAGATCGAGGGCAAGATCAAGGCCCAGCTCGGGATCGGCCAGACCGACACCGCGGTGGACGGCGCCGCGCCCACGATCGCGCCGGAGCTAGCCGAGAGCTGACCGTGCCACAGCGACCAGAGCAGGGTAGGCCCAAGCCGGAGCAGGACGCCGGGTCCACCCGCGCCCCGGCGCGCCGCTCGTCGCGGGCGGTCGCCGTTGAGAAGGCCGAGCAGCCGCCCGGTGCCGCAGAGAGACCTGCGACTCACGACCCGGTGACGGTGGCCCGGGAGGCGGCGTTGCGGCTGCTGGCGGTCAGGGCGCGGAGCCGTGCGGAGCTCGAACGCCGGCTCGGGCCGCGCGGGCTGCCGGAGGAGGCGGTCGCGGTCGCGCTCGACCGGCTGGAGGCGGTGGGGCTGGTGGACGACGAGGCGTTCGCCAAGGAGTACGCCGAGAGTCGGGCCGGCCGCGGCGCCGATGCGGCCGTGATCGCCCGTGACCTGCGCGCCCGCGGGGTCGACACGGACCTCGCGGCTCGGGCGAGCGGCGCCGCCGTGCCAGCGGACGAGCAGGCCGAGCGCTGCCGGCAGGTGGCCGAGGCCAGGCTGGTGCGCATGGAAGGGCTCAGGCCGGAAGTGCAGTTCCGCCGGCTGGCCGGGTATCTAGACCGACGGGGCTATCCGGCCGGGCTCATCGACGCGGTCGTCAGCGACCTCATCAACTTCGAGGAAGGCGTCCATTCCGACCGAGTCTGACCCTTCACAACCCTTCTGACCTGCCCTTCCTTGACCGGATGGGCCGGCCCGGCCTACCCTGAGCAGGCCCGGTCCTGCCGAGCCTTCTCTGCGATTACGTAACCTTGCTCAATCGACCGTACGCCGGATTGCCGTCCCCGGAAGGCAGAGGAACTTCCTCTGCCTCGTGTTCGATCGTTTTGGTACACGCGACCTCCAGGTCGTGAATCGCAGGCTTCTCTGCAGCGCCGGGCGTCCGCTCGGCGCTGTTGCCGTCTCAGGAGCCTTCTGGCTCTCTGGCCGCCGCGCGGCTTGAACCGGTCGGGTACCCCCGGCCGGATGGGGGACAAAGGAGGCCGCTGTGGAGGCCGGCATCATCGCAGTTGTCGGAGCCCTTGTGGGCATCATCGTCGGGTTCGTCAGCGGCACCAGCTACCAGCGCAAGCAATCGGCCAACCTGCTCGGCTCGGCCGAGGACCAGGCCCGGGCCATGATCGAGGACGCCCGCCGCCAGGCTGACACCGCCCGGCGCGAGGCGGCGGTCGAGGCTCGGGACGAGGTCCTGAAGCTCCGGCAGGCCGCCGGGGGGGATGTCCTCAAGCTTCGACAAGAAGTCGAGGTTGAGGTCCGAGGCCGCATGGTCGAAGTCCAGCGCCGCGAAGATCGACTGCTCGCCCGGGAGGAGGGGTTGGAGGCGAAGTCGACCCTGCTCGACCGGCGCGAGGCGACCATCCACGACCGTGAGCAGACCCTCGAGGCGGGCCGGCGCGAGCTCGAGTCGAACGCCGACGAGCACCGCCGCCGGCTCGAGCAGGTCGCCGCGATGACCGCCACCGAGGCCAAGGCCATGCTGGTGAAGCAGATCGAGGAGGACGCCAAGCGGGACGCCATGGGGCTCGTCCGCGACCTCGAGCAGCAGGCGCGCGAGGAGGCGGACCGCCGGGCCAGGAAGATCGTCACCCTGGCCATCCAGCGGGTCGCTTCGGAGCAGACCTCGGAGTCGACGGTGGCGGTGCTGCCCCTGCCGTCCGACGACATGAAGGGCCGCATCATCGGGCGCGAGGGCCGCAACATCCGCGCCTACGAGGCGGTCACCGGCGTCAACCTGATCATCGACGACACCCCTGAGGCGGTCCTCCTCTCCTGCTTCGACCCGGTGCGCCGCGAGGTCGGCCGGCTCACCCTCGAGAAGCTCGTCTCCGACGGGCGCATCCATCCCGCCCGCATCGAGGAGACCTACGAGCGGGCCAAGGTGGAGGTCGAGAGCGAGGTGCGGCGGGCCGGCGAGGACGCCTGCCTCGAGGTGGGCGTCACCGACCTGCACCCGGAGCTGGTCCGCGTGCTCGGCCGGCTCAAGTACCGCACCTCCTACGGCCAGAACGTGCTCCGCCACCTGATCGAGACCGCCCACCTCGCCGGGATCATGGCAGCCGAGCTCGGGCTCGACGTGAAGCTGGCCAAGCGGTGCGGCTTCCTCCACGACATCGGCAAGGCGCTCACCCACGAGATCGAGGGCTCGCACGCGATCATCGGAGCCGAGCTGGCCCGCCGGCTCAAGGAAGCCCCCGAGGTCGTCCACGCCATCGAGGCCCATCACGGCGAGGTCGAGCCCCGCACCGTCGAGGCGGTGCTCACCCAGTCGGCCGACGCCATCTCTGGTGGCCGGCCGGGGGCGCGCCGGGAGACCCTCGAGTCCTACGTCAAGCGCCTCGAACGGCTCGAGGAGATCGCCAACAGCTACTCGGGCGTGGAGAAGGTCTTCGCGATGCAAGCGGGCCGCGAGGTCCGGATCATGGTAAAGCCGGAGCAGATCGACGACGTGGCTGCCCAGGTGCTCGCGCGCGACATGGCCAAACGGGTCGAGCAGGAGCTGCAGTACCCGGGGCAGATCAAGATCACCGTGGTGCGGGAGATCCGCAGCGTGGAGTACGCCAAGTAGGCGGTCCACGCGGTCGGGCCGCCGCCGCGCGGTGCGGAGGACACGAGCTGGCTGGTTCCATGCTCGACTGTTGCCGGGCCCGCCAGGGGCGGGCGGTCCGGTCGAGCTGACCTGCTGCGATAGCATGAGACTGCCATGAGTGAGCGATACCTGATCCGCACCTTCGGGTGCCAGATGAACGAGCACGACTCCGAGCGCATCGCGGGGCTGCTCGAGGCCGACGGGATGCGGCCGGCCGCAGGTCTCGACGACGCCGACCTGGTCGTGCTGAACACCTGCGCGGTCAGGGAGAACGCCGACAACAAGCTCTACGGCGCCCTCGGCCACCTGGCCGCCACCAAGGCCGAGCGCGGCCTGGTGATCGCGGTGGGCGGCTGCCTCGCGCAGAAGGACCAGGGGAGGGTGCTGGCCAAGGCGCCCTGGGTGGACGTCGTGTTCGGCACGCACAACATCGGCAGCCTCCCGGTCCTGCTGCGCCGTGCCAGCGAGCAGGGTGTCGCCCAAGCCGAGTTCTTCGACGAGATGCAGGCGTTCCCCTCGGCCCTGCCCGCCCGGCGCGACAGCGACTGGTCTGCCTGGGTCGCGATCAGCGTCGGCTGCAACAACACCTGCACCTTCTGCATCGTCCCCATGCTGAGGGGCAAGGAGCGCAGCCGGCGTGTGGGCGACGTCGTGGCGGAGGTACAGGCGCTGGCCGGCGCCGGAGTTGTCGAGGTCACCCTGCTCGGCCAGAACGTCAACTCGTACGGGACCGACCTGCCCGGGCACCGCCAGCTCTTCGGGGAGCTGCTGCGGGCCCTCGACGGCGTGGACGGGCTCGAGCGGCTCCGCTTCACCAGCCCCAATCCGAAGGACTTCCGCGACGACGTGGTCGACGCCATGGCGAGCTGCCGGCCCTTGGCCGACCACGTCCACTTCCCGCTCCAGTCGGGCTCGGACCGCGTCCTCCGCCTGATGCGCCGCGGTTACCGCCGCCGCCGCTACCTCGAGATCCTCGGCAAGATCCGCGCCGCCATGCCCGGCGTGGCGTTCTCCACCGACGTCATCGTGGGGTTCCCCGGGGAGACCGAAGCCGACTTCGCCGACACGCTCGAGGTGGTCGAGCGGGCCGGTTTCGACTCCGCGTTCATGTTCCAGTACTCGCCCAGGCCCGGCACCGAGGCCGCATCCATGCCCGAGCAGATCCCGCCCGAGGTGGTCCGCGACCGCTTCTCGCGCCTGGTCGACCTGCAGGAACGCATCAGCCTGGAGCGCAACCAGGCGCTCGTCGGCACGGAGGTGGAGCTGCTGGTCGAGCTGGCCAGCTCCAAGACCAACCGGACCCGCATGTCGGGCCGGACCGGGTCCAACAAGCTCTGCCACTTCCCGGTGGCTGGCGGCGTCGCCCCCGGTGACTTCGTCACCGTCCGAGTGGAGCAGGCCGCTCCCCATCACCTGCTCGGCGGGCGGGTGCTCGCCCACCGCCCACGCCGGGTGCCGGCGGCGGGCTGTGGCGCCGCCCCGCCGCCCCGGCCCCTGCCCGCCGGCGCGGTGCCCCTGCCCCTGGTCGGCTGATGCCCGCGGTCAGGGCCGCGCTGCTCCCGCACCCGCCCCTGCTCGTCCCCGACCTGGCCGGAGGGGCCGCAGCCGAGCTCGACCCGCTGCGGTCGGCCTGCCGGCAGGCGCTGCGGTCGGTGCTCGCCGCGAGTCGTGCGGTCCTCATCCTGGGCGACGGCCCGGTCTGGGGGCTCGCCCGCCCGGGGGCGTTCGGCTCCTTCGCCCCGTACGGGGCGGACCTGAAGGCTGGGCTCCCGGGCAGCCCTCTGCCACTCGACCTTCGCGGCCTGCCCGAGCCCGCCCGCCTGGACGAGCTGCCCTTGTCCCTGGCGGTGGCCGCCTGGCTGCTGGGCTCTCCCGACGCCCAGGCGGACCAAGCCCCCGGCGGCGCGGTGCACGGCCTTGGCGCCCCGGACGCCCCGGCGGACCAAGCCCCCAGCGCCGCGGTGGGCGGCCCTGGCGCCGCGGTGGGCAGGCCTGGCGCCGCGGTGGGCAGGCCTGGCGTCACGGTGGGCAGGCCTGGCGTCACGGTGGGCGGGGCCGCGGCGACGCCCGCCCAGACCCCACCCACGGCGGTACCCGCGGAATTCACCGCAGTCGACCCGAGCTCGACCGTCGAGCTCCACCTGGCCGAGGTGACCATCCCGTCCGCACTGGCCCTGGCCGGGGTGACCATCCCGTCGGCACTGGGCCCGGGTGCCGCCGTCACCATCGGCAGGGAGCTGGCGCGCGCTGCCAGCCGGTTCGGGCCGGTCGGGGTAGTCGCCATGGCCGACCTCTCGGCCCGCCGGTCGGCCAAGGCGCCCGGTGCCCTCCATCCGGCGGCCGCGGGTTTCGACGCCGCCGTCGCTCGCGCCGTTGCCGCCGGGGACCTCCACGCCCTCGCCACGCTCGACCCTGGGCTGGCCGGGACGCTCATGGTCGCCGGCCGGGCGGTGCTGCAGGCGCTGGCCGGGACGATGGACGGGGCCGGCCAGCTCCACGGCGGGGTGCTCTACGACGACGCGCCCTACGGCGTCGGCTACGTCGTCGCGGTCCTGACCGCCAGGACCGGCGCCGGGCGCCGGGCCGCGCCGCCCCCGCCGCGATGAGCGCCCCGGCCCAGGACGGGGGCGAGAACCGCCGCGACCCCGGCTCGGCAGGGGTCCCGCCGGCGCCGGGTGAGGGCGGGGGCCGCCACGGCCCCGGGTGGGCGGAGGTCCCGAGGGTCGAGGTGGACCAGGGGTCCGGGGCGAGTGGGGGTCGCCCGGGGCCTGTCCTGGCTCTATCGGGGCCTGTCCTGGCTCTACCGGGGCCTGTCCTCGCTCTAGTGGGGCCGACCGCCGCGGGCAAGACGGCGCTCGCGCTTGAGCTCGCCCCCAGGCTCGGCGCCGAGGTGGTGAGTGCCGACGCCATGCTCGTCTACCGCGGCATGGACATCGGCACGGCGAAGCCGACCCCGGCCGAGCGGGCCCAGGTGCCGCATCACCTCGTCGACGTGGTCGATCCCAGCGAGGAGTTCTCGGTCGCCCGCTTCCAGCCAATGGCCCGCGCCGCCATCGCCGGCATCCTCGCCCGCGGCCGGGTCCCGTTGCTGGTGGGTGGCTCCGGCCTGTACTTCCATGCCGTGGTCGACGAGTTCGAGTTCCCGCCCACCGACGCCGCGGTCCGCTGCCGGCTCGAGGTCGAGGCGGCCGAAGTGGGCCTGCCCGTCCTGTACGAGCGGCTCGCCGGGCGCGACCCGGTCGCCGCCGCCCGCATCCAGCCCGGCAACCTGCGCCGCGTGGTCCGCGCGCTCGAGGTGATCGAGCTCACCGGCAAGCCGTTCTCCTCGTTCCGCAAGGCGATGGACGAGCCCGTGTCGCGGTACCGGCTCACCGTCCTCGGCCTTGATCCGGGCTCGGAGCGGGTGCGGCAGCGGGTCGCCGACCGGGTCGCCGCGATGGCCGCCGCCGGCCTGGTCGACGAGGTCCGACGCCTGGCCGCCGGCCCGCTGTCGCGCACGGCCCGCCAGGCGCTCGGCTACAAGGAGGTGCTGGACGCCATCGAGCGGGGCGGCTCGACCTCCGACGCCCTGGACGAGGTGGTCTCCCGCACCCGGGCCTACGCCAGGCGCCAGCTTGCGTGGTTCCGTCGGGACCCCCGGGTCCGATGGGGTACCCTTCCGGATGGGCCGGGCCTGGTCGCGTGGGCCCTGCGGGAGCTGACGGAGGGGTAGCGGCGTGGAGTTCGTCAAGGCGCACGGCACGGGCAACGACTTCGTGGTGGTCGAGGACCTCGGCGACGACTACGAGCTGTCAGCCGGGTTCGTGCGGGCGGTCTGCGACCGCCACTTCGGCGTGGGCGGCGACGGCTTGATCCGGATCGCCCCGGGCACCAGCGCGCCGTTCTTCATGGACTACCGCAACGCCGACGGGTCCGTCGCCGAGATGTGCGGCAACGGCGTCCGTGTCGTCGGCAAATACCTCGCGGACCGCGGCCACGTCACCGGCGCGTTCGATCTCGAGACGCGGGCAGGGGTCAAGCACCTCGAGTTGCACGCGGCCGATGACGGCTGCGTCGACCGGGTCACGGTCGACATGGGCGCGCCCAGCTTCGACCGGGCCGACCTGCCCATGCTCGGGGAGGGGGAGGCACTGAAGGAGCCACTCCAAGTCCAGGCGGGCCAGACCGTCGTCGGCACGTGCCTGTCCATGGGCAACCCGCACGTGGTCGTGCTGGTCGATGACGTGGACGCGGCGCCGGTGGCCTCCCTCGGGCCGTTGCTCGAGACCCACCCTGCCTTCCCGAACAAGACCAACGTGGAGTTCGTCCAGGTCGTCGGCGAGGACCTGCTCCGCCAGCGGACCTGGGAGCGTGGCGTGGGCGAGACCCTGGCCTGCGGGACCGGTGCGTGCGCGGTCGCGGTGGCGGGCCAGGTGCGCGGTCTCACCGGGCAGCGGGTCGAGATCGAGCTGCGCGGCGGTCGCCTGGAGCTCGAGTGGGTGCCCGGCCGGACCGTCCGCATGACCGGGCCGGCCCGCGAGGTCGCCCACGGCACCCTTGGCGACGAGCTGCTCGAGAAGCTGGGGCAAGCCTGAGGATGCCGCCGGCTGCCGGTCCACCCGGACCCGCCCCTGACCACGGCACAGGCGCTCCTGCGGGCCGTGGCCGCGGCGGGATCCGCCCGGCCATGGCACCGGCGCTGTTGGGGACTGCCGCGGCGGGATCGGCTCCACCATGGCACCGGCGCCCTTCGGGATCCCCCGGGCCATGGCACAGGCGCTGTTGGGGGGCCGTGGGGGGGGCGAGCGCCCCCCCCACATCGACAGAGGACTACGGGTGCCCCCTGCCCGCCATTGACCAGCGGCCGTTCGCCGCGAAAGGAGATCAGCCAGCATGCAGACCGCGCGACGAATCGCGGCGCTCCCGCCCTACCTCTTCGCTGAGATCGACAGGAAGGTGGCAGTGGCGAGGGCGGCCGGCACCGACGTGATCTCGTTCGGGGTCGGCGACCCTGACCTGCCCACGCCCGGGTTCGTGGTCGAGGAGCTGGCCCGCGCCGCGCATGACCCCTCGACTCACCAGTACCCGAGCTACTTCGGGCTGCCCGCGTTCCGGCAGGCGATCGCCGACTTCTACGAGCGGCGCTTCGGGGTGGCCCTCGACCCGGCCACCCAGGTGCTGCCGCTCATCGGCTCCAAGGAGGGGATCGCCCACCTGCCCTGGGCGTTCGTCGACCCTGGCGACCCGGTGCTTGTGACCGAGCCCGGCTACCCGGTTTACGAGATCGGCACGATCCTGGCCGGCGGCGAACCGGTCCACATCCCGCTCACCGCCGAGGAGGGCTGGTTCCCCGACTTCGGCCGGGTCGACGGGCCGGTCGCCGACCGGGCCAAGATCCTCTGGCTCGGGTATCCGTCCAACCCGACCGCGGCCGTGGCCACCATCGACCAGTTCGACACCGCTGTGCGCTTCGCGGCCGAGCACGACCTGCTGCTCGCCCACGACAACGCGTACTCAGAGATCACCTACGACGGGTTCGTCGCGCCGTCGGTGTTCCAGGTGCCGGGCGCGACGGACGTGGCGGTCGAGTTCGGGTCGCTGTCGAAGATCTTCAACATGACCGGCTGGCGCGTCGGCTGGGTCGTCGGCAACCCGACCGCGATCGAGGCACTCGGTCGGGTGAAGACGAACATCGACTCGGGCATCTTCAACGCGGTGCAGCGGGCCGGGGTGGCCGCGCTTTCGAGCGACATGTCCCACCTGCCCGGCCTGGTGGCAACCTACCAGCGGCGCCGTGACCGCATCATGGAGGTGTTCTGGGAGGCCGGCTGGAAGGTCGACCCCCCCAAGGGCGCCCTCTACGTCTGGCTGCCCAGCCCGCAGGGGGAGTCGAGCGTGGATTTCACCGCCCGCCTGCTCGAGGACGCCGGCGTGGTCGTCGCGCCCGGGTCCGGGTACGGGCCGAGCGGCGAGGGCTACATCCGCCTCTCGCTCACGATCCCGGACGCCCGCCTGGAGGAGGGCTGCGAGCGCGTGCGCAAGGCGCTGGTCGGGGGGTAGGTGCGATGGCCGAGGAAACCCGCGCGACGGATCCGGCGCGACCCGCTACCGTTGACGACATGGCCAACCAAGGTTCCATCGACGTCCGCCGTAGCGACACCGACATCAAGCTCATCGAGCTGCGCAAGCTCCGCCTCGAGCGCGTGGTGCTGGTCGGCGTGGCTGTGAACGGCTCCATCGCAGCGTCCGAGCAGTCGCTGGAGGAGCTGGCCCGCCTGGCCGAGACGGCCGGGGCCGAGGTGCTCGACATGGTGCTCCAGCGCCGCGACCGCCCGGACGCGGCGACGTTCGTCGGCAAGGGCAAGGCGAGGGAGCTGGCCGCCACAGTCAGGGCGCTCCACGCCGACACCGTGATCATGGACGACGAGCTGTCGCCCGGTCAGCTCCGCCAGCTCGAGGAGCTGGTCGACGCCAAGGTCATCGACCGCACGGCGCTCATCCTCGACATCTTCGCCCAGCACGCCACCAGCCGGGAGGGCAAGGCCCAGGTCGAGCTGGCGCAGCTCAACTACCTGCTCCCGCGCCTCCGCGGCTGGGGCGAGAGCCTGACCAGGGCTGGCGGCGGCATCGGGACCAGGGGTCCGGGCCGGGGTCCGGGCGAGACCAAGATGGAGCTCGACCGGCGCCGGATCCGGCGCCGGATCACCAAGCTCCGACGCGACCTTGTCGACCTGGCCCGCACCCGGGACGTCAAGCGCCAGCGCCGCGAGCGGGCCGGCGTTCCCGCCGTCGCCCTTGCCGGCTACACCAACGCGGGCAAGTCCACCCTGCTGAACCGGCTCTCGGGCGCGGGCGTCCTGGTGGAGGACAAGCTGTTCTCGACCCTGGACCCGACCACGCGGCGGTTGGACTTGCCCGACGGGCGCTCGGCCACCCTCACCGACACGGTCGGGTTCATCGCCAAGCTGCCCCACGACCTGGTCGAGGCGTTCAAGTCGACCCTCGAGGAGGTGGCAAGGGCCGACCTGCTCGTCCACCTGGTGGACGCGTCCCGGCCGGACCCGGCCGAGCAGGTCGCCGCGGTACGGGCCGTCCTCGGCGAGGTCGGAGCGGCCGAAGTGCCCGAGCTGCTGGTGCTCAACAAGGCCGACCTGGTCGACGAGGTGACCCGTGCCCGGCTGACCCGGCAGTTCCCTGCTGTGCCGCTGGTGTCGGCGGCGACCGGGGAGGGCATCGACGTCCTGCTGGCCGAGATCGCTGCGCGCCTGCCCCACCCCGAGGTGCTGCTCACTGTGCTGCTCCCGTTCGAGCGCGGCGACCTGGT
>Ga0307278_10001354_pt1 | contig 12221 bp, 10 predicted proteins | sample ER_DNA_117_FD_194482 | JGI IMG/M metagenome (GOLD analysis project Ga0307278, IMG submission 194482) | Bulk soil microbial communities from the East River watershed near Crested Butte, Colorado, United States - ER_DNA_117 | ecosystem: Environmental > Terrestrial > Soil > Floodplain | place... | reverse complement strand
GGAGGCGGGCAGCCCGGACATGGTGACGACCCGCTTGACCCCGAGGAGCGCCGCCAGGGAGATCGCCTCGCGCACGTCGTTGCCGTGCTTGTCCCGCACCTCCGGGTCGGGGTGCAGCGGGTTGCCGTTGCAGTTGAGCGCCGTGAGGGTCACGCCGGTCGAGCTGAACAGCCCCAGGTACTCGTCGCGCGCGTCCTGGCTGGCGCGCACCTGCTGGATCGGGAGATGCGGCGCGGGCAGGAACCCGCCGGAGTTGATCTCCGCGCTGTCCAGCCCCAGGTCGCCAAGGGTCCGCAGCGCCTCGGCGACGGGCTTGTCGTGCAGGCAGGCGGTGTAGGCACCGAGCTTCATGCGGGTCAGTCCTTTCCAAGAGGTCCAACGGGGGGTGCGTCGACGACCACGTCGCCGCCGCCGGACTTGGCGGAGGCGACGACCGCGTCCAGCAGCCGGAGGTTCCGAAGGCCCTCTTCGAACGAGGGGGCGCGGGGCAGCCGCTCCAGGCCGGCGACCTGCTCCAGGAAGGCCCGGGCCTGGAACGCGAACAGGTCGTTCTGCCCGTAGCCAACGCCGGGGAAGTCCATGGGGAGGCCCTTGGTGAGGTACGGGTGCGCGGGCCCCACCAGGACCTGCCGGTACCCCTGGGTCACGTCGGACGGGGCGCCGTCGACGAAGCCGAACTCCCCGGCGCGGGCCAGGTCGAAGGTGGCCGCACCCGACTCCGTGAACAGCTCGAAGCCGAGCGAGTTGGCCAGGCCGTAGGCGACCCGGGAGGCCGACAGCGTGCCGGTCGCCCCGGACGCGAACGTCGTCGTGAAGGTGACGAGGTCTTCGTTCTCCACCGGCTCCCGCTCGTCGCTGACCGCCACCGCCGCGTGCCCCATCGCGGTGCCGAGCGGGAGCGCACGCTCGGTGACGAACGTCGACAGGACCGCGCCGCGGACCGACTGGATGGGGCCGCAGACGAACTCGGCCAGGTCCAGCAGGTGGCTGCCGATGTCGGAGAGGGCACCGGAGCCGGCGCCTCCCTTGTAGCGCCAGCTCATCGGCCCGCCCGGATCGCACGCGTAGTCGCACCAGTAGTGGCCGTTGAAGTGCAGGGGCCGGCCGATGCTGCCGCGCTCGACTTGGTCCCGGATGGCGGCGATGGCGGGAGAGCGGCGGAAGGTGAACCCGATGGCGGCCTCCCGGCCCGAGGCCTGCGCCGCCGCCACCATCGCCTGCGCGTCCTCGACGCTCGGGGCCATCGGCTTCTCGCAGAGGACATGCTTGCCAGCCGCCAGCAGGCCCTCGACGATCCGGCGGTGGAGCGGGTTGGCGACGACGACACTGACCACGTCGATGTCCGGCGCTGCGGCGACGGCCTCCCAGCCGGACTCCGCCCGCTGGTAGCCGAAGCGCTGCGCGGTGTCGGTGGCGAACGCGGTGTTGACGTCGGCGATCGCGACCAGCCTGACCTCGGGCAGGCCGGCGTCGTACAGCGTTGTCGCCGACCGGTATCCGGCGGCATGCGCCCGGCCGGCCATCCCGGCGCCGATGACGGCTACTCCGATGGACGAACTCGTCACTTCAGCTCCCTCCCACGCGGGCGGTTCCCGTCCTTGAAGCGCTTGATTTGAAGCGCTTCAAGATCTACTATGCGAGGCGTCGCTGGACGTGTCAAGCATGGATGAGCCCGAGGTCTGGGGGACGGGGTGAACGAGGTCGCGCAGGGCGATGCGGCAAGTGCCCGTCGCCGCCCGAGGCTCGAGGACGTCGCTGCTCGGGTGGGGATGTCACCAGCGTCAGTGTCGATGGTGCTGAGCAACGCGCCCGGTCCCAGTACGGCGACGCGCCAGCGGGTGCTCGAGGCGGCCGCCCAGCTGGGCTACCGCCTGGACAGGACCGCGAGCCTGCTCGCCCGCCGGCGGACCCATCTGGTGGGCGTGATGATGGACGTCCGCAGCGCCTTCCACGCCGAGCTGGTCGAGGACATCCACGAGGCTGCCGAGCATCAGGGCTACGACGTCGTGCTGAGCACGGTGACCCGCACCCGCGACGAGCGCCGAGCCATCGAGACGCTGGTCGACTTCCGCTGCGAGGCGCTCGTCCTCCTCGGCCCTGTCGCCCCGGCCTCGCAGCTCGCCGCGCTCGATCGGCAGCTGCCCGTGGTCGTGATCGGGCGCCGGGTCGCTGCGGCCGGCGTCGACGTGGTGCGGTCGGCGGATGACGAGGGCGTCGGTCAGGCCGTCGACCACCTCGCGGGACTCGGGCACCGCGCGATCACCTTCATCGACGGGGGCAAGGGGCCGATCGCGTCGGATCGCCGCCGCGGGTACCGCAAGGCCATGCGCCGGCACCGCCTCGGCGACCACATCCGGATCATCCCCGGCGACCACACCGAGGAGGCCGGCACGCGCGCCGCGCAGACGCTCCTGGGCGAAGCCAGGCTCCCCGGCGCGGTGGTCGCCTCCAACGACCGGTGCGCCCTCGGGCTCCTGGACGCGCTCAACCGTGCCGGGGTGGACGTCCCCGGCGCGCTCTCGGTGGTGGGCTACGACGACAGCACCTTGTCGCGACTCGCGCACGTCAACCTCACCACGGTCAGCCAGGACGCCCGGCGGCAGGCGGAGCACGCGGTGGCGGCGGCGGTCGAGCGGCTGGACGACGGCCGCACGGCGCATCGCGAGGTCGTGCTCACCCCGCACCTCGTCGTGCGGGGCACCACAGCAGTCCCCCGAACGTGGGCGGGAGCGTCTGCCCGAGGCGGGACGAGCCAATGAGTGAGCAGGAGAAGTTCACCCCGGAGGAGTGGCGGACGCTGCAGTTCGCGCCGTTCTGGATCTTCAGCGCGGTGATCGGCGCCTACAACCGCTTCGATCCGCGCGACTACCAGGTCTTCTTGCGCTGCCTGGAAGCGGCGACCCTGGCCGAGGGCCGGCTCAGGCGCGAGGTGCTGGAATCGGTGGTGGCTGACCGTGACCGGCTGGCCGAGCAGTTCCGCGGCGAGCAGCGTTCGATCGGCGTCGGCCTGTTCCAGGTCGACGCCGTCCTGAGCAAGGCCGGCGACGACGAGGCGGCCAAGTTCAAGGGCATGCTGGTGCTGGACATCGGCGAAGGCGTGGCCAGGGCCAGAGGGCGGTACGGGGCCGAGATGTACGACGAGGACGCCAAGAGCCTCGTGCTCGCCGCCCAGCTGCTCGACTTCGACCGCTACCCGGTGGACGACTGACCGAAGTCGCCCAGTTGACGCCATGCCCCGCGGCCGCCTTCCTCCGGCCGCGGGGCGGCCCGGCGCACCTTGCGGCCCCTGGTGACCCAGGTGCCTCAGCGGTAGAACGCGGGCCGCGCAATCAGCTCGACCTCCATGCGGCGGCCTTCGTTCAGCGCCCTGACGCAGGTCTCGGCGACGGCCGTGGTGGCGTAGCCGTCCCAGGCGCTGGGGCCGGTGATCTCGCCGGAGCGGACGCCGTCCACCCAGTCCTGCACCTCGGTGTCGTAGGCGGTGGCGAAGCGGTCCCGCCAGTCCGCCGGCACCGGCACCGAGTGGCGCAGGTCCCGCCGTACGTGGACCCCGGCCGGCTCGGGCAGCTCCGCGGTCCCGGTTTCGCCGACCAGCTCGCAGCGGACGTCGTAGCCGTACTGGCAGTTGACGAACAGCTCCACGTCGATGAGCACGCCCTCGGTCGTCTCGAACAGGAAGAACTGCGGGTCCTGGAGATGGGCGTGGGCGCGGGAGGTGCGGCGCGGCGTGAAGATGCTGGCCACGACGATCTCCTGCCCGAGAAGCCAGCGGGTGACGTCGATCTCGTGGACGACCGAGTCGGTCGCCCCCATGTCGGTGGTGTAGGACTCGGGGACGCTGGCGTTGCGGTGCCGGCAGTGGACCTGGACCGGCGTGCCGATCTCCCCCGCCTCCAGGACCTGCTTGAGATCGCGGTAGCCCTTGTCGTAGCGGCGCATGAAGCCGACCTGGACGAGCCGTGTCCCGGCTGCCTGCTCGGCCTCGAGCACCCGCAGGCACTCCTCGGCCGTGGGCGCCAGCGGCTTCTCACACAGCACCGGCTTGCCCACCTCGATGCAGCCCAGGGTGTACTCGGCGTGGGTGAAGCCGGGCGAGGCGATCAGGACCGCCTGGACCTCGGGGTCGTTGATGAGCTCGTGCCCGTCGGAGTGCACGCGGGCGCGGCCGGCCACCTCGGCCATCCGCTTGGCCTGCTCGGTGTCAACGTCGGACACCGCCACGACCTGGGCGTTGGCGATGATGGTGGACAGCCGCCTGATGTGGTCGGCGCCCATGTTGCCGGTGCCGACGACCCCGATCTTGAGCGTCACAACTTCTCCTCCTTCGCTGCGGCGGTCCCAACGCCGACCTTGCACAGGTACTCGTAGGTGCGCTTGGCGATCGGGAGGGGGACGTCCGGCTCGCACGGGTACAGGTCCTGCTCCCCGATCATGAAGAGGCCGCGGTCCACGTAGCGGTCGAGGGCGTCCAGGATCGGCTCGACGGCCGGCACGCCCAGCGGCGGCTCGATCATCACGCCCCGGCGCACGGCCTGGCCGAAGTCGAGGTTCTCGGCCCGGACCTGCCTGATGACCTCCGGGTCGACCTGCTTGATGTGCAGGTACTGGATGCGCTCCGGGTACCTGCGGATCAGCTCGACGTTGTCGCCGTCGTAGTAGGCGATGTGGCCGGTGTCCATGCACAATCCGACCGCCTGGGGGTCGGTGCCCTCCAGGAAGCGCTCGATCTGCGCCTGCGTCCCCACGTGGCTGTCGGCGTGCGGATGGAAGACTGCCGTCAGGCCGTAGTCGTCGCGCAGGATCCGGCCCAGCCGGTTGGTTGCGTCCAGCAGGGTCTGCCACTGCTCGTCGGTCAGCGCCGGCGGGTTCGGGCCGGCGTCGTCGGGCAGAAGCACCACGTGGCTGCCGCGCAGCGCCCTGACCAACCCGGCGGTCGCCCTCGCGCCGGCCAGATCCCTGTCCCATCTGGCGGCGTCGTGCAGGCCGCCGAAGACGGCCTGGCCGGAGACCTTGAGCCCGCGCCGGCCGACCTCCTCGCGGAGCCGAGCCGGGTCGGTGGGCAGGTAGCCGTACGGGCCGAGCTCGACCCACTCGTACCCGGCCTCGGCCAGTTCGTCCAGGAACCGCGGCCAGGGCGTCTGGTCGGGATCGTCGGCGAACCACACGCCCCACGAGTCGGGGCAGCTTCCGAGGGCCAGGCGTGAACGGGTGCTCCGTCCGGGTGTGGAAGCGTCTGCCGTCATTGGCGAATCTCCTGTGTCGTTGCCGGCGGCCAGCCCTGTCCGACAGACCGGCCGGGCCAGGTCGGCCGCTCACCGGAGCAGACGGGTCGTTCCGTGAGCGGCCGAGAGGAGCCCCGACGGTCAGGTACCCCCGAACTTGGCGATGTTCTCCTTGACCTTCTCGAGGTTGAACCGGACCGACTCCTCGGCCCGGTCCTCCCAGGCGAAGACGCAGACGGTGGCGATGCCGTCGAACTCGAGCTCCGCCAGCGTGCCGAAGAACAGGTCCCAGTCGACCTCGCCCTGGCCGATGTCCAGGTGCTGGTGGACCCGCGCCGGCGAGCCCGGCGGGTTCACGATGTAGCGCAGGCCCGAGGACGCGCGATGGTCGAACGAGTCCGCGATGTGCAGGTGGGTCAGCAGCGGCCCGGCGTAGCGCATGATCCCGGCCATGTCGCCGCCCTGATGGAAGGTGTGCGGCGCGCAGTACAGGAAGCTCACCAGGTCGTTGTCGATCCCCCGGATCAGTTCGACCGCCGCCCGCCCGTCCTCGACGAAGTCGTCGGGGTGGGGCTCCAGCCGCAGCTGGACGCCCTCGCGCTCGAAGACGGGCAGCAGCTCCTCCATCGAGCGCCAGAACTGCGCCTCGCTGGCCGCCGCGGCCTCGGGGCGGCCGTTGAACTCCGAGTTCATGACCCGGCAGCCCAGGTCGACGGTGACCTGGATGGCGCGCTTCCAGTAGCGGACGGCCGCCTGGCGCTCGTCCTCGTCCGGGCCGGACCACTTGTACAGCGGCAGCACCGACGAGACCGAGACCCGGGCGGCGGCCAGCGCCTTCTTGAAGCTGTCGATGGTGGCCCTGTCGGCCCGCGGGTGGACGAAGAACGGGATGAAGTCCTCCCGCGGTGACAGCTCGATGTGCTCGTAGCCGAGCTCGGCCACCATTGCTGGCAGCTCGGCCAGCGGGACGGTCCGCAGCATGTAGGGGTCGAGGGCGATCTTCATGGCTGCGGCGGCTCCTGGCGGGGGCCGGTGTTGTCGGAGGGCGGCGTCGTCTGCCCGCTCAGCTCGGCGACGTGCAGCTCGGCCACCTCCTGCTCGAACACGTGGGCGACCTCCCGCAGCCCGGAGCTCTCGGCCCCGGCCTGCTCCAGCTCGTGGGTGAGCTCCTCCAGCTCCGTGCCACCGGCCATGAGCCCGGTCAGCTCGCCCATGGTGATCTCGTTCTTCTTCCAGTAGCCGAGGCTGCGGCCCCGCTTGAGGATGAGGAAGCGGTCGCCGACCGGGTAGGCGTGGTGCGGGTTGTGGGTGATGAAGATGACCCCCAGGCCGCGCTCCTTGGCCTGGATGATGTAGCGCAGCACCACCCCGGACTGTTTGACGCCCAGGGCCGCCGTCGGCTCGTCCAGGATCAGCACCCTGGCCCCGAAGTGCACCGCCCGGGCGATGGCCACGCACTGGCGCTCGCCGCCCGACAGGGTGCCGATCGGCTGGTCGACATCGCGCAGGTCGATGCCCATGTCGAGCAGCTCCTGCTTGGCCATCTTGCGCATGGCCGCGATGTCCATGGCCGGGCCCTTGCGGACCTCGTTGCCGAGGAAGAAGTTGCGCCACACCGGCATCAGCGGCACCACGGCCAGGTCCTGGTAGACGGTGGCGATGCCGCGGTCGAGGGCCTCGCGGGGGGAGTCGAAGCGCACCTGATCGCCCTCGACCTCGTAGCTGCCGTGGGTGTGCTGGTGCAGCCCGGCGATGATCTTGATGAGGGTGGACTTGCCGGCGCCGTTGTCCCCCAGCACGCAGGTGACCTCGGACGCGCCGACGTCCAGGGTGACGCCCTGGAGGGCGATGATGTTGCCGTAGTTCTTGCCGGCGTCGGTGAGCCGGACCAGCGGCGCCCCGGTCCTGATGTCGGCTGTGGCGGTCATCTGGATGCCTCCGCGCGCTGTCGGATGAAGTTGTTGAACAGGATGGCCCCGAGCAGCAGGGCGCCGAGGAAGAAGTAGAACCAGTCGGGGTTCCAGCCGGCGTAGACGATGCCCTGGTTGGTCATGCCGAAGATGAACGCTCCGATCGCGGCCCCGATCACCGAGCCGTAGCCGCCGGTGAGCAGGCAGCCGCCGACCACGGCGGCGACGATGTAGATGAACTCGTTGCCGATCCCGATGCCGGACTGCACGGTGTTGAAGGCGAACAGAATGTGCATGCCGGTGAACCAGGCCAGGAACCCCACCGTCATGAACAGGCCGATCTTCACCTTGTTCACCGGCACGCCCACCGCCCGGGAGCTGGGCGCGGAGCCGCCGACGGCGAAGATCCAGTTGCCGACGTGGGTGCGGAGCAGGACCCAGGTGGCGATGAGGACGAACAGGATCCACCAGAGCAGCGTGATCCGGATCGCGATGCCCCCGACCGTGAACTGGGAGGCGAAGATGTTCTTGGCCATCCCGAAGCCGGCGATGTCCGACACGTCGTTGGTGCCGACGTTGCCGGTGACGATCTTGGTCACGGCCAGGTTGAGCCCCCGGATCATGAAGAAGGTGCCCAGGGTGACCAGGAAGCTGGGGATGCCCGTCTTCACCACCAGGTAGCCGTTGATGAAGCCGATCAGCAGGGCGACGACCAGGGCGACGGCGATGCCCACCCACATGTTGGCGCTGAACTGGTAGCTGATCATCGACGCCACCAGTGCCGAGGCGGTGACGGCGACGCCGGCCGACAGGTCGAACTCCCCGCCGATCATGAGCAGCGCCACCGCGACCGCCGGGATGCCGTAGGTGGAGCTGACGTACAGGACGGTGGCCAGCGAGCTGGGGTCGCGGAACGGGGGCGCGACGATGAAGAAGATGAGGAAGATGACGATCGCGCCGGCCAGCGCCCCGATCTCGGGGCGAGCCAAGAGCCGGCCGAGCGTCGACCGCTGTGCGACCCGCTCGTCCTGGGCCGGGGCCGGCGGGGTGCCGACGTCCACTGTCTGACTCATACGAACCTCCGAGGCTGGGGGGCCGCATGGGGGGCCGCCATCTGCAGGCGGCCCCCCGATGGCGGGACTACCGCGTGCCGGCCTCCGCGAACTTGCCGATGAACTCGATGTTCTCCTTGTCGACCAGGAACGGCCCGGTCAGGGTCGGCTGCCCGCCGCCGAGGACGTTGCCGTTGGTCTTGTACAGCCACAGCGAGTCGACCGCCAGGTAGCCCTGCAGGTATGGCTGCTGGTCGATCGCGAACTGGAGCTCACCGGAGGTGATCTTGGGCGGGATCTGCGGGTTGAAGTCGAAGGTCCCGAGCTTGGCCTTGCTGGCGGATTCCTTGATGGCGTCGATCGCGGCCAGGGCGATCGGGGCGCCGAGGGTGACCACGAACTCGATGCTCTTGTCCTGGGTCAGCTTGGCGGCGATGGTCGACTTCACCGAGGGCAGGTCCGAACCGTTCACGTAGATCTTCTGCCAGTTGCCGGTGAAGGTCTTCTTCACCCCGTCGCAGCGGGCCTCCAGCTGGACCTGGCCCTGGAACTGGATGACGCACAGGAGGTTCTTGTAGCCCCCCTCGGAGGCCCGCCTGCCCGCGGTCTCGCCGGCCAGGCTCTCGTCCGACCCGAAGTACGACAGCGCGCCCGAATCCTGGTAGTTGCCGATGCCGGCGTTGAACGCGACCACCGGGATGCCGGCCTGGATGGCCTTCCGCACCGCCGGGGCGATCGCCGGCGGGTCGGGGATGGTGACCGCGATGGCGTCGACCTTGGCGTCGATCGCGCTCTGGATCAAGGTCGCCTGCTTGCCGGAGTCCGGGTCCGACGAGTACTGGAACTTGACGTTGTCCTTGGCCGCGGCGGCCTCGGCGCCCTTGCGGATGATGTCCCAGAAGGTGTCGCCGGGGGCGCTGTGGGTGACCATCTGGACGGTGATCTCCGGCGTGTTCGCCTTCCCGGTGGCGCCGCCCGCGGCGGGCGCCTCCTTCTGCTTGCCGCCCGAGCTGCTGCAGGCGGCGGCCGCGAACAGCAGCACGGCGAGCAGCGCCAGCAGGCGGGGGTGCCTACGGGGTTGGATCATCGAGATTCACCTTTCTGCTTGGACCAGCCATGAACGGGGCACCGCCCGGGCGGTGCCCGTGGGTCGCTCCTCATGTCGTGGTTCATCCCACCTCCTCTGGATCAGCGTGACGTCGGGAACCCGAGCTCCACGGCGGAGTCGCGGGGGACGGGCCAGCGGGTGGTCACGACCTTGCCGCGGGTGTAGAACGCGACGCCCTCGGGGCCGTGGACGTGGAGGTCGCCGAACAGGGAGTCCTTCCAGCCGCCGAAGGAGTAGAAGGCCATCGGCACCGGGATCGGCACGTTGACCCCGACCATGCCCGCCTGGACCTCGTTCTGGAACTTGCGGGCGGCCGCGCCGTTGGAGGTGAAGATGGCCGTGCCGTTGCCGTAGGGGTTTCGGGCGATCATCTCGATCGCCTCGTCGATGTCGGAGACGCGGAGCACGATCAGGACCGGCCCGAAGACCTCCTGCTGGTAGATGGCCATCTCGGTGGTGACTTCGTCGAACAGCGTCGGGCCGAGGTAGAAGCCGTCCTCGTGGCCCTCGACCCGCACGTCGCGCCCGTCCAGGACCAGCTTGGCGCCCTCGTTGACGCCGGACTCGATCAGGCCCGACACCTTGTCCCTGGCCGTCCCCGAGACCAGGGGCCCCATGTCGGAAGAGGGGTCGAGGCCCGGCCCGGTGCGCAGGCTGTTGGCCCGCTCCAGCACCTTCTCGACCAGGGCGTCGCCGGCCCGGCCGACGGCGACGGCGGTGGAGATGGCCATGCAGCGCTGGCCGGTGGAGCCGAAGGCGGCCGACACCAGCGCGTCGGCGGCCGAGTCCATGTCGGCGTCGGGCATGACCAGGGCGTGGTTCTTGGCCCCGCCCAGCGCCTGGACCCGCTTGCCGTGCGAGGTCCCGCGCTCGTAGATGTAGCGGGCGATGGGGGTCGAGCCGACGAACGAGACCGCCGCGATCCCGGGGTGGTCAAGGACCGCGTCCACGGCCACCTTGTCGCCGTGGACCACGTTGAACACGCCGTCGGGCAGCCCGGCCTCGGCGTACAGCTCGGCCACCCGGACCGACACCGACGGGTCACGCTCCGACGGCTTCAGCACGAAGGCGTTGCCGCAGGCGATCGCGATCGGGTGCATCCACATCGGCACCATGATGGGGAAGTTGAACGGGGTGATCCCAGCGCACACCCCCAGCGGCTGGCGGATCGAGTAGCAGTCCACCTCGGTGGAGACGTTCTCGGAGAAGTCGCCCTTGAGCAGGTGCGGGATGCCCGAGGCGACCTCGACGACCTCCAGGCCCCGCTGGACCTCGCCGGCGGCGTCGGGCACGACCTTGCCGTGCTCGGCGGCGATGATCCTGGCCAGCTCGTCCCGGTGCTTGGCGAGCAGCTCGCGGAAGGCGAACATCACCCGGGCCCGCCGCACCACCGAGGTGTCGCGCCAGGCGGGAAAGGCGGCCTGGGCGGCCTGCACGGCGGCGTCGGCGTCGTCCCCGGTGGCGTAGGCGACCTGGGCGGTCTGCTGGCCGGTGGCCGGGTCGTACACCGCGCCGGTCCGCTCGGGCTCCCGGTCCACCGTGCGGCCGTTGATCCAGTGGTTGATCGTCCGCATGAGCAAGTCCTTCCGCCGCGGTCGGGGCTACAGGTAGCGCCGCTGGTCCCGCTTGTTGCGCTCGTACTCGGCCCGCGCCTGCTGCACGGACTCGGAGGTCGAGACCTCGGCGACGGCAACGTCCCACCAGGCACCGCCGATGGTCACGTACTCCGCCGGGTCGGTCTCGACGTGGATGACGACGGTCTGGTCGATGTCCCTCGCCTTCTTCAGGGCGTCGCTGAGCTCGCCGATCGAGCGGGCGGTGAGCACCCGGGCACCCAGGCTGGCCGCGTTGGCGGCCAGGTCGACCGGGAGCAGGCCGCCGTCGAACTGGCCGTTCTCGTCGCGGTAGCGGAAGTTGCAGCCGAACCGGTTGGAGCCGGTCGCCTCCGACAGCGACCCGATCGAGGCGTAGCCGTGGTTCTGGACCAGGACCACCACGATCTTGACCCGCTCGGCCACGGCCGTGACCAGCTCCTGGGGCAGCATCAGGTAGGAGGCGTCGCCGATCATGACGAACACCTCGCGGTCGGGGTCGGCCAGCTTGATCCCGATCCCGCCGGGGATCTCGTAGCCCATGCAGGAGTTGCCGTACTCCACGTGGAAGCCCTTGGGGTTGCGGGTGCGCCACAGCTTGTGCAGGTCGGCGGGCATGCTCCCGGCGGCGCAGACGACCACGTCGCGCGGCTCGGCGGCGTCGTTGACCGCCCCGATCACCTCGCCCTGGCTGGGCAGCGGCCCGTGCCCGGCCCGGTAGACCCGTTCCACGGCGGCGTCCCAGGCCCGGTTGTGCTCGGCAGCGGCCTGCCGCCAGCCCTCCTCGACCCGCCAGCCAGCCAGGGCCTGTCGCAATGCCTCCAGCGTCACCCTGGCGTCGGCGACCACCGGGGTGGCGGCGTGCTTGAAGGCGTCGACCGGGGCCACGTTGACGTTGACGAACTGGACCTCGGGGTTGGCGAAGATGCTGTGGGAGGCGGTGGCGAAGTCGCCCCAGCGGGTGCCGACGCCAAGCACGACGTCGGCCTCGCGGGCCATGGCGTTGGCCCCGTCGGTCCCGGTGACCCCGATCGCCCCGAGGGCCGAGCGGTGGTCGTAGGGCATCGAGCCCTTGCCCGCGTAGGTCTCGGCCACCGGGACGCCGGTCGCCTCGACCAGCGCCCGCAGGGCATCGGTGGCCTCGGAGTAGATGACCCCGCCGCCGGCCACGATCAGCGGGCGCCTGGCCGACCGCAGCACCTCGACGGCCTTTGCCAGGACGGCCGGCTCGGGAACGGGCCGGGCCACGTGCCAGACCCGGCGGGCGAACAGCTCCTCGGGGTAGTCGAAGGCCTCGGTCTGCACGTCCTGGGGAAGGGCAAGGGTGACCGCGCCGG
>Ga0307278_10001353_pt1 | contig 12227 bp, 9 predicted proteins | sample ER_DNA_117_FD_194482 | JGI IMG/M metagenome (GOLD analysis project Ga0307278, IMG submission 194482) | Bulk soil microbial communities from the East River watershed near Crested Butte, Colorado, United States - ER_DNA_117 | ecosystem: Environmental > Terrestrial > Soil > Floodplain | place: USA... | reverse complement strand
GCACGCGCTGCACGCCGTCCGGGTGCGTCACCAGGTGGAAGCGGACCCGCCATCCGGGGGACCGGCGACGATGCGGACCACCTCACCGTCCGCGAAGCCCGCGCCGGCGTCGTCAGAGGTCGGCCCTCGTCAGCGGGCGGCGCTGCGGGAGCTTGCCGCCACGGCCGGCAAGGCGGGGACGCCGGTGTCGGCGAGGGCGGCGCGCAACGGTCGCGCCCGCGCGGCGGGGACGGCCTCGTCCGGCTCGACCGCGCCGGCGCCGAGGTGGGCGGCGAGCAGGCCGGCCGCCGCGGCCACCGACGCGACCGCCTCGGCCTCCGGGACGCCGTCCTCGACGATCACGCCGCGCAGCAGCAGCCGCCCCGTGGGGCGGTCGAACTTCGGGTCCACCCTGGCCACCAGGCGGCCTCCGGCGAGCACCGGCATGGTGTAGTAGCCGTGGCGCCGCCTGGCCGGGGGCACGTACAGCTCCAGGACGTAGCGGAAGCCGAACAGCCGCTCGGTCCGCTCGCGCGACCAGACCAGCGAGTCGAACGGGCTGAGCAGCAGCGGGGGGTGCTGCACGCGGCCGGGCACGCGCGCGTCGGCTGGCAGGTAGGCGGGCCTGCCCCAGCCCTCGACCTCGACCTGCCGCAGCAGGCCGGAGGCGGTCGCCTCGGCCAGGGCCAGGCGCGTCTCGGCCGCCGTGAGCCGGTAGTAGTCGGCCAGGTCGGCGGCGGTGGCCACGCCGAGGGCGCGCGCGGCGAGCACGGTCAGCGCGAGCGCGGCCTCCTCCCGCGACGGCACGGGCTCCTCCAGCGCGCCCGGCAGGACCCGCTCGGCGAGGTCGTAGCGGCGCTCGAAGCGCACCCGGTCGTGGACCAGCAGCACACCCTGGGCGAACAGGTCCTCGAGCACGGCCTTGGCCGGCGCCCAGTCCCACCAGGGGCCGCGGCGGGCGTCGTCCGGCTCCCTGAAGGCCGAGGCGGCCAGCGGCCCCTCCGCGCGGATGCGCTCCAGCACCCGCGGGTACCACTCGGGATGGCGGGAACGCGCCTTCAGGAACCACTTCCCCGTCTCCGCACGCACGGCGTGCATGCGCGGCAGGAACCAGCGGAACGACTCCACCGGCAGGAACGAGGCGGCGTGGCCCCACTGCTCGAAGCCGGCGCGGCGGCGGTAGACGAGCCGGTCGAAGGCGGCCGGGTCGTGCGCGCCCGCGCGGGCCGCCAGCGTCAGCTCGTGGCTGCGGGCGACCACGTTGACGGAGTCGATCTGCACGGCGCCGACGCGGCCGAGCGCCGCGCGCAGGGACGCCGCGCTCGCCGGCCTCCTCGCCCGGGTGCCGCTCAGGCCCTGCGCGGCCAGCGCCAGCCGCCGCGCCTGCCTGATCGAGAGGGAGTCGGGCATCGCCAAACCATACCGGACCGGCGCGACAGCCCGGTTAGCGAGGTGGGCCGTAGCCGCGCGCCGGCTGGACTGAGGAGCGACGAAGGAGCGACGAGGGAAGCCAGCGCACCAAGCGGCGGCGGCCCACCGAGCGTTTCTGTAAATTGCCGGGCCATGGAGCCGATGCCGGTGGTGGCCAGCGACGCGCACCGTGGCCACGACCCGCCCTACGAGGTGAACTTCGGCAAGGTCGTGCAGCCGGTCTACGAGCGGGTCGCCCGCGGCGAGCTGCTGCGCGAGGGGCTGGCCGCGGCCGGGCACCCGGTGATCGCGCCGCGTGAGCACGGCCTGGGGCCGGTCAGGGCCGTGCACGAGCCGGCACTGCTCGAGTTCCTCGAGCGGGCCTGGGCCGAGTGGCGGGCCGGCCACGGCCCGCGGGCGGCGCTGATCCCCGACACCTTTCCGCTGCCGAGGCTCGGCCGCGGCAGCGCCCGTGCCCCGGCCGGCGGCGTCGGCAGGCCCGGCTGGTTCTGCTTCGACACGGCCACGCCGCTGGTCGAGGGGAGCTGGCCGGCCGCCCGCGCCGCCGCCGACGTCGGCCTGACCGGCGCGGACCTCATCGCCGGGGGCGCGCCCGCCGCCTACGCGCTGTGCCGCCCGCCCGGCCACCACGCCGGCCCCGGCTACTACGGCGGGTTCTGCCTGCTGAACAACGCCGCCGTCGCCGCCAGGGCGCTGGGCCGGCTGGGCCGGGTGGCGATCGTCGACGTGGACTTCCACCACGGCAACGGCACCCAGGACGTGTTCTGGGAGGACCCGGCGGTGCTGTACGTCTCGCTCCACGGCGACCCGGCGGTGCACTACCCGTACTTCACCGGCGCGGCGGACGAGACCGGCGGCGGCCGGGCGGCCGGCACGACCCGCAACCTGCCCCTGCCGGACGGGACCGGCGACGACGCCTACCTCGGCGTCCTCGAGCAGGCGCTGCGGCAGGTCGCCGCGTTCGCGCCGGCGGTGCTGGTCGTCAGCCTCGGGGTGGACACGTTCGGCGAGGACCCGATCGGCGGCTTCGCCCTGGGCCGGGCGGCCTATCCCCGCATCGGCCGGCTGCTCGCCGGCCTCGCCCTGCCGACCCTGTTCGTCCAGGAGGGCGGCTACGCGCTCGACGCGCTGGCCGACTGCGTCGGCGGCGTCCTGGCGGGCTTCCAGTCGGCGCGCTGAGCCCTCGGCGGTCCCGGGTCGGGACCTGTGGAGGACCGCTTGCCGGGCGTGCGGAGCGTATGGTAGTTCTCGATACCGCCGAATTGGACATGTTCCGTGGAATCCGGGAACCGGAGAGAAGGGACGTCGATGAGGGCGGTCACGCTGGCGCAGACCTTGGTGCTGTGCCTACCAGGGCTGATCCTGTTCTCGGTGTTCTGGCTGCACGAGCGCGAGCCAGAGCCGGTACGGCGGCGGGTCGGCCCTATTGACCGGGGAGATGGCGTTCGGCAGGCCCCACGTACACCTGACGCGGTCGCGCGATCCGCTGCTCCGGGTCTGTCAGGCCCTCCTGCCACTGGGCGAGCCATCCCGGCATCCGGCCGATGGCGAACAGCACCGGGAACATCTCCACCGGGAAGCCCATCGCCTGGTAGATGATCCCCGAGTAGAAGTCGACGTTCGGGTAGAGCTTGTGGCTGACGAAGTAGTCGTCCTCGAGCGCCACCCGCTCCAGCTCGACCGCGATCTCCAGCAGCGGGTTCAGCCCGGTGACCTTGAAGACGTCGTCGGCGACCTGCTTGATGATCCGGGCGCGTGGGTCGTAGTTCTTGTAGACCCGGTGGCCGAAGCCCATCAGGCGCATCTCGCCCGCCTTGACCCGCGCGACGTAGGCCGGCACCCGGTCGACCGAGCCGATCTCGGTGAGCATGCGCAGCACCTGCTCGTTGGCGCCGCCGTGGAGGGGGCCGTAGAGGGCGGCGATCGCCGCGGCGGCGGCCGAGTAGGGGTCGACCAGGGAGCTGCCGACCGCCCGCATGGCATTGGCCGAGCAGTTCTGCTCGTGGTCGGCGTGGAGGATGAACAGCACGTCGAGGGCGTGCTCCAGGGCGGGGTCGGGCCGGTACCGCGGCTCGGTCACCTTCCACAGCATGCTGAGGAAGTTGCCGGCGTAGGACAGCTCGTTGTCCGGGTAGGCGTACGGCAGGCCGCGCGCGTGCCGGTAGGCGAACGCGGCCACGGTGGCGGTCTTGGCGATCAGCCGGACGATCTGCTTGTGCCTGGAGCCCTGGTCGTGGATCTCCTTGGCGTCCGGGTAGAAGGTCGACAGCGCGCCGATGGTGGAGACGAGGATGCCCATGGGGTGGGCGTCGTGCTGGAAGCCGTCGATGAACTTCTTGATGTTCTCGTGCAGCAGGGTGTGGGTGGTGACCTCGTGGCGCCACTCGGCCAGCTGCCGCTCGTCGGGCAGCTCGCCCTCCAGCAGCAGCCAGGCGACCTCCAGGAAGGAGCTGCGCTCGGCCAGCTCCTGGATCGGGTAGCCGCGGTAGCGCAGGATGCCCTTGTCGCCGTCGATGAAGGTGATCGCGCTGCGGCAGCTCGCCGTGTTCATGAACGCCGGGTCGTAGGAGACCAGCCCGGTGTCGTCGCCGTCGGTCCGGATCTGGCGCAGCGCGGTGGCCCGCATGGTGCCGTCCTCGACCGGGATCTCGTAGGTCCTGCCGGTGCGGTTGTCGGTCACGCTCAGCGTGCTGCTCTGCTCGGCCATGGCGCTTCCTCCTCGTGGCGTGACGAAACCGTACCGCCTACCCGCCGGCCGCCGCCGCCCGGTCGAGCAGCCAGGTGACCTGGCCGCCGGCCCGCTCGACGGTGGCGACGGCGCGGGCGACCGGCAGGGAGTCGTCGCCCTCCCTGGCGCGGGCCACCGCCGCCGCCTTGTCCTGACCGCTGGTGACCACGGTCAGCCGTGCCGCCCCGGCCAGGGCGGCGAGGGTGAGGGTGACCCGGTCGGGCGGCGGCTTGGGCGCGCCGTGCACCGCCACCACCAGCCGCTCGCGCTCGTCCAGCTCGGGACGGCCGGGGAACAGCGACAGGCAGTGGCCGTCGGGGCCCACCCCGAGCCAGACGAGGTCGAGGCGCGGAAAGCCCGCCGGGGCGGCCGGCAGGGCGTGCAGCAGCGCCTCGTACTCGCTGGCGGCCTGCTCGGCGGGGATCTCGCCGCGCAGCCGCAGGCGGTGCCCGTCGGGGACGGGCACGTGGTCGAGCAGGGCGGCCGCCGCCTGGCCCCAGTTCGACTCCGGATGGCCTGGCGGCACGCAGCGCTCGTCGCCCATGGCGACCCGCACCCGCTCCCACTCCACCCCGTGCCGCAGGTCGTGGCGTGCCAGGCGGCGGTAGGCGGCAACCGGGGTGCCGCCCCCCGCCAGCACCCAGGTGCAGGTGTCGTGGTCGTCGACCGCCGCGCCGATCCCGGCGATCGCCGCCCGCGCGGCCGCCTCGGCCAGGGCGTCCTCGTCCGCCACCACCTCGACGCGCGCCATGCCGCTCCTCCGCCTCGACGTCCACGGCGCCGCCAGCATCTCACGACTGCCCCGCAGGGCCGCGTCAGCACCGGGGCGGATCTCCCCACGGCAGACGACGGGCGGGCTCGTGGCCCGCCCCGACCGACTGGGGAGACACATGACCCTTGCGATCGAAGCCGAAGGGCTGGAGAAGCGCTTCAGCACCACCCGGGCGCTGGCCGGCGTCGACCTGGCCGCGCCGGCCGGCAGCGTGCTCGGCATCCTCGGGCCCAACGGCTCGGGGAAGACCACCACCGTGCGCATCCTGTCCACCCTGTTGCGGCCGGATGCCGGCCGGGCGGCGGTGGGCGGCTACGACGTCACCGCCCGGAAGTCGTCAGGCGTTGCCGGCCTCGGCCAGGGCGGCGGCCGGCGGCAGGGCGGCCTCGAAGATGCGGTCGCGGCCGAAGAGCTGCAGCTCGGCCGCGAGGCCGATGGGGTCGGCGAGGGTGGGCAGGCCGACGCGGCGGCGGGCGCGGTGCTGCCCGGGAGCGGTCACGGTGGCGACCAGGTGGCCGGGCGGCGCCTCCACGCGGATGCCGGCGGGCCCGTCGTCGCTCTCCACCTCGAGCGCGACCTTGGTGAGGGTGCCGGCGCCGAGGCTGGTGGTGACCCGCGTCTCGCAGGCGCCCCCGGCCGTGGTCCAGCGGGCCAGCCAGGTGTCGCTGTTCGGGTCGGCGGCCAGGCGGACGTGGTCCAGCTCCCAGCCCAGCCGCGAGGCGAACCAGCCGACCAGCTCCAGGCCGGCGGTCGGCTCGACCGCGTCGACCTCCACGGAGCGGATGCGGTCGTGGGCGCCGCGCAGGGGCGGGCCGTCGAACGGCGCGGCCAGCAGGTCACGCCAGGGCGTGAGCCGTCCCCAGACGCAGTCGGACAGGGCCGGGGTGAGCGCGGTCGCCGCCCGCGCCAGGCGCGCCAGGTCGGCGGGCGGGTCGGTGAACGCGGCCGAGTCGACGATCAGCCGGTCGCTCACCGCGGTCAGCTCGGAGAACACCTCGTCGGCGAACGGCGGCGTGCCCGTCCACCAGGTGAACACCGGCAGCTCGGGCAGCAGCAGCGGCAGCACCACGGCGGCCAGGTGTCTGGGGGGCACGGTGGTCTGCACCACCACCTCGTCCCAGACCACCTCGGGCCCGGCGTCGGGCTGGCGCTGCACCACCCGGGCCCAGGTGCGCACGCCCTCGTGGCCGGCCGGCGGCTCGGCGATCAGGACGACGCAGCGCGACGGCGCGCGCTGCCCGAGCTGCTCCACCGCCGTCAGGGCGCGGCGGCTGGCGGCGCGGTCGTGGCAGACCACCACGAGGTTGGAGACGCTCGCGCGCACCAGCACGCCGTGGCTGTCCTCTTCCTGCCGGCGCTGCCGCTCCAGCAGCTGGTCGACCTCGCCGAGGCCGACCGGTTCCAGCGAGAACCCGGGCACCTCGCCGCGGCCCTGGAGCGCCGCCTGACCGCTCATGGCCGGCGCCACCGCCGCCCCGGGCGGTGGCGGGCGATCAGCTCGTCGGCCGCCTTCGGCCCCCACTCCCCGGCCGCGTAGTTGGGGAACTCCGGCGCTGGCGCCTCGGCCCAGCGGTCCAGGATCGGCTGCACCACCCGCCAGGCCTGTTCGACCGAGTCCCAGCGCGGGAACAGGGTGGGGTCGCCGACCATCACGTCGAGCAGCAGCCGCTCGTAGGCGTCGGGCAGGTCGTCGGCGAACGAGGTGCCGTAGGAGAAGTCCATGTTGACCGAGCGGACCTCGAGCGACGGCCCGGGTACCTTGGCGCCGAACTTCATGGTGATGCCCTCGTCCGGCTGGATGCGCAGCACCAGCGCGTTGGGCTCGAGCCCGTCCTGGGCGGTCTGCCCGAAGGGCAGGTGCGGGGCGGCCTTGAACTGCACCACCACCTCGGTGGCGCGCTTCGGCAGGCGCTTGCCGGTGCGCAGGTAGAACGGGGTGCCGGCCCAGCGCCAGTTGTCGACCAGGAACTCGGCGGCGACGTAGGTCTCGACCTCCGAGTCGGGCGCCACGTCGGCCTCCTCCCGGTAGCCGGGCACCTGATGGCCGTCGACCCAGCCGGGGCCGTACTGGCCGCGGACCACCGCGGCGTCCACCGCCTCGTCCTCCAGGCGGCGCAGGGCCTTGAGCACCTTGGCCTTCTCGTTGCGCACGTCCTCGGGCTCGAAGGTGCCCGGCGGCTCCATCGCGACCAGCGCCAGGACCTGAAGGGCGTGGTTCTGGATGATGTCGCGGATGGCCCCCGCGGTCTCGTAGAAGTTGCCGCGGTGCTCGATGCCGATCGACTCGGCGACGGTGACCTGGACGTGGTCGACGTAATGGTGGTTCCAGACCGGCTCGAAGATGCCGTTGGCGAAGCGGAACGCGATGATGTTCTGGACGCTCTCCTTGCCAAGGTAGTGGTCGATGCGGAAGACGTCCTCCTCAGGGAAGACCTTGGTCAGCAGCGCCTGCAGCTCCTGCGCGGAGCGCAGGTCGTGGCCGAACGGCTTCTCGCACACCACCCGGGACCAGCCGCTGTCCCAGCCGCGGCCGCCGATGCCGGACTTGCCGATGCCGCGCACCGTGTCCGGGAACAGCTTGGGGATCAGCGACAGGTAGAATAGGCGGTTGCCGTCGGTGCCGCGCTCGCGGTCGAAGGTGTCGAGCAGGTCCCCGACGCGGGCGTGGGTGTCCGCGTCGGTCGAGGAGCCGGTGACGTAGTGCAGCCGGCTGGCGAACGACTCCCAGACCTGCTGCTGGATCGGCTGGGTACGGGAGAACTCCTCGACCGCCTTGCGCATCTCGCGGCGGTACTCCTCGTCCGAGAAGGCGGTCCGCGACGAGCCGACGACCTGGAAGTTCTGCGGCAGCAGCCGGTGCAGCTCGAGGTTGTAGAGGGCGGGGACGATCTTGCGGTGGGCCAGGTCGCCGGAGCCGCCGAAGATCACCATGGCGGTGGGTGGCGGGGTGGCCCGTACGCGCTCCCCTACCACCAGCGGGTTGGAGGCGTTCACTTGGCCGTCCTCACCGCGTGGCCGCCGAACTCGTTGCGCAGCGCCGCCACGAACTTGGCGGCGTAGGACTCGTTCTCGCGGGAGCGCAGCCGCATGATCAGCGACAGGTTGATGACCGGGGCGGGCACGTCCAGCCGCAGGGCCTCGGCGACCGTCCAGCGGCCCTCGCCGGAGTCCTCCACGAAGCCTGCGACCTTGGCGAGCCTCGGGTCCTTGCCGTAGGCGGCGGTGGCCAGGTCGAGCAGCCAGGAGCGCACCACGCTGCCGTGCCGCCAGACCTCGGACACCTGGTGCAGGTCGAAGTCGTAGGTGTCGGTCTCCGCCAGCACCTCGAAGCCTTCCGCGTAGGCCTGCAGCAGGCCGTACTCGATGCCGTTGTGGACCATCTTGGCGTAGTGGCCGGCGCCGGACGGGCCCACGTGAGCCCAGCCGCCCGGCGGCGCGAGGGTGTCGAACACCGGGCGGACCAGGTCCACCGCCGCCTCCGGGCCGCCGACCATCAAGCAGAAGCCCTCCCGCTCGCCCCAGACGCCACCGGACGTGCCGACGTCGAGGAAGGCGATCTCGCGCTCCGCCAGGGCACGCGCCCGCGCGGTGGAGTCGTGGAAGTTGGAGTTGCCGCCGTCGATCACCAGGTCGCCGGGTGCGAGCAGCCCGCCGAGGCGCTCCACCGTCTCCTGGGTGGGCGCGCCGGACGGGACCATCACCCACACGACCCTGGGCGGCGTCAGCCGCTCGCCGAGGTCGGCGGGGTCGGTGGCGGGCTCGGCGCCGTCGCCGGCCAGCTCCTGGACCGTGGCCGCGTCGCGGTCCCAGGCGACCACCCGGTGCCCGTCGGCGAGCAGCCGCCGTGACAGGCCCCGGCCCATGCGGCCGAGGCCGACCATGCCGATGTTCACCTGGCAGCCTCCGTCCGCTTGCCCTCGACGGTGTCGAGCAGCGCGTTGTAACTATCGGCGAACTTCTTGACACCGTCGATCTCCAGCTCCTCGCCGACCTGGTCCTCCTGGATGCCGAGCTCGGCCAGCTCCGGCCAGAGCGCGTGGGCGCGCTCCATGTCCTCCTTGATGGTCTGGCCGCGGATCTCGCCGTGGTCGGCGAACTCCTCGATCGTGGCCAGCGGCATGGTGTTGACGCTGTTGGCGGCGATCAGCTCCTCGACGTAGACCACGTCGCGGTAGGCGGGGTTCTTGGTGGAGGTCGAGGCCCACAGCGGGCGCTGCACGCGCGCGCCGAGGCGGGCGAGGGCCTCCCAGCGCGGGCCGGAGAACGCCTGCTCGAACGCCTCGTAGGCGAGCTTGGCGTTGTCGATCGCGGCGCTGCCGAGGCGCGCCCGCGCGCGCTCGGCGTCCGCGCCGCCGGCGTCGACGATCCGCTGCAGCTTCTCGTCGACGTTGGTGTCGACGCGGCTGACGAAGAAGGAGGCGACGCTGGCGATCTGGGTGAGGTCGCCGCCGGCGTCGGCCAGGTCCTCGAGCCCGGAGAGGTAGGCCTCGATCACCTCGCGGTAGCGGGCGATCGAGAAGATCAGCGTCACGTTGACGTTGATACCGTCGGCGATCGACGCCCGCACCGCCGGGACGCCCTCGGCGGTCGCGGGGATCTTGATGAACACGTTGGGCCGGGCGAGCTCGTCGAACAGGCGGCGCGCCTCGCGGATCGACGCCTCGGTGTCGTTGGCGATGTCGGGCGGCAGCTCGAAGGAGATGCGCCCGTCGAGCCCGCCGGTGCGCTCCCAGACGGGCTCCATGTCGGCGGCGGCGGCGCGGATGTCGTCCAGCGCCAGCCGCTCGAAGATCGTGCGCGCGTCCAGGCCCTCGCGGGCCAGCCGCGCCAGGTCCTCGTCGTAGAACGACCCCTCGCCCATCGCCTTCTGGAAGATGGTCGGGTTGGAGGTGACGCCGACCACGGAGAACTGGTCGCGCAGCCGGCGCAGCTCGCCCTTCTCGAGCCAGTCGCGGGCGATCGAGTCGACCCAGACGGCCACGCCCTGCTCGCTGAGCCGCTGGAGTTGATTGGCCATGGTGATGGCTCCTTACCTTCTCGCTTCGCTGAAGCGAACTCTCGTCCTCCGGTGCAACGTCATGGTCCCCAGGCCTCTTCCCTCACGCCGGCAGGTCGTCGAGCGGGCCGCGCAGCCGGTCGCGCAGCGCGCGGGCGCGGGCGGCGACGTTGTCGGCGGTGAAGCCGAACTTCTCCAGCACCAGCTCCCCCTTTGCCGAGGCGCCGAAGTGGTCGATGCCGAGCGACTCGCCGTCCCCGCCCACCCAGCGCGCCCAGCCGAAGGTGGCGGCGGCCTCGACCGACAGCCGGGCGCGCACGTCGGGCGGCAGCACCTCGTCGCGGTAGGCCTGCTCCTGCTCCTCGAACAGCTCCCAGCACGGCATCGACACCACCCTGGTGGGGATGCCGTCGCCTTCGAGCTGCTCGCGGGCGCCGAGCGCGACCCACACCTCCGAGCCGGTGGCGACCAGCACCACCTCCGGTGCCCCGGTGCCGGCGTCGGCCAGCACGTAGGCGCCGCGGTGCAGCCCGTCGGCCTTGGCGTGGACGTCGCGGTCGATCGGCGGCAGGTCCTGCCGGGTCAGGGCGAGCGCGGTGGGCCCGTCGGTGCGGCCGATCGCCGCCCGCCAGGCCTCGGCCGTCTCGGGCCCGTCGGCCGGGCGGAACAGCCGCAGCCTGGGCATGGCGCGCAGCGCCGCCAGGTGCTCGATCGGCTGGTGGGTGGGGCCGTCGCCGCCGAGCCCGACCGAGTCGTGCGTCCACACGTAGACCACCGGCAGCCCCATCAGGCTCGCGAGACGGACGCTGGCGCGCATGTAGTCGGAGAAGATCAGGAAGGTGGCGGCGAACGGGCGCAGGCCGCCGTGCAGGGCCAGGCCGTTGGAGATCGCGCCCATGCCGTGCTCGCGCACGCCGTAGTGGAGGTTGCGGCCGGGCCCGTCGGGGCCGTAGTCGCCCGCGCCGGCCAGGTCGGTCTTGTTCGACTCGGCCAGGTCGGCGGAGCCGCCCAGGAAGGTCGGCAGGCGCGGCGCGATCGCGTTCATCACCGTGTGCGACGCCGTCCGGGTGGCCAGCTTCTTGGGCTCGTCGAACAGCTTGTCGAGGTCGGAGTCCCAGCCCTCCGGCAGCTTGCCGGCGAGGCTGGCGGCGAGCTCGGCGGCCAGCTCCGGCTCACGGGCGGCATAGGCGGCCAGGCGCTCGCGCCAGGCCGCGTTGGCCGCCTGGTTGCCGGGCACCCGCACGCGCCAGCGGTCGTAGACGCCGTCGGGGACGTAGAAGTGCTTGTCCGGGTCCCAGTCGTAGGCCAGCTTGGTCGCCCGCACCTCGTCCTCGCCGAGCGCGGCGCCGTGCGCCTTGGCGGTGTCCTGGGCGTGCGGCGCGCCCCAGGCGATGTGGCTGCGGAGCCGGATGAACGTCGGCCGCGCCGTCTCCTCGACGGCCGCCTGGTAGGCGGCGGCGATCGCCTCGGTGTCGTTGGCGTCCTCGACGGCGAGGGTGTGCCAGCCGTAGGCGCGGTAGCGGGCCTCGACGTCCTCGGCGAAGGCGATCTCGGTGGGCCCGTCGATGGTGATGTGGTTGTCGTCGTAGAGCACCGTCAGCTTGCCGAGCCGGAGGAACCCGGCGATCGACGACGCCTCCGAGCTCACCCCCTCCATCATGTCGCCGTCGGAGGCGAACGCCCAGGTGCGGTGGTTCACCACGTCGGGGCCGTAGCGCTCGGCGAGGAAGCGCTCGGCGATCGCGAACCCGACCGCGTTGCCGAGCCCCTGGCCGAGCGGGCCGGTGGTGGTCTCGATGCCGGGCGTCAGGAAGTGCTCCGGGTGGCCGGGGGTCCGCGAGCCCCACTGGCGCTGCTGCCGCAGGTCGGCGATGCCGAGGTCGTAGCCGGTCAGGTGGAGCACGCTGTACTGCAGGATCGAGGCGTGCCCGTTGGACAGGACGAAGCGGTCGCGGTCGAACCAGTCCGGGTCGGCCGGGTCGAAGGTGAGGAACCGGGTCCACAGCGCATAGGCGGCCGGAGCCAGCGCCATGGCCGTGCCCGGGTGCCCGTCGCCGGCGTTCTGGATGGCGTCCATGGCCAGCGTGCGGACGGTGTCGATGGCGAGCCGGTCAAGGCCGGTGCTCTGCTCGGTGGTGGTCACGGCGGCTCCTGGTGACGACGGACAGGGTCGGGCGCGCCCGCCGGTGGCGTGCCACCGCCCAGGCTACCTCCGCTGGCCGCATCGACACCGCCACGGCGGCGCGGCGACCGGGTCCCCGGCTACTCGAACTGCCGGCGGGCCTCCACGCCCTGGCGCAGGGCCAGCTCGCGCATGACGG
>Ga0307278_10001352_pt1 | contig 12229 bp, 12 predicted proteins | sample ER_DNA_117_FD_194482 | JGI IMG/M metagenome (GOLD analysis project Ga0307278, IMG submission 194482) | Bulk soil microbial communities from the East River watershed near Crested Butte, Colorado, United States - ER_DNA_117 | ecosystem: Environmental > Terrestrial > Soil > Floodplain | place... | reverse complement strand
CGAAAGGACCACGATGTGTCGCTTGCGCACCTCGGCCTCCTGCGGCGGCGGGCTTCCCTGGACCGCACGAGCATGAGACCGACCCCCACATCTCACAACTCAGGACTGACGAGCTACTAGGCTGAGGATGCGGTCCAGGTCCGCACAGCCGGTAGCGCAGGACCGCCGATAGCAGCTCGGATCCCGCCCGGGGCACCGGGGTGTCGGGGAACCCCATCGGGAAGCTTCACAGCCTGCTCAGCGCACCACGAGGGATACCCCCGGCCACCGAAAGAGCAGGCTCCGGTGGCCGGGGGGCAACACCCCTCTGTTCTTCAGCCAGTACAGGATCTCCTGGTCGATCCCTCATCACCGGTCGGGTCGCTGGTGACTGCTCTGTATCACGTCCTTCTGTCCGCTAGCTGGCCAAGGGGTGTGGCCCCCAGTCCCCATCCCGATCGAAAGTCGGAGAGTTCGTGACCCGTTGGACGTCACTGCCATCTGCGTTGGCGGTGTAGATGCCTTCCCGCTCGGTGCCTGGCTTGGTTCGGGTGAACAGTCCAAAGACGATCTTCGTGCCGTCCGGCGACCAGTCGGGGCCAAACGCCCTGCGGAAGCCGCGGGTTGCCAGGGGGATCTTCGCCAGGCCGGTACCGTCCGGGTGGACGACATAGAGCGAGCCCCTCCCCCAAAACAGGATGGTGGTCCCGTCAGGCGACCAGCGCCCCCCGTGCTCGCCGAACGGAAGGCCCCAGGGGGTGATCCGCCGCAGGCCGCTGCGATCGACATTGACGACGAACAGCGCCACATTGGCCTTGGCGGGGCGGCTGGGATCGATGCGGCTGAATACGAGTCGCTGGCTGTCGGGCGAGTAGTCGCCCGGGATGTCGCCGGCACCAGGATTGGAGGTGATCCGCCGCAGGCCGCGCCCGTCGGATGCCCGGATGGTGTAGATGCCGTTGCGGCTGGGGTCGGTCACGCCGAAGCTCTCGCAGAGCAGTCGCGTGCCGTCCGGCGACCAGCCGCCCCCACAATTGGTCTCGAGGGTGGGATCGGGCCACTTGAACTGGCGGAAGGTTCCGGTGTCGGGATCCACGATGGTCGCGGCGCAGTTCTCCTCGCCGTCGCTGCAGGCGGCAAAGACCGAGACCTGGCTGCCGTCCGGCGACCAGCGCGGGCCCCCCGAGAACCCAGGGAAGAGCTGCCGCAGGTGGCTGCCGTCCGGATTCACCGTATAGGTCATCGTGTTGTCATCCCGGCTGCCCCGGCTGAACGCGATCCGGCCGTTTGGGCCGGGGACCTTCGCTTGGGCAGGCGCCGCCGGGATCGCCATGCCGGCACACAACACGATGGCCGCGAGCCATTGCAACGGGTGCCTCATGGAGGCTCCTTCCTGGTGGCCAGGGTGGGCCGGGATCCTGGCTCGTCGGTCCTTGCCGGTACGCCACCTCTTCCGCTGTCCACTGGCGTGGCCCGGTGAGCAGCTTGGGTCCGTCGGCAGGCCGAAACATCCGAGGTAGCTTCAAGCTGTAGTTGTGGCTGGCCACAGTCCTCACCCGGCGGAACGATGCACGGCGCCAGGTCCAGCGACGCTGAACGCACACCGCGGAACTCCCGAGCGCGAAATTGGTGCTGGCCACAATGTGTGCCCTGGTGGCATGTGGGACGATCAGCGGCATGCGTCCAACCGTGCTGATCGTCGATGACCATGCGGCGTTTCGGGCCTCCGCTCGGGCGTTGCTGCAGGCCGAGGGCTTCGACGTCGTCGGTGAGGCCGCCAACGGAGCGGCGGCGGTTGAGGCGGTGGCTGTCCTGCGGCCCAAGATCGTCCTGCTCGACATCCAACTGCCCGACCTCGACGGCCTCACGGTGGCCGAGCAGCTCGCCAGGGCGCCCGACCCCCCCGCGGTGGTGCTCATCTCCAGCCGGGACGCGGCCGCCTATGGGCCCCGCCTCCAGGCGACACCAGCGCGGGGGTTCATCCCCAAGAGCGGGCTGTCCGGGGAGGCGCTCGCCGCCCTGGTCGGCTGAGGGCGATGGTGCGGCGGTTTGGCCTGGTCGGGGTGGCCGGCGTCGCCCTCGGCCTGACCGCCGAGTGGGTCAGGTTCGGCTGGGGCGATCCACGCCACTGGATCCCCGACCTGGCCGTCGGCTGGAGCCTAATCGGTTGTGGGCTGGTCGCTTCCAGGCAGCGACCAGAGAGCCGTACCGGTCCGCTCATGGCGGCGACCGGCTTCACCTGGTTTGTGGGGAACTTTGCCCATGCTGGTGTGGTGGCGGTGGCTTGGCTGGCGGCGCGCCTGGTGTACGTATACCGCGGACCCCTGGTGCAGCTGGTGCTCACCTACCCATCCGGCCGGCCGGCGTCGCGGCTTGTCCGAGGCGCCGTCGCGGTCGGCTACGCGGCGGCGGTGATCACGCCGATCTGGGACAGCGCGGGCGCCACCATCCTGCTCGCCGGACTGCTGCTCGGGGTCTGCGCGCGCGAGTATGGTCGGGCGGTTGGCAGGGCCCGACGGGCCCGCCTGATCGCGCTGCAGGCCGCTGCCGGGCTGAGCCTGGTGCTTGCCGGAACCGCAGCAGCTCGGCTGCTGCTGCCCTCGGGAGAGGTCGGCCGGCTGACGCTGCTCCTGTACGAGGTGGTGCTGTGCGTGCTTGCCGGCGGCCTGCTGGCGGGGCTGCTGATCGCCCCATGGCAGCAGACGGCCATCGCCGACCTGGTCGTGGAACTGGGCGAGGCCCGGTCGGGGACGGTCCGCGGGCAGCTGGCGCGGGCGTTGGGCGACCCGTCGCTGGAGATCGGCTACTGGCTGCCCGACCGGGCGGGGTTCGTCGACGCCGAGGGCCGCGTGCTCGCCCTCCCCGGTGCCGGTTCGGGGCGGTCGGTGACCGTGGTGGAGCGCGAGGGTCAGCCGGTCGCCGCCCTGGTCCACGACCCGGCCGTGCTGGAGGACCCAGGGCTGCTGGAGGCGGTCACCGCCGCGGCCCAGCTCGCGGCCGCCAACGCCCGGCTCCAGGCCGAGGTGCAGGCCCGGGTCGAGGAGCTGGCGGCCTCGCGTCGCCGGATCCTTGCGGCACGGGACGAGGAACGCCGCCGGCTGGAGCGCCGCCTGCACGAGGGGGCCGAGGCTCGGCTCGGGGAGCTGGCGGCGACCCTGCGCCGCGGCCAAGGATCGGCCGCTGGCCAGCAGACCAGGAACCAAATCGCCCACGCCCATGAGCAGCTGGGGCGAACGCGGGAGGAGCTGGGCCGGCTGGCCCAGGGGCTGCATCCGCGGGTGCTGGCCGAGCATGGGCTGGCGGGCGCGCTCGCCGTGCTGGCCAAGGACCTCCCGCTCCCCGTCGAGATCAAGGTCACGGGCAACCAGCTGCCCGAGCAGGTCGCGGCGGCCGCCTACTTCGTCTGCGCCGAGGCCCTCGCCAACACCGCCAAGCACGCCGCCGCCGCCCGTGCGACCATTGCCGTCACGGCCAGCGAAGGCCGGGTCCGGGTTGAGATCGCCGACGACGGCGTCGGCGGGGCCGACCATCGGCGCGGATCGGGCCTGCGGGGGCTCGCCGACCGGGTCGAGACCCTCGGCGGCACGCTCCAAGTGCAAAGCGTTCCCGGACGTGGGACGCACCTCGCCGCCGAGATCCCCCTCAGCGGCGAGGTGTCGTGAACGGTCCGTGACTCAGCCGATCTTGATCCAGGGCTTCGTCGACCATAGAACGGCGTCGCCGTGGTCCATGGGCTGAACCGGCGTGAGGTGGAGGTTGCCCTTGCCATCCACCGACAAGGTGAACGTCAGGCTGTACCCGAACTCGGGGATGTCGAACGTGATCCGGTCTCCAGTGACCGAGTAGGTGGCACGGAGGCCGCCAGTGGCCCTGAAGCTCCCATCCTTCAGCCACACCGTGTTGGTGGCTGGGTAGTCGGGGTCATCTCCGGCCCCGGCGGCGATCGCGTCTTTCTTCGTGATCGTGTAGCGGTACACGCCGTTCAGGTCGGCTGGCACCGTCCCTGTGCTGGCGGCGGGTCGCCCGGACGCCTTGCCGGTGCAGCCGGCCGGGATGGCCAACGGCGCCTCCGCCGATGTGGATCGCTTCAGCGCCTGGATCCGTTCGATGAACGCCTTGGTCTGCGGGTCCCGCTCGAGGCTGGCGTAGACCGGGGCGAAGGCGCCGCGCAATGCCGCCAGGTCGGCCGGGGAGGCGTTGGCGAAGCGGGCGCCCGACCGGCAGGTGGTCTTGAGGCTCTGGGCGTCGCGGTCGGCGAGGGCGGCCACGCGGCCCGCGGCGTCCTGGGCCGCTTGCTCCAGCCACCCGCGCTGCCGCTCGGTCAGCCTGGCCAGGCGGTCCGGATTGGCCAGCAGGACGTCCATCTGCGGCCACAGGGTGACGTTGGCGGTCACGTACGGGGCGGGCTGCGCTAGGGCGCCGTGCTCGTAGACGAACAGGTCCATCTCCAACCCCTGGAGCCTGCCGTCCAGAAGCGCCTGGTTGCGCGAGCGTCGGAAGACCTCCATCGGGGTCGCGCCCAGCGATCGGATCGCCTGGGCCTGACCCTGCGACTTCAGGGTGCCAAAGGTGATCCCGCGCCAGTCCCCCACGCCCAGCAGAGGGTGCCTGACGGCGACCGGCTTGCGCAGGCCATCGGCCAGAACCCCGAGGCCGCGGACGCCGACCTTGTCCAGGCCCTGCAGCATCTGGTCGGGCATGTCGCTTGCGGCCACGGCTTGTTCGAGGGCGTAGTTGTCGATCAGCATCGGTGCCCCCAGCGCCTGGAAGCTGGCCACACCGATCGTGTCGAACACCCGCGCTCCGGCCCAGCCCAGGTCGACCTTGCCGGCGGCCACGGCCCCCACCACCTGCTGCTCGGCGTCATCGGCGTAGTCCCCCCAGCGATTTGCAACCTGGACGCGTAGGTTGCCGCCGGAACGCGCCTTGACCTGCGCCACGAAGTGCCCGATCACCGGGGCGGTCTGCAGGTCGCCGTAGGCGTTGGCCATCCGCAGCACCAGCGGCTCACCCGAGCCGCCGGCCTTGTCGCCGCTTCCCCCGCCGCCACAGCCCCCCGCCACAACCGCCGCGATCACGGCGAGGGCCACCGTCGCGAGCCGGGCTCGCCCGCTCATCCAGCGCATGGTCCCACTCCTTTCCTCCAGGGTCGAGGGTGACGCTAGAAGGCGGCGGCGCCGGGCACATCGTGGCCTGCCCCAGTCTTGAACTGTGGCCAGCACGGACTCCGCGCCACCTGCGGCATGCCACAATCACGCGGTGACGGCGGTCTTGATCCCACGGGTCAACCTGGCGCGGCTGGCCGCCGGGCCGGTCGCGCTCACCGTCGGCTTGGGTGCCCTGGCCGTCGCCCGGGGCCCCGGCAGGTTCACCACCTACGCCGGACATTCTGGTCTGGCGGCCGCGCTCACCGTCGTGGCCGGGCTCACGCTGGTGGCGGCCGGTCTGGTCACCTCGTTCAGCCGCCCGGTAGGGCGGATCGGTGATCTGGCCGTGCTCGCCGGGCTGGTCTGGTTCGCACCGATGTGGGTGGGCTGGGACAGGGGACCGCCGCTGGTCCGCAGCCTCGGCATGCTCGCCGCCGGGCTCGCCTTCCCGCTGCTGCTGCACCTGGTCCTCGCCTACCCGAGCGGCCAGCTACGCCCCACAGCCGCCCGGGTGCTGGTGGCCGCCGCCTACCTGGAGGCCGCGCTCGCCGCGCTCGGCCAAGCGCTCTTCCGGGACCCCTTCTACGACCCCAAGTGCTGGGCAAACTGCAGCGACAACGACTTCCTGGTGCGCTCGCTCCCACAACTGGCGCGCGCGATCGAGGCGACGGACCGCTGGTTTACCGTGGCTGCGGCGACCGCCCTGGTGGCGCTCTGCGCCCGGCGGCTGCTGCAGGACTCCGGGCCGGCCCGCCGTGCGCTGCTGCCGGTCGCCCCGGCAGCCATCCTGCTCGCTGGCGCCGTCACCGCGCACGCGGTGGCGCTGCAGCGCAAACCGCTGGAAGACCCCTCCGACCCCGCATTCCGCACCATCTTTGCCCTGGGCTGCACCGCGGTCATCCTGCTCGCCGCCGGGCTGGCGTGGGCCACAGTCCGCACCCGGTCCCAGCGCCGCGCCGTGGCCCGGATCGTGACCAGCCTCGGCCAGGCGCCCCCACCCGGATCCCTGCGGGCGGCACTCGCCAAGGCCGTCGGCGATCCCGCGCTCCAGATCGCCTACTGGCTGCCGAACTCCGAGCACTACGTGGACGCCGAAGGTCGGCCGGTCCCCGAGCCCGTCGCCGCACCGGGGCGCGCGGTCACCACCCTGATCCGCGACGGCCGCCGGATCGCGGTCGTCTCCCACACCGCAGCACTGCCCGACCTGGAGCGCGAGCTCGGCGCCGCCGTCCGGCTGGCGCTGGAGAACGAGCGGTTGCAGGCCGAGGCGCTCGCCCAGCTCGACCAGCTGCGCGCCTCCCGCGTCCGCATCGTCGAGACCGGCGACGCCGAACGCCGACGGCTGGAACGCGACCTCCACGACGGCGCCCAGCAGCGCCTGCTGGCCCTCTCCTACGACCTCCGCCTCGCCCGTGCCCAGGCCCAAGCCGACGACGACAGCCAGACCGGGTCGCTACTCGCCCAGGCGACCGACCAGGCCCAGGCGGCCTTGCGGGAGCTGCGGGAGCTTGCCCATGGGATCTACCCGGCGATCCTGTCCGAGGCAGGCCTTGGGCCGGCCCTGGCGACGCTGGCCGACACGGCTCCCCTGCCGGTGGAGATCCGCGACGCGGCCCGGGGACGCTACCTGGCTGCAGTCGAGACCTGCGCCTACCTCCTGGTCGCCGAGGCACTTCACGACGCCGCCGGCCGGGACGCCAGCCACGCCACCGTCAGCGTGCTGCAGGACGGCGGACGGCTAGTGGTCACCGTGGAGGACGACGGCACCGACCGCACCGCCGAGCTGGTGCAGCTGGCCGACCGGGTCGGCGCCCTGGACGGCCAGCTGGCGGTCGAACCGACGCGGCTGCGGGCAGAGCTCCCGTGCGCGTAGTCGTCGCCGACGACACCATGCTCACCCGCCAGGGCATCGTCCACCTGCTGCGGGAGGCGGGCATCGAGGTGGTCGCCGAGGCCGAACACGCCGAAGGCTTGCTCCGCGAGGTCCGCCTGGCCCGCCCGGACGTGGCCCTGGTCGACATCCGCATGCCACCCACCCATACCGACGAGGGCCTGGTCGCCGCCCAGACCATCCGGGCCGAGTTTCCGCAGGTCGGCGTCCTTCTCCTATCCCAGTACGTCGAACCCAGCTACGCCCTGCGCCTCCTCCAAGACCAACCCGAACGGGTCGGCTACCTGCTCAAGGAGCGCGTCTTCGACATCGCCACCGTCGTGGACGCCCTGCGCCGCATCATGGACGGCGAGACTGTGATCGACCCCACGATCGTCTCGCGCCTGGTCGGCCGGCGCCGCCGCCAGGACCCGCTCACTGACCTCAGCGAACGAGAACGGGAGGTGCTCGGGCTGATCGCCGAGGGCATGTCCAACCGGGCCATCGCCGCCCGGCTGGTCGTCACCGAGCGCACCGTGGAGGCCCACGTCACCCAGATCTTCCACAAGCTCCACCTGCCCGAGTCGCCCGACCAGCACCGCCGGGTGCTGGCCGTCCTCGCCTTCCTCCGCGCCTAACCAGGCCGTCCGGTGGGACGCTCCAACGGCCAGGTCAGCACCGAACCTTCATCGCAGCGCGCATGCCGTGGGCGGACAAGGTCTTGGGATGGGCTCGTCCAGAACCCGAACGGTTGACCAGGGAAGTGCTCTCCATCCGGCATGCGCCTGCCAACACCACCCCGAACGCCACGCCGACCAGCGTCGCCTGTTCAACTGGCCCCAGACCCGGAAACTGACCAGCGTTTGCGCTGGTCATCGGCTTGGTGGAGCCCCCCGCCGGAATCGAACCGGCGACCCCATCCTTACCATGGATGTGCTCTGCCGACTGAGCTAGGGGGGCGGGTTGGTCGGGGGGCATGGTACATGGGCGGGATCGAGGTTGTCCCGGCGGTCCCTGCGATCTGCGGCGCTGGCTGGTCTACTTCTTGCTCTTGGCCGCGGCCTTGCCGCCCTTGCGACCGGCCGCCTTCTTCTGGGCCGTCGTGCCGCCCTGCTTGGAGTCTCCGCCCTTGCCGGAGGCCTTGCCGCCGTGCTTGGACGCATCCGGGGAGTTCGCGATCCTGGCGGCGCGCTGCTTGCTCATCCCCTTGTCCTTGAGCGCCTCGTACTGCTTGGGGTTCTTCACGTTCGCCGACTTCGACGGCATGGGATTCACTCCTCTCCGACGGTTCTCCATGGGTGCGTTCCCTGAGGTCATCGGTGCCTAACCCGACCGGCACGAGCTCGGGCGCTACTGGGTCCGATTCGCCCGGGCGGACGCGTTCCCCTGACGAGTGGGCCGGCTCGTCGGCATGGGGCAGGTCTGGGGTGATCGCCTCGGTGCGGGAAGGCATCCGGTGGCCCGGAACGGGCTCATGCGTCGCGAGCTGGCTGACAGCCACCCAGGGATCGGGAAGAGGACGACACGGAAGCTCGGTCAGGACGAACCTCCTGGGTGCGCGCTGGATCTGCTGAACTTGGTGAGCGGACGCTCCTGGAGCTGGCCGTCGACGAACAGGTCGACCTCCTCGTTGTAGAAGGCGACCAGTCCGGCGATCTTCTGGCTCTCGGGCAGCGGGGTGCGGTAGGACCAGGCCAGGTCCTCGACCACCCGGTCGCCAGCACGGACCGACCAGTACTGGGCCTGGCCCTTGTACGGGCAGTGGGTGGCCTTCCCGGTGGGCACGAGCAGGTCCATGCGCAGGTCGGTCTTGGGGATGTACCAGCGCGGCGGGAGGCCGGTCTCGAACAGCACACGGGCGTTGACCGACTCGGCCAGGACCACCCCGTCGACCTCGACCCGGACCCGGCGCGAGCTGGCCAGGATGTCGACGCGGGTGTAGGGGTCGCGCGGGTGGGTGTAGACCTCCTCGTCCTCCTCGAACCAGGCGTCCATCGCGTCCCAGTCCAGGCGGACGAGGTCGCGGAGCTGCTCGACCGGGGAGGCGGCATAGCGCACGGCTGCGTCCTCGGCGCTGCGGTCCCCCACCCTGACGGTGAAGTGCCGGGCGTCGCCGCGGCTGGGCGAGTGGGTGACGGTGGCGGTCGGGACCAGCAGGTCGGTCCGCACGTCCTCGACCGGGAAGTAGTAGGCCGGATAGGAGGGGACCTCCCAGACCAGGCGGGGACGGATGGAATCGGCCACCACCTCGCCTCCGAGGTAGGCCCGGACCCGCTTGCGGCTCTCCTCCACCCGAACCCGGCCGGCCTGACCGGTGGTTCCCGTCATCTGCAGCTCCATCTCGGCTCGAGCGGGGCGGCTGTTCACCGTCTACGGCACATGGTGCGCCGGAGTCGTCAGGTCGCGCTGGGAAGGGGCCTGGCCGGGTCGGGACGCTCCTCCCCCCAGTCGCCCCAGGTGGTGCCGGTGGCGTCGACGTAGCCGTCGACGGCGGTGCCGATGGTGGGGAAGAAGCGGTCGGGGCCGACGGCCTCGAACAGGGCGTAGCGGCGCAGGCGGTCCTTGACCGGGCCCTTGAGCTCGGCGAAGGCGAAGGCGAAGGTCACCTGCTCCTGGCGGAGCTCGTCGAGCAACTGGCGGAGCATGTCGGCGGCGGTGGTATCGATGTCGGTGATGGGCTCGGCGGCCACCACCACCCAGCGGACGGAATGGGTGGCCTCGGCGACCAGCCGCCGGACCCGGCGGCGGAAGTAGCCGGCGTTGGCGAAGAACAGGGGCGCGTCGAAACGGTACAGGAGCAGGCCGGGAATGCGGCGGGCGGTCGGGTGGCGGTCGATGTCGTGGTAGCCCTTGAGCTCGTCCTCGTGGCCCAGCACGGCGTCGTGGGGACGCCAGACCCGGCGGACGAAGTCGCCGAGCGACAGCAGGATGGCCACGAAGATGCCGAGCAGCACCCCGAGCAGGGCGACCGCGGCGAAGGCGGCCAGCCAGAGGACGAACTCGGAGCGCCGGACCCGGTACAGCCGCCGCACCGCGGCCACCTCGATGAGCCCGATGGCCGCGCAGATCACGATCGCGGCCAGCATCGGCAGGGGCAGGTCGCGCAGGGCGCCGGGGACGAGCACCAGCAGCAGGGCGATGGTGACGGCGCCGACCAGCGGGGTGAGCTGGGAGCGGGCACCGGCGGCCACCGCCACCGGGGTCCGCGACGCGCTGGCGGAGACGGCGAAGCCCTGGAACAGGCCGGCGGCCAGGTTGGCGGCGCCGAGGGCGCGCAGCTCCTGGTCGGGTCGACGGTCTCGTCCCGCCGGGCGGCCAGCGACTGCGACAGCACGGTGGTGTCGGCCACCGCGACCAGGGCGATGCCGAAGGCGCCGCCGAACAGCGCCCCCAGGTCGGCCAGGTCGACGGCCGGGAACGAGAGGGCCGGGAGGCCCTTGGGGAGCACGCCGATGACCTGCACGCCGCGGGCGCCGAGGTCGAAGGCGGCGACGCCGGCGATGCCGACCACGACCGCGACCATGACCCCGGGGACGGCGGGCCAGAGGCGGCGCAGGACCAGAATGACCACGATCCCGGCCAGCCCGACGGCCAGGGCCGCCCGGTTCACCTGCCCGCCGGACACCCCCTGGAGGAAGTCCCGGATCTCGCTGAGCAACCCGCGGCCCTCGACCGAGAACCCGCACAGCCTCGGCAGCTGGCCGACCAGGATGGTGACGGCGATGCCGCACAGGTAGCCGAGCTGCACCGGGCGCGACAGCAGCTCGGTCACGAACCCCAGCCTGGCGACGCCGGCGACCAGGTTGATCAGGCCGGTGAGGACGGCCAGGGCGCCGGCCAGGGTGACCGCGGTCCCGGGGTCGTCGCCGCCAAGGGGCAGGATCACGGCCGCGATCACCGCCGCCAGCGACGAGTCGGGGCCGAGCACCATCACCCGCGACGGCCCGAAGGCGGCGTAGGCGACCAGCGGCACGATGGTGGCCTACAGCCCCGTGATCGGCGGCAGTCCGGCCGCCTGGGCGTACCCCATCCCGACCGGGACCAGCAGGGCGGTGAGGACCAGGCCGGCGACCAGGTCGCTGGCCACCCAGGAGCGCCGGTACCCGCGCAAGGTCCGCAGCCCCGGCACCCACCGCTCGAGGCCGCGCGCCCGACCACCGCTCATCGGCTCAGATGCTACACGGCGGTGCTGGTCGCCCCGGGCGGGTTCCACCCCGTAACGTCGCGGCCGGCTCCTCGGCCCGTTCCCCCATCGGCGGCGACGGTGGCGGCCAACAGACCACCACGCCGATCAGCGGTAGCGGCCGCGGATCCAGGTGGCGGTGGTGGTGGCGAGGGGCGACCAGCCGGTCGCGGTCATGAGCAGGGCCCAGCCATGCCCGGCGCCCGCCGGGGCCACGACGAGCCGCTTGGGGTGGGCCGGGATCGCCTGGTAGAGCCGGCGCATGTCGCCGACGCTGACGTAGCGGTCGCCGGGGGCGACGGCCAGCAGCGCCGGCACGGTGAGGTGTCGGCCGGCGGCCAGCGAGTCGAGGCCGGCCCAGCCCAGCTCGCCGGAGAGGTCCACTACGGCGTCGACCGGCGGTTGGATCGACCGTGCGGCATGCAGCGCGACGATGCCGCCGAAGGACGCACCGACCAGGGTGATCCGGCGGCCGCCGTGGGCCCGGGTCCAGGCCACCGCGGCCCGGGTGGCCGCGACCCACCGGTCGCCGTCGGTGTTGCGGCCGACGCCGGGGCAGGTCGAGGCGCCGTAGCCGCACTGGTCGACCAGCACCGCCCGGACCTGCCGGGCGCCCGCGAGCCAGGCGGCATAGGGCCAGAAGTCGCACAGCCCCTGGGTGCCGGACTGGTGGACGAACACCACCGCGTCGCGGGCGCTGCCGACCATGGCCGCCTGGAGCCGGGCGCCGTCGGGGCCGGCCAGCCAGAACGTCCGTGCTCTGGTCGCCGGGGTCCCGCACTGGTCGGCCGGCTGTGGCGCCGAGGACTGGGTGGTCGCCGGCGCCGGGGTCGGCCTGGTCGTCGTGGCCGCGGCCGGCGCCCGCGACGGCTGCGCCCGGCAGCCGGTGGCACCGACCAGCAGGGCGGCCACGACCAGGACGGCAGCATGCCGGACGCTCGGCTTCTCGGCCCACCAGGGGGTCATCCTGGCTGGACGGCCGTGAGCAGGCCGGTGGTGAGCAGGGCGAGGAGCACCCGCGGGGAGCAGGTTGGCGACCCGGATGCGGGC
>Ga0307278_10001351_pt1 | contig 12235 bp, 11 predicted proteins | sample ER_DNA_117_FD_194482 | JGI IMG/M metagenome (GOLD analysis project Ga0307278, IMG submission 194482) | Bulk soil microbial communities from the East River watershed near Crested Butte, Colorado, United States - ER_DNA_117 | ecosystem: Environmental > Terrestrial > Soil > Floodplain | place... | reverse complement strand
AAGACCTCATTTACTCCCGTGGGGAATTAGGCCGACTCACCTGAACCCCTCCTCAGGCCGTTGCCTGCCACGGGCTATGATGCCGACATGCTCGACGTATCAGATCCGTATTTGGGCTATGATGCTGAAGATTTTCCATAGCAGCCGCCCCAACGGACGATGCGATCCACCTCGCGCGCAGGGCTGTTGGACGGGTGAGGTGGACAGAGTTCCATAGACGCAAGAGTGCGGCTACAAGCGCATCGGAGGGCAGAGGTTTTGGGGTGTGATCCCACATGACAAGGAGATCGGAAGCCATGAGCGAAACCACCGAACAACTGCGGGAGACCATGCGGCTGAAGGACCGGGTGGCCCTCGTGACGGGCGGAGACCGGGGCCTGGGCCTGGGCATCGTGCGGGCCTTCGCCCGCGAGGGCGCCCGCGTGTGCATCGCCAATCCCCACGCCGGCGCCGGCGAGGCCGCCGCGCGGCGCATCGAGGCGGACGGCGGCTCGGCCATGGCCGTGGCCATGGACGTGACCGACGAGGGGCAGGTGGAGGCGGGGGTGGCCCGGATGGTGGAGCGGTGGGGGGGCCTGGATATCCTGGTGAGCAACGCGGGCGTGCAGCACATCGAGCCCCTGAGCCATCTGGCGCTCGCGGACTGGCGCCGCCTGCTCGCCGTCCACTTGGACGGGGCGTTCCTGACCAGCCGTGCCGCGCTGCGGATCATGCGCGCCTCCGGCCGGGGAGGCAGCATCATCCTGATGGGCTCTGTGATGAGTGTGTCCTCGGCACTGCTGAAGTCCCCCTATGTCACGGCGAAGCACGGGCTGGCCGGCCTGTGCCAGGTGATCGCCCGGGAGGGTGCGGAGCACGGCGTGCGCTGCAACATCATCGAGCCCGGCTTCGTGCGCACCGACCTGGTGGCGCAGCAGATCCCGGAGCAGGCCCGGGCCCTGGGCCTCTCCGAGGACGAGGTGGTGCGCCGGGTGATGCTGGGGGGCACCGTGGACGCGCAGTTCACCACCGTGGAGGACGTGGCCGAGGTGGCCGTGTTCTTCGCCGCATTCCCATCGAACGCCCTGACCGGCCAGTCCCTGGCGGTCAGTCACGGGTGGGGCATGCACTAAACCATTGGAGGTGCCGCCCCTGAATTCTCCAGTACCGAACGCTGAGCCGTCGAGCAGGCACGCGCGCCGCTCGGGCGATGCCGCGCCGACCATGCCGGAGGAGGTATGACCCAACACCTGTTGCTCTTCATCGGTGGCCTTGCGGCGGGATTCATCAACACCTTGGCCAGCAGCGGCTCTGCGGTGTCGCTGCCGATCTTTCTCTTCCTGGGTTTTTCACCGCACGTGGCGAATGCGACCAATCGGCTAAACGTCCTGGCCGCGGCGTGTTCGAGCGCCATTGTGTTCGCGCGTCAGGGCAAGATCGACTGGGGGCACGTGCCGCATATGCTGGCGCCCACCATTGGCGGGGCGGTCGTTGGAGCGCTGCTGGCGGACTGGTTGCCCGATCGCGGTCTGAGGTGGGTGATCATCCTGGCGGTGGTCATGTCGCTGATCTTGGTTCTGGCCGGCACGAAGCGATTCCTGCGGGCCCCGAGACGGGAGCATCTCACCTTTGGTTGGCCCCAGATGGGGCTGCTGTTTCTGGTGGGCATCTGGGCCGGGTTGATCGTCCTGGACGGCTACACCTACTTGCTGCTGACATTGGTGCTCGCCGTGGGCTATGATCTGGTCGGGGCCAATGCCATGAAGGTGATCGCCGGCATCGGTGTGACCGGTGCCGCCATCGCGTTATTCGCCGACCAGGCAGAAGTCGAGTGGTTCGCGGGAGGACTCATGAGCTTCGGAGGGGTGGCCGGCGCGTGGGGTGGAGCGAAGCTGGCGGCGAGCGAGCGCTCCAAGGTCTGGGTGTTCCGCCTGCTCGTCATCACCATCGTGGGCGAGATTGTGCACATGATCTGGAGGTAGGTTGCGTATCGGTGGGAGCGGCACGCCATGACCTTTACGATAACGCCTCGAGCAGGGCTTTTGCCTCTCGAAGGTCTTGCCGTGCCAAAGCCCTCGCTGAACCAGCTATGGACAGAGGCAAGCCGCTCGCGAGCCTCGGTGTGCTTGCCTTTATGCGACTCAGTCGCATGGCCGTGCACCGCTCCTAAGGATATCGCACAGTTCTGTCACAAATTTTGAGGGAGGATTGAGAGAGCCCTGCGGAGCTATGACGGGTTCCCGTAGTAACGGAACCAAACATGTCAAAGTGTGTCTCCGACCCCCTCTCCCATGTCCCCTGCATGCCTCTCAGGCCGCCCGCAGTGGCCGGAGTCCTTGTCGCTCAGCACGCTTATTCATGGGGAAGTAATATTTCCCGGAGGGATTCACGTGTTCGAACCGTGCAGGCGAGAGATGCGCCAGATCGTCTTCCTGCCCCGCGTCGTGTTCGGCACGGAGCTGGTCCAGCACCGCTTGCATGTACACCGTATTCCAGATGACCACGGCGTTCGTGATGAGATTGAGGCACCCCGCCTGGTTGGTTTGGGCTTCCTCGTGCTTCCGGCGAATGACGCCTTTGTCGGCCACGAAGAGAAAATCCCGGAGCGCGTGCAGGGATTCGCCTTTGTTGAGCTGGGCATTGATCCGCCGGCGGTAGTCTGCATTCTCCAGGTAGCGCAGGATCAAGAGCGTCTTGACCAGCCGGCCATAGGCCTGCAAGGCGCGGGTGAGGACGTTCTGCCGGGGATACGCCTGCAACATACTGATGAAGAGCGACGCGGTCACCCAGCCGCGCTTGAGCGACCCGGCCAGCCGGAGCAGGTCATCCCAATAGCGGAGGATGAACTCCTGCCGGATCGTCCCTTTGAAGCGGGGGGCCAAGTGGCGGACCCGCTGGTCCCGTGTCAGCCGATAGCGCTGTTGATCACCAATGTCGCGCAGGCGCGGGGCAAATTGCAGGCCCAAGAGATCGAAGAGGGCAAACACCAGTTCCGTGTACCCCGCCGTATCCGTCGCATGCTCCAGCATGGTCAGCTCGGTTTCGTTATCCAGCATGGCATCGAGCACATACGTCGCGTCGCGGACCGTGGCAGGGATCACCTTGGTGCCATACTGGGAGAGTTGATCGGCGGTCCAGCTGTAGAAGGTCACGCCCTGGTGGCGGAAGTAGCGGGGGAGGGCGGTCGCCTGACGAATCTTGCCGGCGACCGGGATGCGTTGCCCATCGGAGGACGACAGGGTCCCCCCGCCCCAGCGTTGGCTCAGCGGCAACCGATGGGGGAAGTTGACCAACGCATTGGTCGCCGCCGTGAGCGTCTCCTCGCGCACGGACCAGGTCGTGCCCCAGGCCAGCCGGTCGGCGGGGATCGCGGCCATCTGGGCCATGCGGGCGAATCCAAAGTTACAGCCCGGCGCCAGGAGGGCGGCAGAGAGGACCGGCAGGAAGTCGTGCCGGCGCGGCTCGCGGCCGTTGAGATGCTGCAAGTGTTGGCTGACCCCCGTCCACTGGTCGACTTCGAGGAGCAGGTCGGGCAGATCGATCAGGGGCAAGCGCGCCGTGACGCGCTCCTCAAGACGGAGGACGCTGTCGGGGCGCTCCTCCGCGGCCAGGGGGGAGACGACGACATGTCCCTTGTCGATGCGCACCTGGCCACGACGCGTGACCAGCCGATCCACGCGCGGGAGCAACTCGGCGAGCTCGCGTCCGCGCTGCTCCAGGCGCAGAGCCCCGTCTTCGGGCACGTGGAGCTGCGGGCAGATCTCTGCACGCAGCGTGGGCCACCGGTCTTTGGGGATCAGATAGGTGTCGGGATTGGCATAGCGCCGGCTGCTCGTGACCCAGACATCACCCGCACGCAGCGCGCCCCGCAGCTCCCACAGGGTACAGAGCTCATAGTAATGCCGGTCAATGCGGCCGTCCGGGTCCACGACGTACGGCCGCCACTTCCTGGAGACGAAGGCCGTCGGCGCGTCTGGGGGTACCGTGCGTCGATGGGTGGTGTTGAGCTGCTGCCACACGGTCACGGCGTCCAGCAGGGGAGCCGGATGCTGCGTGGCGTGGAAGGTGAACGTCTCCAGGAAGGCCGGGGTACACTGCCGCAGATAGCCGTAGCGGGTCTCGAAGCAATCAACATAGCTGTCGTCTAAAGGACGGACACTGCGATCAGATTCCGCTGCCGCCCGGCGCAAGACGGCGAGGGGAATGCGTTGGTCGATGGGGCGCCGGAGGTGCGGGTCCGCAATGGCGGGATCGAGCACCGCGCGCACGAGTTCACGAAACAGGTAGACTGTTTCGTTGGTGGCCTACGCCATCGCGGCGCGAAACGCCTCAAGGTCACGTCCGGCGCGGGCATAGGCCTCGGCGCGGCACCGGTCAAACATCTCGATGACCTCGTCGGTCACATCCGCGAGGCACTGCGCGAGGAAGGCCACGAGGATCGGGTACCGGCGCGCCGCTGGGGCCCGTTGGAGGGCGTGGGCGCTCGACTTGCGGGCGAGATGCGCCAAGAACTTGAGGCGGTTCGGGTTGAGGGCGTCGAGCGGCCAGTGCTCCACACCTGGCGCCCGTAGGAACGCGAGTTTCTCCAGGTTGCCCAGAATGGCGCGCGGGGAGGTGGAGATCGCAGGGCGCCGCAGCCAGGCGAGTGGCGTCATGCCGCGGGTGGGATCCGGTTCCAGGAGGGTGTCAAGGAGGTGCCGGCAGTCCTCGGTCAGGATGGGGCCCAGTCGTCGGAACGTTTCTGCCTGAGCTGACTGGCGGGTCTCGGCGACGAGCCGTTCGAGCTGGGTCACTCCCGGGCGGACGAGCCGCTCGCGCTGGAGCGGCTCACAGGCCAGGGCGTAGAGGAGGGTGGGGGAATCATGCTCCCGCGCCCGCTCTAAGAGCCATGCCGCGAGGCGTTCCATGTCCGCACGTCGTGTTCGGCGGTAGCCGAGATACGCCTGAATCGTCTGGCGATGATGCATGCGGGTATGAGCGCTGCCCGTATAGCGCCCCAAGACCCCCGGCTCCACGGCCAGCTGCCGGGCCACGAACGTCACGGCGTCTGGCGGGGCACTCGTGAGATCCTCCGGGACAAACCCCATGACGCGCAGCGCACACCGCTCCAGCCCGAACCCGAGGCGAGCATGGGGCCCTGCGTGCCCCGGAATCTGCTGCCGATCCTCCTCTGACAGCGTAAAGAACGTGATCAGGTCCTCAGCGGTGATGGCATTGGGGAAACGGTTCGCACGGTCACGCTCAGCGGCCGACAGCAGTTGGCCAGGCATGCCACTCTCCCTGTGGAACGAAACGGTCGTTTGGTTCGGCGATTGGCGTCGAGGAATCCCCTTGACTATCCTAGCGGATTTCTGTAAGGCAAAAGATCGCCAGGACCTTTTATTCGACACCAGGACTGTGATCGATGCGCACGGTTGCCTACGTACGGGTCTCTACTGGAGGCCAGGATCTCAATAGTCAACGCCTGGCCATTCTGGACTACGCCCATCGGCAGGGGCTCACGGTGAACGCCTTCGTTGAGGCCCACACCGCGTCGCGCCGACCACCAGGCGCCCGGGGACTGGACACGCTGCTGGAGCAGCTGCATCCGGGGAACGGGCTGCTGGTCAGTGAGCTCTCGCGGTTGGGCCGGAGTGTGGGACAGAGCATCCAGGTCGTCGACCGCCTGATCCAACAACGGGTGCGACTCATCGCCATCAAAGAAAACTTGCAGCTCAACGATACCCAGGACAGGCAGACCAAGGTCATGGTCACCCTGTTGAGCTTGTTTGCAGAAATCGAGCGGGATTTAATCGCCGAGCGTACCAAAGAAGGCCTGGCAGCAGCGAGGGCCAAGGGGCGATTGCCGGGAAGGCCCAAAGGCGTCCTCGGGACGTCCAAGCTCACGGGCCGGGAGGCAGAGATTCAAATCTTCTTGGCCAAAACGGTCTCGAAAGCGGCAATCGCCAAAATTCTGGGTGTCTCCCGGTCTACGCTCCACCATTTCATCCAGTCCAGACGCCTGGGCTGACTATGCAGGGGGCATAGAGCACCCGCGCCGTGCGGCCCATAACCCGTCCATGCGTGGAGAATCGCCCATGACGTTTGAAGAGGTGGTGGACCAGGCCAGTGCAATGCTGCAACGGCGCGGGCGTGTCACATACCGCCTGCTCAAGCGCCAGTTCCATCTCGATGACGAGGCGCTGGAAGACCTGCAAGAAGAACTCATTTACGGGCAAAGGCTCGCTGTTGACGAGGATGGCCGCGTGTTGGTCTGGACTGGTACCGCGAGTCAGCTCTCGGAGCAGCCCTCACCCACTCCTCCCTCAGCACCACCGCCTGACGCCCAGGACGACTCCCCCACGCAGATGACACCATCGTCAGGCGAACCTCATGCTCTTGACGCCGAACGTCGTCAGCTCACCATCATGTTCTGTGACCTGGTGGATTCGACGGCGCTCGCCACCCAACTCGATCCCGAAGAGCTGCGCGCGGTGGTGCGGGCCTCGCAAGAGGCGTGCGCCAAGGTGATCGCCCGCTATGACGGACGCATCGCGCAGTATCTCGGCGATGGCCTGCTCGTCTACTTCGGGTACCCGCATGCCCATGAGGATGACGCCCAACGGGCGGTGCGGGCGAGGCTGGGGATGGTGGAGGCCCTGGGCCAGCTCAATACGCGCTTGGCGCAGGCGCATGGGGTGCCGCTGACTGTTCGCCTGGGCATCCATACGGGTCAGGTGGTCGGCGGCGAGATCGGGGCCGGGCGAGGCACGAACAGTTGGCCCTCGGCGAGACGCCCAATATCGCCGCCCGCCTCCAAGGGATTGCGGCCCCCAAGACCGTGGTGATCGGTGCCGCCACCTACCGGCTCCTCGAAGGGTGCTTTCGGTGTCAGCCGCTGGGGACGCCTGCGCTCAAAGGCGTTGACCAGCCGCTGGAGGTCTATCAGGTCCTGTTTGAGCATATGGCCCGCAGTCGCCTGGAGGTGGCCGGCCGCACCGGCCTGACCCCGCTCGTGGGCCGCGATCAGGAGGTGGCGCGGCTGCGGGAGCACTGGACGCAGGTGAAGGACGGCCTCGGCCAGGTGGTGTTGCTCAGTGGCGAGGCGGGGATTGGCCAATCACGCCTCGTGCAGGTACTGCAGGAACACGTGGCTGCCGAGCCCCAGGCGTGGCTGACACCGTGCCAGTGTTCGCCCTATCACCAGAACACCGCGTTATATCCGCTGATGGATCTGCTGGAGCGCGTGGCGCTCCGCTTCGACCGTGAGGAGTCCCCCGACCAGAAGCGTCGCCAGCTGGAGGGGTTCGTGGTGCAGTATGGCGTGCCACGGGCAGAGACCGTGCCCCTTTTCGCCCGCCCTCCTGTCCATACCACTGGGAGTTGACTATGCCTCCCTGGCCGTGTCTCCGGAGCAGCAGAAGCAGCAGACGCTGCACGCCCTCTTGACGATCGGGCTCAAAATCGCCGCCCAGCAGCCGGTGCTCTTCGTGATGGAAGATCTGCACTGGGTTGATCCGATCACACTGGAGCTCCTCAGCCTGCTGGTCGCTCAAGGCCCCACCGCGCGCATCCTGGCGCTCTTCACCTCTCGGCCCGACTTCCCGCCCGCCCTGGACGGGGCGCGCGCACCTCACCCAGGTGACGCTCCATCGCTTGCCACGGCGCCAGGCCGCGGAGCTGACCGGCCGGGTGGCCCACGGCAAGGCGCTCCCCCCCGAGGTGGTGGCACAGGTGGTGGCCAAAACCGATGGGGTGCCGCTGTTGGTCGAAGAGCTGACGAAGATGGTGCTGGAGTCCGGGCTGCTCCAGGAGCGGCCCGAGCGCTATGCGCTGACCGGGCCGCTGCCCTCGCTCGCCATTCCCACGACGCTGCACGACTCGCTGATGGCGCGGCTGGATCGCTTGGCGGCGGTGAAGGGCCTGGCGCAACTGGGGGCCACCCTCGGGCGCGAGTTCTCCTATGAGCTGCTGCACGCCGTCTCCCCGTGGGATGAGGACCCCTTGCACCGGGGGCTGCACCAGTTGGTCGCGGCGGAGTTCCGCTATCAGCAGGGGCTACCCCCGCAGGCGACGTACCGCTTCAAGCATGCCCTGATCCAGGACGCGGCCTATCAGTCGCTGCTCAAGAGTACCCGCCAGCAGTACCATCAGCGCATCGCCCAGGTGCTGGAATCACGGTTCCCTGACATCGGAGAGACCCAACCCGAGCTGCTGGCGCACCACGACACCGAGGCAGGCTTGAGTGCGCAGGCCATCCCGTACTGGCAGACCGCCGGGCAGCGCGCGGCGCACCAGGAGGCGGTTGGCCATCTCACCACAGGGGTGGAGGTGCTCCAGACTCTGCCGGACGCGCCGGAACGCACGCAACAGGACCTGCGGCTCCATGTCGCCCTCGGCGTCTCGCTCATGGCCGTGAAAGGCCGCGCGGCCCCGGAGGTGGAACGCGTGTATACCCGAGCCCGGGCGTTATGTCAGCAGGTGGGGGACACGCCCCAGCTCTTTCCGGTGCTCCGGGGGCTCTTCTTGTTTTACCTCAACCGCGGGCAGCAGCAAACGGCGCAGGAGCTGGCGGAGCAGCTCCTGCGCCAGGCAGAACGCCAGCCGGAGGTGGCGCCACGGCTGCTGGGACATTACTGACTGGGGCAGGCCTTGTTCAGTCGGAGGGCCCTAGGGGAGGCCATGCGGCACTTTGCGCAGGCCATTGCCGCCTATAACCCCCAGGAGCATCGCCCGCTCGCCCACGTCTACGGCATCGACCTCGGCGTTATTACCCGAAGCTTAGGGGCCTTGGTGCTGTGGCTGCTCGGGTATGCCGACCGGGCGCTGGCGCAAAGTCAGGAGGCATGGACGTTGGCGCAGGAGGTGGCGCACCCGTTGAGTCAGGTGTTGGCCCCGGTCTGGCTGGCCTGTCTCCATCAGTTCCGCCAGGAGGCCCAGACGGCTCACGACTGGGCTGCGGGCAGCATCGCCCTCGCGGCCCAACAAGGGTTTTCTGCCCTCTATGTGGCGTGGGCCACCGTGCCGCAGGGATGGGCGCGGACGCGGCAGGAGCAGTGGGCCGCAGGCATGGCCAAGTTACAGGAGGGGAGCGAGGCTGCCTTAACCACCGGGTCCGAGTTGTGGCGCCCGTCTTTCCTCGCGCTGCGCGCCCAAGCCGCTGGTGCGGCGGGCCAGCCCGAGGATGGACGGCGCCTGCTGGCCGAAGCGCAGGAGGTCATGGCCCGCACGGACGAGCGCTTCTACGAGGCTGAACTCGCCCGACTCACCGGGGTGTGGCCCCTGGCCCACTCACCCGCGGCCCAGGCGGAAGCCGAGGCCCCTATGTGCCACGCCCTCGAGGTCGCCCGCCACCAGGAGGCGAAATCCCTGGAACTACGGGCGGCCGTGAGCCTGTGCCGGCTGTGGCAGCAGCAGGGCAAGCGGATAGAGGCTCGGAAGCTTCTGGCGCCGCTCTACGGCTGGTTCACCGAGGGCTTTGACACCGCTGACTTGCAGGAGGCCAGGGCACTGCTGGAGGAATCGTCATGATAGGTGACCGTCAGTAGCACCATCCAAAATCTCCGGCGCGGAGAAAACTTAGCGTATATTTTCGCACGGCTCTGGTTGGTACCCTGTATAAAACGCCACCTGCACGACTTTTACACTTTTTGTTCCGTTGCTACGGGAACCCCAGATCCAGTCATTCGCGTCCATGCGTCGCCAGCCGGCGTCCTGGACCCCTTTCAGCCACGGGACGATGTCGAGGTTGTGCGGCGCGAGCGACTGCAACCGGGGACGGCTCTGGGCAACGAGCCCCGCAAGGACTCCGGCCCACAGCCGCATGCCCTGCTCCGGCGGCGCCGCGTAATTGCCACCGTTCCAGGTGGGATCGGACATGATCGCCTGACGCGCGAGCTCGAGCACCGCCGTCGTCCATGCCGGTGTGCGGCCGAGCGGGACGAACGCGATAAGACTATCCATCAGGTCTGGGTGGCTCACGCCCCACTGGAGCCCCTGCATGCCCCCCATCGACGGGCCGATCACCGCCACGACGCGCGCGATTCCGAGGTGCTCCAACAGGCGCCGCTGCGACTCGACCATGTCGCGGATGGTGAAGCGCGGGAACTGCATCCGCGGCTGGGGGACGCTGGTGCTGGGGGATGTCGTCAGCCCATTGCCAATGGCATCGGTGGCGATGATGAAGTACTTGGTGACGTCAAGGGCTCGTCCGGGGCCGATGAGGAAGTCGATGCGGTGGTGATTGCCCCCGATCGCGGTGACCATCAAGATGGCGTTCGACTTCTTCGCGTTCAGCGTCCCATGCGTGACATACGAGAGCGCGAAGTCTTGGAGCACTTCGCCGTTCTCTAATCGGAGGTCGCCCACTTTGTAGAGTTGGTGGGGGGGATCATTGGGACCGTGCGCAACCCCGGGCACCGCGACGATCACCGAGCTGACGAGGGTCAGCAGCATGCAGACAACGAGGCGCAGCATAACACGTTCTCCTTGTGATGGTGAGGCGCCGCTGGTGCATGAGTGATGTATCCCTCAGAAGCCCACATTCCATCGCATTGCGTGGTGAAGAGTTTCAGCCGCTCACGGTCAGCCTCCTGAGGTGAGGATTCGGAGGTTGAGGAACCAGTCTTGTGTGGGGACTTTCCCGCCTTCGACTGCCACACCACATTGGCTGGCATGCTGGGCCCGACGCTGATAGGGGACCAGGTTGTACAGGGGTGCCAGCCCTCGAAGAAACGCCTGCTGACTCCCGTTGGGGTGATGGCAGCCTTGCATCATGCACAATGTCCGGTCGATAGCATGGTGGGCTTGATCCAGTCGGGGGCTCGTCACCGGCATCTGCGGATCTGCGAACACCACATACCAGCCGGCTTTCTTCTCGTGCATCCAGTGCCGCACACGGGCCCCGTTGGCCACTCCAGTCATGGCAGAGATGTGCGCCGCAACGCGGCGCAACCGTTGGCCGAGCGCACACACGCGCCAGCCTTTGCGCGGTCGTGCCCGGTACAACAGGGTGTGCAACGGGGAGCGCAAGGCCGTGCGGACGGAAGACGCGATCGCCGTCAGTTTCGCGGGGAGCTTGTTGACCGCATGGCGCAGGCCGTAGCGTCCGCAGACGCTTGGTCGTGCTGTCGAAGCCGTCGGTGAGGACCCCGTGGACCCGGTACGACGGTTCCGGCTGGGAGGCCGCGTGGTGAAACGCCCCGTACGCTTGGGTCAAGGCCCCCGCACGCTGGTGTTCGGTGGACCCCAGAGGCCAGATGACCCGTCCACAAACGATGGTGGGCCGATACACCCGGTCGGTGAGACCGTGACGGTGCTGCTCATCGGCTCGGACATAGGGGGGCCACGGCAGGCCACACCGCGTCAGGACGGGCCCCGGACGCTGGGGCCCGAGCGCACAGACCAGGCGATAGAGCGCCATCGGCGAGATGTGACCCATCACCGCACACCGTTCTCAACTCAATCCGCCATGGGTGGCCAACAGGGCATTGCGAGCCACGTCCGGTCGCATCTGGCGATAGCGTAGGAGGCCATGCGGCAGGACCGTGAACACGGTTGTGCACCTCGTACACTGCATCCGCCAGATGGTGACTCCACCCAGACGAACGCGGACATACTGCGAGTGGCGTGTGAGACACCCGCCCCCGCGGCAGCTGGCCTGGTGCTCGAGTTGAAAGCCAAGGGACAGGAGCAAAGCGAGAACGAACTCGACAAATGCCTTGCCATCTTTAATCAAGCGGCCGTAGGTGGCTTCGTCTCGAAAATCGACGGTGATGGTGCGGTTTTCTCGCGTCGGTTTGGCCGCTGTGCCCAGGTGTCACCCCGCTGTCACCAGGTCTCGTCAGCTGATGAGACACGATGGGGATAACACGTTGACATCTCAAGACCATCATGAAGGGCTCAGGGCGTTCCCACGAAATGCGATGGAATGTGAAAAAACCCGGTGCAGGAGGAGTATCAGGTTCTCTTCTCTGGAGCGATGTTGTTAGGGAAGCCCCAGCGCGAGACGGACTCGCTTCTCGACTTCGGCACGATCCGCATCGCTCAATCTGCCGGGTTGGTAACGAACAAGCGCGGGATCAAGCGTGGCGAGTTTTGCCCTGACCCATGAGGGGCGGAGCAGATGGGCTGCCTGCCAGTCTTCCAGTTCGTAGTCATACGGTGTTGTGCGCGGGACTGACGTGATCATCGCGACGGTGAAATCGCGTGTGTCCCGCTGGAACGCCTCCACGCTCACCACGACCGCCGGTCGGGTTCTCACGGCAGAGAGATCGGT
>Ga0307278_10001350_pt1 | contig 12241 bp, 12 predicted proteins | sample ER_DNA_117_FD_194482 | JGI IMG/M metagenome (GOLD analysis project Ga0307278, IMG submission 194482) | Bulk soil microbial communities from the East River watershed near Crested Butte, Colorado, United States - ER_DNA_117 | ecosystem: Environmental > Terrestrial > Soil > Floodplain | place... | reverse complement strand
AACGCCGGACGCTGGCAGCGACCGATCGATGAGCAACACGGCCGCGCCGGCGCAGGCGGCGTGGTACGCCACGGAAGCCCCGACAATGCCAGCTCCGACAACGACGACATCCGTCACTGGCGAACCGCGCACGCGCGATAGCGTCCCAGATGCGGAGGCCAGCTATCCCGGTCGTCGATCCCCCAACGGCACACTCGCACGTCCCCGGACGCGCGTGCCTCGCGGCTCACGCAGGCGCTCCGACCGGGACTGGCACGCGGAGTCATCGGCGTATGCAGTGCCTTTTCGGCCGTGCCGTTGGCATGGCCGATCCCGAGCAGGCCGGCGGTGCCGACCGCTGTGGAGTCGGTGCAGTCGTAGACCGTGAACTCGACGGTCTGGGCTCGCCCTTCGCGCCCTTCTCGATGTTCTCCTCCACCCACTTCTCCTGGGTCTCTTGGGTGGCGATGCCCATGTGGTCGCGGCGCGCCGGACCTCGAGCGGGTTCATCCAGTGGGCATAGGAGGCGGCGAGGTCCCGCCGCAGGGGTCCAAGCGCGACCTTCTCGCCGACGACGATGAAGTCCGGCTCGTGGCTGTCCATCCGGGCATTGTGTCTGCCTAGCCACCGCCGCCACCACGCAGGACGATCTGCACATCGCGTTCACGCAGCCGATCGATCCGTCCTGGACGCCGCCTACGGGCTGAGTTGCGTCGGTCGCTGCCACGTGCGACGCTCGGCGAGCCCGGCTGGGCGACCTGCGGCCACACCGCGGAGGCAGTCAGTGGAATCCTCACATCCCGCCAGGATCCTCGTCGTGGCGAACCGGACGGCCTCGACGCCGCGGCTGCTGGAGGAGGTGGACCGCCGCGCGCAGCTCGGGCCGTGCGCCTTCGCCCTGCTCATCCCGGACGCCGCCAACCGCAAGGCGGCGGACTGGACGATGGAGGTCGCGATTCCGCTCCTCGAGCGCGTGGCGCGGGGCAAGGTGGAAGGGCTCATCGGCGGCCCGGATCCATTGGCCGCCGTCGAACGCGCGATCCACGAAGGACACTTCGACGAGGTCATCGTCTCCACCCTTCCCCCGAAGCGGTCGTGGTGGCTGCGGCGCGACCTCGTTCGCCGGATCGAGGGGCTCGGACTGCCCGTGACGGCCGTCGTCCCGGGGCAGAAGTCGATCGTCGAAGACACGTTGCGCGCGCGCGTCGGCGGCGGCGGCGGGTAGGGGTCAGCCGGAGGTGTCGGCCGCCGGGACAGTCAGGCGCACCGTGCCGCGGCCGAGGACCTCCACGGACTGGCCGGGGGCGCAGGCGGCGATGTCGTGGGCCTCGTCGCGCAGTCGCCGTCGCAGGATCGCCAGCGCGGGGAGCCCGAGGACGGCCGGGATGGCCAGCAGCAGGCCGCGGTAGGCGATGACGGCGACCGCGGCGTCGGCGGGGTCGACGCCGTAGAGGATGAGCGTGCCGATCAGGCCGCCGTCGACGCCGCCGATCCCTCCCGGGATCGGGATCAGGCTGCCGAGCTGGCCCACGAGGTAGGCGACGAGCAGTACGCCGACGGGCGGCACCTCGTTGCCGAATGCCTTGAAGCAGACGCCGAGCATGGCGACGTCGAAGAGCAGGTAGCCGGCGGCGCCGAGCAGGATCGCCGGGTCGCGTGCCCGCAGGACGTTGAGGGCCTCGTCGACGCCTTCGCCGACCGCCTCGGCCGCGGCGACGATCCGGGTGCGCAGCGGGCGTCGTGCGAGTCGCGCGGCCAGCGACCGCGCCGCCATGGCCAGCGCGATGGCGCCCACGCCCGCGATCGCGGGGATCAGACCGAGCAGGATGCTGGGCGAGCCGGGGAGCAGGCCGCTGGCGAGGCCCAGACCGCCGAGGGCGAGGAAGCCGACGTTGGCCAGGCTCGTGAGCAGGAAGAAGGCGACGGTCCGTCGGGCGATGAACGAGGTCGGCAGGCCGCCCCGGCGCAGGATCCAGGCACCGAGCGCGAGGCCACCGGCCCCGCCGACGGAGAGCACGGAGTTGGCCGCGAGCTCCGACAACCCGATCTCGGTGCTCGTTCGCCAGCTCATCCGCCGGCAGAAGACGCCGCGGAAGACGAGCACGTACCCCGCGCAGGAGCCCAGCTGGAGCACCGCGGCGAGCGCGATCCACTCGGGTTGCGCGCCCATGAAGCGCTCGCGCAGCGAGCCCAGCCCGGGCACCAGCACGATCAGCGCGACCACTGCGAGGACGATCGCGCCGACGATCAGCAGCGAGCGCCGAAGGCTCGACGGCGAGAACTCGTCCGGGAGCGCCTCGGCCTCGATCATCGGCTCCAGGTACTCCACGATCGTGACCGGCCCGGTGCTCACGGGCTACAGGATGGCCCTTCCTCGGCCGCCGCGTACTTCAGCGCGCGGAAGCGCGCCTCGGACGACTGCGGGCGCCGATGATGCTTCGAGCGAGTGCAGGGCCGGCGCCGTTGCGTGCGGTCGGCCCTCGCTCCGCGGCGGACGCACAGATGCCGTCCATGACCAGCATGAGCTGCTCGGCGGCCGTGTCGGGGTCACGAGCGCCCTCGCCGGCGGCGAGGTCGCGGAAGCTCTGACGGGTGCGACGCTTGCTCTCGATCGCGATCCGATGGACCTCGGACTTGGCGGACGGATATTCGGCGAGCGCGAGCCGGAACGGGCATCCGCGGTAGTCGGCCGCGCAGGCCTGCTCGTCGAGCTCGTCGAAGAACTGCGCCAGACCTCCGGCCGAGGTCGTGCGCTCGAGCCAGTCGGTCCAGGTTTCGTCGGCTTGGCGCAGATAGGCCGCGACCAGGCCTTCCTTGGAGCCGAAGATGCGGTAGAGCGTCGCCGTCGTGACCTGGGCGTCGGCGGCCAGCCGGTCGATGCCCACGGCTCGGATGCCATGCCGGTAGAAGAGTCGCGCTGCGACGTCGAGGACATGAGCCTTCGTCGCGGCGGCTCGGCGATAGGGGCGCTTGGGCACCGCAGGCAAGGCCCACATGATAGGGAGGACTCCATGCCCTTGTAAAGATTGAGAACGTTCCCTATCTTTATCGGCATGAACGTCACCCAACAGCCGGATGGTCCGGCGCCCGATACAGCACCGATCCCCGCATCGCTGCAGGGGCGAACCGTGCTGGTGGCGGGCGCAGGGCGACACATGGGCCTCGCCGTGGCGCGCGCCGCCGCCGCCTGGGGAGCACGTGTCGTGATGGTCGGCCGCGACGAAGCACGCACGGAAGCGGCCGCCCAGCTGGTGCGTGCCGGGGCGCAGGACGAGGTCGTCGTCGAGCTCGGCGACGTCGCCGACAGCCAGGCCGCAGAGCAGCTGCTGCGTCGCCACGCCGGATTCGACCACCTGGCGATCACGATCAGCACCGGAGCCTCCGCCTCCACCATTCCCGCAACCTCTCAGCAAGCCGCGCGGGCGCCGTTCGACAACCGCTTCTGGCCCACCTACGAGCTCCTGCACGCGGCCCCGCGACACATGTCCGCGGAAGGCTCGATCACCCTCACGTCGGGCTCGAGCGGTCGCCGTCCCCAAGCTGGATTCGGCGTCTACGGCACGCTGCACGCGGCCCTCAACGGCCTGGCCATCGCGGCAGCGATCGAGCTCGCGCCGGTGCGAGTCAACGCCATCTCACCCGGCGGCATCGGCATCGGCCGCACGCGACAGCTCATCCCGCACCCGGGCCAGGCACGCGACTTCGGCGCGATCGCTGTTGCGCTGATGGTCAATCCGGCGATCACCGGCACGATCGTCGACGTCGACGGCGGCGAGTTCCTCGGCGCTATCACCGACGAGTGAGAACGGGAACGCGGCCGAAGTAGCGCGCCGACTACTGCTCCAGCCGCGCGACCAGCTCCTCCAAACGCAGCTCCTCGAGGCCCTTGCCGACCGCCTCGAGCTCGCCGGCGCAGAACTCGACGAGGCCGCGACCCTCGCGGACGAGGTCGAGCGTCTCGCGCAGGCCGGCCTCGCCGGAGTCCAGGCGCTTGACGATCGCCTCCAGGCGCGCCGTGGCGGTCTCGTAGGTCTGCTGCTGGCCCTCAGTCATCGTCCTCGATGGTGGCATCGACGGCGGCGTCGGCGAAGCGCAGGCGAACCGCGTGGGCCGCGCGCGCGGCCTCGGCGCTGGTGACGATGTTGCCGTGGCGGTCGTCGACCACGGCGTAGCCGCGCTCGACCACGCGGTCGGGGTCGTGGGCGGCGAGCGCGAGGGTGAAGCCGTCGAGCGCGGTGCGCCGGGCGGCGAGCTCGGGGCCGGCCGCAGCGGATGCCCGCCGTGCGAGCGCCAACGCCTGCGTGCGCGTCGCCGCGCGCTCGTCGCGCACGCGCCGCGTGGCGCTGGCGCGGACCTCGCGCAGCGATTGATGAAGCTCCTTGCGTTCGCGCGCGACGTGCTCGCCGGGCGCGCGCGAGAGGTGCGCGAGGTGCCGCGCACGCTCGATCACGGCCCGCCGCGCGTGCACGGCCAGGCGTGCCGCCCGCGCCGTCACCGCCGCGCGCGCCTCGCCGCAATGCAGCGGCACCGCGGTCTCGGCGGCGTGGGTCGGCGTCGAGCAGCTCACCGCGGCGACGTCGTCGATCAGGGTGCGGTCGGTGTGGTGGCCGACCGACGCGATGACCGGCACGCGCAGGAGGGCGACCGTTCGGCACAGCGTCTCGTCGCAGAAGGCGAAGAGGTCGGCGAGCGATCCGCCGCCGCGAGCGACGACGACGACCTCGACCTCCTGAACCGCAGCCAGGTCCTGCAGCGCCCGGGTGATGGCCGGCGCGGCGTGGCGGTCCTGCACGGGCGCGAAGGCCCAGACCACCCGGCCGGCCCAGCCGCGGCGGTGCAGGCCGGCGAGCACGTCGTCGCGCGCCTTGCCGCTCTCACCGGTCACCACGCCGATGCAGCGCGGCAGCACCGGGCGCCCCAGGCGCTTCTGGGGCTCGAACAGCCCCTCGGCCGCGAGCGTCTTGCGCAGGACCTCGACCTGGGCGAGCAGGTCGCCCTCGCCAGCGAGCCGCAGGCCGCTCACGGCGAACGAGAACGACGGCGACGCGGTGCGCGAGCCCGGGTAGTAGTCGGGGCCGCCGGCCACCACGACCTGTCCGCCATCGGACAGCGCACCCGCGGGCAGGCGCAGCTCCTCGAAGGCGTCGCGCCACATCGCGCACGGCACGGCGCCCTCGGCGTCGCGTAGCTCGAACCACACCCGGGCGCGCCCGACGCGCAGGCCGAAGACCTCTCCGAATAGCTGCACGCGGGCGCGTTTTCGCAGCTCGTCGCGCAGCTTGGCCGCGTAGGAGCCGACGGGAAACGGCCCGGCGTGCGGGGAGCCGGCGATGCCCTCGGGACGTGCGCGCTGATCGGCCATCGCCGAGAACGCTAGCGGGCGCTGAGGCGCGTCCAACGGCGCTTCAGTCCAGACAAGTGGCGCCGATCAAAGCGGCTGATGGCTCTTCCCGACCACCGCGCCGACACCGTGGCGCGGCTCACCGGCCTGCTCGAGGTCACGAGGCTCGTACGCAGCGAGCAGGACCTCGATGCCCTGCTGCCCGCGATCGCCACCGCGGTCGCCGAGGCGATGGGCTACGGGACGGTCGTCATCTCGCTGTACCGGCCGGCCTGGAACGACTTCCGCGTCGAGACCGTCCACGGCTCCGACGAGGGCCGCGAGGCGCTGCTCGGGCGCGAGCGCACGTGGACAGACTGGGAGCCGCTCTTCGACCTGAAGTTCGAGCGCCACGGCTGCTTCCTGCTGCCCTGGGACGAGTTCGACTGGTCCTGGGACGAATCGGTCTCCTTCGTTCCCGACATCGAGATGGCCGACGGCCCCGACGCCTGGCACCCCGAGGACGCGCTCTTCGTTCCCCTGCGCCACAGCGAAGGGCACATGCTCGGGATCCTGTCCGTCGACGAGCCCGTCTCGGGGCGCCGCCCGTCCGACGACGACCTCGCGGTGCTCGCGGCGCTGGCCGCCCACGCCGCCCAGGCCGTGCAGGACGCGCAGGCGGCGGCCGAGGCGGTCCGCCACCGCACGGCGCTCGAGCACCTGCTGCGCGTGTCCGCCCGGCTCACCCAGACGCTCTCGAGCGACGCCATCCTGATGGAGGTCTGCGAGGGCATCCACGCGGCACTGGGCTTTCGCAACGTTTCGGTCGAGCTCATCGACGCCGGCACCCAGCGCGCCGTGCCGCGGGCGGTGGTGGGCTGGACCGCCGACGAGGTCGCCGCCTCGCAGAGCGCCGACGTCGAGGTCCTGCGGCGCCTGCTCGATCACGAGTTCGAGGTCGAGGGCTGCTTCCTGCTGCCCGGGCGCGAGGCGTGCGCCTGGCTGGGCATCGAGCGCCCCGCCTACGAGTCGGCGCGCAACGGGAGCGGCCCGCTGGCCTGGATGCACCACTGGCTGCTCATCCCGCTGCACGACCGCGAGGGCGGGCTCGTCGGGGTCATCTGGGCCGACGAGCCCGAGGACCGGCTGCTGCCCTCGACCGAGCGCCTGCAGGCGCTGCGCATGTTCGCCAACCAGGCCGCCACGGCGGTCGCGGCGGTCGCCGCCTTCGAGGAGATGCAGTTCCTGGCCGAGAACGACCCTTTGACCCGAGTGGGCAACCGCCGCGCCTTCACCCGGCGCCTGGCCGAGGAGGTCCACCGCGCGGCGCGCTACGGCCAGCGCTTCGCGCTCGTGGTCCTCGACGTCGACGGCTTCAAGGCCCTCAACGACCGCTACGGCCACTTCGAGGGCGACCGGGCGCTCGAGGCGATCGGCGACGTGCTGCGGGCGACGCTGCGCCGCTCGGACTGCGCCTTCCGTTTGGGCGGCGATGAGTTCGCGCTCATCCTCGAGAGCGCCGGCGTGCCGGAGGCGACGTACGTCGTCGACCGCATCGGCGCCGGCATCGCCGCGGTGCGGCCCGGCGCGGGCCACCTGCTGCGCGCGTCCTTCGGCGTCGCGCTCGGCGACGGAGCGCCCGATCCCGAGGCGCTGCTGAAGGCCGCCGACGCGGCCATGTACGAGGCCAAGCGCGCCGGCGTGGGCGTGCGCTTCGCCGCCGTCACCGCTGCTTGACAGGGTGTTAAGGTCCCGCCTTGCCGTGGACCTGACGCTCTCGCCCTCCGAGGAGTCCTTCCGCGACGAGCTGCGCGCGTGGCTCGGCGCCAACCATCCCGGGCGCGAGCCCGAGGGCGACGACGCGGGCTTCGCGTTCCGCCGCGCGTGGCAGCGCCAGCTGCACGACGCGGGCTGGGCCGGGGTGTCGTGGCCGACCGAATACGGCGGGCGCGGCGCGACGCTGGTCGAGCAGGCGATCTACAACGAGGAGTTCGTGCGCGCCCAGGCGCCGAGCGCGGCCAACGTCCTGGGCCTGGCGATGGGCGGCCCGACGGTCATCGCCCACGGCAGCGAGGAGCAGAAGCGCCGCTACCTGGAGCCGATCCTGTCGGCCGAGGAGATCTGGTGCCAGGGCTTCTCCGAGCCCGGCTCGGGCTCCGACCTCGCCTCGGTCAAGACCCGCGCCGTGCGCGACGGCGACGACTGGCTCGTCACCGGCCAGAAGGTGTGGACGACGCTCGCCCACCATGCGAAGTGGTGCATGCTCGTCGCCCGCACCGACCCCGACGCGCCCAAGCATCAGGGGCTCAGCTACTTCCTGATGGACATGGACCAGGACGCCGTCCAGGTGCGTCCCCTGCGCCAGATCACCGGCGAGGCAGAGTTCAACGAGCTCTTCATGGAGGAGGCGCGGATCCCGCACGACAACATCGTCGGCGGGGAGGGCAACGGCTGGGCGGTGGCCATCACCACGCTCATGCACGAGCGCGCCACGCTGGCCTTCGGGCTGCAGATCGCGGTCAAGCTCGCCCTGGGCCAGCTCATCGAGCAGTCGAAGGCCGCGGGATCGACTTCGGACCCGCAGGTGCGCGACCGCCTGGCGCAGCTCTACATCGAGGCCGAGGTGCTGCGCCTGAACGCCTACCGCGGCCTGACCGCGATCATGCGCGACGGCGTCCCCGGCCCGGAGGGGTCGCTGGGCAAGTGGCAATGGGCCGAGGTCAACCAGGCGCTGACCGAGCTGGCGATGGACCTGCGTGGCCCGCGCGCCGTCCTCTACGACGACACGTGGACGTTCCGCTTCCTGCGCGCCCGCGCGAACTCGATCGAAGGCGGGACGACCGAGATCCTCAAGAACATCGTCGCCGAGCGCGTGCTCGGGCTGCCGCGGATGCGCTGATGAACTTCGACCTCACCGACGACCAGCGCTCGATCCAGCGCACCGCGCGCGACTTCCTGGCCGCCGGCTACAAGCCCGAGGAGATCCGGCGCTTGGCCTACGAGACCGACCGCGGCTTCACCGACGAAGGCTGGGCGCGCATCTGCGAGCTGGGCTGGCCGGCGCTGCTCGTGGACGAGGAGCACGGCGGGCTGGGCCTCGGCGTGGTCGAGCTGGCGGTCGTCCAGGAGGAGCTCGGCGCCGCGCTGGCGCCTTCCCCGTTCCTGTCGACCGTCGCCGCCGCGGCCCTGATCGCCGACGCGGGCAGCGACGAGCAGCGCGAGCGCTGGTTGCCGCGACTGGCCGCCGGCGAGGCGCGCGGCACGGTGGCGGCGCTGCGCGACGGCGACGGCTGGGCCGCGGTGCCCGACGCCGACGGCGCCGACGTGGTGGTGGTGCGCGACGGCGGCGAGGGCTGGGCGCTGGCCGAGGGCGCGATCGCCGCGCCCGCGAAGGCGCTGGATCCGACGCGACGGCTGTGGAGCGTCGAGGTCGACGGCGCGCTCGATCCCCTGCCCGGCGCGGGCGCCCGGGCCGCCGACGTCATCGCGGTCGCGCTGGGCGCCGAGTCGGTCGGCGTCGCGCAACGCACGCTGGAGATGGCGGTCGCCTACGCCAAGGAGCGCGAGCAGTTCGGCCGCCCGATCGGCGCCTACCAGGCCGTCTCGCACGCCTGCGCCCAGATGCTGCTCGAGGTCGAGGGCGCGCGCTCGATGGTGCTCTACGCGGCGTGGGCGCTCGACCACGAGCCCGAGTCCGGCCCGCTGGCCGCCGCGATGGCCAAGGCCTACGCCTCCGATGCGGGCTGGCGCGTGCCCGCCGCCTCCCTGCAGGTCCACGGCGGGATCGGCTTCACGTGGGAGCACGACCTGCATCTCTGGCTCAAGCGCGGCAAGGCGAACGCCTATCTGTGGGGCGACGCGCGCGAGCACCGCGCGCGGGTGGCGGAGCTCATCGGGCTCTAGACGAAGGTCCGTGGTCGCCGGCGGCGGTCGCTGCCACGCTGCGCCGGTGATCAGGGACGGTCGGTATGCCGGAGTGGCAGTGGTTGTTGCCTGCGCGCTGCTCGCCGCGCTCGCGCCGTCGGCCGGGGCGAGCCTGCAGGCCGCCGTCGACACGGGCGGGCTGGTGCTCACCGACGTCGCCGGCAGCGCGGACGACGTGACGCTGTCGACCAACAAGACCGGCATGTTCATCGCCCTCGCCGACAAGGCCAACGCGCTGGACCCCGTGTGCCCGCTCGTGAGCCAGAAGTTCCACGGCTTCCAGTGCGCGGTCGCGCCCCTGGTGCGCATCGACGTCGGCGCCGGCGACGATCGCATCGACGCCGCGCGCCTCTCCACGCCACTGCAGGCCACGCTCGGCTCGGGCTCCGACGCGCTCACGGGGGGCAGCGCCAACGACACGATCGCGACCATCGCCGACGGCACGCGCGACGTGGTCGACTGCGGCGCGGGCCAGGACACGGTCGAGGGCATGGCCGACCCCAACGACGAGCTGGCGACGACGTGCGAGACCGCCCAGCGCAGCTTCGAGCCCGCGAAGCTGCCCAAGTCGCTGACCGCGAGCCCTGCCTCCACGGTCACGGTCTCCATCGGCCGCGCCGACGTTCCGATGCGCTTCGTCGCCACCCTGGCCACCGCGCCGCCCAAAGGCGCCAAGAAGGGCAAGTCGATCGCGACCACGTCCGCGCCGCAGGGCGCCGGCCCCGTGAGCCTGCGCTTCAAGCTCCCCAAGTTGAGCACCGGCTTCCTGAGCCGCCGCCCCGACCTCCGCGTCGCGATCGACGTCACCGCGATCACGCCCGACGGCCGGCGCTTCCCCCTCAGCCTCCACTCCGGCTCGCCGGGGCCTCTTCAAGCGATTGGGCTGCACGACAACCAGCTGCGGCTGAAGATCCCTGCCAAGCTGCGCCACCCGCACGGGCACTGACGAACGCGCCCGCCAGCAGCGCGACAGCCGCGGGCGCGGCGACGTAGGGCCCCGAGAACGCGAGCACGACGACCACCAGCGCCAGCGACAGTCCCGCGGCCGCGCGCAGGCGCCCGTCGAGCAGCCGCATGCCGGCGGCCGTGGCGGCGACGTACACGGCCACGAAGCACGTTGAGATCGCGCGCACGATCGGGTCGACGTCGACGAGGCCCGCCGCCAGGAAGCCGAGGATCGCCGCGCCCGCCGCTGCGATGACGGCTAGGGGCGCCCCCGGTCGCGCCATCCAGGCCGGCATCGAGCCGTCGGCGGCCAGCGAGGTCGCCAGGCGCGTGGCGCCGGCTACGTAGGCGTTCGTCGTGCCGACGGTGAGCAGCACGGCAGCGCCCGCGGTCAGCGCGCTTCCCGCGCCGCCGAGGCCGCGCTGCATGAGGTCGGCCAGCGGCACCGTGGAGCCCTGCGCGCCGCCGAGCACGGCCACCGTGGTCACCGCCAGGCCGAGGTAGAGGACCGCGACGAGCGCGAACGCCGCGAGCATCGCGCGCGGCAGCTGGCGCCGCGGATCGGCGAAGTCGCCGGCCAGGTGCGCGACGGCCTCCCAGCCCACGAAGGACAGCATCAGCAGGTTGGCCGCCGTGCCGACCGCGAGCCATCCGTGGGGCGCGAACGGCGTCCAGTTGGCCGCTCGCGCCGAGGGCAGCGCGCTGGCCACGGCGACCAGCAGGAGCACGGCCAGGAGCGCGGCGAGGCCCAGCTGCATCCGCGCGGTCGCCCGCAGGCCCCGGGCATTGGCCGCCACGACGGCCACCATCATCGCGGCGGCCGCCGCCACGGCGGCTGCGCGGCCGCCGCCCGTGAGGTGGGCGACGTAGAAGCCGCCGATGAGCCACACGGCCGGGGCGCCGGCCACCACGCCGGCGAAGAACCACCAGCCCGTGACCGCCGCCGGCAGGCGGCCGTACGCCGCACGCACGTACGCGGCCGCGCCACCGGCGACCGGATGGCGCACGCCGAGCGCGGCGAAGGTCGTCGCGATCGCGAGCGACGCCGCCAGCAGCCCGGCCCAGGCGAGCACCGACGCGGGCCCGGCGGCCTGCGCCGCGAGCGCGGGCAGCAGGAGCACGCCGGGGCCGAGGACGGCGCCCACGTAGAGCGCGGCGCCGGAGGCGATGCCGAGGCCGGTGGATCGCGTCGACTCCATCCACAGCATGATCGACCCAGACAGCGGGTATTTGGTGGCGAACATGTCATGCTGAGCACCCTCAACGGCAATGATCCACCTCAGACCCGGCTCTCAGGAGGAGAAGATGTCTCTCGACCGCGTCGACCGCCGCCTGCTCGAGGTCCTCCAGCGCGAGGGCCGCCTGTCGAACGTCGCCCTCGCCGAGCGCGTGCACCTATCGGCCTCGCCCTGCCTGCGCCGCCTCAAGGCGCTCGAGCACGACGGTGTGATCGAGGGCTACCGCGCGGTCCTCGATCGCGAAGCGGTCGGCCTGGGGCTGACGATCTTCGTCGAGGTCAAGGTCGAGGGCCACTCCGACGTGCTCGCCGACGCGATCCAGGAGGCGGTCACGGCCATGCCCGAGGTCGTCTCCTGCCACATCGTCTCGGGCGCCGCCGACTTCCTGCTCGAGGTGGTCGTGCCCGACCTGCGTGCCTACGAGCGCTTCCTTCTCGGCACGCTGCTCAAGCTGCCCTCGGTCGCCGACGTGCGCTCGAACTTCGCGATCCGGACGGTCAAGGCGCCCGGCCCGCTACCGCTCGGTCACCTCTCCTAGCCGCGCCGACGCGGGTCCGAGAGCTTGCCCGCCCGCCCGCGGCGGTTCGCGGCCAGGCACCGAGGAAGAGCAAGTCGCGCCGTAGCGGTCGCCAACCAGGCGGGTGTGCGCGAACTGGTTCGGGTTGCTCCCGGAAACCGACACCAATCCCAATCAGTTCGCCGCGGATCGCGCCGGCGCATCGCGAGCCGGTGGAGCCGGCGCGAAATTTTCCGCGCGCGGCGATGAGTTCCGGCGCTCCGCGCAGTCTTATCGACGACCGCGCAATGAGCCCCAGGAGCACATGATGACCACCCC
>Ga0307278_10001349_pt1 | contig 12253 bp, 13 predicted proteins | sample ER_DNA_117_FD_194482 | JGI IMG/M metagenome (GOLD analysis project Ga0307278, IMG submission 194482) | Bulk soil microbial communities from the East River watershed near Crested Butte, Colorado, United States - ER_DNA_117 | ecosystem: Environmental > Terrestrial > Soil > Floodplain | place... | reverse complement strand
TTGCACAACGGCTCAAAGCGAGCGTGATCAATGCCGGCGATGGCGCGCACGAACATCCAACGCAAGCGCTCCTCGATCTTTACACGATCCGCGAGAAAAGAGGGAAGATTGCCGGACTGCATGTCGCCATTATCGGCGATATCTTATTTAGCCGCGTCGCGCGCTCGAACATTTTCGGCCTGATCAAGCTCGGTGCGCGCGTCACGCTGGTTGGACCGAGCACGCTGGTACCGCGCGAGTTTGAAAAACTCGGCGTCGAGGTTTCATACAAGATCGACAATGTCCTTCCCCATGCAGACGTGGTGAATCTTCTTCGCATCCAGCACGAACGTCAGCGCAAAGAATATTTTCCTGGAACCGGTGAATACACTCGGTTCTTCGGCCTAACGAAAGAGCGGGCGAAGCTTTTGAAACCCGATTGTCTGATCATGCATCCCGGGCCGATCAACCGCGGTGTCGAGATCGACAGCGACGTCGCTGACGGCCTGCAAAGCGTCATTCTCGATCAAGTCACCAACGGTCTCGCCGTGCGCATGGCCGTTCTCTATCTCTGCGGAGGGATTGCAACATGAACGGAACACAGGTCTGTGGCCTGTGCGGCCATCGGACATTCTGTCCGCTGTCTGCGATTCAGCGGAGTGCAACTCCGCTGCCCACACAGACTGAAAGTCTGTGTTCCGACGCGAGAGGAATCACGAAATGAATGCGACGATTATTCGCAGTGGCCGCGTGATCGATCCAGCGAATAAACGGGATGAAATTGCCGATCTTTTGATTGTCGATGGGCGAATCGCGGACGTCTCTCAACTCTCGACTCTCAACTCTCAACCCGATGAGATTGATGCAAACAATCTCATCGTCTGCCCCGGCTTGATCGATATGCATGTGCATCTGCGCGAGCCGGGGTTTGGCCATAAGGAAACGATTGAATCGGGCGCGCGCGCCGCGGCGGCTGGCGGATTTACAACAATTGTTTGCATGCCGAACACTTCGCCAACAGCTGACAATCCGAGCACGATCGCGTGGATTAAGAATCGCGCAGCCGGAGCATGTGTAAATGTTTTGCCCACAGGTGCGATTTCAAAAGGTCTCGCAGGCGAAGAACTCGCCCCGATCGGATCGCTCGCGCAGGCAGGTGTCGTCGCGATCACTGACGACGGTCATTGTGTTCAAAATCACGAGCTGATGCGGCGCGCGGTTGAGTATGCTCGCATGGTCGGCGTGCCCGTGCTCGATCACTGCCAGGATTACAATCTCGTCGGCAGCGGGCTTGTGAACGAGGGTTATTGGAGCACGCTGCTCGGATTGCCGGGCTGGCCTGCGGCGGGTGAAGAAGTCATTGTCATGCGTAATATTTTGCTTGCGGAACTTTGCGGTAATCACATTCACTGCCAGCACGTAACGACTGCCGGAAGTGTGCGATTGCTTCGGGAAGCGCGGGCGCGCGGTGTCAAAATCAGTGGCGAAGTTTGCCCGCACCATATCGCTTTGACCGACGAAGCGATCCAACGCTTCGACACGAACTACAAAATGAATCCACCGCTGCGGGCGGAGGCCGATGTCGATGCGTTGTTGGAAGGAATCGCCGACGGCACGTTGTCCATCCTCGTATCCGATCATGCGCCCCATGCGGATTTCGAAAAGGAAGTCGAATTTGATGCGGCGCCCTTCGGCATTATCGGATTGGAAACGGAGGTCGGTTTATTCCTCGATCTGCTGCTGCACAAACACGCTAAGATCGATCTTGTGCGTTTGATTGAGATGTACACGACCGAACCCGCGCGTTTGTTAAAGATTGATGCTGGCACGTTGTCAATCGGCGCGCCGGCCGATGTGACACTCATCGCTCCCGATTTGGAATGGACGGTGAGGGTCGACAAGTTCGAATCGGCATCCCGCAATTCGCCGTTCGATGGCCGGAAACTAAAAGGCCGAGCGGTACGGACAATCGTTAGAGGGAAAACCGTCTGGCGGCTGTAGCAGCGGTCGGAGCCTGCCCTGAGCGCAACCGAAGGGGCCCTCGCAAAGCTCTTTCACGAATTAATGCGACGCTCACGAAGCGCCGTTATAGGAATTATCCCGTGTATCCGCCGTGGATGTAGTTCTCCAAGTGTGCGATAGCGGCACTCTGGCAGGAGATGATGTGCTTGACGAGATCACCGATAGAGATCACACCGACAACTTTATCGCCATCGAGCACGGGCAAATGGCGAATGCGTTTATCGGTCATGAGACGCAGACATTTTTCGACCGGCTCACGGGGATGGGTGACGGTCAAATTGGTTGACATGATTTCCGCAACCTTTGTTTCCCGTGAGCGCTTGCCACGCAGGAAAACTTTGCGGGTGTAATCGCGCTCAGAAATCATCCCGGTCAATCGATCCTCCTTCATCACCAACAACGCGCCAACATTTTTGCTGTCCATCATTTCGATCGCTTCGAAAACCATGGCGTCCGGCGAGATGGAAAAAACTTCACCGCTTTTGTGATTCAGAATCGCGCCAATCGTGCCGCTAACGTCCATATCATCCAGAAGATTTAGCCTACCGAAGCCAGAACAATTCAAAATAGGCCGAGACCGCACTGCGATGCAAAACAATTTTGGCGGTTCGGAACATCTGCCGACGCTGCGGAAAGCGGTTCTTGCTTTTTGGGCGCAGGAAACAAAATAATGCAAATATGCGTTGGGCTTGGCCATTCAAAGGACGCGTTGACGCTCACCGCGATGAAGGAGACAATCGCTCCTCTCCTTGCGATTCACGGCCCGATTTCTTGTGCGTGGGCGCTCAGAAAGCTGGAACGACATGGCTTTATCAACAACTCGACTCGCATCCGGATTTCTGGATGCCTCCGATAAAGGAACTGCATTATTTTGATGAACTGTGCAGGGTTCAACGCGCACGCCCTCCGCGTTGCAGAGACAAGCGCGATCTTCGCTTTCTGGAGAGCATGAAGAGCCTCAGTGCGGGACCGTCTATCGACCTTGAGAATTATGCCCGGCTGTTCGAACCCAAAGCATCGCTCCTCTCCGGTGACATTACGCCAACCTATTCGACGCTGAGCGATGAGGTCATTCGGCGAATCATTGAATATTTCCCGAACTTAAAGGTGATCTTTCTGGCGCGTGATCCGGTTGAGAGAGTGTGGTCGCACTTGTCCATGGAAGTGAGTTACCGCCAGATTGAGCCGTTTGAGGTCACCGATATCGAGGACGTGAATCGAAACTTGCTCCGTCGAGGGATGCTCTTGCGCTCGTACCCCAGCGCGACAGTTGCGCGATGGAAACGCCATGTCCATCCGGACCTGTTCCGTGTGTACTTCTTTGATGACCTGCAAAGAAATCCCACTGAACTGCGGCGCTCCATCCTCCATTTCTTGGGTGCCGATCCGGACAAGGAGAGCGACCGACTGACAGCGGATTACAATAGTTGGGCAGGGATGGAAAAGCTTCAGTTAACAGACAAAGTTCGGTCGCATCTGGCTCAGTTCTTCAAGAAAGAACTGAAGACCTGCGCAGCGAAACTGGGCGGGCCAGCGAGGCAATGGCCCGCACGATATGGTTTTTCATTGCTCTGTTTCTTTGCGGGGTTGGTCGACAATTTTGATCTTCTTCTCTCCTGCGATTGGGTCGCCTGATCCCGGCAAACCAGAAGCTATTCCACAGAGCGGCGCTCACGCAGCGTGATCGCACATGACGATTCTTGCGAAGGGCTCGTCGCCCGCCGAGATAACGGCCCGGTCAGCGCTTTGCCAAAAGTTGGAGATAGGCGAAAGACTTGGCCACGTGTGCTGATCGACAAACGGCATGGTTGGTTCCGCTCTTGCTTTTTGAGGCGCAGGAAAGAAAATAATGCATCGATGCATTGGGCCTGGCCATTCGAAGCTCGCGTCGGCAACGGCCGTGATGAAGAAGCAAATTGCTCTTTTACGAGCGACGCGCGGCCCGATTTCTTATGTGTCGGGGCGCAAAAAGGGGGAACGTCGTGGCTTTACCAACAACTCGCCTCACATCCCGATTTCTGGATGCCTCCTATAAAGGAACTCCATTATTTTGATAAATTGAGCAGGACTAAAGCGGTTCCGCCGCGTCCCCGGGACGAGCGCGATCTTTGCTTTCTGGAACGTATAAAAAGTCTGCGTGCCAAACCCCATATCGCCTTGGAGAATTATGCGCGGTTGTTTGAGCCCAAAGGGGCGTTTCTCTCTGGCGACATTTCGCCAACCTATTCGATGCTGAATGACGAGATCATTGAGCGCGTCGTTAGTTATTTCCCAAACTTAAAGGTAATCTTTCTGGCGCGTGATCCCGTTGATCGATCCTGGTCGCAGTTGTCCATGGGGGTACGTCTCGGAATGATTAGCCCGTTTGATGTGACCGATTCCGACGAAGTGATTCGGAACTTGCTGAATCCAGGAGTGTTCTCACTTTCGCATCCGAGCAAGATTGTCGCGCGATGGAAACGCTATGTTCATCCGGACCGATTTCGCATTTATTTCTTTGACGACTTGGAAAGAAATCCGGCCGAACTGCGATGCTCTATCCTTCGTTTCCTGGGTTCTGATCCGGAGAAGCCAAGCGGACGACTCAGAGCCGATCACAACAGCGACGCAAATAGGAAAAAGCTTCGACTGACCGACAAAGTGCGCTCCCGTGTAGCTCAGTTTTTCCAGGACGAACTGAAAGCATGCGCGGCGGAACTGGGCGGGCCAGCTAAAGAATGGCCGGCGCGATATGGCTTTTCATTACTCTATTTCTTCGCCGGGCTAGCCGACAATCTTGATCTCTTTGTGTGGTGTGATTGGGTCGCCTGAACCCTGGCCGGCGGATCGACAATTGTTGTAGCCCGGCGTCGTTGACCCCGGTGCAACGATATCTCAATCAATCGCGGCCAACAGTCGCCGCTTCGGTTCGCGCCCTCGCCCGCGCGCGATTTGCTTGAAGCTCTGCCAAATGTTTTTCTGACCATCGACACAGCCCGTGCAGCGGCTCAATCAAGGTCCGCCCCAGCTTTGTGAGCGAGTATTCCACTTTGGGCGGCACGACCGGATGCACTTTGCGTTGGACCAGGCCGTCGCGCTCGAGGCTGCGCAAGGTTTGGGTAAGCATTTTTTGCGAAATGCCGCCGATCTCGCGCTGTAGCGCGGCGTAACGTTTGGTGCCGTGAGCCAGCACCTGGATGATAAGCGCCGTCCATTTGTCTGCAATGCGGTCAAGCACGAGCCGCGACGGGCACTGCGCGTCCATGACCGATCCGGCCAAGGAAGACTTTCGCATGGCTGCTCTTTAAGACATTACTTCGGAGCGCGCAAGGAGAGAGTAGCAGTCCAAACTGGGTGTATAGAATTAAACCGCTGTAGTTGACGACGAGTAAGGGCGTGCCGATCTTTTATTGGTTATGAAGAGAGATTTTGTTGCGTTTAAAGAAGAAGAGCCAGCGGCAGTGCGCTTGTTGAATGAGTCGCAGGAACTACAAAATGGCCCTGGATTTGGAGGTGGAAACGGTGCTCCCGATGACTATTCGCTGCTCGATGAATATTCGCGCACGGTCGTAAGCGCGGTTGAGCGCGTCGCGCCTGCGGTGGTTAACATTGACATCAAGCAACAGCGAAATAGCCGGCGTGGTCCACGTGAAGTCGATGGCAGCGGCTCGGGTTTCACCATCACACCGGACGGATTCATCCTCACCAACAGCCACGTCGTGCATGGCGCGACTCAAATTACAGTGAATTCATCAGACGGACGCGACTATCGCGCCCAACTTATCGGCGACGATCCCGATACCGATCTCGCCGTCATTCGCATCGACGCGCCACAGCTTAAGCATGTTCGTTTGGCGGACTCGGAAAATTTGCGGGTTGGCCAGATTGTAATCGCGATTGGCAACCCGCTCGGTTTCCAGGCGAGCGTGACCGCGGGCGTAATCAGCGCGCTCGGTCGCTCGATGTATTCGCAATCGGGTCGGTTGATCGACAATATTATTCAGACCGACGCAGCGCTAAATCCCGGCAATTCTGGCGGACCACTCGTTAACTCAGCCGGCGAAGTCATTGGGGTTAACACGGCGATGATTCGACCGGCTCAGGGCATCTGTTTTGCGATCGCAAGCAACACCGCCAGGCTTGTCGCAGGATGGCTGATTCGCGACGGAAAAATTCGGCGCAGCTACATCGGCGTTGGCGGCCAAAATGTGCCGTTGCACCGGCGCGTAATCCGATTTTATAATTTGCCGCTCGAAACCGGAGTGCTGGTTGTATCGGTGGAAAAGGATAGCCCGGCAAAAAGCGCAGGTCTGCGGGAGGGCGACATCATCATCGGTTTCAATGAGCGACCGATCGCCACGATTCACGACCTGCACAAGATGCTGGTCAGTGAGCAAATCGGCGTTCCCGCGAAGCTGGTGATCATTCGGTACACGGAAAAACTGGAATTGCCCATCCTGCCAGCTGAATCGCAGTCACCAAGGTAGCGGCGAGCCTCTGGTCCGCCAATCGGACGGACTCGCCCCGCCGTACGGCGGGCGAGCTTGCGAATGCAGGGCGCGACCGAGACGGTTACGCTACCTTTACTTGATGAAGATTCTTCTCGTTGGCAGCGGCGGCCGCGAACACGCGCTCGCATGGAAACTCAAGCAATCTCCGGATGCGGAGCGCATTTTCTGCGCGCCGGGAAACGCCGGCACTGCCGAAATCGGTGAGAACGTCGCGATTTCCGCAGGTGATCTCCGGGCGCTCGTTCGGTTCGCCAAAGAAAATCGCGTCGATCTAACAGTGGTCGGTCCGGACGACCCGCTCGCCGCCGGAGTTGTCGATCTTTTTGCCACGGAAAATCTGCGGATATTCGGGCCGACCAAGGCTGCCGCGCGGCTCGAGTCGTCAAAAATCTTTGCGAAAGAACTGATGCGCGAAAAAGGAATTCCGACCGCAGAAGCGGGGACGTTTGAACGGAGCGATGACGCGCTTCGGTTTTGTGATCGGCTGCGATTTCCGATTGTCATTAAGGCCGACGGGCTTGCGCTCGGTAAGGGCGTGATCATTGCGCCCGATCCTGCGGCCGCAAGATCGGCAATCGACGAGATGATGAACCAGGGCCGATTCGGTGAGGCCGGTCGCCGCGTTGTCGTCGAGGAATTTTTGCGCGGAACGGAATGTTCGCTGCACGCGCTGGTAGATGGCAAGGGCTATCGATTGCTGCAGACGGCGCGCGATCACAAGCGTGCGTTGGACGGCGACGCCGGACCGAACACCGGCGGAATGGGAGCGTTCAGTCCAGCGAACAATTGGAGTGCTGAGTTAGAAGATCAATTTCACAAGAAAATCATGCGACCGCTGCTCAGCGGCTTGCAGGAAAAGAAGATTACATTCCGCGGTTTACTTTATCCCGGTCTGATGATCGGCGCCGATGGCGCGCGGGTGCTCGAATTCAATTGCCGCTTCGGCGACCCGGAAGCGCAGGCAATTTTGCCCCGAATGAAATTCGATTTGTTGCCCTTACTGGAAGCGACAATCGACGGCAGGATCGAGAGCTGCCGAATCGAGTGGGACCAGCGGCCATCGGTCACGGTTGTGCTCGCTTCGGGCGGTTACCCAGACAAATACGAAACCGGCAAGCCCATTTCGGGACTCAGCGAAGCGGCGAAACTCGATGACGTACAAATTTTCCATGCCGGAACCAGGCGCGCGAATGGCGGAATTGTGACTGCCGGCGGTCGGGTTCTCGCGGTTACCGCCCTCGGATCAACCATCCAGGCCGCGCGCGCGCGCGCATATGAAGCGGTCGCTCGCATTCACTTCGAGGAGTGTCATTACCGGCGCGATATTGCCCTTGCGGTAACCACGAATGGTCACGAATGAACACGAATTCATAATTGCCCAGCGCGGCTTGAGTTCTCGATTGCCGATCAGGCTCTGTAGTCCCGCAGCTGCCGGATGATCCGCTTGGGTATGGCATCATCTGGTCGGGGCGACAGGGCACGATCCCGTGCTACGACGAAAATAGACGGCGTTGCGTAGAGCGCGATTGAGATTGTGCGGCAAGCCGCCAATAGCAATCATCGTCACTGAATCCGCATGGCCACCGAAACTCCGATCGAAGCTCCGGAATCAGCGGGTGCAGCTTTGACCGCGTCTCCAGAACGCGCGGATGAAATCTTTCTCGAAGGACCGCGCTCGCGTTTCGAAGAGTTCATCACCCTCTTGCGAGTGATGCGCGATTTTTTGCGTGGATTTCGCACGCTCCACTTCGTCGGTCCTTGCGTCACGGTTTTTGGCTCGTCCCGCATTAAGCGCGACGATCCGCAGTACGACCTCGCTCGAAAAATGGGCGCGGCCATCGCACGCCTCGGGTTCACGGTAATGACCGGCGGTGGACCCGGAATCATGGAAGCGGCGAACCGCGGCGCCAAAGAGGTCGGTGGCCGCTCGGTCGGCTGCAACATCGAGCTCGCGTCCGAGCAACCGGCGAACGCCTACCTCGATCGCTGCGTGCGAATGCATTATTTCTTCGTCCGCAAAGCGGTCCTGGTGAAGTATTCCTACGCGTTCGTCGTCATGCCCGGTGGCGCAGGCACACTCGACGAGTTGTTCGAAGCGGTTACCCTGATTCAGACCGGCAAAATCAAAAACTTCCCAATCGTGATTATGGGCACCGATTATTGGAAGGAACTGATCGGGTTCATTAACAAGATGGCGCAACACGGAATGATTGCCGCTGCAGATCTAAGCCTGATCTATGCGACCGATTCGGTCGAGGAAGCGGTCGCGCACATTCGAAGCAGGGCGATCGAACCATTCGGACTTAAACGCGTCGCGCGCGTCCGGCGCTGTTTCCCCTGGCTCGGCGAGCGCGGGCTGTCCGGTTGACGATGTATAAGGCTGTAGCGGCGGCTGTGTCAGCCGCATGATTATTATTTCCGAGTAGTTTTGTTGGCAGGCGTCTACAATGGATTGCGCAGTTTCGCGTGGAGAGAATGGTTCAAAAGGTTTAGGCTAAATCCAATGGCATCACTCAGTGATATTCAGACTCTCGCGGACAAAATCGTCCGCGAATTCCACCCGGAAAAAATCATCCTTTTCGGTTCGCACGCGCGCGGCGATGCCAGGACCGATTCTGATGTCGACCTAATGGTAATCATCGCTTCGGACGAGCACCCGTCCCGCACGGCCGCGGAGATCACCAATCGGGTCCATCCACGAAATTATGCCCTCGATCTCATCGTCCGCAGTCCAGAAACAGTGCGCAGGAGAATGCAGATGAACGATTGGTTTATGCGCGATGTGATGCGCGAAGGACGCGTCCTTTATGCGGGCTGATACAGCAGAATGGATCAAGAAAGCCGAGGCAGACTTCGTCTCGATGATGAGAGAAATGAATGCCGCTAAGGAGCTCAATTACGATCTCGTTTGCTTCCTAGCCCAGCAATCGGTCGAAAAGTACTTTAAAGCCCTACTCTGCGAAAACAGTGTCCCGTTCCCAAAAACGCACGACCTAAACGAGCTCAGCGCCCTGCTGCCGAAACATTTTGAGTTTCCCGAAAGTTTCGGTGCAACGATTTCGCGTCTCGACAGATATGCAGTCGAATTTCGCTATCCTGGTGCCTCGGCCACACAGGAGCTCGCGACGGAGGCGATCGAGGGTGCTCGCGCTCTTCGACATTGGTGTCGCAAAATGCTAGAATAATAGCGCCAGCCGCGCAAAGTGCGCTATCGCACGCATTCGATGGCATTTTTCCCCTGGCTTGGCGAGCGCGGCTTGTCAAGGTTGTAGAGGCGTTTGTGTCAAACGCCTGTTTCTTAGTTCTGATGCCGGCGGGTAGGGCGTTTGACCCATTCGACTTCGCTCAGGGCAGGCTCTCAATCGCCCAGGCGGTTCAGGTGAATGGAGCCGGCGGGAACCGAGCGACATAGACGGGAAGCCCGAGACGGTGAGCGAGCGGCGCGAGCAAATCAACCGCGCCTACCAGACGATGGCAACTATTGATATGATTGCGAGATGGCGCGTATGATGCGTAAACGGTTGGATCACACGGCGCATTTCGCCGGGCGCTTCGGCGCAATCTATTTCATCACGATTTGCTGTCAGCAGCGGGGATTAAATCAACTTTGCCGCGATGAAACGGCTGCGGTGCTCTCGAACACAGCGCGCATTTACCACGAGCGGGCGCGATGGAATCTCAATCTGTTGTTGCTCATGCCCGATCATTTGCACGCCCTCATCGGCGTCGATGGACAAACCTCGCTTGCCCAATTAATTCGCGATTACAAAAGAATCACTGCAAAGATCGCAGGTGTAAGATGGCAACGGAATTTCTTCGATCATCGCCTGCGCCACCATGAAAGTTTGGCCGAAAAATTCGCCTACATTTGCCAGAACCCGGTCCGGGCTGGTTTAGTTCGCACTGAACAGGATTGGCCTTACATCTTCATCCCAGATCAGCCATCCCGCAGGTAGGGGCGATTGACCGACAACTTCGACAGCGTCAGGTAGGGGCGATTGACCTCAATCGCCCGGGCGGTTCAGGTGAATGGAGCCGGCGGGAGCCGAGCGACATAGACGGGAAGCCCGAGAGGGTGAGCGAGCGGCGCGAGCGAATCAACCGCCGCTACCTTTGGCAACATAGTGCCTGTCCGGTCCGCCAATCGGGCGGATTCGACCTCCGGCGAACTCGGACCGGTTGCGCTGTGACCGCGCACGTTTACGTTCGTTGCATGATGGATCGGAGTGCATGCCCAGCGGTGGAGCGTTCCGCAGACACCCTTAGCGGCGCTTGGAGATTCAAAAACACGCGGGTACCGGTGAAAGCTCTTTTTGAGAATCTGGAATCCGGAGCGACAGTCGATCAGTTTCTCGATTGGTTTCCTGGGGTGAATCGCGAGCCAGTGCTCGCCGTCCTCGCTTTCGCGGAAAAAAGCTTGGTAGTTACCTAATCTCAGTGCGCATCCTGTTCGATCAAGGAATGCCGGTTCCTCTGCGCAATTATCTCGGCGAACACAAGGTCGCAACTGCGGCAGAGATGGGTCGGTCCAGACTTTCGAACGGCCAATTGCGAATTTTCCACATGCGGAATGAGTATTTGGCCAGACTCGGTTGAGCCGGCTATATTGAACCGCGGATTACGAAGATAATTCGCCCACCAAACCCACCAATGATACGAAAGGAAGAAAGGGACCCGCCGATTGTATCTTTAAGATTTTCCGTGTTATTTCGCGTGTCTATTGAGCAATAGATGAGTTTTACTGAAGCATTGCGGACCCAGCAAAATCCGGCGCTTTGCAGGTGAAATTCTGGCAGAAGGTTGATCGCCTCTTGTTCGAGCTCTCATTAGCGGATAGATTCCGGGCATGAGTCGCGTGCAAGAGATCAAAGCGGCCATCGAGCAGCTCACCCCACAGGAGCGCTGCGAACTGGCTGCTCTGCTGAATCCCGTCGAGGAGGACAATTGGGACCGGCAGATGAAAAAGGACGCTGAGCCGGGAAAAAAGTTGCATCGGATTATGGAAGCGGCCAACAAGGAATACGAGCAAGGTAAGAGTCTGCCGTTCCCCAAACCCGCGGAGTGAAGTCCAAGGCGTCGCGCGAATTTTGGAGACTGTTCCATGACCTCCCGCTCAAGATTCAAAGGTTGGCTTACAAGAATTACTTGCTCTGGCAAAACGATCCGCGGCATCCTTCCTTGCGGTTTAGGCCGATCAAATCCAGGCAATGGTCAGTGCGAGTGGGTGATCATTACCGCGCTGTCGGTCATTTCGTCGAGACTGACACTTTCCTTTGGACTTGGATCGGGACTCATGAGGATTACAACAAACTCTGAATGAAGCCGAGCCGAGAGTCGGCCAAATGTCGGCTTTGCCCGCTTGAAGGTGTAGAGGCGTTCGCCGCGGTGGACGCCTTTGTTAGTTCCGCTGCAGGAACGACAGCGGGATCGATCCGTTGGGCGGGACGCGCTCAGTCGCGTCATGGGGGATTGTAGGGCGTTTGACTCGTGCGCTCCCGCTCTCTCGCTCGAATGAGCTGCCCGTCCATGTCGCTCGCGTCCCGGCGGCTCCATTCTGTGAAACGCCGCTTTATAGCTAGGCGCCTGACACAGACGCCCTACAATCATCTACTGATTGTTGAAAACCGTTTGCGGCGCAGGGCGGCTCATCTCGACTTGGGTGCTCACCTTTTGCAGACCCGCACTTAACGCTTCAATTTGCTTCTGCTGGTGCGCGACAGTCGCTTGGAAATTCGTCTGTTGCTGCGCCACCGTAGATTTTA
>Ga0307278_10001348_pt1 | contig 12257 bp, 8 predicted proteins | sample ER_DNA_117_FD_194482 | JGI IMG/M metagenome (GOLD analysis project Ga0307278, IMG submission 194482) | Bulk soil microbial communities from the East River watershed near Crested Butte, Colorado, United States - ER_DNA_117 | ecosystem: Environmental > Terrestrial > Soil > Floodplain | place: USA... | reverse complement strand
TATCTGGCCCTTCCCAAGCAGCGACGGACGGAGATTGGGCGCCGGCAGTTTGAGAGTTATTTCAAGTTCGGATTCGTTCGCAATCCGTGGGACCGCGTGGTCTCACTCTATGAGCGCACCGAAGCGTTGCAGCTGAAAGAGAAAATGGCGTTCGAGGAATTTGTCGATTGGATCCAATACAGCAGCAGCACGTGCGTTCACTCTTCGCCGCATCGCTATCAGCTCGATTGGTTTGTCGATCCCAATGGTAATCTGCTCGCCGACTTCATTGGGAAATTCGAGCGGCTCGACGAGGACTGGGCTTTTATCGCGCAAAAGCTCGGTGTGCCCGAGCGATTGCCGCATCGCCGGGCCAACCCGCGAGCGCGACACTACACGGAATATTACACGCCCAGAACCAGAGACGTGATCGCAAACAAGTTCAAAGTAGATATCGAGCGGTTCGGCTATGAGTTCGCCGGATAAAATCAAGGCGATCGTTCTGACCTGCGATCGGTATCGAGCGATCACGCAGCATTTAATCGTTCAGTACGAACGATTGTGGCCGGACCATCCGTTTGTCTTTCACGTTCCCTATCAAGAGCTTGGTGGCGTCGATAGCGAACGGATCAAATATTTCACGTCGCCCTCGGACATTAAGGCGACTGTCTTGCATTTGCTGACGGAGATCGATGATGAAGAGTGGATTTACTGGTGCGTGGACGACAAATATCCGATTCAGCTCGTCACAGACAAAATTGCGAGCCTGCTTTCCCACGCCATGCGTTCGCCAGAGGTAGATGGCCTTTTATTCTGCAGATGCAGGGTAACGTTGAGTAATCCCAAACTCGCTCTTTACCCTCGCACAATCAGGAATCCATTCGGCGACGTTTACTTCGAGCGAAAGGCCTGGTTCCAAATTTGGATTCATCAGCTTCTACGCGCCAAAGTGCTGCGGTACCTCTTCACTCATCTTCCGGACGACATACCCAATGCCAAGGTGATGGATGAGCTAAAGAATGACGTGCCGAAATTGGCCGAGCACCGGTTATTTGTGACGAAAGAAAATTTCGCAGTTTTTGGAGAAAGCACCCAAAGGGGCGTGATTACGCAAAATTGCTACGAGAGCATTCTGGCGAGCGGCATTGAGTTGCCGGAGTGGTTTCAACATCCAAACGGGCAGCATGTGACGCTTGGGAAATTGTAAGAATAACTTTCAATAGCTGGCTCGATCGCGTGATTTCCCATAAGCACAAATGCATCTTTGTCGAAGTGCCAAAGACAGCATCGACCAGCATCCGCGCCATCCTCGGCAAACCGTGGAGACCCCACATGAATTTGTGGGAGATTAAGAATCACATGGAGAATTACTGGACGCAGCGTGGCAGGCGAAGAGACCGGGTTCTCGAGGTTTTGTATCTCTGCCTCTCCCAGGAGCGACGCCACGAAATCGGTCGAAAACAATTCGAAACATATTTCAAATTCGGATTTGTGCGCAACCCGTGGGACCGCGTCGTGTCGCTTTACGAGCGCAACGAAATATTGCAGCTCAGAAACAAAATGAGTTTCGATCAGTTCGTCGAGTGGATCCAGTACAGCAGCAGCGCATGCGTTCAGCCATCTCCGCATCGGTACCAACTCGATTGGTTTGTCGATCCCAATGGAACTATTCTTGCTGATTTTATTGGGAAATTTGAGCAGCTTGAAGCCGACTGGGCGTTCGTCGCGCAGAAGCTCGGCGTTAATCCAGAATTGCCTCACTGGCGGGCGAACCCGCGCGCCCGACACTACACCGAGTATTACAATGATCGGACAAAACAGTTAGTGGCCGATAAATTCCGTATCGATATCGAACATTTCGGTTATGAGTTCGGCGCATAACTTTCTTTTCCGCTGACAATGTCCTCATTCTGGGTTGAACAATCGCGTCTGCAAAAAAGAGCGCTGCCCGAGATCCGCATTCGTCCCAGCGACGTCTTTATCGTTTCCTATCCCAAGTCGGGAAACACGTGGGTGCGATTTCTTCTCGCTAACCTGTTGGCGCCTGAAGCGCAGATCAGCTTCCGCAATATCGAAAACTATGTGCCTAATATCTACAAGTCATCCGCGACATTGGAAGAGCGGCAGGGCCGTCGCTATATAAAATCTCATCATCCTTGTTATGAGCTTTACCCAAAGACTGTCTACATTTACCGGGATGGCCGGGACGCGCTTGTCTCGTATTATCACTACGCAATCGGCAAGAAAGTCTTTAGGGGAAGCTTCGCAGATTTCGTCTTTTCACCTTTTGTCGAGCAGTTCTCATCATGGAAAGAGCACGTAACCGGTGCTCTTGATTTCGCCTCTCGGCACCTAGGCCGCATCCTGCTGGTTCAGTATGAAGAGATGTTGCGGGAGCCACTTGCCTGCGCCAGCAAAGTAACCGCGTTCCTGGAGTTGGACTGCGATGACCGAGCCATCGCGAAAGCGATGGAGAAGAGTTCGTTCGATCAGTTAAAGCGCATCGAGCAAACCTTCGGAGGCGAAAATCTTGGTAAGCCGTTGACGTTCTTCCGGAGCGGCAGGAGCGGACAATGGCAGGAGTATTTCAGCCCGGAAGTTTACGACAAATATCTGCAGGAAAACGGCGCGACGTTGCTGCGTCTGGGGTATCAACTTTAAAATGGAATTCCGATTCGGATCATGCCGTTAATCGCTACAAACAGTTTCAAAAGTGAAATTGCCTGCGCTTTTCTTATTTCAGACGCCCTCATCCTCCCCTTCTCCCCCAGGGAGAAGGAATCGCCTCTCCCTGGCAGGGAGAGGTTAGGTGAGGGTCGATTGACTTATGAAACTACTTGTAATTCCGGGTCATTTTCGCATCTCGCAATCGAAGCTATCTGCATCTGACGCGATACGATATTTCGATGCCGTTTTTTCGAATGGAATGAAAGCCATAGTCCTATCATTTGATCCACATCTCGAAATAGCAAACCTGGTTGTAGAGACTTACAATCGGTTGTGGCCCGATTGCCCATTTGTCTTTCGAATTCCGTTTACCGATCGCGATCCACGAACCATCTTCGCCGCACAAAACGTCGAATTTATCCAGACCCCGTCGGATATCCGCAGCACGATGGAAAATCTTTTGCGCGGCCTGCCAGAGGATGAATTTGTTTTCTGGTGCGTTGACGACCGTTATCCCATCGAGATTCTCAATCTATCGGTTCTCGGCGCGGCTTTAGACTTCGTTTCCGGGAAGCCGCCCAATGTAGATTCAATCAAATGGACCGACATCAGGGTGGCCGGCGCGCACCGAAAGAGAAATACAAAGCGGCAACTGCTGGCCCACATTCTGGCGCTGTTTCGACGCCGGTCCACGCAAGCGCCCGACAGACACACTGAATGGCGGCAACGAGAGGAAGCAACTTCCAGAGCACCTGCGTTCATCCTGGCCGGGCAACCCTTCTTTCGCCAACTAGGACATCCGAAGAACGGATTTTACATGCCGCAGTTCACTACTCCGGCGTTTCTGACGCGCTTTTTTTGCGCTCCTGCCTTGCCATTGCTTTATGGCATCCGGGAGTTTCACCGTTTTCTTCTCTCGGCAGAATTCGAACACGAATCTTACTTTCCAGACCGGTTTCTAGTTTCAACGGCCGAATCGACGTTCCAAGGTCAATTAAGCGCGAGCTGTTACGAACAGATCATGAAACTTGGGCTGTTGCCTCCGAAAATCCCAGTGCGAAAGGATTACAAGATCTATGCCCAGCAACCCCCCCAATAACTTTAGCCATGCCCGGGCTGGGCTCCTCCTATTCGAAGCGTGTCGTGGGCAAGTTCCTGCCAGCGGTGAATCTCACCAGCCAAAGAAATCGACTTACACGGTTACCGGTTTTGAGCCGCTGTCGCGAGCATCGCAAAGGAAAACTTGACGGCTTTAAGCCGTCAAGTTTCGCGCAGCATATGCCGTTCGGTGCACGGCGCTGTGGCTCGCCACGGGCAAATGTTGTTGTAGCCGCCTCCCTGTGCTGAGGCGAGTCCCCAACGCGATCCATTTCCCCGCCAATTCTTGTGCATTAGCCCCGAAAGCTTTCGGGGTTTGTGGTTAGTTCCCATTCGGCGCGAGGGAAGCGACCCGCCTTCGCCGAGGCTACGGCGTGGTTAAAAGACCAAAAGATTACCTTGGGGCAAGGGAATTAACGATCTGTTCAAAGCACGGCTCGCCGCGCAACGGATCCCACCAGGGCAGCAGCTTTAGTTGGCCATAGCTGAGGCGACTCGGATTGCGGATGGCCGCGGCAAGCTGTTCACAGGCCAGATCTTTTTCTCCGACCCACCCAGCAATCATTGCCAGATACTTGATCATCGACACACCGCCGAATGCATCTTTTTCCACGGGCAGAAGCTTGACCGCGCGCCGGCCTTCGTGCAGTGCTTCCTCTTTCCGCCCGAGACCTGCGTCGATCAGGCCCAGCACGCACAGCGCGGGGGCGTAGTTTGGTTGAGCTTCGACGATTTTCTCCTGCTCCGCCCGCGCCGCGGTAAAAGCCGCACGCGCTTTGTCATGGTCTTTCATTATCCGAGCGATAAGACCCTCTACAAACGGGCGATTGAATTGAACCACGTCGAGCCCAAATGTATTTTCTCCCAGGGCGATCAGGGCATTGGTTGCGGCAGCAACGTCGCGTTCGGCCAGCGCGCAAATGAGCCAGCCTTCCGCGATACCGGGCATAGCCGCGGGATTCGTGGCGCGAATCGAATCGATTGCTTGGTGCAACGGCCGCGTATCGGCTTTCCAGTCAAATTCTATGAGCGTGCGCGCCACTATTGTCTCCATCTGGTTCGGCTCAATGCTCAAAGCGCGGTCCAGTACGGATTCCTCTTCAGCGTAGCGTCGGAGATAGTCGTAACTCAGTGCAAGCTGCCGAAGCGTAGAGAAGTTGCGCGGGTCGAGCTCAATCGCGCGCTCCAGGCTTCGTATGGATTCTTCCCAATGGCCCTGCCGCCTCTGGATGAAACCCGTCAGCCCAAATATGTCAGCCTCATTAGGCAGAGCCCGACGCGCAACTTCCAGTTCAGGCAGAGCACTATTGTAATCGAGGTATCCCCAGTAGAGATTCCGCGCGCGCGACAGATGCGTTTCTCCTGCGTCCGGACGGAGGCGAGAGGCTGTTCCGAGGGCTGCCTCGGCCAGCGCGAAGCGCGCCGACGTATGGTCAAGGCCATAAAAATAAAGCCGACCATGAGTCAGAGCGAGCTCACAATAGGCCTGGAAAAAGGACGGATCATGCGCCACAGCCTGATTCAGCAGGCCGACCGCCCGCAGAAGGTCCTCTCTCGCAGTAGAACTAAAGCTCGCCGTCAGAAGAAGATCTTTGGCGCGCGTGTAAAGATCGAAGGCGGTGAGGTCTGCCGTCGGTGGTCGTTCGATGGCCAGTTTTTCTGCCGGTGAGATTTTAGCGTGCAGCTGCCCGGCGATCGCCTCCGCGATTTCACTTTGAATTGCAAACAGGTCGGCCACATCCCGATCGTACGTTTGCGCCCACGAATGCGCGTCGGTGCGCGAATCTATCAGTTGTGCGTTGACTCGGAGCCGGTTGCCGATTCGCTGGACGTTGCCTTCCAAAAGATGGGCAACGCCCAGTTGCTGCCCAATCTCACGTGAGTTGCGCGGATTTCCGCTCTTATAAAGGTTCGCAGACGTGCGACTGATAACCTTGAGCTCGGCGATTCTCGCAAGGTCAGAGATAATTTCATCTTGAACGCCGGCGGCGAAATAGGCGTTTTGCTTCTGGTCGCTGAGATTCTCGAACGGCAACACTGCGACGCTCTTCTCGGGCATTGGCACTGGCGTAGATAAAACTGTGCCAGCCGGGGCAGACGACATGGGCAAGCTGCGGTAGCGGACGAAAAACAAAGCTGCGAGGCCAACGATGACAATCGCAGAGACGGCAGCCGCCCACAGCCAGCCAGTTTTGGCAGGGAGCCCCGAAAGCCTTCGGGGTCGCTCGATCGTTGGACCGCCGGAAGCTCGCCCGGTGTACGGCGGGACTTTCGGAGTTGACTCTTGAATCGGCAGTTCGGTTGTCGCGTGCTCCGGGTTCGCTATGGAAACGGCATCCGCCGTTCGCTCCTTAACTTCCGCGACAAACCGATAGCCGCGACCCGGGACCGTTACGATGTAACCGTGCGAACCTGGCGTTTCGCCGAAGACCTGCCGCAGTTTCGAGATCGCCTGCGCGAGGTTGTTCTCCTCGACGATGGAATCAGGCCAGACTGCCTCCATAATCCGCTCCTTGTCCAGGGCACTGTCGTGATGTTCGACCATGTACAGGAGCGTTTCGAACACTCTCGGCGTGAGCGGAACCGGGGTCCCGTCCAGTCGCCGCAACAGCCGTTTCGCGGGGTCGAGCTGGAACCCGCCAAACTCGTAGATGTCAACCGGGGGAGTCTCCATCGCGATTTTCAGAAGAATTGAGAAAAATTCATTCGTGATTAGTTCTCCTTCGGCGCGAGGGAAGCGACCCGCCTTCGCCGAGGCTACGGCGTGGTTAAAAGACCAAAAGATTACCTTGGGGCAAAGGAATTAACGATCTGTTCGAAGCGGGGATCACCGCGCAAGGGATCCCAAAACGGCAAGAGTTTCAGTTCGCCATAGCTTAGTGGGCCCGGGTAGCGAATGGCCGTGGCAAGCTGCTGGCAGGCGAGATCGTTGTCGCCAACCCACGCAGCGATCATCGCTAAATACTCGATCATGAGGGGGCCATTGAGTGCGTCTTTTTCCACAGGCAAAAGCTCGACCGCGCGCTGGCCTTCGCGCAGCGCTTCTTCTTTCCGTCCAAGAGCGGCGTCGATCAAACCGAGCACGGCCAACGGCGGGCCGTAGTTTGGTTGGGCTTGGATGACTTTCTCCTGCTCGGCGCGCGCCGCGATGAAAGCCGACTGCGCTTTGTCGTCGTCCTTCGTCATACGAGCGATAACGCCTTCCACGAAGGGTCGATTGAAATGAACAGCCTCGTAGTTTAACGGGGTGTTTTCGCCTGACGCGGTCATGGCATCTTTTGCAGCGACGCCGTCACGCTCGGCCAGCGCGCAAATGAGCCAGGTATCGGCGATACGCGGTATCGCAACGGGATTCGTAGCGCGAATCGAATCGACCAATTGATGCAGCGGTCGTGTATCGGCCTTCCAATCCAATTCCACATGCGCACGCGCTATTTTTGTCTCGACATCGTCGGGCGCGATGGCCAGGGCGCGATCGTACGCGGATTTTGCTTCAGCATAGCGGCGAAGAAATCCGTAGCTGGCTGCAATCTGCTGCTGAGTGAAGAGATTACCGGGGTCGAGATCAATCGCGCGCTCAAAGTCTCGCATGGCCTCTCCCCAGTGCCCCAGACGACGTTCGATATAACCCCTGAGTTCAAATAGCCGAACATCATTGGGCAGGCTCGCGCGAGCAGTTTCCAGTTCAGCCAACGCGCCGTCATAATCAACGTGTCCATGATAAAGATTCTCCGCACGCGCAAGGTGTACTTCACCTGCGTCGGGACGGAGGCGAAAAGCCGCCTGAATGGCCGCCTCGGCTAGCGCAAGGCGCGCAGGCGTTCGATCGTGGCCAAAGAAGTAAAGGTAGTCATGAGTGAAGGCGAGTTGACAATACGCCTGGAAAAACGCCGGGTCTCGCGCGAGAGCCTGGTTCAACAGATCAGCCGCCTGGAGCAAATCCTTTTTCCCCCTATTGGTAAAGGGCGCCCGTAGTGAAAGATCTTTTGCGCGCGTGTAAAGATCGAAGGCGGTGAGGTCGGCGGTCGGTGGCCGCTCGATGGCCCGTTTTTCCGCGGGTGAGATTTTAGCGTGCAGTTGCTTGGCGATCGCCTCCGCGATTTCACTTTGAATTGCAAAAAGGTCGGCCACATCCCGATCGTACGTTTGCACCCACGCATGCGTGTCGGTGCGCGAATCGATCAGTTGTGCGTTGATTCGAAGCCGATTGCCGATTCGCTGGACGTTACCTTCCAAAAGATGGGCAGCGCCCAGTTGCTGCCCGATCTCGCGCGAGTTACGCGGATTTCTGCTCTTATAAAGGTTAGCGGAAGTGCGACTGATAACCTTGAGCTCGGCGATTCTCGCAAGGTCAGAGATAATTTCATCTTGAACGCCGGCGGCGAAATAAGCGTTTTGTTTTTCATCGCTGAGATTCTCGAACGGCAACACTGCGACGCTCTTTTCGTGGATTGGCGTCGGTGCAGATAAAACTGTGCCAGCCGGGGCAGACGACATGGACGCCCGCACACCGGCGGGCAAGCTGCGGTAGCGGACGAAAAACAAAGCAGCGAGGCCAACGATGACAACCGCAGAGGCGGCAGCCGCCCACAGCCAGCGAGTTTTCGTAGGCAGCCTCTTTAGAGGCAGGCGTGTCGCCTGCGATCGCGCAGGCAGCCCCAAAGGCTTTCCGGCCTCAATCGTTACACTTTCAAACGTTTTTGGCTCTGTGGTGGCAGCCGTGTCGGCTGCATCCGCCGTTCGCTCCTTAACTTCCGCGACAAAGCGATAGCCGCGACCCGGGACCGTCACGATGTAGCTGTGCGAACCTGGCGTTTCGCCGAAGACCTGCCGCAGTTTCGAGATCGCCTGCGCGAGATTGTTCTCCTCGACGATGGAATCAGGCCAGACCGCTTCCATAATCCGCTCCTTATCCAGGGCACTGTCGTGATGCTCGACCATGTAGAGGAGCGTTTCGAACACTCTCGGCGTGAGGGGAACCGGGGTCCCATCCAGTCGCCGCAATAGCCGTTTCGCGGGGTCGAGCTGGAACCCGCCGAATTCGTAGATGTGACCGGGGGCAGTCTGCATCGCGGTTTTCAGAAGAATTCAGAAAAATTCAGCCGCAGCCTAAAGACTTTCATGAGGATGCCCATCATCATCTTAGCCAACGCGCAAGTTCGGTTCAGACCTCGCCTGCGCATAAAGAACCAAAAACCCACGCGAACAATAAACCAAAAACACATATAAGGACAAGAAAATGAAAAGCTATAAAAACCACCCTAAAAAGAAGGCAATGAAACCTACGAACGCAAAATTATCCTCCCTGCTGACCCCGCTAATTCTGGCCTGCCTCGCGCTTTGCCAAACGGCGCAAGCGGTGGGTCCCGACACGGACGGTACCATACCCGGCGCCAACAATGGCGAAGGCATTGGGGTGCTCGTCAACCGCACCGGCGGGGTCTGGAACACCGGCACCGGTTTCGAGGCGCTAAGCCAGCTCACTGCCGGCAACCAAAATACGGCGACGGGTCTTCGAGCTCTGTTTAGCGATACCAATGGCGGCTTCAACACAGCTACTGGCGTGTTGTCGCTCTTTAGCAACACTAGCGGGTTTTTCAATAGTGCCACTGGCGCTTATTCGCTCGCCAACAACACGGACGGCAGCTACAACACTGCCAACGGTTATGGCGCGCTCTATTTCAACACCGAAGGGGAGGAAAACACGGCCACCGGTTTTGGTGCGCTTTATAAAAACACCACCGGCTCCTTCAACACGGCCAACGGTGATCTAGCGCTCAATCGCAACACTACCGGCGACTTCAACACGGCCAACGGTCTGCAAGCGCTCTTTAACAACACCACCGGCAGTAACAACACGGCCACCGGATTCGCAGCGCTCGTTAGCAACACCAATGGCAACTTCAACACGGCCACTGGCGGTGGGGCGCTCTTTAGCAATACCAGCGGCGACCAGAACACGGCAACCGGTTTTGGAGCGCTCGTTAGCAACAGCACCGGCGACTACAACACGGCTACCGGTTATCAGGCGCTCGCTGCCAACACTGCGGGCTTCCGGAACACGGCCATCGGTCGTTCAGCGCTAATTAGCACCACCGGGTCAAACAACGTAGCGTTGGGCGACGGTGCGGGGTTCAACGCGACGACGGGTAGTAATAACGTCTATATCGGCGCAGACGTGGTTGGCGTCGCTGGCGAGACCAGCGCCTGCTACATCAAGAGCATCTTTGGCCAGACCTCTGTCAACGGGATCCCAGTCCTCATTAACTCGGACCGTAAGCTTGGTACGACCACTTCCTCAAAGCGCTTTAAGGAAGACATTAAGCCCATGGACAAAGCCAGCGAAGCGCTTTTAGCGCTCAAACCAGTCACCTTCCATTACAAGAAGGAGATAGATCCGCAAGGCATTCCACAGTTTGGGCTTGTGGCCGAAGAGGTGGAACAGGTGAATCCTGATCTGGTGGTGCGCGACGAAGAAGGAAAAACGTACAGCGTGCGCTACGACCAGGTGAACGCGATGTTGCTCAACGAATTCCTCAAAGAGCACAAAAAAGTGCAGAACTTGGAAGCCACCGTCGCGCAGCTGGCTGCCCAGTTCAAAGAACAGACAACGCAAATCCAAAAGGTGAGCGCCCAGCTTGCCGCAGCGAGTCCGTCCCGTGGCGGACTTGAAGCGAAAAACCCTGGCCCGCAAATGGCGTCCCTGTCCGCCGTAGTCCGGCCCGCTCCCGGACGAAGGCGGGAACAATCAGTAAGTGAATTGCAGTCAATCCAGTTAAACGATCCTAACCTCAACAAATAAAAAACATGAAAACATTACACTTTAGAAATCCGACTAACCGCTCGCTAACCATGCAAGAAAGAATGAGAACTCCTATGAAAACACTAATTAACTTCGAAACAACAATTCCACCGGTTCTAGCCTCGGCGTTCCTGGCCTGCGTCGCGCTTTGCCAAACGGCGCAAGCGGTGGGTCCCGACACGGACGGTAGCATCCCCGGCGCCAACAATGGCGAAGGTATCGGGGTACTTGTCAGCCGCACCATTGGCGTCTGGAACACCGGCACTGGCTTCGAGGCGCTAAGCCAGCTCACCGCCGGCAACCAAAATACGGCGACGGGTCTTCGAGCCCTGTTTAGCGATACCAACGGCGGCTTCAACACCGCCACTGGCGTTTATTCGCTCTTTAGCAATACCACCGGCTTTTTCAATAGTGCCACTGGCGCTTATTCGCTCGCCAACAACACGGACGGCAACTACAACACTGCCAACGGCTACGGAGCGCTCTATTTCAACACCGAAGGCGAAGCCAACACCGCCACTGGTTTTGCTGCGCTTTATAAAAACACCACCGGCAGCAACAACACGGCCAACGGCTATCAAGCGCTTAATCGCAATACCGCCGGCGACCAAAACACAGCGAATGGTTCCCACGCGCTCGAAAGCAATACTACCGGCGACTTCAATACGGCCAATGGTTTTCAGACGCTCGCTAACAACACCATCGGCACCGAAAACACAGCCACCGGTTACGCTGCCCTTGTGCTAAATACCGCCGGTGCGGACAATACGGCTGCCGGCACCTTTGCCCTTTTCTCTAACGATACCGGCAACAACAACACAGCCAACGGTTTTCAGGCGCTCTTTCACAACAACACAGGCAGCAATAACACGGCCAATGGTTTAAATGCGCTCTTTAGCAACAGCACCGGAGGCTCAAACGCGGCCGTCGGTGATCTCGCGCTCTACAATAACACTACCGGCTCTGCCAACGTGGCCTTGGGCAACGCTGCCGGGTTCAACGCGACGACGGGCAATAATAACATCTATATCGGCGTGGCCGTGCCAGGTGTTGCTGGCGAGAGCAACGCCGCCTACATCGCAAGCATCTTTGGCCAAACCTCTGCCAGCGGAATCCCGGTCCTCATTAACTCAAATAATAAGCTTGGTACGACGACTTCCTCAAGGCGCTTCAAGGAAGAGATCAAGCCAATGGATAAGACCAGCGAAGCGCTCCTGGCGCTTAAGCCGGTCACCTTCCGCTACAAGAAAGAGATCGATCCAGCAGGCACATCGCAGTTTGGGCTTGTAGCCGAAGAGGTGGAAAAGGTGAATCCTGATCTGGTCGTGCGTGACAAGGAGGGAAAACTCCACACCGTGCGCTACGACGCGGTGAACGCGATGCTGCTCAATGAATTCCTCAAAGAGCACAAGAAAGTCGAGGAACAGCAAGCAGCCATCGTCGAGTTAAAGTCAACCGTCGTTCAGCAACGAAAGGACTTCGAGACCGCTGCCACGCAGCAACAGAACAGGTCCCAGTCCAAGTTCGCGGAGCAGGAAAGGCAAATCCAAGCACTGGCGTCAGAGCTTCAGAAGGTCAACGCCCGGATTGAGACGAGCAAGTCCGCGCCGCAAGTAGTGGTGAACAGCCCGTAACAATTTTTCACTGAAACAACATACATCAACAAACATCAAAATCTATGAAACGAGTAATTCAATTCAAACAAGCCCGA
>Ga0307278_10001347_pt1 | contig 12258 bp, 14 predicted proteins | sample ER_DNA_117_FD_194482 | JGI IMG/M metagenome (GOLD analysis project Ga0307278, IMG submission 194482) | Bulk soil microbial communities from the East River watershed near Crested Butte, Colorado, United States - ER_DNA_117 | ecosystem: Environmental > Terrestrial > Soil > Floodplain | place... | reverse complement strand
ACCTCCTCGACGCCGCCGGCTTCGACGTCGTCAGTCCGCGCGAGCCGGCGCGGCGCGGCGGGTCCGTGGTCGTCCGCGTCCCGGAGTTCGAGGCCGTGCACGCCGAGCTCGACGCGCGGGACATCCTCTGCGACTTCCGGCCCGACGCCGGGCTCCGCTTCGGGCCCCACTTCTTCAATACGGACGAGGAGCTCGAGCTCGCCGTGTCGGCGATCGAGGAGATCGTCGGCCGGGGCGCGAAGCTGCCGGCCCCGGCCGGACCCGGCTAGGCGGAACTGCTCCTCGGCGTCGGGATCCTTCTCGGATGGTGGTTGCAGCGTGGCGGTACCGAGGCGTAGGTTCTCTCCAAACGTCTCCCGAAGGAGGGGCAACATGACCATGTACTGCGCGCTGACGGTGCGAAAGCTCAAGCCCGGCACCTACGACGAATGGCGAAAGGCGTGGGGATCGGACGAGGACATTCCGGAGGGCGCGGAGGCCTACATCGTCCGCAGCCTGACGGACCCGAACGAGATCGTCGCATTCGGTCTCATCGAGGGCAACATGGACGAGATCAAGGAGATGATGGACGAGGACCAGGAGCGGGCGCGGCAGGAGGCCATGGCTCCGTACATCGAGTCGACCGGTGCCGATGGAATCTACGAAGTGATCGAGCGCATCGGCGCGAAAACGGGCGCAACCACCTAGCAGAAGTTACGCGGAGAGGAGCTCGAGGGCGTGGGGGAACCCCTGGTTCCCCCACGAGCCCCCTCCTTGCGGGCGGTCCCGGTGTGCAGCCGTTCCAGGAGCCGCCTCAGGTGGTCGTGTGGCGTATGTGCGTGGTGAGCCTCCCGCCGGGCTAAGCCCGGCTCCGGCGGCGACTGTTTTGTGGGCTCCGAGAGCGCTAGAGGCGTGGGGATTACGTTACCCGCCTGTTGCTACGAGCTCCAAGAGCCTTTCCGCGTAGTGGGGCGCGCTGGGCTCCTCTTCATGTTTCAGGTAGCAGTAGACCTCGAGCCCGTCAGCGAACAACGTGCGGATTCGTTCGGCCCACTCCTCAAGCGCCTGGTCGTCGTAGGGCGGCTCGCGGAGGCGCAGATATCGAAATCCAGCCGGGCCGTCGTAGTCGCCGACCCGCACCGCGTTCGGCGGGAGGTCCGCCTCGATGCCGTCCCAGGAGTCGTGCCGGAAGTCGAACGCAAGGCGTAGGTCCGGGTCGAAGGAGCCGAGCGTCAGGGCCAGCAGCCCTTCGTCGCGCGCCGAGCCGACGAGCACGCGGACCGGGCCGAGGCGGTCACCGAGAAGGCGCACGCGTTCCTCGAAAGTCGCCGCCTGGCGGAGCTGATGCGCAATGAGCTTGACCGCGAAGCGGAACCCCGCCGGCGTCTGCTCTGCCCAGCGCCGGAATTGATCCTCGGCCGGTAGCCGGTACCCGGTCGAGTTCAGCTCGACGCTCGGGAAGCGCTCCGAGTAGTAGCGAAGGAAGTCCGGGGGCTTGACGTCAGCGGGGTAGAAGCCGGGTCGCCATGACGGGTAGGACCAGCCGGAAGTACCGACATAGAGCCCCGGTACACTCGCCTTCGTGGCCGTCACACCCGAAGTCCTAGCGGAGAACGTCGTGCGTGTCCTCGATCACGGCTTCGTTCGGCTGGACGACGCGATGGCGGACGACCTCTCCGTCGTCAACGGCGCTCGCGTCAGCTTTGCGCGGCACAAGGAAGAGATGGACGAGTCGGACGAGGGCTTGATCAAGTTCCTCATGCGCGATCGGCATGGGACCCCGTTCGAGCACAACTCGTTTCGCTTTCACATCCGAACACCGATCTTTATCGCGCGCGAGTGGTTCAGGCACCGGATCGGGTCCTTCAACGAGTTCAGCATGCGCTACGCGAAGGCGACAGACGAGTTCTACGTCCCGGAGCCTGAGGACGTTCGAACGCAGGTCGGGAAGCCCGGCTCGTATTCCTTCGAACAGCTGTCGCCCGAGGTCGCTGAGACAACGCGTGAAGGGCTGAAAGCTGTCTATGAGACCGCCTACGAGACCTACGAACGGCTCGTCGAGCTGGGTGTGGCGAGGGAGCTGGCTCGATGCGTCCTCCCAGTCGGCGCGTACACCGAGTTCTACTGGACCGTGAACGCCCGGGCGCTCATGAACTTTCTCTCGCTCCGCGCTTCTGAGAACGCCCAGCGAGAGATTCGCCGCTATGCGGAAGCGTGCGAGCTCTTCCTCGCCGAGAAGATGCCTGTGACGTACGCGGCGTTCGTCGCGAACGACCGCATAGCGCCCTAGGTTTTCAGCAACGCCGGGCCGGGCTCGTGCTCGCCGCGGCGCCAGCGCGTCACGACCCAACCATCGTTGCGCTCGAACTTGTACGGGACGCTGAAGCCCACGGTCGTCGCTCCCGCCTCGACGTTGAAGCTCCCGCAATGCAGGAACCTCCCGTCCCGCGTTAGGTAGAGGTCGTAATAGCCGCGCTCAGCAAGGCGCGGTAGCCCCCGCACAGTCACGACCATCGGCGAGTTGCCGCCCTTGTCTCGGTCCCCGAGCTTGATCACGCCTCGCGCGCCGGGTGCGGCCGAAGTCCCGTGCATCGATACCTGCCGCGTCGAGTCGAAGTTGTTGCGCTCGTGGCCCGCGACGTAGCCGCCGACAAAGGCGACGAGGGCAATCGTGGCCGCGAGGGCAAAGGCAGCACCGACGCGCCGGCGTGGCAGCCAGGAGGGAGGCCGCGAAGCACGATCCGGCGCCTCGGCGAGCGAGGGCGGCAGCTCGGGCGGCGGGCCGGCCGCAATCAGGAGCTCGTGCACTCGCTCGAGACGCGCCCGGTCCTCGGCGGGCAGATCGTCTCCCAGCAGGTCACGGAACTCCGGAGGGCCCGTCACGAGAGCTCCCCCTCGAGCAGGTCGGCGAGTCGCGCCAGCGCGCTCCTCGTCCTCGTCTTGACAGTTCCCAGAGGCACGTTCAGAAACTCGGCGATCTCGCTCTGCGTGAGCCCGCCCCAGTATGCGAGCTCGATCAGCCGGCGCTCCTGCTCCGGTAGCTCCAGAAGCGCGCGGTGCACCCTCCAGGCCGTCCAGCTCGACTCGGCCCGATCGGCGGGCCCCGCCTCGTCCGCAGCCTCCTCGGCCGTCTCGGCAGGCGGCTCGCCGAGGGCGCGGCGGCGGTCGACGATCGCGTTGCGCGCGACGGCGTACAACCAGGGCGCGCCGGGGCCTCGCTCCCGCTTGTAGCTCCCGGCCGAGCGCCAGATCGACGCAAACGTCTCCTGGACTGCGTCTTCGGCTCGCCCGCGGTCGCCGAGGCGGCGCAGGGCGAGCGCGAAGACGGGGCGTGCGTACCTGCGATAGAGAAGCTCGAAGGCGCCGGGGTCGCCTTCCCCGACGCGCGCGATCAACTCCCCGTCCGTAACGGTTTCGGCCACAGACCGGATGGTGGCGAGTTGGCGCACGCGCGGCAAGCTCGTGCGGATTGAGAGCGCAACAGTAGACATGGTCTTTCCCATGGTTTCTACGGTCTCGGCGTCACGCCGGATTGAAGAAGCCGGCCGCCGTCGACGACGAGACTCGTTCCGGTCACGAAGTCGGCTCGAGCGAGATAGAGCACTGCCTCTGCGACGTCCTCGGGCGAACCGATCCTTCCGAGGAGCGTCTCGGCGGCGCGCCGCTCTTCCTGGCCGGGCTCGACCGCCACCGGCCCCGGCGCCACGCCGCACACACGCACCTCGGGAGCGAGCGCGCGCGCGAGCACGCGCGTGAGCATCGCCTGCGCCGCCTTCGCCGCACAGTGCGCGGCAAACGAGGGCCACGGTTGGTAGGCGGCGACGTCCTCGATCATGACCACGACGCCGCTGCTTTCCCGCAAGTGCGGAGCAGCCGCCTGGGTGACGAAGAAGCTGCCTTTGGCGGTCGCTCCGAAGGCCGCGTCCCAGTCGGCCTCTGTCACCTCGTCAACCGCCCGGGGCTCGAAACCATCTGCGGCGGCATTGACGAGGAGGTCGAGGCCTCCGAGCTCATCCACTGCGCGCCCGACGAGGGCGCGGGCGGGCTCAGCGACGGCCAGGTCGCCCTCCGCCCTCCCCGGGGCGAGGACCGACCATCCTTCGGCCCGGAGGCGCTCGGAGATGGCCTTCCCGATCCGTCCCGTGCCGCCTGTGACGAGGGCCCGCATGTTTGGAGAGTGTAAGGACATGCTTAAGTCCATCCGGAATGGGGATCAAACTGAATGGCGAGCAAACCGAAGGGTTTTCATGATGAGACGTCTGCTGGGAACAACATTTGCCGTGGCCGCCATTCTCGCCGTAGCGCCTGCGCTGTCGGCGACCAAGACCGTCGACATCACTCAGGCTGGGTTCACGCCGACCAAGGTCACGATCGACTACGGCGACACCGTCACCTGGACGAACAAGGACACGGCGAATCACCAGGTTCTCGCCGACCAGGGGGCCTTTCCGACCTCGCCGGTTCTCCAACCCAACCAGACCTACTCGCACACCTTCACGAAGTCCGGGAGCTTTGGATACCGCGATGCCCTCAACACGAGGCGCCGCGGAACGGTCACCGTTCGCACCGGAGTTTCGCTGTCCGCGGCGCCCCCGACCGTCGCCTACGGCCAATCGGTGACGCTGTCGGGCCTGGTCTCGAGCGGTGCTTCGGGAGACACAGTGACGGTCGACGCGATGGAGTGCGGCAAGACCTCGTTCACGAAGATCGGCACAGCCACGAGCACCGCGAACGGCGCCTGGACCTCGACGACGAAGCCCGTCGTGAACACGATCTACCGGGCGAGCTGGAAGAACACGAAGAGCGTCCAGCTGTCGGAGAAGGTCGGTCCGGTCGTCTCGCTCAAGCGTGTCCGAGCGGGTCGTTTCTCGACCTCGGTCACTGCCGCGCAGTCGTTCGTCGGCAAGTACGTCGTGCTCCAACGCTACGCCCGAGCGAGGCGTGCGTGGAAGACGGTCAAGCGGGTGACGCTGCGCAGGGTGAAGCCCGGAACCGCACCGACCATGAGCAGCTCCGCAGGCTTCGGGGCGCGCGTCGCCAAAGGTGTCCGGCTTCGAGCGCTGCTGACACAGGCTCAGGCGGGCACTTGCTACGCGCCGGCGCGCAGCCGCACGATCAAGGCCTAGAACGACCCTAGAACACGCTTGAAAAGGGCGACGCCGAAACGCGTACCTTTTTCGCACAGAATCCTTACAGCGAAAAGAGCAACTTTTGCGGGTTCCGGCCGTTCCACTCAGTAGCCGTCAAACGACTGGGGGAACCACCAATGAAGAGAGTTCTATTTATTGCCACTGCGGTGTGTGCCCTTGCGGGTGCCGGCTTCGCCGTCTCGGCGCTGACCGCGCTCAAGACCGTCAACATCAGGAGCACTGGCTTCGTGCCGAAGACGGTTACCGTCGCGGGCGGCGACACCGTCCGCTGGAAGAACGTCGACACGGTCAGACATCAGGTCGTGGCCAACAACGGCGCGTTCGCCTCCGGGCAGCTCCCGCCCGGTGGCATCTATTCGAAGCTGCTGAACGCGCCTGGTACGTATCCGTACCACGACGCCCTCCACCCGACCCTGAAGGGCACCGTGAAGGTGACCGGCAACCCACCGTCGGTCTCGATCGGCGCCTCGGTTCCGATCACGGTCTTCGGTAGCCAGATCCACGTCGGGGGGATGATCGCGCCACCTGCCGTCGGTGACACGGTCTCGGTCTACGCACAGCCAAGCGGCCAGCTTTCCTTCGTAAAGCTCGCCGACGTACAGACGACTACGAACGGCGCCTGGGACTTCATCGTCTCGCCGGAGGTCCTCACCGCCTACAAGGCGACGTGGAAGGGCAAGACGAGCACGATCGTCACGGTCGCCGTCTCGCCGCGCTTGACGCTCAACCGCCGCGGTCGCTGGTTCGTGACCCGCGCTCAGCCTCCGAAGTACTCTCACCACTGGGTCTACGTCCAGCGCCTGAATCGCTTCGGCGAGTGGGTGAGCCTGAAGAAGGTGACGTTCAACCGTCAGTCGACCCAGCGCTTCCGCCTCCGCGGACTTCCGTCAGGCCGGAATCGGCTGCGCGTCTTCATGACGACGAACCAGGCGGGCTCGGGGTACTTCGCCGGCACGAGTCCGACTCTCAGTTTCCGCCGCGGATAGCGCGTCGGAAACGGGCAAGCCGCCGGCGGTGGGGTCCTGCCGGCGGCTTCGGCCTGCCTCGGCCTGCCTGACGGCGGCCTGCACGGGGGAACCCCTGGTTCCCCCGTGGGCCCCCTCCTTGCGGGCGGATCCGGTTGGCGTTGGTTTCAGGAGCCGCCCAAGGTGGGCGCGCGTCGAATGCGGCGCAGTTAGCCTCCCGCCGGGCTGAGCCCGGCTCCGGCGGCAGGTGGTGGTGGTCTTCGAGAGCGTTTAGAGCTTTAAGTGGCTGCCTTTACCTTTCCTCGGGCTCGGTCGTAGCGCTCTGCTACGGCAGGCCAGTTGACGACGTTCCACCACGCCTCGAGATAGTCCGGGCGGCGGTTGCTATCACGGGGGAACCCCTGGTTCCCCCGTGGGCCCCCTCCTTGCGGGCGGCCCGGTGGGAGGCTGTTTCAGGAGCCGCCCGAGGTGGGCTTGTTTCGAATGTGCGTAGTTCGCCTCCCGCCGGGCTCAGCCCGGCTCCGGCGGCCGTTGTTTGTGGTCTTCGAGAGCGTTTAGGGCTTAGGTTGCTGTCTTTACCTTTCCTCGGGCTCGGTCGTAGCGCTCTGCTACGGCAGGCCAGTTGACGACGTTCCACCACGCCTCGAGATAGTCCGGGCGGCGGTTTTGGTACTTGAGGTAGTACGCGTGCTCCCAGACGTCGATGCCGAGGAGGGGCTCGTCCGATTGCATGATCGGCGAGTCCTGGTTTGCGGTCGAGTAGACGGCGAGGCCTGTTCCGTCGTGGACGAGCCACGACCAGCCGGAGCCGAAGCGGTTCACGCCCCCGTCGTTCACGGCCTTCTTCAGCGCGTCGAGTGAGTCGAAGGTGTCGTTGATCGCGTCGGCCAGCTCGCCCTCGGGCTCGCCGCCTCCGTCCGGGCTCATGATCTCCCAGAAGAGGGTGTGGTTCGCGTGACCGCCCGCGTTGTTGCGAAGGACCGTGCGCTTGTCCTCGGGCAGGGTCTCGAGGATCGTCAGGATGTGCTCGACCGACTCGTGCGCCCAATCGGTGTCCTCGAGCGCGGCGTTCGCCTTGTCGACGTACGCCTGATGGTGCTTGTCGTGGTGGACATGCATGGTCTGCTCGTCGATGTACGGCTCGAGCGCGCCGTAGTCATAGGGAAGAGGTGGGACCTCAAAGGCCATCTGCGCTCCTTTCCGTGTCGTTGTGATTATGCTCGCCCGCGCCCACCCACGAGAAGGAGTGCCATGGCCACCCTCGTCTTCAACGCCGAAGAGATTGCCCCCCGGGAGCTGAAGCCTGCTCTCTACGAGCTCGAGGGGATCTCCCGCGAGGCCGTCGAGGCGCACTACAAGCTGTACGAAGGCTACGTCTCCAAACGGAACGAGATTCTCGCCAAGCTCGCCGAGGTCGACCTGTCCGCCGGAAACCAGGTCTACTCGGAGGTGAGGGCGCTCAAGGTCGAACTCTCGTTCGCGATCGGCGGAGTCAAGAACCACGAGATCTATTTCGAGCATCTCGGTGGCGAGGGCGGCGACCCCGATGGGCCGATCGGCACCCTCATCGAGCGCGACTTCGGGTCGGCGGCGGATTGGCGTGCCGACCTCAAGGCGACGGGCATGGGTGGTCGCGGCTGGGCTTGGACCGCCTACGACTGGGACGAGGGCCGCCTCTTCAACTACATCGGCGATGCCCAGAACACCTACGCGATCTGGAACGCTACCCCGTTGATCGCGCTCGACGTCTACGAGCATGCCTACTTCCTCGACTACCGCACCGATCGCGCCTCTTACATCGACGTCTTCTTCGACAACCTCGACTGGGCGACCGTGAACGACTGGGTGTCCAAGTACCAAGTGCCTCTCAAGTAACCGATCGAGACTCTCGCCTTCATCGTCGCCGGCTACCTGGCCGGCAGCCTCCCGTTTGGATACTGGGTCGTGCGGGCCACCCGCGGCGTCGACATTCGCACGGTCGGCAGCGGGAACATCGGCGCCACAAACGTCTGGCGCACGTTCGGGCCGCGCTATGCGGTCCCCGTGATCCTGCTCGACGTCGCGAAGGGATTCGCTCCCGCGCTCGCTGCGACGCTCGCTGCCGGCCACGTCGCCGGAGCCCTGGCCGGCGGCGCGGCGATGCTCGGGCATTGGCGCCCGCTCTTCCTGCGCTTCGCGCGCGGCGGGAAGATGGTCGCCACCTGTGGTGGAGCGCTCTTCGGGCTCGCGCCGCTCGTCGGACTCGCCGGCGTTCTCGTCTGGGTCGTCGTCTTTGCGCTCACCCGCTACGCGTCGGTCGCATCCGTTCTCGCTGCCGCTTCACTGCCACTCGCGGCCCTGCTGCTCGGCGAGCCGTGGCCCGTTCTCGTCTTCGCCGGCGCCGCCGCGCTGGGTGTGCTCTTGCTGCACCGCGCGAATCTGGCGCGCCTTCGCGCCGGAACGGAAACGAGAGTTCAGCTACGCCGAAGGCCGATCCGCGCCTAAATCAACCCAAGCCGAGCTCGTTACGAAACCGCCTCTGAGGCGCCGCTTACGGCGCCGACCATCAGGGCGCGCGGGTTTCCCGCGCGCCCGTCTGAAATGACCGGTCGACCCGAGCCGAGCTCGTTACGAAACCGCCTCTAAGCCCCGGCCAGCCACTCACGTAGCTCGGTGTGGTGTTCGAGCGGCCCGCCCCGCTCGAGCTCGCGCCGCAGCTCGCCGACCGTGCCGAAGCGCTCGGCGAGCACGTCGTGGGTGTGGATTGTCTCGAGATTGACTTGGCGCGAGAAGACGAAGTCGTCGTCGGCCAGCGCGGGGTAAGCGTCGAGGGCGCCCTTCAGCGCCAGGCGCACCGAATCCTCGACGAAGCGAGGCTGGAGGTGGGCGTGCTCGACGACGAAGAGCTCGTCCGGCCGCTTCAGCAGCTCGTAAACGGGAGCGCTCATCGAGCCCTCGACGATCTCCACCAGCTGCTCGGCGTTGACACTCCCCTGTGTTCCGACGTAGAGGGTGCCCCGCCCGCGCTGGTTGTGCGTGGCTAGCGGCACGAGCTCGAGGATGCGGTCGACGTCGCCGTCGTCGAAGCCCGCCTCGAGCAGACGTTCGCTCGCCCGGCCACGCACGAGCCCCTGAGCACATGGACAGGCGTTGATACCGGCTGCCTCGACGCCGACCAGGCGGCGCAGGCCGCTGGTTGACGCGGCGGCGATCCCAATCAGGTTGACCATCTCCTGGGTCGGAAGGCCGGTGACCGGGGTCGTGCGCTCGATCGGATAGCGCGCGACGATGCGAACCTCGGCCCGCAGCGCCTGCTGGCGCTCGACGACGTGAGCCGCGATGTGCTCGGCGAGCACCTCGACCAGGAAGGCCTCGCCGATCACGACCTCCTCGATCGCCTCCTCGAAGAGCTCCGGGAAGCGCGACATGTGTACACCCTTCTGGGCGGGGTCGAGGTCGACGGTGCATTCGATGTCGGCCGCGATCTGCTGCTCGTTCTCGCCGTAGCTGATCCTGATCGCCTTGCTGGCGCCGATCACGCCCGCGCGGGAGAGGCCGAGCTGCACCTCGGGCAGCGAGGCCTGGAGGTCGTGATCGAGAAGTCGGCTGAGGTCGTCCATGGCGGCGGTGATACCTTCGCCGCAACCGTACCAAGGGGGTTCGTGGCTCCAGAAGACAGCTTTGCCCGGTTCGTGTCGCTCGCGTGTCACGACCTGAGGACACCACTGGCGACCATTGCCGGCTTCGCGCACACGCTCGACCGGACGGAAGAGCTCGGCGATCCGGCTCAGAGATACGTCGGGATAATTCAAGCCGCGGCCGAGCAGGTTGCGGAGCTCCTCGATCAGCTGGGGCTCGTGGCGCGAATCGAAGCGGGTCGCTACGAGCCGGTGCTCGCTGACGTCGACACCCTCGAGCTCGCGCACGCCGCGGCCGCCTGGCTCGGCGAGCAGGCTGAGGCTGGGGGTATGGGCGCCAGTGTGCGCGTCGACCGGGAGCCCACCGAGCACGCCTTGGCCGCCCAGGCGCGGTGTGCGCTCAGGCACGGAGGGCTGGATCGAATCGACATCACGGCTGCCGGCTCGGCGATCTCGATCTCTCCGGTCACCGAAGCTGCCCCGATCGTGCTCGCCGAGGACCTCAAGGATCTCGGCGCCGCCGCGGCCCGCAGGCTCATCGAGGCTTTCGGCGGGTCACTGGCGATCGAGGACGAGCGCTTGCTCGTCCGCCTGCCCTCCTGACAGCGCTCGCCGAGCCTCCTCAGCGGAGTAAGCGAGAGAGGCGACGATCCTTGAGCACCCGGCCGCCGGTTTGGCACTCGGGGCAGTAGTAGATCGTGTGCTCCTCGAAGTCGACCCGGGCGATCGGCGTCCCGCAGACGTGGCACGGCTCGCCGAGCTTCGTGTGCACGCGGTAGGTGCGCTTGTCGTTGGCGCCGCGCTCGCGCAGCTCGAGCCCCCGGGTGAGCTCCGAGTCGATCGCCGCCGCCAGGCGCTCGACCTCCTCCGGGCTCAAGTCCCTCGAGAGCGCATACGGCGAGAGCTGCGCCGCATGCAGGATCTCATTCGCCCACGCACGGCCGATGCCGGCGATCACCCGCTGGTCGCGGAGCAGCGAGTGCAGCCGCCGCGACTCGGTCGCGAGCATCTCTCCCAATCGATTTGCGCCGAGGCCGAGCGCTTCGGGGCCGAGATGCGCGAGCTCGGCTGCGGCCGCTTCGGGGGAGAGGAGCCAGATCCCGGCCCGCTTCTTCTTGCCCGCCTCCGTGAGCACGAGCTGGGCCCCGTCCCGGAACCGAAGGCGGAAGGCCGGTGTTTTCGGTCCTTCGTCGCCGCCCGGCAAGTAGCGCAACCGCCCGGCCGTCATCAGGTGCACGAGCAGGACGAGCTCGCCGTCCTCGGTCGGGAAGAGGAGGCGCTTCGCTCGTCGCTCGGCCCCCGCCAGGCGGCGTCCTTCGAGGGCGGAGAGAGGCGGATCGATCGTTTTCAGCGTCGCGATGTGCGCCGGCCCGGCCCTCTCGATCGGGAAGGCCGAGACAGGGCCGTCTAGCGCGCGCCGCCAAGCCTCCATCTCGGGAAGTTCAGGCATCTAGTGTGTCCCGCATGGCTGAGCCGATCAGGGTAGCCGTGAGGCGTGGCGGAACGGTCGAATCCGTGCATCGAGTGCACGCGGTCGCCATCCGGTCCGGCGAGATCGTCGCTTCTGCCGGCGATCCGACGCTCGTCACCTTCATGCGCTCCGCCGCAAAGCCGATGCAGGCGCAGCCGCTCGCCCGCGCGCGCGAGGATCTCGACGAGCGAGACCTGGCCATCGCCTCGGCCTCACACCTGGCTGATGATGCTCAGCTGGCCGCCGTGCAGGCGCTGCTCGACAAGGCGCCTGCAACCGAGCACGACCTCGAGTGCGGGCCCTTCGAGGGTTCGAAGCTCAAGCACAACTGCTCTGGGAAGCACGCCGGCATGCTTGCCCTGTGCCGAGCGAAGGGCTGGCCACTCGAGGGCTACCGCCTCGCCGATCACCCGTGCCAGGAGGCGATGCTCGCCGAGGTCGCGGCCCTCGCGAGCACAAAGGACGTGCCGACCGCGATCGACGGTTGCGGCGTGCTCACCTTCGCTGTGCCGTTGGACCGGATGGCGCTCGCGTTCACCCGCATCGACGAGGCGGTCGCGAGCGCGATGCGGGCACATCCCGAGCTGATCCGCGGACCGAAAGCCCTCGACACGAATCTCATGCAAGCGCTCCCGGGGTGGGTGGCAAAGGGCGGAGCCGAGGCTCTCCTGTGCGCGGCGGGGCCGGACCGGTTCGGTCTCGCTCTCAAGGTCGAGGACGGGTCCAATCGGGCCTTGCGCCCCGCACTCGGCGCCTTCCTCGAATCCGTCGGGCTCGACGGCTCGGCATTCGGCCCGGTCCCCATTCGCAACAGTCGAAACGAGGTCGTGGGCGAGCTCAGGGCCTGGGGCTAAGGCTGTTGAAAAAAAATTTCACAGCTCTGTGGATAGCTGTTAAGTTCCCAACCGCCGAGAGGGAGCCGGGGGAGGGGTCGCACCGGCTCTTTGCGTTTTCCTAGGCCGTCCAACAGCGCGAAGAGGAGTCACTTGCTCACAGTCGACATCTCCCTCCCAGACGTCGAAGAGCTCCACAAGCTGGTACAGGACGGACAAGAGAAGGGCTTCCTCACCTACGAC
>Ga0307278_10001346_pt1 | contig 12263 bp, 12 predicted proteins | sample ER_DNA_117_FD_194482 | JGI IMG/M metagenome (GOLD analysis project Ga0307278, IMG submission 194482) | Bulk soil microbial communities from the East River watershed near Crested Butte, Colorado, United States - ER_DNA_117 | ecosystem: Environmental > Terrestrial > Soil > Floodplain | place... | reverse complement strand
GTCCGGCCCGCCGAGTCCCTGCATCACGCCGTCGACGGTGACCATCGTGGTGGTCGTGAGCTTCATGATCGTGGTTCCTTTCTCGCTGGGTTTTGTCCCTTTGGGCGCCCCTCGTGGATGGCCGCTCACCCCTGCTACGAACACCTCTGCCCCGATCCGACACCGCCTCCCGGATTTCTTTCGAGGACTTTCTGGTACGCCGGTTGTGAGCGATCCGACAGCGAGACGGTTTCGGGGCGACTGCGCTTGATTTCTTGGACTCGGTAACCACGTTGAGCGAGATGCACGGATGAGCCTGGCCACTGCCCTCAATGGCGCGGTGGCCGACGCCCGCCCGCTGCAGAACCCAGACTTCCGGCGCCTCTGGGTCACCCAGATCATCACCATGATCGGCGCGCAGCTGACTGCAGCCCGACTCGAAGGTCAAGCCGACACGAGGCCGGGACCACCACCGGGTGCGGTGTAGACCTGCGCCGGAGTGCGGTCGGCCAGCGCCTGGTGCGGCCGGATCGTGTTGTAGAGGTGGCGGAAGCGGTGGACCTCGACGGCGAGGGCGTCGCCGTCGCAGTCAACCTGTTCCGCCACACCTACAATACTCTGCGACCCCACCAGGCCCTCGACGAACGCACACCACGCGCGGCTTACCTCGCCGTCGAACACTGCGATTGGCGTGTGGCCGTTGGCGGACCCGCTACTTGACTGGGAGGTCCTGACATGACCAGTAAGTTCACCGAGCTTGCGATCGACTGTGCCGATCCCAACGGTCTCGCCCGGTTCTGGTGCTCGGTCCTTGACTACGAGGTGCAAGACGAAGACGACGGAATTGTCACAATTGGCTCCCCTATGGTGCCTGAAGGCAAGAACCACCTTGGCCCAGTGCCACCGACGTTGACATTCGCGCGCGTGCCCGAGGGCAAGACCGTCAAGAACAGGCTCCACCTCGACGTCAACCCAACCGACAGGGAGCAAGACGAAGAGGTCCGTCGCCTGCTCGACCTAGGTGCTCGACACGCCGACGTCGGCCAAGGCGATGAGAGCTGGGTCGTACTTGCCGACCCAGAGGGGAACGAGTTCTGCGTCCTTGCGGGCCGCCGCCCCTGATCGGAGGCCCAGCGACCAGAGCCTGACGCCTTCCGCTACTCCCTCACCCGGTCGGCACGACGCTGGTGGGAAGGCTGTGGCACGGTGGCGCCCAGGACCGGACGATGCCCAAGAGGATGAGCCCATGGCCCAGCCACAAAAATATGTTTTCGTCTGCCTAAACCAGCGGCCCGCCGGGCACCCGAAGGGGTCGTGCCTGGACCGGGGAGCGGGGCAGGTGTTCGAGGCGCTCCGCGAGGAGCTGGGCCGGCGGCTGATGACCAACGTCAAGGTGGTGGCGTCCGGCTGCGTGGAGGGCTGCCTGGTCGGTCCGACGCTGCTGGTGGTGCCCGACAACGTCTGGTACGGCGGGGTCACCGAGGCGGACGTGCCCACCATCTTCGACCAGCACCTGGTCGGGGGCGAGCCGGTGGAGATGCTGCGGCTCGACCCCGACGACTTCAACGCCTGACGCCGGCTCGGAGCGTCTGCCGGTCCTGCTCCACGAGGGCGCGGCGCAGGAGCTTGCCGGACGGGGTCCTCGCCAGGGCGTCGGCGAAGCGGACGGCGAGGAGCCGCTTGTAGGGCGACACCTGCGCGGCGACCCAAGCCAGCAGGTCCTCGCCGGCGACCTCGCCGCGGGCGACGACCACGGCCACCGGGACCTCGCCGCGGACCGGGTCCGGGCGCGGGATCACGGCGGCGTCGGCGACCGCCGGGTGGGTGAGGAGCAGCGCCTCCAGCTCTGCCGGCGCGACCTGGTAGGCGTCGACCTTGATGAGCTCCTTGAGCCGGTCGACGACGAAGACGTTGCCGTCGTGGTCGACCAGGCCGAGGTCGCCGGTGTGCAGCCAGCCGCCCGCGTCGACGGTCTCGGCGGTGGCCTCGGGGCGGCCCAGGTAGCCGGCCATCACCTGCGGCCCCCTGACCCACAGCTCGCCGGGCTCGCCGGCGCCCAGGTCGGCGCGGGTGTCGGGATCGACCACGCGCAGCTCGGTACTGGGCATGACGCGCCCGACGGAGCCGGGCACGGTCCCGGCGTCGCGGTCGGGCATGGTGGCGCCGACCGCGGTCTCAGTCATGCCCCAACCCTGGCCGACGGCCGCCTGGGGCAGGCGGGCGGCGACGGCCCGCTGCAGGTCGGCGCCGAGCGGCGCCCCGCCGGAGACGATCAGCTCGACGGAGGACAGGTCGTGGTCGTCGACCATGGGGTGGTGCGCGAGCGCCGCCATGACCGGCGGGACGACCGCCAGGAACGTCACGCGGTGCCGCTGGACGAGGGCGAGGAACCGCGCGAGGTCGAAGCGGGGCATCGTGACCACGGTCGCGCCCGCGGCCAGCGGCACCGCGAGGCTCACCACGAAGCCCATGACGTGGTAGAAGGGCGCCAGCGCCACGGTGGTGTCGTCGGGGGTCAGCCGTACCCCGGTGCCGAGCTGCCGCACCGAGGTGACCAGGTTGGCGTGGGTGAGCATGACCCCCTTGGGCAGCCCGGTGGTGCCGCTCGAGTACGGCAGCAGGGCGACCGCGGCGGGGTCTGCGGCGCCCGGCGCGGGGGCGCCGTGGTCGAGCAGCGCGGCGACCGGGGTGGCGCCGTCGGCCTCGCCGAGCACGATCAGCTCGCGAACGCCGGTGGCCGCCGCGGCGGCGCGCGCTGCGGGCGCCAGCGGCGGGATCATGACCAGGACCGAGGCGCGGGAGTCGGCGAGCTGCCCGACCAGCTCACGCTCGGTGCAGGCGGGGTTGGCGCCGGTGACCGTGCCGCCCGCCGCCATCGCGCCGAGGGCGACTCCGGCCCACTGGGGCTGGTTCGGCGCCCACAGCGCCAGCACGTCACCCGGCCCGAAGCCACGGGCGGCGAGACCGGCGGCCACGCCCGCGACCCGGGCGGCCAGCTCGCGGTAGCTCACCGCCAGCCCCGTCGGCCCGTCCACCAGGGCGGGGCGCTCGCCGAACCGGCGCGCGGCCCCGGTGACCATCTGGTGCACGGTGGTGCCCCCCACCTGGACCGGCTCGTGCCGGCTCGCCGACGGCTGGACGGTCCGGGCCGCGGCCGACTGGACCTGGGCGCGGTGCCACGTCTCGACCTGGCAGCACCTGGTCGGCGAGCGCGGCTGGTCCCCCGCCGAGTACACCGAACGGACCGTCCGCTCGATCCTCGCCGAGGTCGTCACCCCCGAGGGGCCGGCCTCGGCCTAGCGGTCGTCGCTCGCCTTAACCAGATCCGAACACGGGCACGACCACGCTCCGAACCGGGCGGGGAGATCATCGAGGTGACAGGTTGGCGTCCAGGCTTCGAGGTGGGCGGATGAGACGATCGAGGGTGAGGCTCGGCTGGCTGGGCTGGGTGGTCGCTGGGGTGCTCGCGGTCACCGCGGGTGGCGCCGCCCTGGCCGCGTCCGGGCAGGACACGGTGCAGGGCGACACCGCGACCGTCAGCGACCGGCTGGCGCTGGCGCCGGCCAAGAAGGCCCGCCTGTTCGAGCGGCTGGCCCACCGCAAGCGGCGGGCGCTGCACGGCGAGGTGACCGTCAAGAGCGACGAGGGAGTTAGGACCGTGGTGTTCGCGCGCGGCAAGGTCACCGCGGTGTCGGACTCGAGCCTGACCATCACCAGCGAGGACAACGTCGCGACGACCTTCGCGCTGAACGGCGACACCCGCTTCGGCACGCGCTTCGCGCTGCAGTCCAAGGACCAGGTGAAGGTCGGGGTGCAGGCGACCGCGGCCGGCGAGAAGCAGGGCGAGACGGTCACCGCCCGGCGGGTGGTGGTCAACCCGAACGCGCCGCCGCCGTCGGAGCGGAAGACGCAGCCGAGCACGACGTCCTGATCCGGCGGGGGCCGGCATGCCGCGGCGCCCGGACCCTCACGGGTCGGGCGCCGCGGCGGCGTGTGCGGGACGTGCGGCGGCTCAGCCGAACCTGCGCCGCCACATGGCGAAGGTGGCCAGCTCGCAGAGCTTGGCGTGCTCGTCGCGGCGGCCCTCCATGTGGTCGGCGGCCAGCGCCCTGACAGCGTCCATGTCGAACATGTCGGCCAGGCAGTCCTCGTCGGCCAGGGCCTTCTCGATCGCCAGGCGGGAGCCGGTCCGCAGCCACTCGTCGTAGTGCACGTAGGCCTTGAAGTCGTGGCTGGCGCCGATGGCCAGCGGCAGGCGCGGGGCGATCGAGGCGCGCGCCTTGCGCAGCGCCCGGCGGGCCACGTAGCGCACCCGGGAGGCCTCGACCGGGCGTCCGGTCTTGGCGTGGCCGAAGCGGGCCAGGTGCGGCAGGCTCCTGGTGACCATGCGCCGGTACAGCACCTGGTCGGGGTTGACCAGGCCTCGGCGTGGCAGCGACAGCGCGAAGTCCATGAAGTCGTTGTCGACGAACGGCTCCATCACCCGGGAGGAGACCGCCAGCACGTCCCGGTGGACGGCGCTGAGGCGCCGCATGCGCTGGCGCAGGTCCACGTACATCCAGCGGTCGAGCACGTCGTCGGTGTCGGGCGCGGCGAAGCAGCGCCGGATGGACTCGTACGGCTCGGCGGCGGCATTGGCGTACACCTCGGGCCGGAGCAGGGTGGCCAGGTCCTGGGCGCCGAAGTTGCCGGTGAACTTGTAGTTCCAGAGGGCGTCGACGGCGGCCTTCCCGGTCGCCGGCGGCAGCTTGCGTGGCAGGTTGGACCCGGACATGCAGCAGCCGAGGAAGCCGCTCCAGGTCACGGCGGGCCGCACCTCGTCAAGGAACGACAGCTCGGCCATGATCCAGAAGGTGGAGCAGGAGCCGTTGCCCTCCAGCACCGAGATGCCGGCGTCGCCGTGGTCGGCGATGAAGCTCGGCTCGACCGGCACGAAGGTGTGCGGCCAGCCCAGCTCCTCGGCGATGGCGCGGGCGAAGCGCACGTCCCAGGAGTGCTCGTGGCCGAGCGTGTGGGTGACCACCCGGGCGTCCGGCGCCACCCGGTGCAGGAACCCGGCCAGCGAGCGCGTGTCGAGGCCACCGGTGAGCGGCAGGCACACCTCGTCCCTGGCGCGGCGGCGCACGGCCGTCTCCAGCCGGCCGGCGTACTCGTCGGCGTGGTCGTCGGCGCTCCCCCGCGGCGAGCCGGCCCGGTCGGCGGCGCCGAAGCGGTAGTCCCAGTAGCGCTCCACCACCAGCCGGCCGCGCTCCCAGACCAGCACGCTGGCGGGCGGGACCAGGGCGAGGTCGGCGAAGAAGGTGCGCTCGTCGAAGAAGTGGCCGGCGACCAGGAAGTCGAGCAGCCCGCGCTGGTCGATGGTTCGGTCGAAGCCGGGGTCCTGGCTGATCGCCTTGGCCTCGGTGGCGAACAGCAGCGCGTCGGCAGAGCGCCACCAGTACAGGTGCAGGAAGCCGTAGCGGTCGTTGACGATCGTGAGCCGTTTGCGGCGCTCCTCCCAGACGGCGACGGCGTAGACGCCGTTGAGGCCGCGGAGGGCGGCGTCGCCGCCGGCCAGGAAGCGCCGCAGCAGGCGCTCGGCGACCGGGGCGGCGGCGACGCCGCCCTCCGCGTCGTCGAGCACCGGGTCGCCTGCCAGGGCGAGCGTGACTCCCTCGGCGCTGGCGAGGGCGGGCTCGTCGTCGACGCAGACGCCGGCGATCGCGGCGGCCGGCACGACCGCGCGCTCGACCCGGTACCAGGGACGGTGGAGCATGGGGCGGACCATGCTCTCGAGCCGCTGGGCCAGACGAGGGTCATGGTCGGTAGGGACGACTCCGGCGATGCCCGGCATCTCTGCTCCTCGATTCGGGCAGCCGGCCTGCATCCCTGGCGCGTCACCAATGGCCAGGCAGCGGGTGACGCGGCAGCTCGAACCCCCCGACGCCGGCTGCATGCCGGGGGAGCATAGGCCGCAAGCCGGACATGGGGGAGCGGCAACGGCCGTAGGGAGCGTACCGCGATCGACGGGTGTGAACCGGGCGCTTCCGGGCCGTGCGGCCCGGCCGCTCACCTGGCGCCGAGCAGGGTGCTCACGATGCCGACGAGCACGACAACCAGGAAGAAGGCGAGCGCGAACCAGACGGCGCGCAGCATGTGGCGGCCGACCGGCATCGGGTGCAGCGGCAGCAGCCGGCGACCGCAGTCGCACAGCCCCTCGGCGTAGGCGACCCGGTGCCCCTCGGTGCAGGCGAAGCGGGGGCGAGCGCGCATGTCGTAGCCGCAGCCGGCGCAGTCGGACAGCGGGGCCGCGTTCTCGGTCTGGCAGCGCGGGCAGGTCCGCCCTGACGCCACCTCCCAGGCCAGCACGCCGGCGGTCATGGCGGCCAGCCCGCCGAACATGGCGAAGGTGAGCAGCCCGGAGGCCATGGTGTCGTGCAGGGCCATGGTGAAGGCGATGCTGCCGAGCGCCGAGAAGACCAGGGCGGCGGCGACCGCCGTCAGGGTCAGGCGCGTGGCCATCGGCCGCTCGCCGGCGCTGGGTCGCAACCAGTTCAAGCTGGCTCCTGTAGGTCTGGCGGCCCGGTACGCGCGTGCCAGGCGACCGCAGCACAAAGCCGCCGTGTTGGTTAGCCTGATGCCAGCGGCCCGCAGGGGTCCTATGAAAAAGGGTAGCGGAGGCGGCGATGGAACGGGCGGCGGACAAGACCCAGTGGCTCGAGCTCTACCACGAGGTGGTGGAGACCGGCCTGTGCACGGGATGCGCCGCCTGCGTGATGGCCTGCCCGAGGGACGTGCTGGAGTACGACCACTCCGAGACCTACCACCCCTACAACGTGGAGCTGTCGACCGCCTTCGACGACTGCACCCACGGCCAGCGCGGCTGCGACATCTGCACCAGGGCCTGCCCGCGCTTCCGCGCCTGGGAGGTCGACTCCGACCTGGCCCTGTTCGGCCGCGCCCGCGAGGCCGAGGAGGTCACCGGGATCTCCCGCGGCATCTGGCTGGTGCGAGCGACCGACCCGGAGGTCCTCGAGTATGGCCAGGACGGCGGGCTGGTCTCGGCGCTGCTGATCTGGGGCCTCGAGAGCGGCCGCATCGAGGGTGCCCTCACCTCGCGCCTTTCCACCACCCGGCTCTGGGACTGCGAGCCGTTCCTCGCCACCACCAGGCAGGAGGTGCTCGAGGCGGCGGGCTCGCGCTACACCTACGCGGCCAACCCGCTGGCCATGCGCCAGGCCGAGGAGCGCGGCCTCAAGCACCTGGCGCTGGTCGGGATGAGCTGCCAGGCGTCGATCAACGGCACCCTCGCCGCCCGCCGCCTCAACAAGTACGCGCGGCGCATCGAGCTGACCATCGGCCTGCTGTGCTCCAAGTCCTTCGAGTACGAGGGCATGCGCCGGATCCTCACCGAGGACTACGGCATCCCGCTCGAGGATGTCGCCAAGGTCAACATCAAGGGCCGCTTCCAGGTCTGGCGGCGCTCGACAGGCGAGCTGGTCGAGATCCCGCTCAAGCGCATGCAGGAGGCCACCAGGGCCGGCTGCAAGCTGTGCCCCGACTTCGCCGCGCAGCACGCCGACATCTCGGCCGGCGGCCTCGGCCAGCGTGACGGCTGGACGCTCACGGTGGTGCGCACCGCCCGCGGCGAGGAGTGGCTGGACGCCGCGTGCAAGGCCGGCGTCGTCACCGCGCGGCCCGGCGCCGAGGACCCCGCGGCGATCGCCCTGATGAGCAAGCTGGCGGTCCGCTCGCGTCAGCGCTGGCCGGCCGACGGCGTCGACGGCGGCCGCGAGGCGCCGGCCATGCTGCCGATCGTCCAGACCACCTGAAGCCACCACCCGGCCAGGACGGCTACCCGGTCGCCCTCGACCAGAGGGTGGCGACCTGCCGCACCTCGGCGCGGAAGCGGGCGCCGTCGATCGGCTTGCACACGTACCAGGTGGCCCCGAGGCGCAGGGCCTGGTCGCGGTCGTCGTCGCGCTCCGACGAGGTCATCACCACCACCGGCAGGGTGCGCAGGGTGGCGTCGGCGCGGATGCGGCGCAGCACCTCGAAGCCGTCCTGGCGGGGGATCCTCAGGTCGAGCAGGACGAGCTGCGGCAGCGTGCGCTCGTCGAAGTGCCCCCGCTCCAGGGAGGCGATCGCCTGCTCGCCGTCGCGGGCCAGCTCGACCTCGACGGTCGCGCCGTCGAGGTCGCGCAGCGCCCGCCTGATCAGGAAGGCGTGGTCCTCGTCGTCCTCGACCAGCAGCACGCGCAGCTCGCTCATTGGGGCACCCTGGTGTCGCGCAGGCGGGCCTCGTCCAGCTCGGGCTCCGGCCAGCGGGCGAGCATGGTGGCGGGCAGGACCATGCGCACCACCGTGCCGCGGCTGCCGCCGATGGCGATGCTGCCCCCGGCGAGCTCCACAATCTTGCGGCAGATGGCCAGGCCCATGCCGGTCCCGCCGGTGGTCGAGGAGCCGTCAAGGCGCTCGAACACGCCGAAGACGCGCTCCCGGTGCTCCGGCGGGATGCCCTTGCCGTCGTCGCGCACCGACAGCTCGAACGAGCCGTCGGGCAGCGGCGCGCTCTCGATGCTGACGCTCAGGTCGAGCCGGCCGCCGTGGTTGACCGCGTTCTCCACCAGGTTGGTGAACAGCTGCCGGAAGCTCAGCGGGTCGGCCAGCACCACCGGCAGCGGCCCGGAATGGAAGCGGACTGAAGGATGCACCGCGCGCGCCTCTGCGACGATGGTCCGCGCCACCTCTGCGAGGTCGACCTCGGCGAGCTCGACGGACAGCCGGCCGGCGCGCGAGAGGTCGATCAGGTCGTGGATCAGCCGCTGCATGTACAGGGTGCACTCGGAGATGCGCTGGATGTAGCGGCCGCCCTCCGCACCGAGCGCCTCCCCGTAGTCGAGCTTGAGGTATTCCAGGTAGCCGAGCAGCGAGACCATTGGGCTCTTGAGGTCGTGGGAGGCGCTGTAGACCAGCGTCTCCAGCTCGGCGTTGGTCCGCTCCAGCTCGCGGTTGGCGTTGGCGAGGGCCTCCTCGGCGCGCTTGCGCTCGGTGATGTCGCGGATGACGCCGGAGAACGACAGCCCGTCGCCGGCCTCCCAGGTCCCGATCGACAGCTCCACCGGGAACTCGCTGCCGTCGCGCCGCAACGCCACCAGCTCCACCACCGACCCGGCCAGCTTGGAACGGCCGGTACGGCGCACGCGGGCGATCCCCTCGGCGTGCGCCGCCCGTAGCCGTTCGGGGACGATCACCGTCAGCGGCCGGCCGACCACCTCGTCGGCACGCCAGCCGAACATCCGCTCCGCGCCACGGTTCCAGGAGCGCAACCGCCCCTCCGAGTCGGCCGAGACGATCGCGTCCATGGCCGCGTCGGTCACGCCGCGGAAGCGCTCCTCCGACGCCCGCAGGGCCTCCTCGGCGCGCTTGCGCTCGATCACCGGGCCGAGCTCGCCGACCACCTTGGCGATCCGCTCCAGCCGTCCCGGCTCGCCGGCGCGCTCGCGCGGGACGAAGAACTCCAGCACCGCCACCAGCCCGGACGGGCCCTGCATCGGCACCGCGAGGGCCTCCGAGATGCCGGCGCGGCTGGCCGCCGGGGCGCGGTCGAAGCGGGCCGGGTCGTCCACCTCCGGCAGCAGGCACGGCTGCCCGGTCGCCCAGACAAGGCCGGGCAGGCCGATGCCGCGCCCGTAGCGTGACAGCTGGCTGGCGGAGCGCAGGTGGTCCAGGCCGTACCCGCGCGAGTACCAGGCCGGGCTGCAGGCCAGGAGGTCGCCGTCGGGCAGCCACACCTGCCCCATCGAGCAGCGGGTGAAGTGGCACACCGTCTCGAGCCCGGCGGCCAGCATGTCCTCGCTGGTCTCGGCCTCCCCGAGGGTCTGGAGGATGAACTCGAGGAAGCGCCGTTCCTGCTCGGAGCGCATCACCTCGGTGCGGTCGCGCACCATCGCCACCGCCACCACCGGCCGCCCCTTGGCGTCTCGGACCAGCGACAGGTCCCAGGCGCCCCAGACGAGCTGCTGGTTGTCGATGCGCACGCAGCGGGTGTCGATCTGGTGGCGGTCCAGGCCCTGGTCGAACACCGCCGTCACCGCCGCGCGGGCCGCGTCGGCGTCCGGCGGGTAGGTCAGCGAGGCCACCGAGCGGCCGCTGAGGCCCTCGATGCCGCAGCCGAGCAGGTCCTTGAGCGGGCGGTTGGCGGCCACGATGCGGCCGCCCGGATCCAGTACGCACGCTGGGGAGAGCGCCTTCTCCACGATCCCGATCGAGCGGAGGTCGCCCGGCATGCCGCGACGGCCCCATCCTCGTCCGCGCAGCCACCCGTTCGTCCGCATCACCCATACCCCCGTCCATCGGACCGGCCATCCGACCAGGGAATTCCGTCCGGAATGTTCAGTATCGGGCGGCTTTATATCATCGAGTCGTTCCGATGGCGAACCGCCCCTATCGGGAGGTTTGCGCGATTCCTGCCGTCCCGGCAGGCGGCCAGCCCCTCGGGGATGCCGGCGACGCGCCGGAAGGCGCCTGGACGCGAATTACCCGGTTGGCGGCGACGCGGTACGATCTGCGGGTGATCCGATGGACCGACCTGCCGTTATCAACGCGAACACCCGTGATACCAATGGAGCGAGACACAGCATCAAGGGGGTCCACCCGATGACCTATGTCATCGCCGAGCCGTGCATCGACGTGAAGGACAAGTCCTGTATCGAGGAGTGCCCGGTCGACTGCATCTACGAGGGCGACCGGATGCTCTACATCCACCCGGACGAATGCGTCGACTGCGGTGCGTGCGAGCCCGTCTGCCCGGTGGAGGCGATCTTCTACGAGGACGACGTCCCGGCACAGTGGAAGGAGTTCACCGCCACCAACGCCGCCTGGTTCGAGGAGCTGGGCTCCCCCGGCGGCGCCGCCAAGGTCGGCCCACAGGCACGCGACACCGACTTCGTCGCCAACTTCCAGCCGACCGAGTAGCCCCACAGGCGGCCGCCACCCGAGAGAGCCCGAGGTTGCCGGGCGCGGGCGGGTGCCGGCATGCTCGCACCATGCTGCGCGTCACCAACACGATGACCAGGGCCAAGGAGCCGGTCTCGCCGCACGCGCCCGGCCGCGTGCGGATGTACACCTGCGGCCCGACCGTGTACCGCTACATGCACGTCGGCAACCTGCGCAGCTTCCTGCTCGCCGACCTGGTCAGGCGCGCCCTCGAGGTCGCCGGGCTGGAGGTCGAGCAGGTCCAGAACGTCACCGACGTCGGGCACATGACCGACGAGGAGTTCGACCGGGGCGAGGACAAGATGCTCGTCTCGGCCAAGCTCGAAGACCGCTCTCCGGCCGAGATCGCCGCCTACTACACCGAGGCGTTCCGGCGCGACGTCGCCGCCATGAACCTGCGGCCGGCGAGCGCCTACCCGCGCGCGTCCGACTACGTGCCGCGCATGATCGAGCTGGTGCGGCGCCTGCAAGAGCTGGGCCACGCCTACGAGGTGGACGGGGACGTCTACTTCGCGGTCGAGTCGTTCCCCGACTACGGCCGGCTGTCGGGCAACTCGCTCGACCAGCTCCGGGCCGGCCACCGGATGGAGCAGGTCGACCCGCGCAAGCGCCACCACGCCGACTTCGCCCTCTGGCGGCGCGCCGGGCCGGGCCGGCTGGTCAGGTGGGACTCGCCCTGGGGCGAGGGCTTCCCGGGCTGGCACATCGAGTGCTCGGCGATGTCGCTCGGCGAGCTGGGCGAGCACATCGACGTGCACACCGGCGGCGTCGACAACGTCTTCCCGCACCACGAGGACGAGATCGCCCAGTCCGAGGCGGTGGTCGGCCACCAGGTGGTGCGGACCTGGGTGCACGGCGAGCACCTGCTCACCGAGGGCCGCAAGATGGCCAAGTCGGCCGGGAACTTCTACGACCTGCGCGAGCTGGAGGCCCGCGGCCACTCGCCGCTGGCCCTGCGCCTGCTGTTCCTGCAGGCCCACTACTCGAGCCAGCTCAACTTCACCTGGGACGCCCTGGCCGCGGCCGAACGCTCCCTGGAGCGCAGGCGCGCCCGGGTGGCCGCCTGGGCCGAGGAAGCCGGCCCGGTGGAAGGGACGCCCCAGGCGTCCTCGGAGGCCGCCGCCGGCTACGAGCGGCGCTTCTGGGCGGCGGTCGACGACGACCTGGACACGCCGAGGGCCCTGGCGGTGCTGGCGGAGATGGAGGGCGACGAGGGCGTGCCCGCGGCCGCCCGGCACCGCGCGGTGCTCGCCTTCGACCGGTTCCTCGGCCTCGACCTGGACCGCGCCGCCGGCCAGTCGCTCCCG
>Ga0307278_10001345_pt1 | contig 12269 bp, 13 predicted proteins | sample ER_DNA_117_FD_194482 | JGI IMG/M metagenome (GOLD analysis project Ga0307278, IMG submission 194482) | Bulk soil microbial communities from the East River watershed near Crested Butte, Colorado, United States - ER_DNA_117 | ecosystem: Environmental > Terrestrial > Soil > Floodplain | place... | reverse complement strand
CTTCATGAAACTGCCGGGCGAGCGTCGCAGCAAGATCAAATCGAAATCCGTCGACGTGCATGTCCAAGACCCAGTAACGCAACGAGTCCATGATCAGCTGCAGTACGTGCGGGTTGCGCATCAGCAGGCTATTGCCGGTGCCGGTGGTGTCGTAATAGTGCTGCTTGGCGTTGTCGACGAGGCGGTAGTAGGCGGCGTTGTCGATGCCGCGGAAGGCGATCGTCGGGCCGAATTCGTTGCCTTCTGCGGTGTGGTTGTAGACCACGTCCAAGATCACCTCGATGTCGGCGCCGTGCAGCGACTTGACCATGGCCTTGAACTCGGTGGTCTGCTGACCAAGGTCGAGACCGCTCGTATAGCCGTTGTGCGGAGCGAGAAAGCCGATGGTGTTGTAGCCCCAGTAATTCGACAGGCCGCGATCAACGAGGTGCGTGTCGTTGACAAACTGATGCACGGGCATCAGCTCGACCGCCGTGACGCCGAGCGAGGTCAGGTGGTCGATGATCGCCGGGTGACCGATGGCCGCGTAGCTTCCTCGGACCTCATCCGGGATGCCGGGATGAGTCATCGTCAGACCCTTCACGTGCATCTCGTAGATGATGCTCTCGTGGTACTGATGCTGCGGAGGTCGATCATGGCCCCAGTCGAAGTACGGGGTGGTGACTACTGACAGCATGGTATGGCCTAGGGAATCTTGATCATTGAACTCCGTCGGGTCAGTGAAGCGGTAGGAGAACAAGGACTCGTCACCGTCGATCTGGCCACTGATGGCCTTGGCGAACGGGTCGAGCAAGAGCTTGGACGGGTTGCATCGCTGACCTTTAGCGGGGTCGTACGGGCCGTAGACGCGGTAGCCGTAGCGCTGGCCCGGCTGGATCTGTGGCAGGTAGGCATGCCAGACATAGCCATCGACCTCGATGAGCTCGACGCACGTCTCTTTGCCGTCCTCGTCGATCAAGCAGAGGTCAACCTTGGACGCAACTTCCGAGAAAAGTGCGAAGTTCACTCCGGTGCCGTCGAATGTCGCACCTAGCGGGTATGGCCTGCCTGGCCACATGTCCACGCTCTTACCTTGCACGTCCACCGATTCCAGCACGACACACGCTCCTGCCCCTGTATAGGCCGCAAGCCCCTGAGTAACCAACGCTACGACGCACAATTTCTGAGCCGCTCGCGCATCGCGCTCTATTTGTTTGCTCGCTTCGCTCGCTGCGATGTTCGCCGGGTTGCCGCCGTCTTCGTCGGAGCTGACAGAACGGAAAGCGTTGTTCCGCCATCTCCTCCTGCAGATCGGCGGCGCGAACATCGAGAATCCGCCGCCGTCGTCGTCGCTCGCACCGGATCGCGCGCCGCCGTGCTGCGGAGGAGCGAGTCGACACGCTTCTCGTCGGCGAGCGACGACAAAGGAGGCGGCTTCCCGGCGCGATCCGCAGCGAGCGGCAGCGAGCAATCAAACAGAGGAAAGAACGCCTCTGCTCGCTCCGTTGCATATTGCTCGCGTCGCTCGCTGAGGCTGGCGCTGGTTAGCCGCTGCCGTCCTCACTCCCTCGCAGACGAAGGACGTGTCTGCTCGCTCGCTCGTCCAGGACAGCGGCGCGCCAGCCTGGCTCCGTGCGGCGGCGCGCGATTCCCGACGCTCGCAGCACAATGAGATCCGTGCGAAGCGAGCCCTCCATCCTCCATCTCGACCTCGACGCCTTTTTCGCATCGGTCGAGCAGCGGGACAAGCCGTCGCTCCGCGGGAAGCCTGTCGTCGTGGGCGGTCTTGGCCAACGAGGAGTAGTCGCCACAGCCTCCTACGAGGCACGCATTTTCGGCGTACGGTCGGCGATGCCGACGCATGAGGCTCGCCGGCGCTGCCCGCACGCGGCCTTCCTTGCCGGCCGGTTCGCTGCGTACCGCATGGCAAGTCGTCAGGTCATGGACGTATTGCACCGGCTTTCACCGCTAGTAGAGCCGCTCTCCTTGGACGAGGCATTTGTTGATCTTCGAGCAGCGACGGATTCGGTGGACTTCACCCGACCAGGCCTCGAGCTGCTGATCGCGCAACTCAGGGCCGACGTCCAGGCAACGACGAACGGCCTGACTGCCTCGGTAGGTATCGGCACCTCGAAGTTCGTCGCCAAGATCGCCAGCGAGCTGGCCAAGCCCGACGGCAGCTCCATCATCGACGCAGGTGACGAGCTTGATCTGCTGCGACCCATGAAGGTAGCCGTGATTCCCGGCGTCGGCCCGGTCACCCAGGACAAGCTGCACCGCATCGGCATCCACACGGTGGCCGACCTCCAGGCGTGCGCGCTCGATGAGTTAGCGCAGGTGATCGGCAAGACCCATGCCCAGGCCCTCCTCGAGCTGGCCTACGCGCGTGACGACCGGCCGGTTGAGCCTGATCGGGAGACAAAGTCGATCTCGGTCGAGGACACCTTCGAGTCCGATCTCGTCTCTCGAGATGAGCTCACCACGATCTTGCTCCGGGACGCACGTCAGGTCGCGAGCCGGCTGAGGGCCGCGCGGCTGTTTGCCCACACGGTATCGATCAAGGTTCGGCTCCATGACTTCTCGACGTTCACAAGATCGCGCACGCTACTCAGCGCGACAGATCGCGCCGATGTGATCGGCTCGGTCGCCACTTCGCTACTGTCTGCGGTCGACGCAGGAGGAGGGGTACGGCTCCTCGGCGTCGGAGTCGCGGGCCTGACCGATGTGTTGCAGGAGGATCTCTTCGCAGGTGAGACGTCGACTGCGCAACTGACTGAAGATCCGACGGAGGAGCATCCGACATCCGTGGAGCAGCCTGCGCGCCGGGGTTGGCCACCCGGGATGGATGTCGAGCATGATCAGTACGGCCGTGGCTGGGTCTGGGGGTCGGGGCTGGGTCGGGTGACCGTGCGCTTCGAGACAAGGCAGACACCGCCTGGTCCAGTCCGGACTTTCGCGTATGACGATCCCGCACTACATCGAGTCGAGCCGACCTGACCAGTACTTGATTGCTCGCTGAGGATTGCGCCCGGAATCACCGAGGATCAGGCCCGTGCATCGACTCCTGAGGCAGCCTCGATCAACCCAAGAAAGAGCCCATAGTCATCACCACTCTCTGGATGCCACTGCACGCCAAGCCAAAATGGCCGTTCCGGATCCTCGATAGCCTCGATAGTGCCGTCCGCGGCGCGGGCGGTCACCTCGAAGCCAGGATGGGTGATCACCGACTGGTGATGGTGACAGCTGACCTGGACACGATCACCCACGAAGGTTCGCACCCGGGAGCCCTCGCGGGTTGCGATCGATGTCCAGCCAAAGGAGTTGCCGCCCGGCGCGTGCTCCTCATGTCCGACCACATCGGGTAGGTATTGTTCGAGCGATCCGCCGGCGCGGACCGCCATTACCTGCATGCCGCGGCAAATGCCGAGCGTCGGGAGACCGAGCCGATCAGCTGCATCTAGTAGCCCGAACTCCCATGAGTCCCGATCACGGCGCATCTTTGTCATCGGATGAGGCATCTGGCCATAGCGCTCCGGGTCCACGTCGGCGCCGCCGGTGATGATCAGCCCATCGAGTCTGGACACCACCTCAGCCATGCCCTCGACCTGCGGTGGCAGCAGCGCCACCACACCACCCGCAGCCTCAACCGATCGGGCGTAGACCGACGGCAGCAGGTCGGCCGACATGTTCCACACCGACCAGGCGGCTTGCTCGCGATAGGTGCTCAGGCCGATCACCGGCCTGCCTTTCGTTGCCGCCACCATGGGCCCCATTCTCACATTCTTTCGAAGCCGCGCCTCAGCTCCCAGTCAGTGACTGCCGCGTCAAAAGCTTCCAGCTCGACATCGGCCATCGTGGTGTAGTGGTCGACCACGTCGTCTCCAAACGCGGCGCGGGCAATGTGTGAGGATGCGAAGGCCTGCCGTGCCTCGCGTAGCGTACGCGGAATGCTCGGGAAGTCAGACGGGTGGACGTTGCCTGTCAGCTCTATACCGAGTTCGAGATCATGATCAAGCCCGTACAGTCCGCCGGCGATCATCGCCGCGAAGGCGAGATAGGGATTGACGTCCCCGCCTGGCACCCGATTCTCCAGCCTCGCCGATTCCTCGTGACCAAGCAATCGGACTGCACAGCGGTTGTCCTGCCCCCACACGATCGTCGTCGGGCCCGCCGACCCGGCGGCGAAGCGCTTGTAAGAGTTGATGTTCGGCGCGTATAGCAAGGTGAAGTCGTACAGGGTCGCAAGCAGTCCGGCGACGAAGGAGTGAAAGATCTTGGTACGGCCGTGATCGCTCCAGAACACCGTGGAGCCGTCAGCGCCGCGCAGGGATAGCTGGATATGACAGGAGTTGCCCTGCCCTTCGTCGTACTTGGCCATGAAAGTGATCGCTTTGCCATGCTGCGCGGCGATCTCCTTGGCCATCGTCTTGAAGACCGCGTGGTTGTCCGCGGTCGTCAATGCGTCGGCGTGGCCGAGACCGAGCTCATACTGCCCCCGGTTGTGCTCCCCCTTCGCCGACACGACATCCATCCCTGCGGCGTAGGTCTCATTGCGGATCTCACGCAGCAGCGGTTCGATCCGACTCCCACCCAGGACCGAGGAGTCGACGTTGTACTGGTTGACCAAAGCAAGATCACGATACTGAGCGTTCCAGGCGTCCTCGTAGCTGGTATGGAATGCCATGAACTGCAGTTGAGTACCGGCCAGAACGTGATAATTCCGATCGGCCGCGGCCGCCAACTGCTGCTTCAAGATCGTCCTCGGTGATTGCGCGACTGGCGTCTGATCCGGCCAAACCACGTCGCACTGCACCATTACTGCTCCGGGTTGATGTCGCAGTAGGCGGATCGTTTGCATATCGAGCACTAGGCTGATGTCGCCGTCAGACTTCTCCGGCGACGGCATCGCGTAGCGGTCGTCGATGTTCATGTCGACGTCGACTGCAAGGAGGTAGGCCGAGCCCTCGGTGCCATGATCGAAAACGTGTTCGGCGAAGTACGCGGCATGCAATCGCTCGCCCTGTAACCGCCCTTGCATGTCGGTGAAGGCGACGACGACAGTATCGATATCCCCCTCGTTGATACGCCGTCGAAGATCATGAACGCTGAGATGACGGGCGTTGCGTAGTTCGGACATGTTGTTCACCCACCCTTTGCCGCGTTGCACGTTCACCGCACTTTGACTGGTCGCTTCGACGCTAGTCCAAGGAGTCAGCGAGAGTCCGGTCGACCGGTCCTTACGCTATGGCCATGGCTATGTGGGTGGGTGCGCTGCAGTTCGACTTGCTGCTCGGCGATGTGCATTCGCTCAAGGAGAAGCGCTCGTTGGTACGCCCGCTGATCGCAGAGCTACGCAGCCGCTTTGAGCTCAGCGTCGCCGAAGTTGATCATCTCGAACTGCACCGGAGGGCCGGAGTCGGAGTGGCCGCGGTGAGTCCCGACCGCGCACATCTGGTCGAGGTACTCGATGCCGTCGAGCAGTTGGTCGCCTATCGTCCTGAGGTCGAGCTCCTGTCAGCACGCCGAACCCTCCGAAAGGCGGATGACTAATTTTTCCTTGTTAGGAGCGGTCACGCTGGCCGGCCGCGTACGGATCGCCAAGATCGACATCGATGACCTGGCGGCTGGGCGCCAGCAAGGCGCGCTCGTGGAAACAGGCCAGCCGCTCGTCGCCCTGCGGTCCGGAGATCGTGTTGCCGTCGGCGATGACATCACCGAACCGGAACAGGTAGACGGCAGTGGAAAAGAGCATGGCGGCGATCTCGCCGGGCTCTCGGTCCCGGAAGTGGCACTGCACGTCCGGGAGTTCGAACACATGGAGACCAAGGGTGTCCATCACCATCGCTCCGGGATCATTCGAGATGCTGAAATATCGCACGTTGATCAGGCCATCAAGATCACCTGCGGTAAACAGCTCAGGGTCGCCAACCCGCTGGCTCTGCGGCCAGCTGAGTGCCGTGGGATGCGTGAGGAGCGCCACTTCGGCGACCACGCCACTCATGGCATCCCAGCGCTCTTCCGGTGTCCGGCCGTCGCCGAACATCTCAGTCACCAGTAGGCTGCAGCGGCTGGCCAGGACGGCAAGCTCCGCGTCCTCCCAGTCCCATGTCTGGCTGATATCGGGCAGGGCCTTGCCGCTCTGCCCCAATGGGCTCGCCGTCATGATCACGGTCAATAGCGGCGAGGCTGAGTCACCATGAGGAACAACGATCGATTCCATCTGGAGCTCGCTGGCCGGCCACGAGGATCGTAGAGCCTGAAGCAGGACAGGATCACCTAGGTCCGGCGGCTCCGCGTACCACAGCTCAACGATCAGCGGGGTCGCGGTCTCTCTTAGCGTGCCGCTGCTCACAGCACCTCTCTTACCCATGTCATCCAAACGCCGATGGTCATCCGCGCCGCTGGCACCTGCCGCACCAGAACAGGTTGCGGCCAGCGAGCAGTTCGGTGCGGACCTTGGAGCCGCAGACCAAGCACGCCATACCGGCACGCCGGTAGACGTAGATCTCACCACCATGATCATCTTTGCGTGGCGGTCGGCCCATCGCCTCGGGCGTGTGCTCGGGGCGTACGGTGTCGATCCGGTTGTCCACCACACCTTGAGGCATCAGCTCGACCAGATCGGTCCAGATTCCCAACCAGCTGCGCCGGCTCAGCTTGTTGCCTGGGCGATGCGGATTGATCCGGTTGCGGAACAGGACCTCCGCCCGGTAGACATTTCCGACACCGGACAGGACGGTCTGATCCATCAGAAGTGCGGCGATCGACCGGGTCGCACGATGGATCCGGCGCCAGGCAAGATCAGGATCGGCATCTGCCCGTAGCGGGTCGGGGCCGAGTGCAGCCAGCTGCGAGGCAACCTCGGCCCGCGTCGTCAATGTGCAGAGCTGGGGTCCACGTAGGTCTGCGACCGCCTGCTCGGTCGCAATTCGCACCCTTATCAGGCCGCGAGGCGGCTGGGGCGGCCTGAGCTCGAAGCTGCCAATGAGACCCAGATGGACGTGGAGAAACCGATCACCGTCGAATTCGCAGAACAGATGCTTGCCGTGCGCCGTCCCCTCGATCATCCGTGTCTTGTCCAGCTGTGCCGCCGACTCTGCAAAACGGCCCTGCGGACTGCTGACTGACACCACTCGTCCGCCGAAGGCCTGGGTGAGGTCGAGAGCGAGCCGGTGCAGCGTGTGCCCTTCCGGCAAGGTTGCCTCCTAAGCCCTTCGAGAGCGGCGAGTCTGCTCGAATAACACTTCCATTGCGATCATGCACGCAACCCGCGAATCTGTTTTAGCGTGTGAGCCATGACAGGTGCGTTGCCACCTGGGGGTCGCCCCTCAGGAACGCACGGCGGAGGAACACACTACTCGGGAACGATGCACGATTCGCGCGACCTGTGGCCGCGTGATTTTGGGCGGGACGGTGTCTCGGGGCTGGTCACTCTTGGCCGTGCTATGCGAGGGCGGGACGTGTCCCGTCCGGACCTTGATGACGAACGCGTCGCGGCAGAGGTCATCGATGAGCTGCTCGCTCGTGTCGATGGACGTCGCCGGAGTGGATCACAGCGCAACGTGTAGCCCATCCATCGAGCGGGGGATCGCGACCAACCTGCTGAAGCTCAGGAAGTGCTCGCAGTCGAACGGGTCTCCTCGTAGTCGGCGAGGAGTGCAATGCGACGAGCGTGGCGTGGATCCCCGCTAAATGGCGTCGCGAGGAAGAGCCGAACCATCTCCAGAGCTTCCGCTTGGGTATGCATCCGGGCGCCAATGGCGATCACGTTGGCGTCGTTGTGCTGTCGGCCGAGCCTGGCAGTGTCCAAGCTGTAGGCAAGCGCCGCACGCGTGCCAACCACTTTGTTTGCAGCAATCTGTTCGCCGTTGCCGGAACCGCCGATCACAATGCACAACGAGCCGGGTTCGGCTACCACAGCCTCGGCAGCAGGGATGCAGTAGACGGGATAATCGTCCTCGGCGTCGTAGGTCTCCGGCCCGTGGTCTACTACCTCGTGCCCATCCCCGGAAATAGCCGAGATCAGATAATTCTTCAGCTCAAATCCAGCGTGGTCACTGCCGATGTGTACGCGCATGGGAGCACTATGGCAGATCCAGCCAGGACAGACGAGCGATTGCTATCGCAGCCGCGGGTCGCTGCGGCGCTCAACTGGGCCGCGTGATGTGGAGCGTCTTCGGCCGATGTGCTGCCTCCCCAAGCTGCTGGATACCGGCCGCAAGACCACCAACAATGTCACCGCCAGCGAAGGAAGTCTGCATGGCTGCAGCCGCTAGGCGGCATTCAAGATCACCAAGAGTGCGGCGGGCTTCCTTGCCCGTCACGATCTCCAGCTTGTGAAACTCCGGATCGCACATCACCAGAACTGAGTGAGCAGGATCGGTGAGTGACTTGTGCAGCCGCTCGGCGTACGCGCGGGAATCCTCCTCGGAGACGCCCACTAAGACCGAGAACCTGAGACCTGAGGCAACCTCGGCGTTACGAACCGCACGCCTGATCCACTCTCGTTGACTCGGGGTGAACGAGTCACCAGCGGGCACCCGCGCCACCCACGTGCTCGCCGGTATCGTCGCCCTCGACATCGCTTTCAGCAGGTAAAGCCTCCACGGCCTCACCACGCGGAGTTTGCTCGACGGCGTCGGGACCCGGGTTCGCGCCGACAGCCTCCAGCTCAGCAGGCTCGTGATCCCCCACCCAGAGCGGATCGTTGGCGTGGATGTCGTCTCCACGCGCAGCGTGGATGCTAGTTGCGATCTTGGAGATGGCGACCACGATGATGAAGACCAAGAGCGGAAGCCCGACAAGCAGGAGGAGAACCTGCAAAGGTGTCGGATTAGTGACCTGTGGCCACCCGGAGAGCGTTTCCAGAGGCACTAGCATGCTCAGGAGTTCGTTCACGGCCCTACGTTATCGCCCCGAGGCGGTTCCGCGGAGGTTGCGAAGCGCCCAGAGGAGGATTGTTGTCAGGTACCGGCGCGCAACAAGCCCGGCCGGATGATCCGACGCCGTACGTCGGGACCGGTTCGGAAGATTCTCGGGTAGTCCTCGACGCTGATCAGATTGCCCGTGTATGCGCTCGGATGGCCCACCAGATCCTCGAGGCGAACCGCGGTGCAAAGGATCTCGTGCTGATGGGCATCCCCACTCGTGGTGTCGTGCTGGCCCATCGGCTCGCGACAGTGATGGACGAAGTGGAGGGCGTCACGGTCCCAGTCGGCGCTCTCGATGTGACCATGTATCGCGATGACCTGCGGCGCCAACCGACCCGGCCCGTAGGCCATACACACCTACCGGTCGAGGTGGACGGCAGCACGGTAGTGCTGGTCGATGACGTGCTCTACACCGGACGTACGGTGCGGGCCGCGCTGGACGCTCTCGGTGATCTTGGTCGACCACGCGCTGTCCAGCTGGCCGTGTTGGTCGATCGCGGTCATCGCGAGCTGCCCATCCACGCTGATCATGTCGGAAAGTACATCCCAACCCGGACCGGTGAACACGTCGGCGTAAAACTGGCCGAGATCGACGGCCTAAACCAGGTCAGCATCGAACAGAGCGGCGATCCCGTTCGAGGGGAGACCTGATGCGCCATCTGCTGTCCGCAGCTGATCTTGATCGAACTCAGATCACCGAGATCTTCGATCTCGCCGAAGAGATGTCGCTGGTACAGGGACGCCCAGTTAAGAAGCTGCCCGCCCTTCGGGGCCGCACTGTAGTCAACCTGTTCTTCGAGGACTCCACCCGGACCCGCTCCTCCTTCGAGATCGCGGGTAAGTGGCTGTCTGCGGACGTGATCAACATCAGCGCGAAGGGGTCGTCGGTATCGAAAGGGGAATCACTGCGCGACACGGTGCTAACAGTCGCTGCTATGGGTGTCGACGCCCTGGTGATCCGACATCATGCCTCGGGCGCACCGTGGCAGGCTTCGCGCTGGATCGATGCCCATGTACTCAACGCGGGCGATGGAACCCACGAACATCCGACGCAGGCTTTGCTGGATTCCTTTACGATCCGGCGGCACCTTCGCCGTTCGGCGCCTGATCTGTTGAGCTTCGAGGGCAAGACGGTAGCGATTGTCGGAGACATCACTCACTCGCGGGTCGCCCGTAGCAACGTCTTGCTGCTCAACACGCTGGGCGCGCAGGTGGTCCTGGTTGCGCCGCCGACGCTGCTTCCAGCGGGAATCGACAGCTGGCCGGTGCTCGCCTGCAGCGACTTCGACGAGGTGCTGCCCCATGCCGACATCGTGATGATGCTCCGAGTGCAGCGGGAACGGATGTCGGGCGGGTACTTCCCCACTCCCCGCGAATACACCATCGGCTACGGCCTGACCCGTCCTAGGTTGGAGGCAATGAAACCGGAGGCGGCAATCTGCCATCCGGGGCCGATGAACCGCGGCTTAGAGATCTCCGCAGATGCCGCTGACGCTGCCAACTCTTTGATCTTGGATCAAGTTGCGGCCGGTGTCTCGGTCCGGATGAGCGTGCTCTACGAGTTGCTGGGAGGGGCTGAGTGACAGACCTGCTGATCCGCGGTGCCGACCTCGTGGGCGAAGGTCGCTCAGACCTGGCCATCCGGAACGGCCGTTTCGTGGATCCCGCAGATGTCGCCGTCGATGTGGAGCAGTTGGATGCCGACGGACTCCTCGCATTGCCGGGCCTAGTGGATTTGCACACTCACTTGCGTGAGCCGGGGCGCGAGGATGCGGAGACAGTGCAATCCGGCACGCTGGCCGGCGCGCGCGGCGGATTTACCGCAGTACTCGCGATGGCCAACACCACTCCCGTAACCGACACCGCGGAGGCAGCCCAGCATGTTGCAACGCTGGGCACCCGCGACGGGCATGCGCAGGTGGTGCCGGTGGGCGCGGTGAGCAAGGGCTTGGACGGAGCTGAGCTGGCCGAGCTAGGGCTGATGGCCAGGTCCGGAGCTCGCGTACGGGTGTTTTCCGACGATGGTCATTGCATCTCGGATGCGCGCCTGATGCGACGAGCGCTGGAGTACGTTCGGGCGTTTGACGGGGTTGTCGCTCAGCACGCCCAGGATCCGCAACTGGCCCCGGTCTCGGCATGCTGTCACGAGGGCGAGATCTCCGGAAAGCTCGGACTTCCGGGCTGGCCGGCGGCGGCCGAGGCCAGTGTGGTTGCTCGAGACGTACATATCGCAGAGCTCACCTGTTCCCGACTACACGTGTGCCACGTGTCCTGTGCCGAAACGGTCGATGTGATCCGGTGGGCCAAGCAACGCAATATCAACGTCACCGCGGAGGTTGCGCCCCATCACCTGATGCTGACAACGACCGAGGTGCTCAGCTACGACCCGACCTACAAGGTCAATCCGCCACTACGTCCCAACGAGCACGTCCAGGCAGTACGAGAGGCGCTGGCGGACGGGACCATCGACGCGGTAGCGACCGACCACGCGCCACATGCGCGTCACGACAAGGAGCACGCGTTCGCCGAGGCGGCGTTCGGGATGCTCGGCCTGGAGACTGCGCTCGCCGTGACTATGGAAGCGATGATCAGCTCTGGCCTGCTGGACTGGCCTCAGCTGGCGAAGCGGATGTCGATCATGCCAGCACATATTGCTCGGCTTGCTGATCAAGGGCGTCCGCTGGCTGTCGGTGAGCCGGCCAATCTGGTCCTGGTCGATCCCGCCGCACGACGGGTGGTCGACCGCGACGACTCAGCCTCGCTGTCGCGCAACAATCCCTGGCACGGCCGCGAACTGCCAGATCCGGTAGTCGCCACGATCTGGGCGGGACGGGTCACATACCGGAAGGAACACTGAGGGAGCAGGTCCCGGATCGCGCGCCGCCGTGCTGAGCCAGGCTGGCGCGCCGCTGTCCCGGACGAGCGAGCGAACGGACACGCCTTTCGTCTGCGAGCGAGTGAGGAAGGCAGCGGCTCACAAGCGCCAGCCTCAGCGAGCGGAGCGAGCTATGTACTCGGAGTGAGGGGACATGCCTTCGTCGCCGAACGACGACGAAGTCGGCGGACTACAGAGCGCGATCCGCGCGAGCGGAGCTAGCAATTAGACACGTCTTCGGGCTATGGCCACACCTACCAGCGAAAGCGCACCGCCCACAATCGCGAGGATCGGCGGCACCTCGTTGAGGCAGAGCCACCCGAGCAGGATGGTGATCGGTGGCACCGCGAAGGTCGTGACGCCTAGCTTTCCAGCTGTCGTACGGCTGAGGGCGTACGCCCAGGTCGAGAAGGCGATGGCACTCGGCACCAGCCCGAGGTAGACGACACCCAGGACCTGCAGCGCCGGTGCCACTGTGAGGTCAC
>Ga0307278_10001344_pt1 | contig 12270 bp, 10 predicted proteins | sample ER_DNA_117_FD_194482 | JGI IMG/M metagenome (GOLD analysis project Ga0307278, IMG submission 194482) | Bulk soil microbial communities from the East River watershed near Crested Butte, Colorado, United States - ER_DNA_117 | ecosystem: Environmental > Terrestrial > Soil > Floodplain | place... | reverse complement strand
GGGCGCGCGCCACGCCGAGCTGAGCCAGGTGGCCGCCGGGGTCAGTGCCGCAGCAGCGCGTCCAGCGCCATGGCGGCGAACAGCAGGGCCAGGTACTGGTTGGAGAAGCTGAACAGGCGGATGGCCCTGCGGCCGTTGGTGTCGCGCCACAGCTGGGCGGCGCGCCAGACGAACATGGCGCCGAGGACGACCGCGGCGGTCAGGTAGACGATGCCCATGCGGCCGGCCGGGTAGAGCAGCAGCGTCACCGAGACCAGCAGCAGGGTGTAGTAGAGGATCTGGTGGGAGGTCTCCCGCGGGCCGCGCACCACCGGCAGCATCGGCACCCCGGCGGCGGCGTAGTCCTCCTGGTAGCGCAGGGACAGCGCCCAGAAGTGCGGCGGCGTCCAGTAGAAGACGATCGCGAACAGCACCAGCGCCGGCAGCTCCACGCGGCCCCGGACGGCGGCCCAGCCGACCAGCACCGGGACCGCGCCGGCGGCGCCGCCGATGACGATGTTCTGGGTGCTGCGCCGCTTCAGGCCCAGGGTGTAGACGAACACGTAGAACAGGATCGCGGCGGTGGCCAGGACCGCCGCCAGCAGGTTGACCGCGAGCCACAGCCAGACGAACCCGGCCACGCCGAGCGCCACGCCGAAGCGCAGCGCGTCCATCGGGTCGACCTGGTGGGCGGGCAGGGGCCGGCGGGAGGTGCGCCGCATCACCTGGTCGATGTCGCGGTCGACGTAGCAGTTGATGACGTTGGCGCTGCCGGCGGAGAGCGACCCGCCCAGCAGCGTCGCCGCGACCAGCCACGGCGAGGGCAGGCCGCGCTCGGCGATGAACATGGCCGGCACGGTGGTGACCAGCAGCAGCTCGATGATGCGCGGCTTGGTCAGCGCCAGGTAGGCGCCGGCGGTCTGCCTGGCCGAGCGGGCCGGGCCTGGCTCGGGCTCGGCCGGGTCCCGCTCCGGGGTGCCGGCGAAGCGGTCGGCGTGCAGCGCCAGCGCCACCGTCACTCCCCACAGGGCGCTGCCGACGGCCAGGTGCGGCACCACGCTGAGGGCCGAGAGGCGGCCCCAGACGTTGGCGGCGCCGAGGCCGACCTGGATCAGGACCAGGCCGCTGGCATAGCCGGCCAGCCTGGTCACGGTGGGGTGGTGGCGCTCGTCGCGGCGCGCCCGCCACCAGGTGACCAGGACGACGGCGACCACCACCACGGCCAGGGCGCGGTGCAGCACCTGCAGGCGGGCGGTGGTCAGCGCCAGGTCGGGGAGCAGGCTCCCGTTCATCAGCGGGAAGTCGGGGAAGGCGAGCCCCGCGTCGTACCCGGTGACGGTGGAGCCGGCCAGCATCTGCAGGTAGGTGACGGCGGCGCCGGCAACGGCCAGGCGCAGCAGGCCGCGGTCGCGGCCCGCCCTCGCGGCGCGGTCGCCGGCCGGCCAGCGCACCCGGAAGGCGATGAACTCCAGCAGGGCGAGCAGGGCGAGGGCGGTGGCGAGGTGGAGGGTGACCGACTCGGCCTGCAGCTTGGCCCAGACCACGATCGCGCCGAGCAGCGCCTGCGACAGCACCATCACGACCGCGCCGGCGGCGGCCCAGCGCACCGTGGCCGGGTGGCGGCCACGCCACGCGGCCACTGCCAGCAGGGTGACCAGCACGATCACGACCGCGGCGACGAGCCGGTGGGAGTGCTCGATCCAGGCGTGCAGCTCGGGCGGGGGGGTGAGGCGGCCGAAGCAGCGCGGCCAGTCGGGGCAGCCGAGGCCGGAGTCGGTCGCCCGGACCAGCCCGCCGACGGTGATGAGCACGAACGTCGCCGCGATGGTCAGGTTGGCGAGCCGCTGGAACCGGATCACGCTTCCTCCAGGCGCCGCAGGCGCCGAAGCGGGCGCCGGCCCGCGCTCGGGTGCTGGGAACGGCTCGATGCTAATCCAGACGAGCCACCCTCGCAGCCCGGGTGACAGGCTTGTAACGCCGGCGGCCCGCTACGCCTGGTCGGGCCGCTGCCCGCCGCCGCCCCCCGTCCCGGCGGCCAGCTCCTCCTCGACTGCGGCCATCTGCGCGCAGATCCGGGCCACCGCGGTCTCGTCCACGCCGCCGTGCTTGCGGCCGTGGTAGACGGTGCGGCCCAGCTCGCGGGCGAGCTCGTTGAAGCGCCTGCGCTGGCGGTACTCCTCCAGCATCTCCTGCACCTGCTGGGCACCCTGCTCGAGCTGCCGCTGGGCCTGCCCGGCAAAGCTCCTCACATCGTCGCGGAAGGCCATGCTCCGCCTCCTCCTGCGCTCGCCCCGTCCCGGTCTGCCCTCCAGCATGCGCGCATCGCGCCGCGGGCGTCATGACGGCCACGGCGCGATGCGGGAGCTGCCGAGCTCAGGCTCCCCGGGGAGGCGACTGCTGCACCGCCCAGCCGTTGCCGTCCGGGTCGGAGAAGAAGACGAACGAGCCCCAGGCGAAGTCCTGGATCTCGCTGACCTCGGCGCCCCGCTCCACCAGCTCGGCACGGGCGGCTTCGATGTCGGCGACGACCATCTGCATGCCCCGGACCGAGCCGGGCGCCGGGCTGTCCGGCCCGAGCCCGGTGCCGATCGAGATCGAGCAGGCCGACCCCGGCGGGGTGAGCTGCACGAAGCGGATCTGCTCGTTGACCGTGTGGTCGTGGTCCAGGTTGAAGCCGGCCTTGTCGGTGTAGAAGGCCTTGGCGCGGTCCACGTCCGAGACGGGGATGTTCACCAGTTCGAGCTTCCAGTCCATGCCGCGTGTCCCCCTGCCGGGTCGGAAGGGTGGCGGTCGCGTGCGTCCGCCACCATCTGCGCCCGAGCACCCTACTCGCCCTCGCGGTCAGCTTCGGTCCGCAACGGCGGTGGCCTGACTGGGCGGCGTTCGCCGGCCGGCGGTACGGTAGCTTCCGTATGCCCCGCAGGCAGCTCGACCGGGGTTCGGCGGCGACTCGCGACGGTGGTGCTAGCTTCTGCACATGACCAGCGAGCAGCAGGCGGCGCCGGCGGCCTGGCCGCGTGGCGGCGGCTCGGCCACCCCGCTGCCGCCTCCCAGCGGCGAGCTGCGCCGGCCCGACGGGCGCCTGGCGCACTGGGTGTTCGGGCTGCCCGTGGCCGAGCTGCGCGCCGGCTACCGCAGCGCCGTCTACTTCGACCGCGCACGCCGCATCCTGGCGGGCGAGGGCGCCGACACGCGGGTCACCATGCAGGTGTTCCAGCGCGCCGACGGGGTGGTCGCCTGCGGCGTCGACGAGGCGCTCGCGGTGCTCGCGCTCGGCGCCGGCGCCTTCACCGACCAGGACGCCGCCGACCGGGCCTTCGGCGAGCACCTGCAGGCCCGCAACCAGGCCCGCCGCGCCCGCGTGCTCGGCGGGCCCGCCTACCTGGAGGCGGTCCGCGCCCAGGTCGACACCGAGATCGCCCTCGACCAGCTGTGGCGCTCCGGCGGCGGCGAGCTGCAGGTGCGCGCGCTGCGCGACGGCGACCTGGTCGAGGCGTGGGAGCCGGTGGTCGAGATCACCGGCCCGTACCGGCTGGTCGCCCATCTCGAGAGCGTCTACCTGGGCGTGCTGGCGCGCCGCAGCCTGGTCGCCAGCAACGTGCGCAAGGTGGTCGGCGCCGCCGACGGCAAGCCGGTGCTGTTCTTCGCCGACCGCTTCGACCACTGGGCGACCCAGGGCGGCGACGGCTACGCCGCCTTCGTCGGCGGCGCCCAGGGCGTCGCGACCGACGCGCAGGCGGCCTGGTGGGGGGAGCGCGGCCTCGGCACCACCCCGCACGCCCTGATCGCGACGTTCGGCGGCGACACGGTGGCCGCCATGCGCGCCTTCGCCCGGCACATCCCCGACGTGCCGCTGGTCGCCCTGGTCGACTTCGACAACGACTGCGTCGGCACCTCGCTGGCCTGCGCCCGGGCGTTCGGCGAGCGGCTCTGGGGGGTGCGCCTGGACACCGCGAGCACCCTGGTCGACCGCTCGCTCTGGGACCAGCTCGGCGACTTCGACCCCACCGGCGTCAACCCGCAGCTCGTCCGCAACGTCCGCCGCGGCCTCGACGCCGAGGGCTTCCAGCACGTCCGGGTGATCTGCTCGGGCGGCTTCAACGCCGAGCGCATCACCGCCTTCGAGCGCGCCGGCGTGCCGGTGGACTCCTACGCGGTCGGCTCCTCGCTGCTCAAGGGCGCCAGCGACTACACCGCCGACGTGGTCCTGCGCGAGGGCCAGCCGTGCGCCAAGGTCGGCAGGCACTACCGCCCGTCCGAGCGGCTGCAGCCGGTCGACCTCGGCAGGGCCTGAGCCGACCCCTACCGACCCACGAGAGGCAGGCAGCATGCAGTTCCGCAAGCTCGGCAGCCAGGGACCCGAGATCTCCGTGATCGGCGTGGGCACCTGGGCCATCGGCGGCCCGTGGCGCTTCGGCTGGGGACACCAGGACGACGACGAGTCGATCGCCGCGCTGCACCGCGCCTTCGACAGCGGCATCAACTGGGTCGACACCGCCGCGGTCTACGGCCTCGGCCACGCCGAGGAGGTCGTCGGCCAGGTCCTGCGCGAGGTCGGCGAGGAGATCCTGGTCGCCACCAAGTGCGGCCGGGTCTGGGCGGGCCGCCCCGAGGGCGAGATCGGCAACGACCTGCGGCCGGAGTCGATCCGCCGAGAACTGGACGAGAGCCTGCGGCGCCTTGGCACCGACCATGTCGACCTGTACCAGTTCCACTGGCCGGACAACGCCACCGGGACCGCCGTCGAGGACTCGTGGGCGACCATGTCGGCCCTGGTCGACGAGGGCAAGGTGCGCTTCGCCGGGGTCTCCAACTTCGACGTCGGCCTGCTGGAGCGCTGCGAGCCGATCCGCCACGTCGACTCCCTGCAGCCGCCGTTCAGCCTGATCAACCGCGCCGCCGCCAGGGAGCTGCTGCCCTGGTGCGAGCGCAACGGGACCGGCGTGATCGCCTACAGCCCGCTGCAGTCGGGCCTGCTCAGCGGCTCCTTCGACGCCGAGCGGCTGCGGGGCCTGCCGCCCGACGACTGGCGCCGGCGCCACCCCAACTTCAGCGAGCCGCGCCTGTCGGCCAACCTGGCCCTGGCCGAGCGGCTGCGCCCGGTGGCCGAGCGCCACCGCGTGCCGGTGGCGGCGGTCGCGGTCGCCTGGGTGCTGGCCCAGCCCGGCGTGACCGCGGCGATCGTCGGCGCGCGCCGCCCCTCCCAGATCGAGGGCTGGAGCGAGGCCGGGACGCTGACGCTGAGCGCGGCCGACCTCGACGAGCTCGGCCGCGCCGTGGCGGAGACCGGCGCCGGCCAGGACTGACCGTCCACGCCCGCGGGCGGGGCGACCGCCGCCGGGAAGCGCGTGGCAGGGGGCCGCGGCCCAGCGGCCGCGGCCCCCAGCTCGCGCGGCCGTCTACCCGCGGCGCGGGTGGACGACCAGCGCGCTTCCGCCCCCTCGGCGCACCGGCTCGGCCGCGGCCTGCAGCAGACCGCCAGGGAAGAAGCCGATCGCGGTGGCCGCCCCGATCTCCGGGACGGAGCGGAACTGCTGGCCGAGCGCTGCCAGCTCGGCGGCCTCGGGCGTGGCCAGGAACGCCGGCTCGGCGTCGGCCTGGACGGCGTTGCGCTGCGACACCCTCGGCGCGGCCAGCGCGTCGGGCAGGCTCATGCCGAAGTCCAGCCGGTTGACCAGGATCTGCAGCACGGTGGTGATGATCGTGGCGCCGCCCGGCGAGCCGAGCGCGAGGACCGGCTTGCCATGCTGGAACACGATCGTCGGGCTCATGCTCGACCGCGGCCGCTTGCCGGCGGCGGGCAGGTTGGGATCCGGCACCCCGGGGAAGAGGGGTGCCGGATCGAAGTCGGTCAGCTCGTTGTTGAGCAGGAAGCCACGGCCGGGGACGGTCAGGGCGCTGCCGCCGATCTGCTCGATGGTGAGGGTGTAGGCGACCACGTTGCCCTGCCGGTCGGCCACGGTCAGGTGGGTGGTGCTACCGGTCACCTCCACGGCGGTACCGGCTACCTGGCCGGCGGCCGGGCAGCCCTGGAACGGCGGGAACGGGTCGCCCGGTGGCACCGGGCTGGTCGCCGCGCGCGCCCCGACCTGGCAGCGGCGCTCGTCGGCGAAGCCCTGGGAGAGCAGGCCGTCCAGCGGCACGTCCACCTGGTCCGGGTCGCCGACCCAGCGGTTGCGGTCGGCGAAGGCCAGCCGGGTCGACTCCAGGTAGTGGTGCAGGGCCAGGGTGCGCGACTCGCCGCCGAGGTCGAAGCCCTCGGCGATGTTGGCGGCCTCGCCGACGGTGGAGCCGCCGCTGGACGGCGGGCCCATGCCGACGACCTGCCGGCCGCGGTAGCCGATCCGGGTGGGCGCGCGCGTGACCGTGCGGTAGGCGGCGAGGTCGGCGGTGGTCATCAGCCCGGGGCGGACGTTCAGGGTGGCGCCGGGGACGAGCGGCGGGTGCCGGACCGTGTCGACGATCGCCCCGGCGAGGTCGCCGCGGTAGAAGGCGCCGGCGCCCTCCTTGCCGAGCAGGCCGTAGGTCCGTGCCAGGTCGGGGTTGGTGAACACCGAGCCGACCTGTGGCGCGTCGCCGCCGCGGAGGAACAGCTCGCGGGTCGGCGCGATCGCGCGGAAGCGGTCCAGGTTTGAGAGGGTCTGGTCGCGGAAGGTCTGGTCGACCACGAAGCCGCGCTCGGCCACGCGGACGGCCGGGGCGAGCGCCTCTCGCAGGCCGATGGTGCCGTAGCGCTCCAGTGCCCGTTGCCACAGCAGCGGGGTGCCCGGCACGCCGACGCCGAGGCCGCTGGTGACCCGCTCGGCGAAGGGGATGGGCAGGCCGGTGGCCGGGTCGACGAAGACGTCCTGGGTGTAGGCGGCCGGGGCCGTCTCGCGGCTGTCGATGGTCACCACCCGCCGCTGCCCGGCCAGGTAGGCGACCATGAAGCCGCCGCCGCCGAGCCCGGACGAGTAGGGCTCGGTGACGCCGAGGGTGGCGGCGGCGGCGACCGCGGCGTCGACCGCGTTGCCGCCGTGGCGCAGCACCTCCAGCCCGGCCTCGGAGGCGTCCAGGTCGACGGTCGCGATCGCCCCGCCGGTGCCGAGGGCGGTCGGCTGCGCGGCGGGCGCGGCCGCGCGCGACGGTGCCGGCGGGGCCAGGCCGCACGTCACGGCGAGGGCCATCGCCAGGGCGGCCAGCAGGACCAGTGTGCGCCGCTGCATATGGAGGACTCCTCCCGGGGGGCGGGCGGGCGTGGAAGAGCCGCGGACGAGTGTCTAGGGAGACTAGTCCAAGAGACCTAGTCAATGGAAGATTTGGCGCTGAAGCGAGAACTGTCGCCTGCCGAGACGAAGCCAGGTACCGTGATGACCTGGCCCCGTCGTTCGCGAGGTGTCGAACCGAATGCCCCGTGCCTCCCGCCGTCCGAGCTCCGCCGACCGGCCCCGCACCTACGTACTCGACACCAACGTGCTGATCTCCGACCCGGAGGCGCTCGGCCGCTTCCAGGAGCACGACGTGGTCGTCCCGCTCACGGTGATCGAGGAGCTGGACAAGCTGAAGGCGCGCCCGGACGAGCTGGGCGCCTCGGCGCGCCGCGCGGTGCGCGCGCTCGAGGCGCTGCGGGAGCAGGGGAGCCTGGCCGAGGGGGTGGTGCTGGCCAGCGGCGGCCGCGTGCGGGTGGAGGTCAACCAGACCCGGCTCGCCCTGCCGGAGGGGCTGAGCGCCGACACGGCCGACAACCGCATCCTGGCCACCACCGCCAACCTCGCCAAGGAGCTGGGCGAGGAGCACCCCGTGGTGCTCGTCTCCAAGGACGCGAGCCTGCGCATCAAGGCCGAGGCGCTCAAGCTGGTGGCCGAGGAGTACCGCCACGAGCAGGTCGCGGTCGGGGGCTACGCGGGCGTGTCCACGGTGGAGCTGAGCGGCGGCCTGGACGCCCTCTACGCCGAGCGCGGCGGGTCGATCAGCGCCCCCGAGCCGCTGCTCGCCAACCAGTTCGTGGTGCTGCGCTCCGGCAACCAGAGCGCCCTCGGCCAGGTCGCCCGCAGCGCCGCCGCCGGCGAGCCGGTCGAGGTGGCGCTGCTCGCCGAGGCCCCGGAGACGTTCGGGGTGCGCGCCCGCTCCAAGGAGCAGCACTTCGCCCTGAACCTGCTGCGCGACCCGAAGATCCCGCTGGTCTCCCTCGCGGGCCTGGCCGGCACCGGCAAGACCTACCTGGCGATCGCGGCGGGCCTGGACGCCACCCTGGAGAACCGCGCCTACGACCGCGTGCTGGTGTTCCGCCCGGTCGTCCCGGTCGGCCGGCAGGACCTCGGCTTCCTCCCCGGCGACGTGGAGGAGAAGATCACCCCCTGGATGAAGGCCATCTACGACGTGCTCGCCCAGCTCTTCCGCGGCTCCCACGACGCCGACCGGCGCGAGACCTACGTCCAGGACCTCGTCCAGGGGCTGCTCGACGACGGCACCGTCCAGCTCGAGCCGCTCACCTTCATCCGTGGCCGCACCTTCGTGCGCACCTTCGCCATCCTCGACGAGGCCCAGAACGTCGAGTACGGCGTGCTGCGCTCGCTGGCCAGCCGCCTCGGGGAGGGCTCCAAGCTGGTCCTGTGCCACGACACCACCCAGGTCGACCACCCCTACGTCGAACCCGACTCCGGCGTCGCCGCCCTGGTCGAGCGGCTCAAGGGCGAGGCGATGTTCGGTCATGTCACCCTGGTCAAGGGCGAGCGCAGCCCGGTCGCCGAGCTGGTCGCCCGCAGGCTCTAGACGTCCCCCCAGGAGGCAGCCATGTCCGACGCCGAGACCGATACCGGCCCGCCGACGCCGCTCGACCACGAGCTGCTGGTCCGCGCCGAGCTGGCCCTGACGCAGCTCAACAACCGGCACGGGCTCGCGCCCGACCAGTCGGCCACGCTCACCGCCATCCGGCTGCGGCTGGAGGGCAAGTCCCGCGCCTCCCTCGACGACCTGCTCAAGGCCGGCCACGACGTCGGCGGCAAGGACCCGCTGTCCGACGCGATGCACCGCGCCGAACGGCGCCCGAGCTTCGACGACCTGGTCGGCGAGGCCGAGCAGCGCCCCCGCAAGTCGCTCGACGACCTGCTTTGACGCGTTACCAGCCTGAGGCTGTTAATTGTCAATGGCGGACGGCGGCCGGGCATCGTCTGTTGGCAGCCGCAGCCACAGTGACGCGCTGGCCGGTTGCATGGTCTGGTCGACCACGGCGAGCAGCTCGGCCGAGAGGGTGTCGAGGTCGAGCTCCTCGCGCAGGCGGGTGCTGAACGCCTCAATCGTCCTGGCGGCGTCGTAGCGGTCGGCGCGGCGGTGCCCGGGCTGAGGGTCTTCGCGGTGGCCTTCACCGGCCTGGTCGGTGCGATGGTGGTCCTGGCCGTCGCCCGCTCGCGCCGGCCGCGGCTGCGGCTGCCGGTGCCGGCTCCGACCGTGCTGGTGACCGGTGGCGTGGCCGCCTCGATCGCCGTAACCGTGATCTTCCTGCGCCGGGAGCCGGCCGCGGCGCAGAACCTGCCGCCGGCCGCGGCGGTATATCTGGCCGCCGTGCTGGCCGGCTGCCTGTGGATCGCCCTGGCATCCCCACGGTGGCTGGGCACCAGCCGGCTCGCACCCCACCTCGGCGCCGCCGCCGCTGTCGTGTTCGCGGCCTGGTTCTGGCTGGCGAACCGCACCGACGGGACGGAGCCCCCGCTCCCAATCGTGCTCTTGCTCGCAGCTGTGCTCGTGTCCGCACCACTCGCCGTCTTCTTCGTCCCGGCGTTCGCGGCGGGGCGGGCCGGCCGGTCGTTCCGCTCGGGCCTGCAAGCCGCCGTCTGGACCGTGACCGCCATCATGCCGCTCACCTACGCCATCTGGCTGCCCGAGGCGCTGCGTCGTCACGCGATCGACGGCGCGCTCCTCGTGGGCGACGGCGAGCTGGCCCCCGTCGGCGTGAACCTGACCGATGCCTTGATCTTCAGCCTCGGCATCTTCCCCATGCTCGGCCTCACGCTCGCCGTGATCGGCGCCGGTCTCGGAGCGCAGACCACCCATCGCGCCGTCCCCAACGATCCGTCCTAGGCTGGTACTCCAGCCGTAGCTTGGAGGCCGCCCGGTGGTCGGCGCAGGCTAGGCGCGGCTTGATACGGGTCGGAGGGGTGACATGCGCGCCAGCCGCCTGGTGGTGGCCGGGCTGTCGCGGTGGTGGGCTGCCTGGCGGGCGCCTCCGTGCCCGCCCAGGCGGGCTGCATGGGCCGTCTTGGTGGCCAGGCGTTTCCGAAGGCCCTTGTCAGTGTCTGATGGGTGATCGGTCGGTGCGATGATGGGTGCAGGCCGCCCAGCGGTCCAGTGGTCGGCTGCGGAATCGACGCGAGTCCTTCAGCAACAGGCTGGTTAGCGGCCGGCGCGGATGGCGGCAACCTCGGCGAGGACGGCGTCGCACTCCTCGTCGCTGGTGTAGAAGTGGGGGCCGAGGCGCAGGCCCGCGCCCGGCCGGTAGTCGCAGGTGTACCCGCGCTCGATCAGCGTCTCGGTGGCCCGTGCGGCGCCCTCGAAGTCGACCACCACGCTGCCGCCGCGGCGGCGCACGTCGGCCGGGCCGCGCACCACCGCGCCCTGCGCCTGGAAGCCGTCGAGCAGGCGGGCGGTCTGGCGCTGGGACTTGGCGCGGATCGCCTCGACCCCGGCCTCGGCCACGACGCGGCAGCCCTCGGCCGCCATCACGTGCGCCGGCACGTTCGGGGTGCCGGTGACGAAGCGGGCGGCGCCGGCGGCCAGGCGGATCGGGGCCGGCTCGAAGGCGAACGGGGCCTCGTGGCCGAACCAGCCGACCAGCCGGGGCGCCAGGCGGTCGGCCACCTCGGGCCGGGCGTACAGGTAGCCGGTGCCGGGCCCGCCGAGCAGCCACTTCACCGAGCCGCCGACGGCCAGGTCCACGCCGAGCGCGGTCAGGTCCACCGGCACGGTGCCGGCCGACTGGTAGGTGTCGAGCAGGACCAGCGCACCGACCTGGTGGGCGCGCTCCACCACCGGGGCGACGTCGAGCAGGGCGGCGGAGCGGAAGGCGACGTGGGTGACGGCGACCAGGGCGGTGCGCTCGTCGATCGCCTCGGCCAGGCGCTGCTCGTCCACGGTGAGGTTGTGGGACGGGACCACCTCGATCTTGGCGCCGACGGTCTCCTGCGCCCGGTACAGGTAGTCGCAGGTGGGGAACTCCAGGTCGGTGGTGACCAGCCGGTCGCGCGGGCCGTCCCAGTCGAGGCAGGAGAGGACCTGGCCGGCGAGCACCGACACGTTCGGCCCCAGCGCGATGCTGCCCTCCGCCGCGCCGAGCAGCGCCTCGAGCCGGGCGGCGGTCGCCCGGAGCTGCTCCATCCAGCCGTACCAGGCGACCACCCCCTGCTCCGCCCACTCGGCGGCGAAGCGGGCCAGGGCGTCCGGGGCCGAGTCCGGCATGGGGCCCAGGGTGTGGGCGGCGAGGTAGGGCCCGCGGGCGAGGGTGGGAAAGTGGTCGCGCCATGCCAGCAGCTCGTCGGCCACGTGGTGCCCCTTTGTTCAAACGCTTCGGTGGGCCACCTCGCTGAACCAGTGGCCCACCTCGCCGTCCGGCTTCCTGGTGCCTCCCAAGGTAGCCGGATCCGCCGGCCGCGGAGCGCTCAGTGGGTGACCTCGCGGTTGGCGTAGAGGGTCAGCCCGGCGGCGAGCGCGATCACGCCGACGCCCACGACGACCAGCATCGGGCGGATCACGGAGGCGCCGCCCTGGCGCTCGACCAGCTCGGCGGCGGAGGCGTACAGCGTCCAGCCGTCGGCCGGCTCCCACAGCGGCGCCAGCCCCAGCTCGCCGAGCAGCCCGTAGGCGAGCATCGCGACCACCCCGGCGAGGGCGCCACGGCAGGCCAGCGCGCAGGCGGCGCCGAGCAGCCCGTAGACCTCGGTGACCGCGAGCACGGCGAGCAGGGCGCCGCCGTGCGCCGGGGTCCAGAAATCGGCCGCGCCAGGGCCGGTCTGCGCCTGCAGCAGCAGGCCGAGCCCGGCGGCGAACAGGCTCTGCACCGCCGCCCAGGCCAGCGCCATCACCGTCACCAGGCAGAGCTGCAGCGCCACGAAGCGCAGGCGGCGCGGGTCGCGGGAGAGCAGCGCCCGCTCGGTCGCCCAGGTGAACTCGGAGCCGACGACGGCCGCGGCCAGCACCCCGAAGATCAGGCCGCCGGGCGCCGCGGCCGTGCGCAGGCCGAGCTGGACCAGGTCGCGGGTGACGACCTCGGGCGCGGGGTGCTGCAGGACCTCGATCAGCTCCACGGCGATGAGTAGGCCG
>Ga0307278_10001343_pt1 | contig 12273 bp, 15 predicted proteins | sample ER_DNA_117_FD_194482 | JGI IMG/M metagenome (GOLD analysis project Ga0307278, IMG submission 194482) | Bulk soil microbial communities from the East River watershed near Crested Butte, Colorado, United States - ER_DNA_117 | ecosystem: Environmental > Terrestrial > Soil > Floodplain | place... | reverse complement strand
TTCAGCGGATCGTGGAAGCGTACAAGCGGCACACGGAGGAGACCGGGACGCAACGGAACCGGTAGTGGTCGCGATCGAGGTCGTGAACCGAAGCGGGAAAGAGGTCGATGCAGACGGAGCCGTCGAGCTGTCGCGGCGGGTGCTCGCCGGCGAGGGGATCCAGGATGGCGACCTCGGCATCGCGTTCGTCGGTCTCGACGAGATCCGCCGGCTCAAGCGCGACCACCTCGGTGTGGACGAGGTGACCGACGTCCTCGCCTTCCCCGTCGACGGACGCGACGAGCTTCCACCGGGCGTGCCGCGACAGTTGGGCGACGCGGTGCTGTGTCCGCACGTGGTGGGAGAGTCGTGGCGAGTCCCACTCGTGCACGGGCTCCTGCACCTCGTCGGCTACGACCACGGCCCGGAGATGGAGGCGCAAGAGATGTCCTACCGGCAATGAGCGCGCAGCGCCGACGCGCTCCCACCCTCCTCGAGAGCTTCAACTACGCGTTCGAGGGGATCATCCACGTCCTCCGGACGCACCGGAACATGCGCATCCACTTCGGGATCGCCGCCGCGGTGCTTCTGCTCGCCCTCGCTACGGGCGTCTCCAAGCTCGAGCTGATCGCGCTCATGCTCTCGATCGCGTTCGTGCTGATCGCCGAGATGATCAACAGCGCCATCGAGGGCGCGGTCGACGTGGCGACGACATCCTTCGACCCGATGGCGAAGCTGGCCAAGGACATGGGGGCGGGCGCCGTGCTCGTCGCGACGATCAATGCGGTCGGGGTCGGCTACCTCGTCTTCTCCGGCCAGGTCGCCGACCGCAGCACCCGCCTGCTCGACCGGCTGACGGACGCCCCGGCCCAGTTGACGCTGATCGCGCTTGCGCTGACCCTTCTGCTGGTGATCGCGGTCAAGGCCTACACCGGCCGCGGCACGCCCCTCCGCGGCGGCCTCCCGTCGGGGCACGCCGCGCTCGCGTTCGCCGGCTGGATGGCCGCGACGCTCGTCCTCGCGGACTCGCGGCACCAGTTTCTGATCTCGTTCCTGACCTTCATCATGGCCCTGCTCGTGGCCCAGACGCGAATCGAGTCGGGGGTGCACTCGGCGTTCGAGGTGCTCTTCGGCGGCGCGCTCGGGGCATTGACTACCCTCGTTCTCTTCCAGGTGTTCGGTTGACCGAATCCGACCAGCAGCTCTTCGCGCGCGCCGAGGCGGTGGCTGCTCGCGCATACTCCCCCTACTCGAGGTTTCTCGTCGGCGCGGCCGTGCTGACGAAGGACGGCAGTGTGGTCGAGGGCGTGAACGTCGAGAACGCCTCGTACTCGCTCGGCGTCTGTGCGGAGCGGACCGCCCTGTCGCGCGCCGTCGTCGAGGGGTACAGGCCGGGCGATCTCCAGGCGATCGCGATCACGGCCTCGCCCTGCGGCGGTTGCCGTCAGTGGCTGATCGAATTCCGGGTCGGGCGGGTCGTCTACCGAAACAACGACGGCGATGTCGTCGTGCGTTCGCCGGAGGAGCTCTTGCCGGACACGTTCGAGTTTGATCCCCACGCCTGAACGGGAGACATGAGGAGCGGGTTCGTCGGCGTCGCGGGCCGGCCGAACGTCGGCAAGTCGACGCTCGTGAACGCGCTCGCGGGCGGGAAGGTCGCGATCGTGTCCGACAAGCCGCAGACGACGAGGCACCGGATTCGTGGCGTCGTCACCGGCGACGACTCGCAGCTCGTGCTCGTCGACCTCCCCGGGTTCCAGCGGCCGCGAGATGCACTGACCGAGCGCATGCAACGCACCGTCGACGAGAGTCTCGTCGACGTGGACGCAGTGCTCTTCGTCCTCGATGCCAGGCAGCGGATCGGCGCCGGGGATCGCTTCATCGCCCGCCGCGTGTTCGGGCTCGGCCGGCCTGTGGTCGTTGCCCTCAACAAGGTCGACCGCCTGAAACCCGCGCACATTGCGCAGCAGATGCAGTCTGGCGCCGCACTCGGGGACTTCCACGCGCTGCACCCGGTCAGCGCGAAGACAGGTGAGGGCGTCGCCGAGCTGCGTCAGGAGCTCGCCGAGCTGCTTCCGGAGGGGCCGCAGTACTACCCGTCGGCCCAGCGGACCGACCTCCCGCTCGAGCTGCAGCTCGCGGAGCTGGTGCGTGAGAAGGCGCTGGCGCTGACGCGGGAGGAGGTGCCACACGCGATCACCGTCGAGGTCGAGGAGCTGACCGAGCGAGTCGTGCGGGCGGTCCTCTACGTCGAGACCGAGTCGCAGAAGCAGATCCTCGTCGGCAAGGGCGGACGAACCGTCCGGGAGATCGGGACGCGGGCCCGGCCCGAGATCGAGCTCCTGCTCGGACATCCGGTCTTCCTCGACCTGCGCGTCAAGGTCCGTCCGAGCTGGCGCCGCGACGAGGCCATGCTCGAGCGCCTCGGGATGTGATGGTCGGCGGGAGATTCTCGCGGCCGCGGCTCGTGGCCGAGACGCGGCGCTAGCGTCTGCGCAGCAGGTACACGTCCTGGTGCGGGTTCCCGCGTGCGCCTCGCGGCCTCCACGACCTTGAGGCCGTCGCCCACCACGCGCTCGACCCAGCCGGGCGGGTGGAAGGCGGTGCAGAGGTTCGTTCCGGCCGTACTGGGTCGCCGTACCATCAGATCGCCGGCCGCGAAGCGCGCAGCTCAGCGGGCGAGAGACCGTCCCGGTACGAGACGCCGTGCACCGCCGTCGGCTTCGTCGACGCGAACCGCGTTGACGATCTTCAGGCGCTCGTAGGCGCTGTAGCTGTGCCGAAGGAGGCGGAGGCGGCCCAGGACGTCCATGGCGGCGTTCTTCATCGCCACCGGGAGGAGGCTACACTGGCCCCGTGGCCAAGGCGCCCGCCCTACCGGCGGGTTTCGAGCTGCCCCTCGAGCCCCGCCTCCCCCGCATCGGCTCCGTCGACCAGGTCGCGGTCGAAGAGCGCGCCGCGTCGCTCTCGCGTCGGTCGATCAAGCGTGACGCCAAGGTGTTCGCTCTCGAGCTGGCCGTCCGCTGCATGGATCTGACGACGCTCGAGGGCGCCGACACGGTCGGCAAAGTGGCGGCTCTGGCGACGAAGGGCGTCCGGCCGGACCCCTCCAATCCGACTGTGCCCTCGGTCGCAGCGATCTGCGTCTACCCCAACCTCGTGCCCACCGCGGTCGAGCGTACGCGTGGGACGTCCGTCAAGGTGGCCTCGGTCGCAACGGCCTTCCCCTCCGGCCAGTCGCCGACCGAGATCAAGGTCGCGGAGGCGAGCATCGCGGTCGAGCTGGGCGCGGACGAGGTCGACATGGTCATCGACCGCGGCGCCTTCCTCGCTGGCCGCTATGCGAAGGTGTACGACGAGATCGTACGCGTGAAGGACGCCTCTGGCGACGCGCACCTGAAGGTGATCCTCGAGACAGGCGAGCTGGGGACGTACGACAACGTCCGCCGCGCATCGCTCCTCGCCGTCGCCGCGGGGGCCGACTTCATCAAGACCTCGACCGGGAAGGTGTCGCCCGCTGCGACGCTCCCGGTCACGCTGGTGATGCTCGAGGCCATCCGCGACGTCTACGAGGAGACCGGCCGCATGGTCGGCATAAAGCCGGCCGGCGGTATCCGCGCCGCCAAGCAAGCATGGCAGTACCTCGTACTCGTGAACGAGACGCTCGGGCCCGCCTGGCTCACGCCCGACCTCTTCCGCCTCGGCGCATCGTCGCTGCTGAACGACGTGCTGATGCAGCTGCGCAAGGAGAAGACCGGCCGCTACCAGAGCCTCGACTACTTCACGATCGACTGAGCGGCCGCCAGGGTGGAGGACGGTCTGATCGTGGGGCACCGGCAGCTGGCCAACACGATGACGACGCTGTCGGAACTCGGTCTGCTATCCGAGCTTCCCCGGCAGGGGAGGCGCCCGTGACTGAGCTCGACCGCAAGCCGGACCGCACGCCGGCCCCGGCGGCGTGGGATTACGCGCCCGCACCCGAGGCGCGGGACATCGTCGCGATCGAGGACCGCTACCGGCTCTTCATCGGTGGCGAGTGGCTCGAGCCGCGGTCGGGCGAGTGGTTCCCGACGGTCGACCCGGCGAACGAGGAGACGCTGGCCGAGGTCGCATTCGCCGGCAAGGACGACGTCGACCTCGCCGTCCAGGCCGCCCGCGGCGCGCTGGCCGACGGCTGGTCCGACCGCCCGCCCGCCGAGCGTGCCAAGTACCTCTTCCGGATCGCGCGTATCCTCCAGGAGCGCTCGCGCGAGTTCGCGGTCCTCGAATCGCTCGACGGCGGCAAGCCGATCAAGGAGTCGCGCGACGTCGACCTGCCGCTCGCGGCCGCGCACTTCTTCTACTACGCGGGCTGGGCGGACAAGCTCGAGTACGCCTTTCCCAACCGGACGCCGCGGCCGGTCGGCGTTGCCGGTCAGATCATCCCCTGGAACTTCCCGCTGCTGATGCTCGCGTGGAAGGTCGCGCCCGCCCTCGCGGCGGGAAACACCGTCGTCCTCAAGCCTGCCGAGACGACTCCCCTGTCGGCGCTGCTCTTCTGCGACGTGCTCCGTCAGGCCGAGGTCCCGCCTGGCGTCGTCAACATCGTCACCGGCGATGGCAGTACTGGCGCCGAGCTCGTCACGCATTCGGGCGTCGACAAGATCGCGTTCACGGGCTCGACCGAAGTGGGCAAGGCGATCCAGCGCCAGCTCGCCGGCACGGACAAGCGCCTCACGCTCGAGCTCGGCGGCAAGGCTGCGAACATCGTCTTCGACGACGCCGCCCTCGACCAGGCGGTCGAAGGGATCATCAACGGGATCTATTTCAACCAGGGCCACGTCTGCTGCGCCGGCTCGCGGCTGTTCGTCCAGGAGTCGGTCTACGACGACGTGCTCAGGAAGCTGAAGCGCCGCATGGGCACCCTCCGCGTCGGAGACCCGCTGGACAAGAACACCGACGTCGGCGCCATCAATTCGCGGCAGCAGCTGGAGAGGATCACCGAGCTCGTCCGCACCGGGGAAGAGGAGGGGGCCGAGATCTACCAGCCGCCGTGCCGCCTGCCGGAGAAGGGCTACTGGTTCGTGCCGACGGTGTTCACCAATGTCGCGCAGAGCTACCGGATCGCGCAGGAGGAGATCTTCGGCCCGGTGCTCTCGGTGCTCACCTTCCGGACGCCCGACGAGGCGATCGAGAAGGCGAACAACACGCCGTACGGGCTCTCGGCAGGAGTCTGGACCGAGAAGGGCTCGCGCATCCTCTGGATGGCGCAGAACCTCCGCGCCGGGGTGATCTGGGCGAACACGTACAACCGCTTCGACCCGTCCTCGCCTTTCGGCGGCTACAAGGAGTCGGGCTTCGGCCGCGAGGGCGGGCTCCACGGCCTGGAGCCCTATCTGGAGTTCGACCGGTGAGCGCGCGGTCCGGCCTGAGAGCTCTGGGCTGGTCGGTCGCGATCGTCGCGGCGGCGTTGTTCGTCCTCGTGCCGCTCGCCGGTCTCTTCATCCTCTGGCTTCTCGAGCAGGGCGGCGGATGAGCCGCCTCCCCGTCCAGAAGACGTACAAGCTGTACGTCGGGGGGGCCTTCCCGCGCTCGGAGTCGGGACGCACCTTCGAGGCGGAGGGCCACAACGTCGCGCGCGCCTCCCGAAAGGACCTCCGCGACGCCGTCAAGACGGCCCGCTCCGCGTTCGGCAAGTGGTCCGGCATGACCGCCTACAACCGCGGCCAGGTGCTGTACCGAATCGCGGAGATGCTCGAGGCTCGCGCCGGTGACCTCACGCGGGTCACCGGGAGCGAAGTGGAGGTGACCCGGGCAATAGACCGCTGGGTCTGGTACGCGGGCTGGGCGGACAAGCTCGCGCAGGTGCTGGGCGGCGCGAACCCGGTCGCTGCGCCCTACTTCAACTTCACGATCCCGGAGCCGAGCGGGGTCGTCGGCGTGCTGGCGCCCGAGGAGCCGCCGCTCGAGGGCCTCGTCTCGCGTCTCGCGCCAGCGATCGTCGGCGGCAACACGGCCGTGGTCGTCGCGGCGGAGGCGCGGCCTCTCGCGGCGATCGAGCTCGCGGAGGCGCTGGCAACGGCCGACGTGCCGGGCGGCGTCGTCAACATCCTCACCGGCTACAAGCGGGAGCTGGCCTCGTGGCTCGCCGGCCACATGGACGTGAACGCGCTCGATCTCTCGGGCGCCGACGGCGACGTGGCCGAGCTCGAGCGGCTGGCGGCCGAGAACGTCAAGCGCGTCGTCCGCGGTGCGGTCGACGGTCAGAGCCCTTGGGAGATCGAGCGGTTCCTCGAGATGAAGACCGTCTGGCACCCGATCGGGGTCTAGAGATGGTGGAAGAGCCGAGCCGCCATCTCACGGGCGTCCGACGCCTCAGCCAGGCGATCGCCGAGGGCGACGGGATCTCGGTCATCGTCCATGCGGTCGATCTCGCCGGCGTGCGCGCCGCCGAGGAGCAGGGCGCGGAGGCGCTCGCGCTCACGAGACGGCTGGACGGCGTCCGGGAGGCGACCTCGCTGCCGCTCCTCTGGTGCGCGCCCGGGCCGCCGCGCACCGCGGCCGATGCCGGAGCCGACGCCTGGTGCCTGGTGGTCGAGCACGCCGACGACGACCACGGAGTCCTCGAGGCGATCCAGGCGGAAGCGGCCGGTCTCGGCCTCGAGTGCGTCGTCGACGTTCGGGACGAGGACGAGCTGGCGAGCGCGCTCGAGCGGCTCGATCCGGAGATCTTCCTGCTCTCCGGCCGGGAGGCGAACGACGACGAGGATCCGCTCGACCATGTGCTGGGTCTGCTCCCCGACGTCCCGGCCGGGAAGCTTGCGATCGCGGAGGTCCCGGTCGGGACCCGGGAGGAGGTCGTGGCGCTGGAGCGGGCGGGCATCGACGGCGTGATCGTGCGTGCCGGGGATGTCACCGAGCTGGTCGGCGACGCGACGCCGCAGGTCTGATTGCTAACCCTGAAAGTCTCACGAGTTTCAGGGTCTGGGTTCTACGTCGGGCCCCAATGAGTCGACGCCGGCGGAGCCGGCATCGACGCCATTATGGCGGCTGTGGAAGGCACCGGTTTTAGCTTCCGGCCGCTGGCCGAGGAGGATGCTCGTGCCATCTCCACTTGGGAGTACGAGGAGGCGTGCTCCGTGTACGACGTTCACGACGTGGAGCGCCTCCTCCGCCCGGATTACCACTACTGCGCCGCGCTGTCGGAGGACGGCGAGCTCCTCGGCTACTGCTGCTTCGGCGAGGACGCGCGCGCCGAGGGGATGGAGGAGGAGCCTGGCGTACTCGACGTCTGCGGCCGTCTGCGGCCCGACCTGACCGGGGTGGGGCTCGGCGCGCCGTTCCTGCGGGCGGTCTGCGCCCACAGTGCGGAGCAGTTCCAGCCGCGAGCGCTCCGTCTCTCGGTCGTGGCGTTCGACCGCCGCGCGCGGTACATGGCGGCGGCTCTGGGCTTCGAGCAGGTCGGCCTCCGCTCCGCCGCCGGGCGCGACTACGTCGTCCTGCAGCGTCAGGCATAGACTCGGCTCCTGGTCACCTGTCCAAACTGCGGACAGGAGAATCCGGACGGGTTCCGGATCTGCGGAATGTTCGGCGCCTCGCTGCGCGGCGAAACCGCGGTCCCGCGGGAGCTTCGCAAGACGGTGACGGTGGTCTTCGCCGACGTGTCGGGGTCGACCGCGCTCGGCGAGCAGCTCGACCCGGAATCGCTGCGACGCGCGATGACCCTGTACTTCGGGGCGATGAGGGCGGTGCTCGAGCGCCACGGGGGGCACGGTCGAGAAGTTCATCGGCGACGCTGTGATGGCGGTATTCGGCATTCCGGTCCTGCACGAGGACGACGCCGTCCGGGCGGTTCGCGCCGCGGCCGAGATGCGCTGACGCCCTCGTCACCGTCAATGCGGAGCTCGAGCGTGAGCTCGGCGTGGCGCTCGAGCTCCGGATCGGCGTGAACACCGGCGAGGTCGTCGCCGGCGACACGGCGCAGGACCAGTCGTTCGCGTCCGGCGACGCCGTCAACGTCGCCGCGCGTTTGCAGCAGGCGGCCGAGCCGGGTCAGACCGTAATCGGCGAGACGACGTACCGCCTCGTCCGCGACGCCGTCGTCGCCGAGGTGCTCGCGCCGCTCGACGCGAAGGGCACCTACCACCTCGAGCAGTCGCATCGCTACCTGGCCGAGCTCGGATTGCCGGGCGAGCGGGCCGACCGGCTTGCCCGCGCGGCGGCGGCGCGCCTTGGCGCGAGCGGACGCCGGGCGGGTCCCGCAACGACGCCCCGGCGGCCGTGGCCCTGCTGTGGCGCGCGAGCGCGCTCCTGCCCGCCGAGGAGCCGGCGCGACTCGAGCTGCAACCCGAGCTCGGCGCGGCGCTGATGGCGTCCGGCGATCTCGCCTAGGCGGAGATCGTCCTCACCGATGCGCTCGAGACCGCGAGGAGGGTCGGCGCGGAGGGCGCGGAGGCACATGCGCTGCTCCAGCGGCTGAACCTGCGTCTGCAGACGGATCCGCACCTGGACGAGCGGACGCCCGCGCCGGAAGCAGTCCCGGTGCTCGAGGAGGCGCTCGCGTTGTACGAGCGCAAGGGCGACGTCGTCTCCGCCCGGCGAACGCGCTCGCTCGTGGCCGAACTCGCGTAGCCCGGGTGGTCGTAGCGCGCCGAAGCAGCTAACGCTCAGGGGATCGGCGCAGCCGGGCTTTGCCCGGCGCAGCCACAGCGCGGAAAGCGCGTCAGCCGTCAAGAAGGGGGTTCGTGGGGGAAACATGTTTCCCCCACGTTCCTAGCCGAAGAACGCGCGCGCCACGTCGTACCACCGCTGCGGCACGCGTTTCGGCTCCGCAACCGCGTCGGCGAGGGCGACGTCGACGATGTCGTCGCCGCGAAGCGCGGCCATCCGGCCGAACTTCCCCTCGTCCACGAGATCCGCCGCCTTCAGCCCGTAGCGCGTGGCGAGCAGGCGGTCCCGTGGTGTCGGCGACCCGCCGCGCTGGACGTGGCCGAGCACCGTGACGCGGGTCTCGTACCCGGTGCGCTCCTCGATCTCGCGCCCGAGCTCGGCGCCGACCCCGCCCCAGCGGACGTGTCCGAACTGGTCGGTGACGGTCTCCTGGGTGACGGCGCGCTGCTCGCCTGACGCGTACGCCAGCTCGTACCCCTCGCTGACGACGACGATCGAGAAGTCCTTGCCGCGGTCATGGCGGCGTCGGATCTCCTTGCAGGCCTCTTCCACCGTGATCGGGTGCTCGGGGATGAGGATGACGTCCGCGCCGCCGGCGATCCCGCTCATGACCGCGATCCACCCCGTGTTCCGCCCCATCACCTCGACGACCATGACACGGTTGTGCGACTCCGCCGTCGTGTGCAGCCGGTCGATCGCCTCGGTGGCGATGAAGACGGCGGTGTCGAACCCGAATGTGTAGTCCGTGGCCGAGAGGTCGTTGTCGATCGTCTTCGGCACGCCGACAACCGGGAAGTCGTGCTCCTCGAACAAGCGGGCCGCGACTCCGAGCGTGTCCTCGCCGCCGATGGCGACGAGCGCGTCCAGCCCCCGGCGCTCGAAGTTGCGGAGCACGCGCTCGACTCCTCCATCGAGTTTGTACGGATTGGTCCGGGTCGTCCCGATGATCGTCCCGCCTCGCGGGAGGATTCCCGAGATCTCACGCTGTCCGAGCTCGTGGAAGCGCCCCTCGACGAGCCCCCGCCAGCCCTCCCGTACCCCGACCACCTCGTGCCCTCGATCGAGCGACCGCCGCGTCACGGCGCGAATCACGGCGTTCAGCCCGGGGCAGTCGCCTCCGCCGGTCAGCACGCCAACGTTCTTCGCCATAGCGCGAAGCTTGCCGTCTGGTCTCAGCTCATGTCGGCGCAGCCGCACATCGCCCGGCTGTGGGCAGCGCCCACGGGACGAGCGAGCTGCCGCTGCGCGAGGCGCTGAGGCGTCGCCGCCTCGATGACGTGGGCCTGCCTCAACCCCAGGTTCGCACTGCGGTCTACATACTGGTGCGTTTGTGAGCCTTCCAGTGCGAATCAGCGCCGTCACGCTTGCCTGTCGAGACATCGGGCGCATGGCGGCCTTCTATCGACAGTTCGGATGGCCGGAGGCACCGTCGAGCGTGCCCGAGCACGTCGTGTTTCAGTGCGCGAACGGTGTCGTGCTCGGGTTGTTTTCCGATCTGGTGTACGAGCGGCAGTTCGGCCGCCTGGCGGAGGGGTTTCGCGGTTTCACGCTCACGATCCACTGCGAGGACGCGCAGGCGGTCTTCCGGGCACATCAAGAGATCGGTGAGTTCGACGACGTCGCCGATTTGGACGAACAGCCGCAGCGATCCGGTTGGGGATGCGGTTTCAGCTTCCGCGACCCCGAAGCGAATGTCTGGGACGTTGCCTTCAAACATGGTTCCGACTTCGATCACCGCGGCGGCTTCATCTACCCCTGACGCGGCGAACGCCTCGAAACACGGGGATTCCGCCCAATGCCGAAGGTGGGACTTGAACCCACACGGCCCGAAGGCCACCGGATTTTGAGTACCGCACAGGGCTCAGACGGCCCGAGAGCGACCGAGACTTTCGCCGGTCAGGAGCCGGTTTCGCCCTCGTCGCCCCCGCCCGACTCTCGGCCTCTCTCGGCACCTCCTGTTGCCCCAACGTTGCCCCCGGCGGGCTCGTGCGCTGTACCGCGAACGGGCTAGGCCGGGTGGCCTATTGAACCCGACCGGCTAGTTGAACGAGTATCCCGCCTAGCGGCTGCCTGCCTCGTCGTCCGGGCCGAAGTCCTGCGGCTTGGGGAGAGCGACTTCGTTCGGCGTTGACCGGCCCGCGTCTCAGTCTCAGACGACCAGGAGGAGCAACGATATGAAGGGGTATCTCGCACGACGCAGCGTCCGTTTGCTGCTGGTCACGGCGGTGCTGTTGGCAGTCGGGGGTGGGATCGCCTACGCGACCATCCCCGACGAGAACGGTGTCATCCACGGCTGCCGGAACAAGACGACGGGTCAGCTGCGGGTGATCGACACCGCCGCCAACCCGCCCCGAAACACGTGCAGCAGCCTGTTCGAGGCGCCGCTCGACTGGAACCAGACCGGGCCACAGGGGCCAAAGGGCGACAAGGGAGACCAGGGAGAGCAGGGCATCCAGGGCATCCAGGGGCCGCCGGGTCCCGGAAACGACGCACGGGCAGTCGTCCAACAAGCCCCGAGTGACCCAGGCATCCCGACGACGTTCGTTCCGTTCGGCCGCGTTACGACGACCTGCAACGTGTCTGGCAATGCCTCCGTGACGTTCCGAAACCTGACGTCCAGCGCGGTGAACCTCTGGATCGAACAAGGGACAACGGGGGCGATCGGTTTCAGCTCGCTTCCCGCGGGCCAACAGACCCCGAACAACTCAATGATCACCGTCAGTCCGGAACGATGGACCTTCGAGCTTTCGCAAGGGCAACACTCCGCCGAGGTCGACGTCTGGGCGGTGTACGACGGGTCCGTCTGCAAGTTCGTCATCCACTCCGGCAGCGACCTCTAACCGTCGAGCTTCTCATGCAGAGCGGCGGAGGGCTTCACGGCTCGCCGCCGCCCCTTCTTATCGCGAGGCCTCTACGCCCTCTTGCCCCGCGTTGAGTCCGCGGACTCCGACCTCGACCTCGGCGGAGAACTCATCGAAGAAGCCGGCGTCCGGCAGCTCATCCGAGATGAGGTGAATGTAGGTGTCGAGCGTGAAGCTCGCCGCGTGGTGGCCGAGCCACGCCTGCACCTGCTTCACGTTCATGCCGCGACCGAACAGGATCGACGCGCACGTGTGCCGAAGCCTGTGCAACCCCACCCAGGGAACACCCGCCTTCTTGCCTGCGGCATGCACCGCTCGTAGCGCCGCGTAGCGGTCAAGCGGCTCCCCGTCCGAGCCGAACACGAGCGCGTCGTCCTTGGCCTTCCGCTGCTTGCGCAGCGCCCACAGTCGCCGTGCCATCCCCGGCGCGAGCGGCACGTCTCGGCGCGAGTAGTCGGACTTCACCGGCCCGAAACGGCCGTTGCGGTAGCGGCGCCTGACGAGCACCCGCCGCCGGCCAAGGTCAAGATGCCGCCAGGCGAGCCCGGCCGCCTCCCTGCGTTGCCCCGAGCGACGGCCTGGCTTCTCACTCGACAACAGCACGATCAGAAGAAAAAGCCCCTCAGCGGGTCTTTCCCTCTTTTGCCGAAGGTGGGACTTGAACCCACACGGCCCGAAGGCCACCGGATTTTGAGTCCGGCGCGTCTACCAGTTCCGCCACTTCGGCGTTACGGGGCATGGTATGCGTGGGTCGGCGGAGGTGAGCTTGGCTCGCCGGAGCCAT
>Ga0307278_10001342_pt1 | contig 12279 bp, 11 predicted proteins | sample ER_DNA_117_FD_194482 | JGI IMG/M metagenome (GOLD analysis project Ga0307278, IMG submission 194482) | Bulk soil microbial communities from the East River watershed near Crested Butte, Colorado, United States - ER_DNA_117 | ecosystem: Environmental > Terrestrial > Soil > Floodplain | place... | reverse complement strand
TCATCGCCGAGGACGTCGACGGCGAGGCCCTGGCCACCCTGGTGGTCAACAAGATCCGCGGCACGTTCAAGAGCGTCGCGGTCAAGGCCCCCGGGTTCGGTGACCGGCGCAAGGCCATGCTGGGCGACATCGCGGTCCTCACCGGCGGCCAGGTGATCAGCGAGGAGGTCGGCCTCAAGCTCGAGAACGTCTCGCTCGACCTGCTCGGCCGGGCCCGCCGGGTCACGGTGACCAAGGACGACACCACCATCGTCGAGGGCGCCGGGTCCGAGGAGGAGATCAAGGCCCGCATCGCCCAGATCAAGCAGGAGATCGAGCGGACCGACTCCGACTGGGACCGCGAGAAGCTGCAGGAGCGGCTGGCCAAGCTCGCCGGCGGCGTCGGCGTCATCAAGGTCGGGGCGGCCACCGAGGTCGAGCTGAAGGAGAAGAAGCACCGCATCGAGGACGCGGTGTCGGCCACCCGGGCCGCCATCGAGGAGGGCATCGTCCCCGGCGGCGGGGTCGCGCTCATCCGGGCCCAGGAGGCGCTCGGCAAGGTCGACCTGACCGGCGACGAGCGGGCCGGTGCCGAGATCGTGCGCCGGGCGCTCGAGCTGCCTGCCCAGTGGATCGCCAGGAACGCCGGGTACGAGGGCGCCGTCGTGGTCGCCCGGGTGCGCGAGCTGTCCGACAGCCAGGGCTTCAACGCGGCCACCGGCGAGTACGAGGACCTCATCAAGGCGGGCGTCATCGACCCGGCCAAGGTGACCCGCTCGGCGGTCCAGAACGCCGCGTCGATCGCGGCTCTGCTGCTCACCACCGAGACCCTGGTGGTGGACAAGCCGGAGGAGAAGGAGGACGCCGGCCAAGGCCATGGCCACGGCGGCGGCTATCCGGGCATGTAGCGGCCCCTCATGCAGCGCCCCCCAGGGGCCCCGGCCACACCCGGCCGGGGCCCCTGGGCGTGGGCCAGGATGGCCGGCCCGAGCGGCGGAGGCTCCTCGGCATGGCGCCAGGGTGGGCCCGGTCCTCGCCGGCCGGAGCCCTCGGCATGGGGCCAGGGTGGGCCCGGCCCTCGCCGGCCGGGGCCCTCGGCGTGGGGCCAGGGTGGACCGGGCCGGCCGCGGCCAAGGCCACCCTGTCAGGCGCGGGCGGTGTGGTCGGCCAGGAAGCGCTCGACCAGGTCGCGGTTGCGCCTGGTGGCGGGGTCGTCGGGGGCAAGCAGCTCGACGCCGTGGTAGGGGTCGGGGACCACGGCCAGCTTCCGGTCTCGCACCTTGGCGGCGGCGTACATCTCCCGCGCGCTCTCGGGGAACCCCCGGTCCTGGGCGCCGACCAGGAACAGCACGGGGACGGTGAGCCGGGACGCGGCCCTGACCGCGTCCATGGCGTAGAACGCCGACGGGCCGGAGAGGCAGATCACCCCGGCCACCGGGGGCTGCACCTCGGCCGCGGCGGTCACCACCGCGGTGCCGCCGAGCGAGCCGCCCATGAGCACCACCTTGCTGGCGCCCTGGTCGCGCAGCACCTTGGCGGCCGCGGCCACGTTCTGGTCGAGTGGTGGCTCGCCGCTGCCCGGGGAGGGGCCGGAGGCACCGAAGCCCTCGAAGTCGAAGGCGAGCACGCGGTACCCGCGCCTGGCCAGCACCCGCCCGTAGGGCAGCCACTGGCAGAGGTCGCTGTTGATCTGGTGGGCCAGGACGACCCCGACCGGGCCGCTGCCGAGCACCACCCCGGCCAGCTCGGCGCCGTTGGCGGCCCGGAACCGGAGCGTGCGCGACCGCTCCCCTGCCTCCAGGCAGCTCGCGCCGATCTGCTCGAGGGTCGTGGGAGGTCCGGCGGCCGTGGTCGTCGGCCGCGCCTCGGCCGCCGTGGTAGCCGGGGTGCCGCCGCTGCCCTGCCCGTCGCAGGCCGCCCCGGCGAGGGCGAGCGCCACGAGGAGCAGGGCAGCCCCGCGACAGGGCTGGGCGCCGCCAGTCACGCAGCGCCTCACTTGCATCGGTCCGCTTATGCAGCGCCTCACTTGCATCGGCATCGTAAGATACGGATCCTGGTCCGATTCGTCCACTGCCGCGTTGCTTTGCTGCTTTCGGAGGCCAACCTGTCAGCAGGCCGTTGGGGCGCCCTCGCCGGTGTCCTCCTCTTCCTTGTCGCCGCCTGCTCGACCGGCCCAGAGAGGACGGCGGCCTCGTCCAACCGCATCGGCGCCGCGTCGGGCGGGCACACCGTGACGACCACGCCCCCGCCGTTTCACAAGCGCTGCCTCACGCCGCGCGAGCAGTCGGCCGAGGTGTGGTTCGACGCGCTCGACGGGATCCGGCTCTCCGGCGTGGCGCTCGGTCGGGGCAGCACGGGGGTGCTCCTCGCCCACCAGCACTGGTTCAACCTCTGCAGCTTCATGCCTTTGGCCAGGGAGCTGGTCCTGGCCGGCTACCAGGTGCTCGCATTCGACTTCCGCGGGTTCGGCGCCTCCCCGGCGACCGACCGCAGGGTGTCGCGCTGGCTTGACCAGGACGTCGCGGGCGGGATCAGGGAGCTGCACCGGCGTGGGGCCGAGCGGGTCGTGCTGGTCGGCGCCTCCATGGGAGCCACCTCGTCGCTGGTCGAGGCCGCCCATCCGCGGCACGGGCCGGAGATCCCGGTGGCCGGGATCGTCAGCGTGTCCGGCCCGGTCCGCTTCTACGAGATGGACGCGTCCGCGGCCGTGAAGCGGCTGCAGACGCCCCTGCTCTTCATCACCTCCGAGGGCGACGGCAAGTTCACCGACGCCGCGCGCCTGCTCTACAAGACCGCACCGGCCCCGGCCAAGCGCCTCGTGGTCGTGCCGGGCAGCGGGCACGGCAGCGGGCTGCTCAACTACGGCCCGTACGCGGCCCGGCTGCGCGCCCTGATCGTCGACTTCGTCGGGCAGCAGGCCATGCCCGCCGCTCAGCGGACCATGCGGCCCTCGAGGTAGGCGGCCCAGTAGCGGGCCTGGTCGCGCCGGACCTCCGGGACCCGGCCGGAGGCGCTGGCGTCCCGCAGCAGCCAGGCGACAGTCTGCAGGTCGCCCCGCTCCATGTCCGGACTGACCTCGGTGGCCCAGTAGACCGCGGCGTTCCTGAGGTCGGAGGGCGCCGCGCTGCCGTAGCCGATCTCGTGCAGCAGCCCGCACACGGTCGCCGCGTCGTCCCGCCCGATCACCATGTCGATCATCACCGGCTCCTCTCTGGATGGTGGGCGGCAGTACGGCCAGGCCGTGCCGTCTCCGGGGTCGAACATATGTTCGAACAACCGGTCCGGCGCCGTCAAGCTGGCATCTGCCTCCGGGGGATATCCGTTGCGCCGGCCAGGCCGCCTCGGGCATCCGTCGCGCCGACCCGGCCTTCCGCCGTGCCGGTCGCATGCCGGCACGGGAGCCCGCTCGGCCGTCTGGCCGCTGGCGTGCGGTACCAGGCGCGTGGGCAGGGCCGTTCGTTCGCGACCGCGGCTCAGGGGCCGCCGGTGCCGCGGTTGGCGAGGCGGCGCTCGACCCGGCGGCGCACCTGCCGCCGGCGCAGGACGAACGCGGTCGTCAGGAGTGCGACCGTGGCCAGGAAGGCCGTTGTGGCCGGGACGGTCGGACCCTCCTCCGCCTCGGCCCGGCTCCTGGCCAGCTCGAGCCGGGCCGGCGCCGCCGTGGCCGCCGCGGGACGGGCCCCCGGCCGCGCGAGCAGCTCCGCCACGCTGGCCGGCGGGACGTAGGCGGGCAGGCGCAGGCCGGTCCGCGGCACCCGGCCCGGCCCGAAGCCCCAGTCCATCAGCCGGGCCGCGTCGCCAGGCGGGTCGGGGCTGTCGAGCAGCACCGCGATCAGGGTGCGACCGTTGCGGGTGGCCGCGGCGGCCAGGCAGCGGCCGGCGTCGTCGGTGAAGCCGGTCTTGATGCCGACCGCGCCCCTGTAGTCGAGCAGGAACCTCGAGTGGGCTGTGAGCGTGTGCCTGTGGCCGTCCGGCCGCGCGAACGAGGTCGTGCGCGCGCGCACGACCCGGGCCAGCCACGGGTCGCGAAGCACCGCCCGGCCCAGGATGGCGAGGTCCCAGGCGCTGGACACGTGCCCGGGCATGTCGAGCCCTTCCGCGTTCCTCCAGTGCGAGCCGCGCAGGCCGAGGCGGCGCGACTGGGCGTTCATCGCGATGCCGAAGCGGTGCCGCGACCCGGCGGCCCGCTCGGCGAGCACGACGGCCACGTCGTTGGCGGAGACGATCATGAGCGCCTGCAGGGCCTGCTCGACCAGAATCGGCTGGCCGGGTCGGAGCGCGAGCCGGCGGGCGGGCATCCCGGCCGCGTCCCGCCCGGTCACCGCCACCTCCTGCAGGCCGAGGCTGGCCCTCACGGTGATCGCGGCGAGCATCTTGGTGAGGCTGGCGGGCGGCACCTTCTTGGACTGGTTACGGCCCCAGAGCACGTCGCCGGTGTTCGCGTCGACCAGGATGCCCACCTTCCCGGCGACCTTCGGTCCGGGCGGCCGTGCTGCGGCCGCTGCCGGCGCGGGCGCCACGGCAGCGGTGAGCAGAGCGAGCAGGATCAGCAGGCCGAGGCGTGCGCGCATGCGTCCTTGAGCGGTCGTGGGCGGGCCGGGAGGCAGGAGTGTCGCATCCCGCCCTGGTCAGGACAAGCGGCTGACCTCGCAGTTGAGCCGCCATGAACGGTACGTCACGGGATGTCCACAGATTGGCGGCGGCGGCCGTCACCGCTCCCGGGCGCCGGTAGAATCTCGTCTTCCGGTTCACGCGGTTCACGAACTCGAGGAGAGCAACGCATGCGCGTAACGGTCATCGGGGCCGGCCACGTCGGACTCGTCACAGCTGTCTGCCTGGCCAAGATCGGCCACGAGGTGGTCGCCGACGACGACGACCGGGCCAAGCTCGAGCTCCTCCGGCAGGGCAAGGCCTGGTTCTACGAGCCGCAGCTCCAGCAGCTGATGACCGAGGCCCTGGCGGCCGGCCGGCTGCGGTTCACCTCCGACAAGGCCGAGGCGGTCCGCCACGGCGAGGTGATCTTCGTCTCGGTGGGCACCCCGAGCCGGGACGACGGCAGCCCCAACCTCAAGTTCGTCGAGGCGGTCGCCCGCGACATCGCCCGCCACCTGCCCTCCGGCGAGTTCCGCCTGGTCTGCGAGAAGAGCACCGTGCCGGTGCAGACCGGACTGCGGGTGGCCCAGGTGATGCGCCGGGAGGCACCGCCGGGTGCCGACTACGAGGTCGCGTCCAACCCTGAGTTCCTGCGCGAGGGCTCGGCGATCGAGGACACCCTGCGCCCCGACCGGATCGTGGTCGGCACCGAGTCCGAGCGCGGCACCCGCGTCCTCCGCCAGTTGTACGCGCCGATCATCGAGTCGACCGGCTGCCAGCTCCTGGCCACCGACCGCGCCACCGCCGAGCTGATCAAGCACGCGTCGAACGCGTTCCTGGCCACCAAGATCAGCTTCATCAACTCGGTGGCCGCGGTCTGCGAGCGGTCCGGCGCCGACGTGGAGCTGGTCGCCCGGGGCATGGGCCTGGACCCGCGCATCGGCCCGCAGTTCCTCAAGGCCGGGGCCGGGTACGGGGGCAGCTGCTTCCCCAAGGACGTCGCCGCGTTCGCCCACCGCTCGCGCGAGCTGGGCGTCGACTTCGGCATCCTCCATGAGGTGGCCAGGGTCAACCTGGAGGCGCGCCGCAACATCGTGGAGAAGGTGCGCGACGCGCTCTGGCACCTCGAGGGCAAGCGGATCGGCGTGCTCGGGCTCGCCTTCAAGCCCGACACCGACGACCTCCGCGAGGCCCCGGCCATGGAGGTCGTGCGCGGCCTGCTGGACGGCGGCGCCGAGGTGATCGCCTACGACCCGGTTGCCCGCATGCAGGCCGCGGCCTGCATGCCCGGCCTGCAGGTCGCTGCCAAGGCCCACGAGGTGGCCGACGGGGCCCACGCGCTCGTGCTGCTCACCGAGTGGAAGGAGTTCGCCGAGCTGGACCCGGCCGACCTCAAGAGCCGCATGGCGTACCCGATCGTCATCGACGCACGGAACTTCTTCGACGTGGCCGCCTTCGTTGCCGAGGGCTTCACGGTGGCCGGTGTGGGACGTCCGGTGGCGACCCCTGCCGACGCGCGGGGCTGAGCCGTGCCGAGGGCCGTCATCACCGGGGGGGCCGGCTTCCTCGGGTCGCACCTCTGCCGCCGCCTGCTCGCCGAGGGCTTCGAAGTCATCTGCATGGACAGCCTGCTGACCGGGCGGGCCGAGAACGTCGAGGATCTCATCGGCAAGCACTTCCGCCTGGTCAACGTCGACGTCACCGACTACGTCCACGTCTCTGGCCCGGTCGACGCCGTGCTCCACTTCGCGTCCCCGGCCAGCCCCATCGACTACCTCCGCTACCCGATCCAGACCCTGAAGGTCGGCGCGCTCGGCACCCATCGGGCGCTCGGGCTGGCCAAGGACAAAGACGCCCGCTTCCTGCTCGCCTCCACCAGCGAGGTCTATGGCGACCCTCAGGTCCACCCTCAGCCCGAGAGCTACTGGGGCCACGTCAACCCGATCGGCCCCCGCGGCGTCTACGACGAGGCCAAGCGCTTCGCCGAGGCCCTCGCCATGGCCTACCAGCGCACCCACGGCGTCCCGGTGCGCATCGCTCGCATTTTCAATACCTTCGGGGAGAGGATGAGGATTGATGACGGCCGGGCGTTTTGCACGTTTGCGGTGCAGGCGCTGCGGGGGGAGCCGCTGACCGTGCACGGGGACGGAAGCCAGACCCGTTCGCTCGCGTACGTGGACGACATGATCGAGGGGTTCTGGCGGCTGCTCTGGAGCGACGTGCAGGGGCCGGTCAACCTGGGGAACCCGCAGGAGGTCACGATCCTCGAGCTGGCCACGATGGTGGCTGGCGCGGCCGGGGCCGAGGTGCGGGTTGAGTACCGTCCCCGGCCGGTCGACGACCCCGAGGTGCGGCGGCCCGACATCACCCGGGCCATGGAGCTGCTCGACTGGAAGCCGACGGTCAGCCTCGAGGAGGGCATCCGCCGGACGCTGCCCTGGTTCCGGCGCGCGCTCGGGGTCGTCGGGTCGTGACCACCACCCGGCTCGACTCCAAGCGGGCGGCGTTCTTCGACGTCGACAAGACCCTGCTGCCCGGGTCCAGCCTGTATCTGCTGGCCCGGGGCATGTACCGGCGCGGGTTCTACACCTGGCGGGACCTCGTGGGCTTCGCGCTCGGGCAGATCACCTTCAGGGTCACCGGGGCCGAGGGCAAGCGGGGGATGGAGGCCGCCCGCGAGTCCGCGCTCGCGTTCGTGGAGGGCAAGTCCGAGGCCGAGCTGATCCAGCTCGGCCACGACATCGTGGTCGAGGTGATCGGCCCCCGCATCTACCCGGGGATGCGGCGGGTCATCGACGTGCACCACGCCAACGGCGACCGGACCTACCTGGTCACCGCGGCCCCTCGGGAGCTGGCCGAACGGATCGCCGCCTACCTCGGCATGGACGGCGCCCTCGGCACCGAGGCCGAGCTGGTCGACGGCGTGTACACGGGGCGGCTCATCGGGCCGGTGCTCCACGGCCCGGCCAAGCTCGACGCGGTCGTCCAGCTGGCCGAGAAGCAGGGCATCGACCTGCGCGACTCGAGCGCGTACTCGGACTCGGTGAACGACCGCCCGATGCTCGAGGGCGTCGGCCATCCGGTGGCCGTCAATCCCGACCACCAGCTCCGCGACCTTGCCGCCCAGCGCGGCTGGCCGGTCCAGGACTTCCGCAAGCGCCGCCGCCTCTGGCTGTTCTGGCTGCCCATCGGGCTCGGGCTGGCCGCCTCGGGCGCCGCGGCAGCGGGGGTCGCCTACCGCCGTCGCCGCCCGCTCGACCGGGCGCCCGCCTGGCGAGGTCCCGCCCCCCCGGCACCAGCATCCGCCGACCGGCTGTCGCGGCTCCGCCAGAGCGTGCAGGAGGCCGCCGAGGGGGCGTCACCCCTCCGCCGGGCCGTGCCGGAGGCACCCGTCGACCAGGAGCCGCCGCCGCGCCGCTGGCGGGTCCGGGTGCCCGGCATTCGGTGAACGGCAGGGTCCCTGCGCTGGCGGGTCCGGGTGCCCGGCATTCGGTGAACGGCAGGTCCCCGCGCTGGCGCTGGGTGGAAGGCGCGTGTGGGCCGTGGGGCGCAGTGTCAGGTGCAGACGAGGAAGCGGTGAGCTACCCCGAGGTCGGCGAGGGGAGCGGTGGGCTACTCGAGGTCGCTGCCGGCGGGCAGGCCGCCCTCACTGAGCACCGCGGCGACCTCGTCCTCGGTCAGGCCGCGGGTGGTGAGGGCACGGCGGATGCGTCGGGCCGCCTCGGTCGGCGACGTCCAGCCGTCGCGCAGCGGGCCGGACTCGTGCTCGCCCTCGAGCAGGCCGTCCACGAAGCCCTTGCCGTAGTCCCAGGTGACGTAGTGGTCGATCGACGGCTCGAACGCCGGCTCGTGGACGCGAGGCTCACCCTGCTCGAGGATGTGCTCGAGGTTCTCGCGCAGCAGGTCCCACCCGAAGAAGTGGTCCTCCTCGCAGTCGGGGCAGGGGATGACCACGCCCCGGAAGCCGCGCGGCTCCAGCGCCTCGCGGAACTCGGCCAAGTCGGCGAGGTCCTCGAGCAGGGAGGCGCGCTCCTCCTCGTCGATGGGGTCGGACTGCTCGTCGTCGTCGGGCTCGAACGGGTCGAGGGGGTCGGACACGGGCACCTCTGTGCAGGGTCGATCATGATTTTTCGTGAACCCTCGCATGGTACAACCTGTTGCCTGGGCTGCGGAGCCCCGTGCTTGACCCTGGGGAGGACCGCAGTCAGACACGTTCTGGGAGGAAAACCGTGGCTGAGGTAGAGATCGGAATCGGCAAGAGCGGTCGGCGCGCCTACGGCTTCGACGACATCGCGATCGTGCCCAGCAGGCGCACGCGCGACCCCGACGACATCGACATCTCCTGGGACATCGACGCCTACCACTTCGAGCTGCCGTTGCTCGCGTCGGCCATGGACGGGGTGGTCTCGCCCCGGATCGCGATCGAGCTCGGGCGGCTGGGCGGGCTCGGCGTGCTCAACCTCGAGGGCCTGTGGACCCGGTACGCCGACCCTGACGCGGTCTACCAGGAGATCGCGGGACTGCCCGACGTCGAGGCGACCAAGCGGATGCAGGAGATCTACCGCGAGCCGATCCAGCCCGAGCTGATTGGCCGCCGGGTCCAGGAGGTCAAGGAGGCGGGCGTCGTCGCAGCAGCGTCGCTGACCCCCCAGCGGGTCGAGCGCTACCACCAGTTCGCCCTCGACGCCGGCCTGGACATCCTCGTCATCCAGGGCACCGTGGTCTCGGCCGAGCACGTCTCGAGCACCAGCCAGCCGCTCAACCTCAAGACCTTCATCGCCCGCTACGACCTGCCCGTGATCGTGGGCGGCTGCGCCTCGTACTCGACCGCGCTGCACCTCATGCGGACGGGCGCGGCCGGCGTCCTGGTCGGCGTGGGCCCGGGCGCCGCCTGCACGACTCGGGGGGTACTCGGCATCGGCGTGCCCCAGGCCACTGCGCTGGCCGACGCCGCCGGTGCACGCATCCGTCACCTCGAGGAGACCGGCCGCTACGTGCAGGTCATCGCCGACGGTGGCATGCGCACCGGCGGCGACGTGGCCAAGGCGATCGCCTGCGGCGCGGACGCGGTGATGATCGGCTCGCCGCTGGCCAGAGCGGTCGAGGCGCCGGGCCGGGGCTACCACTGGGGGATGGCCACGTTCCATCCGGACCTTCCCAGGGGGACCCGGGTGAAGACCACCACCTTGGGCACGCTGAAGGAGATCCTGCTCGGGCCAGCCCCGGTCAACAACGGGACCATGAACCTGTTCGGCGCCCTGCGCACCTCGATGGCCACCTGCGGGTACGCCAGCGTCAAGGAGTTCCAGAAGGCCGAGGTCATGGTCGCCCCCGCCCTGCAGACCGAGGGCAAGCTCCTGCAGCGAAGCCAGCACGTTGGCATGGGCTGAGGGCTTGTGGCCCACGCGCAGCCGGCCCGCCTAGGCGAACCTGCAGCAAAGCCAGCACGTGGGCATGGGCTGAGGGTGCCAGCGCCGGGGCGGCCGGTAGGCTACTCCGGAGCGTCGCGCTCGCTCAGCTGGTCACCGTCGTCGTCACCGCCCCGTCGCCGCCTTGTCACCACCTGGCGGTCCCAGCCCCGGTGCACCGAGCAGTAGCTGTCCGGGTTGTAGCGCGAGAGCCGGGTCTGGCAGCCTTCGGCCGCACAGGTCCGCTCGGCACCGAACGACTTGACCTCGGGATCGGCGCCCGGAGCCCGCCGCCGCGTCCTCCCGGCCTCGGCGCTGGGCTCGCCCTCGACCCCGACGTGTTGCACCGGCTCCACGGCCGGGTCCTCCGGTGGGTGCACGATGGCGTCCTCCAGCCTCTTGTCTCCCGCCCGCCCCCCGCGGGCGTCGGAACCGGTGCAAACAAAAAGGCACCACGCAAGATCTGCGTGGTGCTGGGTCCAGGCACCAAGATGGGCGACGCGCCGCAACTTGTGTTGTTCCTCAAAGTACTCCGGTTGAGCCGTCCTCGCCAGACCCAGGCCACCCTGGCAGGGTTCGCGGCTACGCCTGCAAGTCAGGTAACGGTTGGTATCCTCCATGGATGACGCCCATCGCCGGCCACGACACCGTCCTCGTCCTCGACTTCGGGGCCCAGTACGCCCAGCTCATCGCCCGCCGGGTGCGCGAGTGCCACGTCTACTCCGAGGTCGTGCCCTACGACGTCGACCCGGAGGCGGTCCGCGCCCGCGGGGCCAGGGCCCTCATCCTGTCCGGCGGCCCCGCCTCGGTCTACGAGCCGGCCGCACCCGCGCTCGACCTCCGGCTGCTCGACCTCGGCATCCCCGTGCTCGGGCTCTGCTACGGGCAGCAGGCGATGGCGCGCGCGCTCGGCGGCCGGGTCGAGCCGACCGGTGTGCGCGAGTACGGCCGCACCTTGCTCAGCGCCGAGATCCAGAGCGTGCTCTTCCGCGACCTGCCCGCCGAGCAGACCGTGTGGATGAGCCACGGCGACACGGTCACCGCCGCACCGCCGGGAGCGAAGGTCACCGCCTGGACCGAGGCCGCGCCGGTGGCTGGGTTCGAGGACCCGGCCCGGGGGCGGTACGGGGTGCAGTTCCACCCCGAGGTGGCCCACACCCCGCGCGGCCTCGACCTGCTCAAGAACTTCCTGTACGACGCGGCGGGCTGCCGGCCCAACTGGACCAGCATGTCGATCATCGAGGAGCAGCAGGCGGCCGTCCGCGCCCAGGTGGGGGACGCCCACGTGCTGTGCGCCCTGTCGGGCGGGGTCGACTCCTCGGTCGCCGCCCTGCTCGTCCACCGGGCGATCGGCGACTGGCTGACTTGCGTGTTCGTCGACACCGGGCTGCTGCGGCACGGCGAGGCCGAGCAGGTCGAGGAGACGTTCCGGCGTGACTTCAAGGTCAACCTCGTCCACGTGAAGGCGGCCGACCGCTTCCTCGACCGGCTCGCCGGGGTGACCGACCCGGAGGTCAAGCGCAAGGCGATCGGCGCCGAGTTCATCCGCGTGTTCGAGGAGGTCGCGCGCGACCACGACGACGCCCGCTTCCTGGTGCAGGGCACCCTGTACCCGGACGTGGTCGAGTCGGGCGGCAAGCAGACCGCCACCATCAAGACCCACCACAACGTCGGCGGCCTGCCCGAGCAGATGCACCTGGAGCTGGTGGAGCCGCTCCGCCTGCTGTTCAAGGACGAGGTGCGCCGGGTCGGGGAGGAACTCGGCCTGCCCGAGGACGTGGTCCTGCGCCAGCCGTTCCCAGGGCCGGGGCTCGCGGTCCGGATCGTCGGCGAGGTGACCGCCGAGCGGCTCGAGACACTGCGAGCGGCAGACCGGATCGTGCTCGAGGAGGTGCGCCGGGCCGGCCTGGACGCCGAGCTGTGGCAGTGGTTCGCCGTGCTCCTGGCCGTGCGCACCGTCGGGGTCATGGGCGACGGGCGCACCTACGCCTACCCGATCGTGGTCCGCGCGGTCACCAGCGAGGACGCGATGACGGCCGACTTCGCCCGCCTTCCCTGGGAGGTCCTCGAGCGCATCTCCACCCGGGTCGTCGGGGAGGTCCCCGGCGTCAACCGGGTCGCCTACGACGTCACCTCCAAGCCGCCAGGCACGATCGAGTGGGAGTGATGCCCTGGTTGCATCTGCGCACGGGGATAGCCCTGTGAGGTGGGAAGATGCAGCACAGCGCCCCCACTGGCCAGGCCAGGTGGGGGCGCTGCTAACAGGGTGCTAACGGGAGGGCCGAGGAGCGCCCGCGCG
>Ga0307278_10001341_pt1 | contig 12284 bp, 15 predicted proteins | sample ER_DNA_117_FD_194482 | JGI IMG/M metagenome (GOLD analysis project Ga0307278, IMG submission 194482) | Bulk soil microbial communities from the East River watershed near Crested Butte, Colorado, United States - ER_DNA_117 | ecosystem: Environmental > Terrestrial > Soil > Floodplain | place... | reverse complement strand
AAGTCTGCAACTCGACTTCATGAAGCCGGAATCGCTAGTAATGGCGCATCAGCTACGGCGCCGTGAATACGTTCCCGGGCCTTGTACACACCGCCCGTCACATCATGGAAGTCGCTTGTAGCCGAAGCCGGCGCGCCAACCCGCAAGGGAAGCAGCCTTCTACGCTATGAGCGGTAACTGGGATGAAGTCGTAACAAGGTAGCCGTAGGGGAACCTGCGGCTGGATCACCTCCTTTCTAAGGAGAAAGCGCTTTGCCGATTTTCGATTTTCGATTCTCGAACTTCGATTTTCCGTGCGAAGCACAGGTCGACGGCTAAATCCGTGAATTCTTCGGAATTCACGACATGCCGTGAAGACTTTGGAATCGAAAGAAACCAAAGCTCAGAGAAATGAGACGGTAACGCACAATTCAGTCTTTGCTGCACATCGACTAAATGCCGGCCCCGAATGCTTTCGGGGCCGGCATTTCCTTTTTTTGAAACCGCGAATCACGCGGATGTCGCGAATGAGATTGGCTGCGGGCGAATCCGCAACACAGGCATCTTGCCTGTGGGGCCGGCGGGCGTCTCGCCTGCCGAATCGTTCTATCAAGGCAGGCAAGATGCGCGGAGCGAGTCTAGTCAGCTTACCATGGACGAATCCGATTGCGGGACAAGCTGCCCCGAGCTCCGAAGAATGGGCCTGACTGGGCTCGAACCAGTGACCCTGCGCTTATCAAGCGCATGCTCTAACCAACTGAGCTACAGGCCCGGAAAATTGCGCGGTCAGTTTATCGTGCGGAGCGAGATTCGCAACGCGATTTCAGAAAATTGGAGGCAAGGGGGATTACGCTCCCGCTAGTGCATCCGATAATGTTCCCTTCTCGTTAAACGTTGCCTCCACGCCTTCCAGGCTTTGGAGGCAAGGGGATTATCCAAAGCCGGGCTTTGGCTCTGGAGAGTGATCCCGCAGAGGCGGGATTTTAACCCTTGCGCGTAACGCGCCCACCAGTCGAACTGGGTTCTCATCTCCAGCCTCCATTTCTTTTGAAATGGAGGCAAGGGGATTCGAACCCCTGACTTCCAGCTTGCAAAGCTGGCGCTCTACCAACTGAGCTATGCCCCCACACCAAGAATTGTCGAATGTCGATTGCAGATTTGCGATTTCAAGCAATAACCGACGTCCTTTCCAATCTTGCATCCTAACGCTCTTTTTGCAGCTTTCTGGTTTCCTGATTCAAAGGTCTGGAGCGTCCTTGCGCGGCGAAGATCATGCAAATGATCAGTCCGATCATCGCTCCGCAAATATCGATCATCACGTCAATCGGCGACGCCGTCCGCGAAGGCACAAACGATTGATGGAATTCGTCAGTCACTGCAAAAATCGCCGCAGCCAACCAGGCGAGCAAAAACAGGATCGACATCTTTGCCTGCAAATGAGTACCGCGGCGCAGCGCCCGCCACAACAACGCAGCGGAAATTGCGTATTCCGTCAAGTGCCCGAGCTTGCGCAACGCGAAATGAATCGCGGCAATTGTTGCAAAAGAGATCTGGGGATCGAGCCACCGCAAGAACGGCACAAGAATGCGTGAAGTCTGTTCGGCGGAAAGCGCATCAGTCGAGCCTGCGAAAATCAAACCGAGCCAGATCACAACCGGCAACCAATATTTGAAAAAGGATCCCATGCTGTGGTGTAGGCGTGTCTTCTGCCAACTAAATAATGCAGCCGGCATCCGCCTTCGCAATGTGCTATGGCGTGGCGAGCGGCTGCCGCTACAGTTCCTGAAATCGCAGCATGAGCCAGCGCAATCTCACAGCTCCCCTAACCTTCTCGCCCATTTTCATGGAGCGTATCTGGGGCGGCCGACGTTTGGAAACTGAGTTCGGGAAAAAATTGCCGCCAAATAAACACATCGGCGAATCGTGGGAGATCGTCGATCGTCCCGAGGCGCAAAGCGTCGTGTGCGATAGTCCGCTGCGCGGGAAAACGTTGCACGAGCTTTGGACGCAATATCGAGAAGAAGTTTTTGGCGATGTTCCCGACGCTCCGCGCTTTCCCCTTCTCCTAAAGCTGCTTGACGCACACGAGAGACTTTCGTTGCAAGTGCACCCGACCGAAAAAGCGGCGCCAAAATTAGGGGGCGAGCCAAAGACGGAATTTTGGTACGTCGCGGCGGCTCAGCCGGACGCTGAACTTTTTGTTGGACTCCAGGAAGCTATGACGCGTGGCAAATTCGAAGAAGCCCTGCATTCAGGAACAGTTCCGCAGTATGTCCACAGAATTCGCGTCAAGAGCGGTGACGCGATGTTTCTTCCTGCCGGCCGCTTGCACGCGGTTGGCGCAGGTAATCTTCTCGTCGAAATCCAGCAGAATAGCGATACGACGTATCGCGTTTTCGATTGGAACCGAGCCGACAACGCCAAGCCGCGGCAGTTGCACGTCGATCAAGCGCTGCAATGCATCGACTTCAAGGACGTTCGACCGCAATTATTGCAAACCGAAGCGGAAGTGCTTTTGCGCCACGATTTGTTTGAGCTCCAAAAATGGAATCTCGATTCTCCATGTGAGATCGCACCGCGTGGACAATTCGCAATTGTTTGCAGCCTGACGGGCTCGCTTCGGTGCGCCGATGTCGATTTTGTGCCCGGTGAATTTCTTCTCGTGCCGGCTCAGTTGCCGGAGCGACGCATCGAACCTGTCAAAGAGGGAACATCGTTGCTGCGCGTTACGATTCCGAATCAAACCTGAATCCAAACGCGTCGGGCAAGGTCGCGGTTTTTCACTGGAATCGCGTTCATCTTTTGCGGCTCACTTTTTTCGCGCGCAGTCGAGGCAATGAAACTGCCGGCTCCGCACAGTGAAAAGCAAAGAACAACGATTACGGTCTTTACAGTCCAGCTGATGGATTTCGCCTGTCGCACGCCTTTCATCCCGAAGCCTGCCCCAAGCGACGCAGATAAGTAAAGCTGTAAATCCCGGTGCTGTGACCATCCTGCCAGCGCGGCTGCAGCGCGTAGCCGCCTACGAGATCAAAGCCGGAAAGCTGGAAGCTCTTCTCGGTGTAGTTCACCTGCGGGCGCAAGACATTGCCGAGCACATCCGGCTCGCCACCGCACGCCGCGCAGGGACACGCGCGTCGCAGAAGCTCGAGGTCGAAATACGACTCGGTTCCGTCGTTCCAATGAATCGCCAATTCGTTTCCGATTTGCTGAATGTCCGTCGGTTCGAGGCGCATGAAGTCGATCTTACCACGTTTGATCTTGGAGGGACACGCGCTGTCGTGTCCCAAGAATTCCCCGGGGGCCGTTCGGCAAGTTCAGGGCAGACTGCGCGGACGCCCTCATTCACGTTTAGTGCGAGAGCGCTCGCCGAAAATTGCCGTGCCGACGCGCACTAGCGTCGCGCCCTCCTCGACCGCGATTGGGAAATCGTTCGTCATTCCCATGGACAGGTGGGGAAGCCTTAAATCAAACTCCTTTTCGAGCGCGGCACGCAACTCGCGCAGTCGCACAAAATATTTCCGCGACGCTTCTGCTTCCTCAGCAAGCGGCGGGATTATCATCAAACCCTCGATCGACAATCGCGGCAATGCGAGCAGCAATTCCATTTCCGCGCGTATGGTTTCCGGTTTGAAACCAAACTTGCTCCCCTCACCCGCCACATTCACTTCGAGTAAAACGCGTGGATGCATTCCATCTTCATTCGCAATTCTGTTCATCTCTTGCGCGAGCGCGAGCGAATCGACGCTGTGAAAAAGTTCGAAGAGCGGCAGCGCGTGCCGGATTTTGTTTTTTTGCAGATGGCCAACAAAATGCCAGCACAAGCCCGATGGGAGCAGCGGGATCTTTGCGCGCGCCTCCTGCACCCGACTCTCGCCGAATAAAATCTGACCGGTCTCGTACGCCTCGTGTACTTTCTCGGCGTCGTGAGTTTTAGAAATCGCTACGAGCTGGATATCGTCCGGAGAGCGGCCTTTTTTTTTAGCTGCATCGGCAATCTGCGCTCGCACCTGCTCCAGGTTCTCCGCAATTTTCTCCACGCGGAACGTTTCCATTGCTGGAATCGCGCGGCAAGGATTCTCCTGAGCGAAGCGCGCACTCACGCTTTCCTCGAATGGATATGCGCGCACCTACATCATTATTTGCTCGCAAATTGCTCAGGAATTACGCAAAGAAGTTGATCATGAAACGCTACTTACTTCTAATCGGGTTCATCGTCGCAGCCGTCTGTTCCAGTTTGTCCGCTCAAGATAAGATCGGTCTGCAATCCAACGCGACCGTCCTTGGCATCCTCCAGGGCAGCGCCGGCAAAACTGTCGAGTTGCACTTGAATTCTGGGGAGAAAATCGGCGGCAGGGTCGAACAAGTTACCGACAATGTCGTCCATCTTTCTCATCTGACTGGCGCAGAATTTTTCGATGCCTTCGTCGATGGGAAAGACATTTCGGCAGTCGTGATTCGAACGGGCGGCAAATAGCGCGAACCAGTGCTTCTGCAGGGTGTCGGTATCAAGACGCCAATCTTAGAATGCCGTCTCGCGCCGATGGCGTTCAGTGCGAGGCGGCTACAGCGCTGCCAGATTTGGATTGTCAGTCGAGTGACCGTTCTAAAATACTGGCACCATGAAATTCACCAAAAACATTGGCATGCTTCTGCTCGCGGTTTATCTGATCGTCGATGGCCTTTTAGGATTCGGCTTACATCTCGGCCCATGGATTTTCCTGTTGTACATTGTGGCACTGGCCGCCGGTGTCTTTATTCTCATCGGCAAATAGTGTGCCCTGGCCGGTTTCTGACAAAGGGTTTTGGCCAGCTAAGCGAGCAATTCCACCATCTGCGCGGCCAGTTTCGGGCCAATCCCGGCTTCTTCATGTTTGAAGTAGATAAAAACATCGTCCCAGCTGCTGTGCTGCTGCCGAACGAATTCCACCCAGCGTTCGATGTCGATCTTGTTGTAATCTTCGCGACGTAATCGAAGATATCCATAGCTCGCTGTCGCAACTTTCGGCGTCTCCAGTTTCTCCGTGTCGGCAATGCACAGCGCGGCTTCTCTTTCTTTCAGCGTTTCGAAGACTTCGTCGTCGAACCACGATTCGTGACGAAACTCGAAGGCGGCGCGCATTCCGCCGGGCAACCCATTCACAAAATCGCCAAGCACAAAAGTATCCTTTCTGAAATTGGGCGGAAGCTGAAATAGCACCGGCCCCAGTTTTTCGCCAAGCCCTAAAATAACATCGTTAAAATATCGCAGCGTGTCCGCGCAATCGCGTAGCTTCGCAAAATGAGTGATCTTCTGCGGTGCCTTGAGGGCAAAGCGAAAGTTCTCCGGTGTCAGTTGGTTCCAATTATCGATCGTTTTGGCGGCCGGAATGCGATGGAACGTATAATTGATCTCGGTGGTTGAAAGACGTTCCGCGTAAAACGGCAACATCTTTGCCGCCGGCAGATCTTCCGGATAAAAATTTCCCTTCCACTCCGCGTACTGAAAACCCGACGTGCCGATCCAAAATTTCACGTAAACTCCTCAGGCCAAGAATCGCTCAGCAAAATCGCGGTTCAAGCGCCGTTAAAAAAACCTTTCGATGCATCCAGCCAGCAAAGCGCGTTCGAATCTAATATGGCGGCAAGCTCTTGCCCGGCCCAAATGTGAACCGGAACACAGGAGACTTGTTGCCACAGCAACTCAAACAAGGAAGGGAAATCATGAAAAAAATGCTTTTAAGCATGGCATTGGCAGTTGTGGCCCCGTTTGCATGGGCACAGGTCTCGGAGACCACCACAACGACGACCACCACTGAAGGCAACGGGACGATCACGGAATACACTCCAGGCAGTGCGATCGTACTCAAGGAAACCAGTGGTCCGCGGCGTTATCGCTTCGGCAAAACCGTCATTTACGTGACTCGGAGCGGCAAGGTCCTCGACGAAGACATCGTGAGAACGAGAATCAAAGTCGGTGTCCCAGTCCGCGTCCACTACGCGGGAACAGGCGACAGCATGATGGTTGATCGCGTGATCCTCGACGAGGATTAAGATCTAGTCTCGTTTGTCTCCATCGCGCCTTTCTGTTCTGCCCCTTGGCAAAACAGCAAAGGCGCGTTTCCGTCTCAGGTTAACAGCGACTGATGTGCTCGCTCAAACCTAAGGCGTACCAAGCGCCCGGATCTCCCCTGTTATTTCTGTAACAACCGGGTAACCTTCGATAACCGGCGGAATCTGTCGTTCTGTCTCTGGATTCTTGCGTACCAGCAGGACCCTAAGACACGGCGTGCGGCGGTGCGGACATTGCGTGATAGTGTTCGTCAATTGTCAGTTATGCGTGGGGGGCGCGTGAAGATCAGCCATGATGATCCAAAAGATAAGCGGTCATGATGTAGATTGTGGAGGCGCGGTTCTCACGCGCAGGTCCGGTATCGCGGCCTCAGGTTTCAAAGAGGCTTCAGAAGAAAAAGCTTAACAAGTAATAGAGAATGCCCTATAGATACGAACATGAATATCAAATTCCGGCTCATTTTGCCGATCGCGTCCCTTGCGATTTGGCTCCCAAACCAGGTCGGTGCGGACGAGCTCAAGGAAGCAAAGGTGACTCAAGTCATCCAGGACGTTAAACTGCTTCCATCGAACGCATCCCCGCATCCGGCCGTAGTAAACGATAACGTGCACCACGGCACCGCGGTGCAGACCGGCGTCCAGTCACGGAGCGAGCTGACTTTCAAGGATAAAACAATCACACGCCTGGGCGAGAAGACGATCTTCAGTGTCGGCCAAGGGGCCCGAACCATTGACCTGAGTAGCGGCCAATTTTTGCTCTACGTGCCCAAAAAATCCGGCGGCGCAAAAGTTAAGATGGGGGCGGTCACGGCAGCGATCACAGGCACAACAGTGCTGGGTAACGTTAATCCCAACGGAACTGCCTCATTTACCGTGCTCGAGGGAACCGCGTGTATTCATCTGGACAGTGTGGGGCAGTCCCTCCTTGTCCATGCCGGCCAAAAGCTGACCTTTGATCCAGTCGCTAACAGGTTGGAAGACCCGGTTGATGTCGATCTTAACCAGGCGCTCACTTCGCCGCTCATCAAAGACTTTAAACGCTTGCCGAGCGCGCATTTGATCGAGCAGGAAATTCAAAGGCAGCATGGAGCAGCGGGCAAAGTAAGAGGTAACGATGATTTAACGGGTGCTGTGAGTGTGGCTGGCGCCGGCAGCCTAGGCACAGCGACACCTGAGCAATTCATGCGAGCGCTCAATTCGCTCTTAGTCCGCTCAAATGCGCAACAGGTATGTGACTACGTCGCGGCGGCAGTACGGGCTCGACCTGATCTGGCGGATCGAATTGTCGTGGCCGCTCTGAGCGTTACCCGCAGGTCGGATTTTAAACAACCGGTCGGCAAACAAATTTCCTGTGAGGAAATTGACTGCATCATTCGAGAGGCAATCACCGCGCATCCGGCGGCGACCAGAGAAATTGTGAGTGCGGCGGTAGCTGCCGCGCCCATGCTGCGCGACTGCATTGTGGCGGCAGCGAACGCCACCCAGCCCTGTCAAGAAGCGAACGCTTTCGTCGAACCCCATATACTCAATTCGATCGATCCAGCTAATACTATCCCTGGAGAGGTTGTTTCTCCGGAGCAACCTCCATCAGGTCTCTAGCAGCGCTCGCGGCGCCTCGGAAGGAGGCGCAAGATTGGGCTTCACGGGTCTTGCGATTCATAATTTACTTTTCTTTCGGTGGCAGCTTTGAGACATGGCCGGCAAGCAAACGCCAGCGTCCGCCATCCTTGATAAATGTGTCGGTGAATTGAAATTCCGAATCGAAAGGCTTTCCATCGGAAGTCCCCTTCGTGTGCGTTTGGCCAGTGACGATTGCGGTGTCTCCGTGAACGCGCACTTTCATGTCGTGGTTCTGGAACACTTCGTATTTAGGATCTTTTTTCTTTGCCTCGTCGATATCGTCTGCCCGCGTCGTTATCTTGCCGGTTGAGTTGGTCAACGTGTAATCCTCCATCACGCCTCGTGCGATGCCGTCGGCGTCGCTGTTGAGATAAGCAATGGCAAGGTCGCGCTCTGTTTGCAGGACTGCGTTCTGTTCATCGCTCTCCTGGCCGAACATGAGCAGCAAACTGGCAAGATTTATTAATGCAAAAACGGCAACAGTTTTCATAAGAGCAAATGTAATTAGACTCTCGCTTTCTGTCTTCGAGATTCGCGTTTCCGACTCGAATAGCTTTGCTTATCATTGGGAATTTGTCGCTCTTGCTCGTGATCAAAGAGTCCCGCTGCTGACTGCGAATCGTCAGATCCTGCTACAAGATTGCAGCCGACACGGCTGCCGCTACAGTTGTCGCTTATGCCTTACAAAAATGTCACGCCGCCATCCGGCCAGAAAATTTCCATCGACAAGGGACAATTGCAGGTGCCGGACCAGCCGATCATTCCGTTCATCCGCGGGGACGGTACCGGACCAGATATCTGGGCAGCGAGTGTGCGCGTATTCGATGCCGCCGTAAAAAGAGCTTTCGGCGGCAAGAAGAAGATCGCGTGGTTTGAGGTGTTCGCAGGGCAGGCGGCAAAGGACAAATTCGATGAATGGTTGCCCGACGACACGGTGGAAGCGTTTCGTGAGTTTTTGGTTGGCATCAAAGGCCCGCTGACAACGCCGGTTGGCGGTGGCATTCGTTCGCTCAATGTGGCGCTTCGTCAGCTTCTCGATCTCTTCGTATGCTTGCGGCCCGTGCAGTATTTCAAAGGCGTGCCCTCGCCCGTCAGGCATCCGGAGAAGGTGAATATGGTGATCTTCCGCGAAAACACGGAAGACATTTATGCGGGCATCGAATACGCCGCTGGCACACGTGAAGCGCAAAAGATTCTCGATTTTCTCCAGAAAGAATTTCCGACGGAGTTCGATAAAATTCGCTTTGGGACCAGGCAGAAAGCGGCCGACTTCTGGAAAAAAGTCGGCGCACCGGAAGGCGACGAAGTTTGCGTAGGAATCGGCATCAAACCGGTCAGTCGCGCGGGCAGCGTGCGCTTGATCCACAGCGCGATTTCCTATGCGATCAAGAACCGCCGCAAGAGCGTGACGCTCGTGCACAAGGGCAACATCATGAAATTTACCGAGGGCGCGTTCCGCGATTGGGGCTATGAGATTGCGAAGCAATATTTCGGCGCGGAGGAAATCGACGGTGGTCCCTGGTGCAAAATTCCCATGGGCAAACCGGGCGCCGGAATCGTGATCAAGGACGCGATTGCCGACATTACCCTGCAACAGGTGCTGTTGCGGCCGGAAGATTTCGACGTGATCGCGACGCTAAACTTGAATGGGGATTACTTGAGTGATGCGCTCGCGGCGCAAGTGGGCGGGATAGGCATCGCGCCCGGTGGAAACATTAATTACATCACCGGTCACGCGATTTTCGAAGCGACCCACGGCACTGCACCGAAGTACGCGAACCAGGACAAGGTGAATCCGGGCTCGATAATTCTCTCAGGCGAAATGATGTTCCGCTATATGGGCTGGACGGAGGCGGCCGATCTGATTCTAAAAGGATTAAATGGCGCGATTGCAAGCAAACGTGTCACCTACGATTTCGCGCGTTTGATGGAGGGCGCGACCGAAATCAAATGTTCGCAGTTCGGCGATAATGTGATCGAACACATGTGATTTAAGCTCAAAAAATGACGACGCTCGAAAGAATGACGAATGACCTAATGGCGAAAAGATTTCGATCTTCCATTTCGGACTTTTGGTGTTTTCATTCCTTCGTCCTTCGTCATTCGTGCTTCGTCCTTTCTCTTGTTCTCATTGCGGGAACGGCCGCTCTTTTCGCCCAGAGGCGCAACATTACCGAAAAAGATCTGTTCGATTTTGTTTGGATTGGCGATCCACAAATTTCACCCGATGGATCGCGCGTCGCTTTTGTCCGCGTCACAGTCAATGAGAAAAAAGAAGGCTATAGCACGTCCATCTGGTCTGTGCCTGTCGCAGGCGACGAAGAACCGCATCAGCTGACAAAAGGCGATCACGATTCCACGCCGCGCTGGTCGCCTGACGGGAAATATTTGCTTTTCCTGCGCTCCACCGAAAAGGACGGCAAGCCAGAGCCGCCTCAATTGTCGATCTTATCGATGGCGGGCGGCGATTCTTTCTCTTTTACCGATCTGCCGAAGGGCGCGAGCAATCCGGTGTGGGCGCCGGATGGAAAAACGATTGCGTTCAGCAGCGACACGAACGCCGAGGATCTCGCCAAGCAGGAAAGGAAAAAGCGCAAGGAAGAGGAACTGAAAAAAGGGGGCAGCCAAAGCTCGCCCTCGCCGCGCCCGACATCTGTAGCCGGGATCGTTGATCCCGGCCCGCAGACAGCAGCCAAAAAAGCGGAGACTGAGTCCGAACACGAGAGTGATATCCGCGTGATCACGCGTGCAGTTTATCGCGAAGACAACGAAGGCTACGCAGATCCGAAGCATCCGCAGCACATCTGGATTGTGACAGCGCCACGCAACGCGGATGAGAAGGTGCAGCCAAAGCAACTGACTTCCGGCCGATTTGATGAAGGCAACGTCGTTTGGTCGAATGACACCGCGCGGATCTATTTCACCTCACTGCGCGTCGATGAGCCGTATTACGAACTGCCGAGGACCGAGCTTTATTCGGTCCCCGCCAGTGGCGGGGCACCGGCGAAACTCAATTCGATCGATATGGAAATGAATAATTTGTCGCTCAGTCCGGACGGCAAGCAGATCGCGTTTATCGCGGCGGTAGCACAGCCGATCAATTCCTACACGCAACCGGACTTGTGGATCGTAGATCTCACGCCGAACGCGAAACCGCGAAATTTGACCGCGAATTTTGATTTCGACGTAGGCGATGGCGTTTTTGGCGACAACGCGCCCCCGCGCGCTGGCGGCGCAAATATTCCATTATGGGCACCCGACGGACGCGGCTTGCTTGAGGTCTGTGGAAAAGAAGGCAAAACAGTCCTCGCCTCCTTCGATGTCGAGAGCGGCGCAGAAAACGATCTCACTCATGGAAACCAGGCGGTGCTCCGTTTTCGCGCGCCGGCAGATCGATCGAAAATCGTTTACACGGTCTCGACGCCGACACGGATAAACGATCTTTTCGTGTTGGATGGCAACGGCGCCGAGCCTCGCCAGCTAACGCACGTCAACGACCCGCTTTTCTCAAGGCTCAATCTCACCGAGCCAGAAGAAATTCATTACAAAACTTTTGATGGCAAAAACATCGAAGCATGGGTGCAGAAGCCACCGGACTTCAATCCCGCGAAAAAATATCCGCTGATTCTGGACATCCATGGCGGGCCGCACGCGGCCTACGGCTACATTTTCGAGCACGAGTTTCAATGGATGGCAGCGAAGGGTTACGTGGTGCTTTATCCGAATCCGCGCGGCAGCACCACGTATGGCCAGGATTTTGGCAATGTCATTCAGTATCACTATCCTGGCGACGACTATAAGGATTTGATGGCCGGCGTGGATGACGTGATTCGGCGCGGATACATCGACGACAAGAAACTCGGTGTGACCGGCGGGAGCGGCGGCGGATTGCTGACGAATTGGGTTGTAGGACAAACGAACCGGTTTGCCGCAGCCGTTTCTCAGCGCGACATCGCGAGCTGGGAAGCCTGGTGGTACTCGGCTGACTTAACGTTATTTCAGCCGACCTGGTTCAAGGCGCCGCCTTTCGATGACGAGCAGGAGTTCAAAGCCCGCTCCCCTCTTACCTACATCAAGAATGTGAAAACGCCGATGATGTTCATCCTCGGTGAAGCGGATTATCGCACGCCGCCCGGTGCCGGCGGCGAGGAAATGTTTCGCGCGCTCAAATTCCGCAAGGTCCCGACGGTGATGGTGCGTTTTCCTAACGAATCTCATGAGCTTTCGCGTTCTGGTCAGCCGTGGCATCGCGTCGAACGGCTGGAAAACATTGTTGGCTGGTTCGACCACTGGCTGATGGCCGTGCCCAAGCCAGAATACGAGGTCGCCCCGCAACAGGGAGTGCCGGGCAAGAAAAGCAACGTGCCCGGCAAACAGCCCACGCCGCCGAGGTAATGGAGGGACAGGCTCCGTCCCGTCCAATGAAATTATTGGGACGACACAGAGGTCTTCCCTCTATTATGTTGTAAATCATGCCTTCCTCTTCGCTCTGGCAGCGTTTTCAACAGTATTTCGTGCACTACGACGATCTCGGTTTCTCTCTCGACATTAGCCGGATGAAATTTCCGGACGATTTCTTCGAGAAAATGCAGCCGAACATCGACAAGGCGTTTGCGGCAATGCGGGAGCTGGAA
>Ga0307278_10001340_pt1 | contig 12285 bp, 15 predicted proteins | sample ER_DNA_117_FD_194482 | JGI IMG/M metagenome (GOLD analysis project Ga0307278, IMG submission 194482) | Bulk soil microbial communities from the East River watershed near Crested Butte, Colorado, United States - ER_DNA_117 | ecosystem: Environmental > Terrestrial > Soil > Floodplain | place... | reverse complement strand
CCTACCCGAGCCGGCGACCGGGCCGCCCTCGCGTCGGCGGCGAGATCGGCGAGCTCGTACCGCGCCTGGCGCGCGAGAACCCGCGCTGGGGTTATCAGCGGATCGCCGGGGAGCTCGCCGGGCTCGGGATCACGGTATCGGTGAGGACCGTGCGAAGGCTCCTGCGCGAGGCCGGGCTCGGCCCGGCTGGACAGAGAGGTGGGCTGTCCTGGCGCGAGTTGATCCGCGGTCAGGCGGCGGCCATGCTCGCCTGCGACTTCTTGACCGTCGAGACCGTCACCCTGCGGCGGATCTACGTGCTCTTCTTCCGTGAGCTTCAGAGCCGCCGCGTCCACCTCGCCGGCCCCACCGAGAAGCCGAGCGGCGGCTGGGTCGCCCCGCAGGCGCGTAACCTCGCCGGATCGCGCTGTGAGCGCGAGGCCCCGCTGCGCTTCCTGATCGATGATCACGACGCCAAGTTCACCGCCGCATTCGACGAGATCTTCCGCATCGAGGGCGCCGAGGTCGTGCGCACGCCGATCGCGGCGCCGAGGGCGAAGGCGATCGCCGAGCGCTTGGTCGGCACGGTGTTGTCGAGAGTGCCTCGACTGGCTGCTGATCTCAGGCCGCCCACACCTCGAACGCGTGCCGCGCGTGTTCGTCGACCACGACAACGGACATCGCCCGCACCGCGCGCTTGGCCTCGCCGCCCCAGGTCCCATGCGACCAGCGCTCCGTCCCGTGACGTCGACGCGCACAGGATCCGACGTTCGACGCAGGGACATGCTGGGCGGCGTGATCCGCGAGTACAGCCTCGCGGCCTGACCTGCGCCAACGGGTCCCTATGTCACTCGCTCGCTCGCGCGAAGCGCAAGCTGAGCCTCCGCGGTGATGCCCCTTCAAGGGCGGGCCGCCGGTCGCGCTCTCAGCCAAGGCCGACCAGCTCTCGTGCGACCGAGGTAGCAGCCACCGGCCGGGGCAACTCCGTGACGCAGTCCGGTATCGCAGTACCATCAGGTTTGCGCACCCCACACGCCCTGCACAGTCTTCCGGCGCTGCTTGCCCTGGGCATCGCGCCAGGTGATCTCGAAGACCTCGCCTCGGCGCCAGATGCCGGGCTCGACGCGTTCACGAGTCATCGTCGTCCTCCTTGCCGATCGTCGCCACGTAGATGAGCGAGGCCAAGTGCCGGGCCTCCGCCGCGGTGAGCCCGAGCCGGGTGGTGCAGGCGCGGCTCGTGATGTCGAGGATGACGGCGGGATCCGGCCCCGCCGAGTAGACCGCGACGCGCGGACCTCGGCGCTGGTTGGGCCATATGGAGCCGACGAACCTCGGGTCGATAGCGTTGGCGTTGCCCATGGAGATCATCCGTTCGTGGGCCGGCCCCCCGGCGATTCCTAGTCGCGCGGGGGGCGCTTTGGTTAATTGCCGCTGAATTGAACATACGCTCCCGACCGCCGTTTAACCCCGATCGTTCAGTAACCGTGTGACGGGCGGCGTTGATGCGCGGATCCCGCGAGGCGCTGTGAGGCTCGGGCGGGGGCGAGCGCTGGGCGGTGAGGTCGGTCCGGCGGGCGAGCGTCTGTGGGTCGCCGGACCCGTTCGCGGGCGGGGCGGCGCGGGCGCCTGGCGCCGGGGACGTGCTGGTCGTCGTGGGGGGCGGCCGACGGTGTCAGCCGGCGGAAGCCGGGAGCGCGTCGAGCTTGGCGAATGCGGCGGCGAGCTCGCCCGCCCACGGCCAGCTGCGCTGGAGTCTGAGCCGGGCGCGGCGGCCATGGAAGGCGAGCCGGCCGGCGACGTGCAGCAGCCGGTAGCGCAACCGCTTGGGCTCTGCCTTGGCGAGCTCGCCGGACAGCAGCAGCGCCTGTGCCCAGCAGATGAGGTCGTGGGCGATCAGCACGAGCTCCAGCCAGACCTGGTTCATCCGGAAGTCGCGGAACGGCAGCTTCTGAAGGCCGGTGTCCTTGTCGTTGCGGATGTGATCCTCCGCTCGGGCGCGCTGGCGCTGGCGGCGCTCGAGCACCGCGATGTCCGCCTCGGGCTGGTCGGTGAGGAAGACCTGAAAGCGGTGTCCGTCGTGATCGGTGAACGACAGCTGTGCGCCGGGATGCGCACGCTCGCGCCGGCAGATCAGCCGCGACCCCTGCGGCCAAGAGGAGAGGTCGACCAGGTCGGTGAGCTCTGCGACCTGGCCGTTGGGACGCTCGGTGCCGTCCTGGTCGAGCGCCGGCACCCACGCATCCTCGGGCAGATCGACGATCGCGGCGCGAACTGGCTCGGTCAGGTCATAGCCGACCGAGAAGTGGATGTTGCCGTCGCGGCACCAGTCGATCAGCTCATGTGTCGCGCCTGCAGAGTCCATCCGCAACAGGATCGGGATCTGCGCGACGTGCTCTTCGGGGATCTGCTGCAGCGCGTCCTCGGCGACGGCTATTTGGTCGGTCGCTCGGTTCGCCCCGGCGTTGCCGGGGCGCAGCAGCCCGGCGAGCGCCTCGTCGGTCTCGTCGCAGTAGGCCATGATCGGGTGAAAGCCGAAGCCGCCCTTGAAGTTGCCCGCCGCGCCCTCCTTCTCCGAGTGCGCGGTGACCAGCGTCGTGTCCTGGTCGATCGTCACCGCTGTGGCTTGACCCCGAGCTCCCAGGCGCGGGAGCGCGCGATCGCGTGCGCCGCCCGCAGCCCGTCCAACAACTCGGGGTCCGACGCGATCCGCTCGATCACCCGAAAGGCAGTCGAGTTCGAGGCGACCTCCCCGAACAACGGCTGTTGGTCGCGCAGGGCGCCCAGATCCGACAGGCACTCGCCGCCGTCGGCGAGCATCACCGCCACATCGCGGACCACGCGGCCGGGATCGTGCCCCGAGCGGCGCTCCTTCATCGACCACAGCCGCCGCGACAGCGCCCGCGTGAGCCCCGTCTTGTCGGCCACCTGCGCAAGCAACGCGCTGCCCGCGTGAGAGACCAAACCCTCTCCGTCCGCGTCGACATCTACCGTGACATAGCGCCCATCGCGCGTAGGGTCGGAGGCGAGCCGCCATGCCCGGCTCGCGCCGGGCGGTTTGCTCGCCCCCGCCCTCCGAACCGGACGTGCCCGTTCCCGAGCATCCGGCTCTCCACAGGACATGCGTCGAACGCATCTGGTGAGCGGTGTTCAGGTCGCAACGGCGCTCCGGGCGGTTGGTGGGCCGTTTGATCCGGAGGTCGCCCAGGGACGGTGCAGGCGTCGCGGCTGGTGCCGCGTGACCGGCACCCTGCTGGGCCAGTAGACCCTCGTGCCCTGCTCGCTGGTCCACTCGCGCGACCAGTACCGGCGCCTGATCTGCTTCCAGGCAAGCCGCGGGTGCTTCTGGCGCAGCCAGCCAACCAGCCGTCGCCACAGGTAGTGGTCGAGGTGGGTGAAGCTGCGCTTGCTCGCGGCGTGTCGGTAATAGGCGGTCCAACCCCGCAGGATCGGATTGAGCGCGTGGAGCAGCGCGTCGAGCGTCAGGTTCGTCGTGGCGCGTCCCGTCAGTTCCTTGATGCGGTGCCTGAGCCCGAGGACTGCTCGTTTGCTCGGGAAGCTGAACGCGACCGGCGTCCGACCGGGCCTCGGCAGTCGCACGATGCGAAAGTCGAGGAAGTCGAACCCCTCGTCGACGTGGGTGATGCACGTCTTCTCGGGCGAGAGCGTCAGCCGCAGCCGATCGCTCATCAGCTCGGCCGTCTGCTTCTTGATGGCCTCGGCCTGCGCTCGGGTGGCGCGCACCAGCACCACGAAGTCGTCCGCGTAGCGGACCATTCGGTAGCTGGGGTGGCCCTTCGCGCGGTGGCGCGCGCGTTGTTGCCAGGTGTGCGCGCGCCAAGCCGCCTCGAAGTGACGGTCGAGCACCGAGAGGGCAATGTTCGCCAACAGCGGCGAGAGAATCGCGCCCTGTGGCGTGCCCGATGGCGTCGCGGCCAGCGATCCGTGCTCGCGCAGGATCCCCGCGCCCAGGAACCGCTTGATCAGACCGAGCACGCGCTTGTCGGTCACCCGGCTGCGCAGCTCGGCCAGCAGCAATCCGTGATGGATGCTGCCGAAGCAGTCCTCGACGTCTCCCTCGATCACCCACTCGTATCCGCGTGGGGGATTGATGAAGAACCGCACCTGCTCGATGGCGTCCTGGGTCCTGCGCCCGGGCCGAAAGCCGTGCGAGGTCGGACAGGGTCCGCCTCGAAGATCGGCTCCAACACGAGCTTGAGCGCCATCTGCACGATCCGGTCGCGCACCGTTGGAATGCCCAGGCTCCTGAGCTTCCCCGAGCGCTTCGGGATCATCCGCTCGCGGACGGGCTGCGGCGCGAAGCGGCCATCCTTCAGCGACGCTCTCACGTCGCCGAGAACGCGCTCGACGCCGACCTGTTCGATCCGTCTGCGGGTCTCGCCATCAACACCGGGGGTCTGCGACCCGCAGTTGCGCTTCACCCGCTCCCACGCCACCAACAGCGTGGCGGGCTCGCAGACGAGATTGAACAGATCGCCGAAGCGCTTGTGCTCATCCTCGCCCGCCCAACGATGCAGCTTGGCCTGCCATCCCAGTACCCGCTGCTCGGCCGCCTGGACCGCCAGCGACGCGGACGTATTCACACCCGACCTCCCGAACAGCTTCTCAAGCCACGGTCCTGCTGCCGCCCTTCCCCATGCAGCCGGCTCTCCCGGCCTCGGAGTACTACGACGGCTTCGCCACACCCCGCGCGCATCAGCAGACAGCGCGCCTCGCCCGACCGCCACCACGGCCCGGCGCGCCCGGGGCGCTTCCCACGTTCACCGTGATCCGTTGGACCGGATCGGCATCTGGCTATACCCCTGCAGCACATCCAGGGAGCACTCGCAGCCTCTCCCTGGCCACCACGCCAGCCGCTTCGCGCGCGGAGCGGGATGCCAGGTGAAAGGACGATCCCGTTGCTGCCAAACGGCCCGATCCGCCAGATTGCAGGCCGCTCTTTGATAAAGGGGCTTCGACCGCCAGTTCGCTTGCGCTATGCCTCTCGGTCTCGCTTGCGCGCACGCCGCGTCTGGCAGTCCCGCGGCGCCGCTACGTTGTCGGGGCGCTCTCACCACGGCGCGCGCTTCCACGCCGCGGCTGCCCCAGCTTCTCCAGGCCGCTGCGTCGGCCCGGGGCCGGCATCACAGCCGGCACGGGAAGTAGCATTCTTCCTGCAAAGCCACTCCTTTCATCACAGCGCCTCGTGGCGCACATCACCCGCAAGGTGAACCTCCAAGGCTCGGGATTCGGGACCAGACACCCCGCAGAATCCCCGCCAAGCCGGACGTTTCCACGCCCCCGCCACCGGGGGCGCGGGCGCGTCATGCAAGATCCGGGTTAACCGGCGCTCCGGTACGTTCGGTGGTGAAGGTCACCGGGGCAGTGGGATGAGGATGCCGCTGCAGCAGATGTAGACGAGGGCGATGAGCGGTGCGGCGGAGTGGAACCCGAAGCTGCGGTGTGAGATCAGGCGGATGCGGCTGTTGAGTCCCTTCGAGCCGTCCGTTTGAGAGGCCGAGTCGGATCGCGGCGAGGATGCCTGCGCGGTGGCGGCGGATCGTGCGCGCGAGCTTGACGAACGGGTCGAGCCGGGATCTGGATGCCCAGGCGAGCTACGCGTCGAGGTACGCGGGCGCGAGCGTCGGGCTCTGGAGTTGGTAGAGCATGCGCAGCTCCTCCTTGAGCAAGAAGGCGCGGTAGAGCGGCTTGTTAGCCTGCTGGACCTCATGCAGCACGGCGAGCTGCTGCACGTCTGCTTCGCGGGCGCATTGAGCAGGGACCAGCGGGTGCCCTTGATCCAGCGGCCGGTGTTGGTGTGGGAGCGCTCGTGGGCGTTGTACTCGTCGCGGCGGACCTGGTCGACGGCGCGCTGCGAGAGACGCACCACGTGGAGCGGGTCAAACGCGATCTGCGCGTCGGGGAGGCTCTCGCGGATCGCCTTCTCATAGCCGCCGGACATGTCGATCGAGGCCGCGCGGATCGACTGCTTGCGCTCGCCGAGCAGATCGAAGAACGCCTGCAACGTCGCTGCGTTGCGGCCCGGGGGGCACCACACGATCGCACTGGCTCGGTGGTCGACGAGGGTCGTCAGGTAGCGCTGCCCCCTTGCGGTAGCTGATCTCGTCGCAGCCGATGGCGACCCAGGCCGCGTGGGCGCGTCCGTCCCGACGTCAGTCCGAGCCGTGCGGGCGGCGGCCGGCGACCTGCAGGAGCGCGGGAGCCATCCGCGGCGGTCTATGAGGCGGTCCGAGAACCCGGCGAGCCGGCGTGGGCGCGGCGGTACGATGGGTCACAGAGGAAGAGCTTGGTTCTCCTGGGCATGGCGCTGCTGTGTACCGGCGCAGGTCTCCTGGTCGCCGAGGCTCACGTGCCCAGTTACGGTGCGCTCGGCCTCGCTGGCGTCCTCTCCCTGCTGGCGGGCACCGCGATCGCCCTCCAGGGCGCGGGGGGCGGGACCGTCCTTACCGTCACCGTCGCCGCCGTCGTCGCCCTCGCCGCGCTGGCCCTCGTGGCCATCATCGCCCGTGCCACGCTCGCGGCGGCTCGCCCGCGGGCGCTCACCGGCGCCGAGGGCCTCATCGGCCACGTGGGCGTCGTGCGCAGCGCGCCGGCGCCGCTCGGCCAGGTCTTCATCGACGGCGCGCTGTGGCGGGTCAAGCCGTGCCTGCCGGACGAGCTGGAGGTCGGCGACGCGGTGGTGGTCGAGCGCGTGCAGGGACTTGTCCTCTCCGTGCGGCCCGCCGAGGAGTGGGAGCTCGAAGCGTGACCGCGATCCTCGTCGCGCTCGTGATCATCGTGGTGCTCGCCGTCGCCGTCGCCGGCGCTTCGGTCCGAATCCTGCGCGAGTACGAGCGCGCGGTCGTGTTCCGCCTCGGCCGCCTCATCGGCCAGAAGGGCCCGGGCATCGTCCTGCTCATCCCCATCGTCGATCGCATGGTCCGCGTCGACCTGCGCACCGTCACCTTCGACGTCCCGCCCCAGGACCTCATCACGCGCGACAACGTCCCGGCCAAGGTCAACGCGGTCGCCTACTACCACGTCATCGACCCGATCAAGTCGGTCGTAGACGTCGAGCGGGTCCGGACCGCGACCTCGCAGATCGCCCAGACGACGCTGCGCTCAGTGCTCGGCAAGGCCGACCTCGACATGCTGCTCTCCGAGCGCGAGCAGCTCAACGAGAGCCTGCAGACGATCATCGACGAGCAGACCGAGCCGTGGGGCGTGAAGGTCACCACGGTCGAGATCAAGGACGTCGGGATCCCGCAGGGCATGCAGCGCGCGATGGCCCGCCAGGCCGAGGCCGAGCGCGAGCGCCGCGCGAAGGTCATCAACGCCGAGGGCGAGTTCCAGGCCTCCGAGCGCCTCTTCGACGCCGCCGAGGTCATGAGCGGCAACCCCGCGGCGCTGCAGCTGCGCTACCTGCAGACGCTGCTGGAGATCGGCACCAACCAGAACTCGACGATCGTGCTGCCGGTGCCGATCGACCTCATCAAGCCGCTCATGCAGACGGTCGAGGACGGCGCCGCACGCCGCGAGCGGGCGCGGGAGCGCGAACGCCTGCTCGCGACAGAGGACCGCGCGGAGCTGCCCGATCCCGAGGACGAGCTCCAGCTCCCCAACCCCGACGACGCCCGCGATTTGCCGCCAGGAGACCAAGCGCCATGAAGCTGTTCGTCCTCGTCGCGCGCCTGCTGCTGGGCCGGCTCTTCTTCGGCCACGGCACCCAGAAGCTCTTCGGGTGGTTCGGCGGGTACGGCCTTGACGGCACCGGCGGATTCTTCGAGTCGCTCGGCCTGCGCCCCGGGCGCCAGCACGCCATGGTCGCCGCGCGCTCGAGCGCCGCGTCGGCGACGTCGACGGCGACATCCCGGCCGGTGTGGGGCGCCGAGCTCGTCGCGCAGGCACGCGGCGTGGTCGAGCAGGCACCGCTCGCGGGCGTGCGAGACCGGGAGCTCGTTCGCGAGGCGCCGCGCTCGGTGTGGCGCCCGAGGGCGGTCGCGTGCGCTGCGCTCGGCGACGTTGTCGCCGAGCGCCCGGCCGAGGAGGTCAAGCGCTGGCCCTGCGGCCCGGCACCGCCGCCTGGGCGACCTTCCCACCAGAGGCCGTCCGCATCGTGACGCTCGACTAGCCTGCGACCCATGAAGATCAGCGCCCGCAACCAGCTTCCCGGGGCCGTGACTTCGATCGACGAGGGAGCCGCCATCGCCAACGTGGCGCTCGACGTCGCCGGTCACCGCGTCGTCGCCTCGATCACCGTCGAGGCGGTCCGCGAGCTCGGCCTCCAAGTGGGCAGCGATGTCGTGGCCGTCATCAAGGCCTCCGACGTCCTGCTCGCGCTGCCCGATTGAACTCAGCAGAACGGCCGGCGGCTCACCGTCAGGTCGACGGCGCGCTGTGTACCGGGCGTCCGGGCCAAGTGGCCGCTAGCTGCACTCCTGGCGCAGCTTGCCGCGGTCGACGATCAGGTACTCGTCCGGGATCGGGCGGTCGTCGAACCAGCACTCGAGGATCTCGCGGGTGCCGGCGGCGTAGCGGGCCTGGGCCGACAGGCTGGTGCCCGAGGTGTGCGGGGTCATACCGTGGTGGGGCATGGTCCGCCAGGGATGATCCTTCGGAGCGGGCTGGGGGTACCAGACATCGCCGGCGTAGCCGGCGAGCTGGCCCGACTCGAGCGCCCGCACGATCGCGTCGCGGTCGCAGATCTTGCCGCGCGCGGTGTTGATGAGGTATGTGCCGCGGCGCATTGCGCCGAGGAGCTCGTCGTCGAAGAGCCCCTCCGTCTCCGGGTGCAGCGGCGCGTTGATCGTGACCACATCGCACTCGGGCACCATGTCCTGGGTGCTCTCGTGGTAGGTGAGGCGGGCTCTCGCTCGACCTCCTCGGGGAGGCGGTGACGATCGGTGTAGTGCAGCCCCACCTCGAAGGGCTTGAGCTGCCGCAGCACCGCGGAGCCGATCCGCCCTGCCCCCACGGTCCCGACCTCCATGCCCTCCAGGTCATAGGTTCGGCAAGCCGCCCACGCCCTACCGACGGGTTCCGGATAACGCGTCAGGATCGGGATTCGCGCACCCCGAGGACGGCCGAGATGGAGGAGCGCGTTTGCGAGGCCCGAGCCCCGTCGGGCGAGCTGAGGGCGCTGGGCCGCTGCTCGGGCCCCCGCGGAGCGTCACCGTGCCTGGCGGTCGTGCCTGGCTTTCGGCGGTCCGCGGCTCGCGGACGCGTTGGTGGGCGAGCGGCGGGTTCGCGCGGATGCGCTCGGATATCGCTGGATTGTGCTCGATTTAGGCGCTCGCGGCACCGAGCGCCTGAACGAGTACGAGTACGGCTCGAGCGACCGGGCGGAAGGGCTCGGGCGTGGCGGACGACACGCCCAGCCGGGTTTACGCACCCCGACCCCGGTCATCGTCTACGCCGACGAGACGGCGAACATCGGCGGGCGGACGGCTGGGTTTCCACGGTCGGTCGACGGGCGGGCGCTCTGGAGGGATGGCGTTGAACGGGGGTGCGCGCCGGAGGCGCTGGCGGCCGGTGCTGTGGGGCGGGGGGTCGGCGGGCGACATGGCCATCGACCTCGGGACGGCGAACACGGTCGTGTACGTCCGCGGAGACGGGATCGTGCTGTCCGAGCCGTCGGTGGTGGCCATCGACGAGCGCGTGGGGGAGGTGTACGCGGTGGGCACCGAGGCGGAGTGCATGATCGGCCGCACCCCTGCCGCGATCTCGGCCACCCGGCCGCTGCGTCACGGCGTGATCGCCGACTTCGAGGTCACCGAGCAGATGCTGCGTCAGTTCATCGCCAAGGTTGTGCGCAGCCGGTGGGCGCATCCCAGGCTGGTGATGTGCGCGCCGTCGGGGGTCACGGAGGTCGAGCGCCGCGCGATGCAGGAGGCCTCGCTGTCGGCCGGAGCGCGCCAGGTACGCCTCATCGAGGAGCCGTTGCTGCGGCGATCGGCGCGGGCGTGTCGATCGCCGAGCCGGTAGGGCGGATGATCGTCGACGTGGGTGGCGGCACGAGCGAGGTGGCGGTGATTTCGCTCGGTGGGATCGTCGTGTCGCGCTCGGTGCGGGTCGGCGGCTATGACCTGGACGAGGCGATCGGGGCCCACATCCGCAACGCGCACCGGATGGCGATCGGCTCGCGGAGCGCGGAGGCGATCAAGCTCGAGATCGGTTCCGCGGCTCCGCTGACGCCCGAGATCGAGGCCGAGGTGGGCGGCCGCGACCTGCTGTCCGGGCTGCCGCGGGAGCTTCGCCTCGGCAGCGCCGAGGTTCGCCGCGCGATCGACGGTCCGCTGTCGGAGATCCTCGCAGCGCTGCAGGAGACGCTGGAGGAGACGCCGCCGGAGCTGGCGAGCGATATCGTCAGGCACGGCATCCTGCTGGCCGGCGGCGGCTCCCTCCTGCACGCGTTCGCCGAGCGGGTCCACGCCCAGACCGGGATGCCGGTGCACCTGGCCGAGTCACCGCTTACCTGCGTGGCGGTGGGCGCGGGGCACGCCCTCGAGGAGCTCGACGTTCTCGCGCGGTCAAGGAGGTCAGCCAGGCGGGCACGGTCGTGATCGCTCAATGCGCCGCCGTGGACGCCCGACCGTGTGGGCGCCAGGCCCCGTCCCCACAGCCGCGACCGCAGTCATGGCACCCTTCACGCACGGCAAGGGCAACCAGCACCCGCACCGCCATGATCGAGGCCCGCGCTGGTCGGCAGCCGCGGCAAGGACACCCATGTGCGTGCCCATGACGCGCGTCGAGCTCCCCCGCGGCAACAGGATCGTCGCCGTAGCGCACTCGATCCTCGCGGCGGCCCACGCGCTCTCAACGAGGGCCGGTCCTTCACGACCTCGGTGGCGACACTTCGCCCACCGAGCAGACCCCGCCTGGCTCACGCGCGGCCTCGTCGCTTACCGTGACGGCTCGGCCACGGTGTGACCTTGAGGGCCCTCGTCGCGGCCTGACCGCGATGGATTACCGATCGGTCCGAATTGAGATGGCGCAACGCAGGATTCGCCACAAGCGCGGATGACCCTCGTCGGGGCAGTGATCCCCGCGACTGGCCGCTATGCCGTCCAGGGCGCACAGCTGCGGGCAGGACTTGAGCTGTGGGCGCGCCGCGCGCGCGTTGAGCTCAGGCTCGAGGACGACAGGAGCCGTCCAGCGGGCAGCGTGCGCGCGTACCGCGGGCTCGTGAGGCGTGGCTGCGATCTCGTCCTGGGCCCGTATGGAAGCGACTCGACGCGAGCGGTGGCCATCGCGGGTGGCGGTTCTCTGGTTTGGAACCACGGCGCTGCCGCCGATGATGTCCAGCGGCTTCCCGGCGTCGTCTCCGTGGCCTCTCCAGCGAGTGGATATCTCGTCGCGCTCGGCCGCGGCGTAGCGGCGCTGCGGCCCGGTGCGTCCGTGGCGCTGGTGACCGGTTCCGGTCGCTTCGCGGCCTTCGCGCGTGACGGCCTCGAGCGCCACGTGAGCGGCCTCGGTCTTGCGATCGTCGCTCGGTTCTCGCTGCGTGCGGACCCGGTCGACGTCGCGGCGGTGGGTGCCGACGCGGTGCTGCTCTGCGGTCCGCTGGCAGGTGAGCTGGCGATGCTGCGCGCCCTCGTGACGCTTGTGCCGCGCGCCGTGCTGGGCGGCGTCTCTCCGGGACCGGCCGATTTCGCGCGCCTGCTCGGCCATGACCCCGAGGGCATTCTCGCCCCCGTGCAGTCGCGGCCGACGTGGAACGTCGTCGCGGTAGCGGGCGACGCCGCTGCGCAGCGCGCTGCGGTCGTCGTCGCCCACCACGACGCCGCCCACACCTCGCTGCTCTTCAGCCCGGCGCCCAGCGCCTTCGTCGGCGAGCGCTTCCCGGCTCTGCTCGAGCGCACCGACACGACGCCGCCGCTGATGTGGCCGGTCATCGGCGGCCCGCTGCTGGTCGCGGCCGGTGCGCTGCTCGGCGCCCGAGGCGTGCGCACGGCCGGCGCGGTGCTGGCGCTCGGCGCGGCCGCATCGTTCGCCGAGATCGGCCTGCGCGGGGTCGTGCCCGGCGCGAACGACAACCTCTCCGGCGTGGCCACGCTCATCGGCCTGGCGCGGCGCCTGGCCGATCAGCCGGTCGACGGGCTGCGGGTGCTGCTGGTCTCGACGGGCAGCGAGGAGTCGTTCATGGAGGGCATGCAGGCCTTCGGCCGACGCCACTTCGCGTCACTGCCCGCCGACCGGACCCACGTCATCTGCGTGGACACCGTCGGCTCGCCCGAGCTCGTGATGCTCGAGGGCGAGGGCATGCTGTGGATGAACGACTACCCCAAGGGCTTCAAGGACTTCGTGGCC
>Ga0307278_10001339_pt1 | contig 12288 bp, 8 predicted proteins | sample ER_DNA_117_FD_194482 | JGI IMG/M metagenome (GOLD analysis project Ga0307278, IMG submission 194482) | Bulk soil microbial communities from the East River watershed near Crested Butte, Colorado, United States - ER_DNA_117 | ecosystem: Environmental > Terrestrial > Soil > Floodplain | place: USA... | reverse complement strand
ATTTCACGCAGCGCACGATCAAGGTGGTGTTCGATGGCGCGCTCGGCTCGCGCGGCGCGGCGTTGTTGAAACCATACAGCGATTCGCCCGACACTTCCGGTTATCTCACCGAGAAACCCGAAGAGTTAAAACCGATGTTTGAGGAAGCATTGCGCCGCGGGATTCAGGTCGAGACGCATGCCATTGGTGATCGGGCAAACCGCATCATCCTCGATCTTTACGAGCAAGTATTCAAAGCGGTATCGCCCGACCAACGCAAAATTCGCGACCCGCGCTGGCGCGTCGAGCACGCGCAGATTGTGGATCCTGCTGACATTCCGAGATTCGCAAAGCTCGGCGTGATTCCGTCAGTGCAACCGTCGCATGCGATCAGCGACTTATTTTTCGCGCCAGCCCGACTCGGAATAAATCGGTTAGATGGCGCCTACGCGTGGCAAAGTTTCCTGAAATCCGGCGCGATCATCTGCGGCGGCTCCGATGCGCCGGTCGAGCGGGGCGAACCAATGATCGAATTTTACGCCGCCGTTGCCCGCAAAAGCGTGAAAGGCGAATCCGGCGAAGGCTGGCACCCCGAGCAAGCCGTCTCGCGCGAGCAGGCGCTAAAAATGTTCACGATCTGGCCCGCTTACGCCGCGTTCGAAGAAAAAGACAAAGGCTCAATCGAAGTTGGCGAGCTCGCCGATTTTACCATGCTCTCGCAAGACATCATGAAAATCCCGGAGGCGGAAATTTTGCAGACGCGCTGCATAATGAACATCATCGGCGGCGAAATCGTCTTCGATGTGACGAAGTAGTAGCGGACGGCTGACTAAGCCCCAGCCGCACGAGCGCGAGTTCCCGCTAACCTGAATATTATCGATCTTCCATCGGCGGTCGGTTCCAAGTAACCGGCGCGATAGCTCTGCAAACTTGACTGTTTAAAGCAGTCAAGTTTTTCCCTGGCATAACAGGTATGATTGCGGCATCTGCGTTCGGTCAGTCCACGAACGCGCAGCCGCATGAGTCGTTACTTTACGACATCGCAGATCGTCGGTGCATTTGTTGTGCATTTTCGCGCGCGCATTTTCTCTTGCCGATGGGCTTCCGGAACAGCACGATCGCGATCACATGAAGCGAACCAGTTCTCCCCGGCAATAGGCGCGGGGCAAGTCTGGTGCAGCCGGGCGCGATCCAGTGCGGCCCACGCACATTGAACTCATTAATGGCTGGCAAACCAGACTCAACAAAGTTACCGCGTCACCTTTCTGTCTCGGGAAACGCCATCACCACAAGCGGTAATCGCGAATCCAGGAGACATCTTCGATTAGGAATACAAATACTCGTCGTGATACTCGCGCTGTGGCGCGAATTGCACGGACTGATCGTCGCCGGTCTCGGGATATTCGAAAATTTTTCCTTCGTAATTACGGATCACGATTTTCTCGTTGTCATGATACAAAATGTAACCGGGATTGATCGGCACTTTCCCACCGCCGCCGGGCGCGTCGATCACATATTGCGGAACCGCATAGCCGGTGGTGTGTCCGCGCAATCCTTCAATGATCTCGATTCCTTTCGCGACCGAAGTGCGCAAATGCGACGAGCCATTGATCAAATCGCATTGATAAATGTAATAGGGTCGCACCCGGGACATGAGCAGTTTGTGCACGAGGGTTTTCATCGTTTCGACATCGTCGTTCACGCCGGCGAGCAGCACGCTTTGGTTGCCGAGCGGGATGCCGGCGTTGGCGAGACGCTCGAGCGCTTCCTTCACTTCAATGGTCAGTTCGCGCGGGTGATTGACGTGCACGCTTATCCAAAGCGGGTGATATTTTTGCAGCATCGCACACAGCTCAGGTGTAATGCGTTGCGGCAAAAAAATCGGAATGCGGGTGCCGATGCGAAGGAACTCAATGTGCGGAATCGCGCGCAGCCGGCTCAGTATTTTTTCCAATTTATCGTCACTGAAAATCAACGCATCGCCGCCGCTCAGCAACACGTCGCGCACTTCGGTGTGCGCTTCGAGGTAACGAAAGGCTTCCTCGAAATCGGTATGCAGTTCCTGTTCGCCGACGCCGCTGACCACGCGGCTGCGGGTGCAATAACGACAGTAACTTGCGCAGCGATCCGTCACTAAAAACAGGACGCGGTCAGGATATCGGTGCACTAATCCGGGCACCGGCATGTGCGAATCTTCGCCACAGGGATCGGCCATGTCGTACGGCGACGCCCATGTTTCTTCAATCCGTGGAATAACCTGACGCCGGATCGGATCCTCGGGGTTATCACGCGGGATCAGATTAAAAAAATGCGGAGTGACCGCGAGGGCGAGTTTGTCGCCCGAGAGCAGCACTCCGCTGCGCTCCTCCTCGCTAAGATCGAGATGTTTTTCGAGTTGGGCGAGCGAAGTGACTCTGTTTTTGAGCTGCCATTTCCAATCGTTCCAGAGTTCAGGCGCAACGTCATCCCAATAGCCTGGCGCGTGCGAGACGAACTTTTTCCCATCCCCTTTTTCTGTCGCAAAAGTGATCATTGTAAGTTTGAGAACGGAAAAACGTTAAGGTCGTTAAATACCGTGTCAACGAAGGCACTTGGCCGTGCGCTACGCACGTGAATGAGCGATGGCAGTTCGCTATTTGCCGCCGAGTACGCTCAACTCCCAACGGTAGCCATCGGGATCGCGGAACCAAAGACCCATGTTTTTCGATCCGGGCCCTTCCGGGCCAATTTCGTCGCCTGGATCTTCTATATCCGCGCCGACGCTCTTCAGATGGTCGAGCGCTTTCCGCAATGTCGCCATGTTGGGCAAATGAAACGACATATGGTCAATCGTTTCGGGCGACGGTTTGCCCTTGAACAGCGCAATAGTAACGCTGTCGTTGCCAATAGCGACGCCATTTTCGAAATCGAATTCCTTGTGCAATCCAAGTGCGCGCTCGAACCATTTCGCGCTTTCTTTCGGATCGCGCACCGCCAATCCAAAGTGTCCGACTTCCCCGAGGGTAAAGGGAACTTTCATATGAAGAAGGTGAAGCGTAAATGGTTAAGAAGACAAAGTGTGGACGGCGGGACGAAACATTGGAAGACGGCCGTGCTAAGCTGGTCCGGAGCCGTTTCGTGAAATGAGCGGCTCCATGAAATGGCGATTGAAATCATCCAGCGCGTCAAGCGGCGTCTGTCCTAATCCACTGGCGCCCTCTCGCAGTTCTGGTCCGATAAAAGCCAGCCAGACGTCGCCGGCCATTCCGATTTTCGGACGCAGCCGTGCAGCTGGGCTACCCGGATGGTCCTCCAGGTATTCCTCTATGTCCTCTTTTATCGGAGTGGGAAGTTCTTCTATCGCAAGTGAGGTCACATTCCAAGAAACGCGCGTGACTCACCCGGTGGACGTAGGGGCGCGGAAATCGATCTCAGTCGCGGCCCCAAACCATGGCGACGGAAGTCGTTAGGCTGCCGCCCATGTTGAAGGTGAGGAATTTCTTCGCGTTTTCGATCTGGCGCGCGCCCGCTCGTTCGGTGAGTTGTTGATAAGCCTCAAATACCTGGCGAACGCCGGTCGCGCCCACTGGATGACCATCGGCGATCAAACCGCCGCCAGCGTTCACCGGAATTTCAAACGGAAGTTTGCCGGTTCTTTCACCGCGCACCTGGGGCAATGCAGTTGCTCCGCTTTTCACCAGCTCGACACCTTTGCCCGGCTCGGCAAGCCCGAGAATTTCGTACGCAACGATCTCAGTAATCGAAAAGCAATCGTGCACTTCAGCGCCTTGCATGTCGCGCGGCTTTAAGTTTGCCATCCGGAATGCTTTTTCGGCCGCTTTGCGCGCAATCGAAAAGGCGGGCACGTCTTTTTTGTCCAGCGGAAGATAATCAGTGCTGTGACCGTAGCCGAGTAGACGGGTCGTCTTGCTTTTATCGCCGCCGATTTTGTTCAGATATTTGTCAGAAACGAGAATAACCGACGCCGCGCCATCGGTAATCTGCGAGCAATCGGAGACTTTTAGGGGCGGAGCGACGCTCGGATTTTTGTCTGAGACTTGCGAGGCGCAATCGAGCGTGAGATCGGCGTCACGCATTTGCGCCAGCGGATTCAATTTGGCGTGCGCGTAGTTTTTCCATGCGACCTGGGCAAGGTCCGCTTCGCTCGCGCCATATTTCTCGATGTAAATCTGCGCGATGCGCCCGAACAATTTCGGGAACATGAAATCGCCGTACTCCGGTTTCTCATTGTGATAATCGGCTGCCGCACCAAGCACATCGGAGCCGTCGAGTGACGACATCGTTTTCTGCTGTTCCGCCCCGACCACGAGCACAACGTCATAGAATCCGCCCATGATCCACTGCGCGCCGAGCAACACGGATAGCGCGCCCGAAGCACACGCCGCTTCCGTGTGCATTGTGGGAATGCCGCGCAATTTTGGATCGATCTCCGGAATGAACGCGCCGAGTTGCAATTGCTTCGTGAACTGGCCGGCATTGAAATTACCTACCGCGCCCGCCTGAATTTCCGCGGGATCGATCTTCGCGTCGTCGATCGCTTTCTTGCCGGCTTCAATGACCAGATGCCGGATGGTTTTACCTTCTTTCTTGAGATTGCGCTTAAAATCCGTGCGCCCGCCGCCGAGAATGTAAACAGGTTCCATAAGCCTCCTTGTTAAAACTTACTTCGCATTCTATTCTCCGTCCATGTCGCCTTGGACATCAACCCCGCTAATAAGAAGTGCTGGCAAAATGCATTCCAATCCTTCATCCGTATAGATGCTGACGCGGGCCCGGGTCGGCCATACGTGAGCGTGATCTGGGGTCGGCACATGAAACTCGCGTCCGTCCGCCACGTGAATTGTAAATGGCACAAATGGTCGAACGCTGAGGCGTTCGCGAACATCGACAATCATTGCTCTGTTAACGTAACTTATTTTTCTACCCTGTCATCACGAACGGGAGCGAGAATTCACCCGCCGAAAGCATTGATCCCCGTGATATCGTGGCCGACGACCAGTGTGTGGATATCGTGGGTGCCCTCGTAAGTGGAGACAGTCTCGAGGTTCATGAGGTGCCGTATCACGGAGTAGCGATCTATGATGCCCACGGCCCCTAGAATGTCGCGGGCCTTGCGCGCGCATTCGAGCGCCATCCACACGTTGTTGCGCTTCGCCAGCGAAATCTGCGCGGGCAATGCCGTGCCCGCCTCCATCATACGGGTGAGACGCAACGCGAGTAACTGCGCCTTCGTTATCTCTTGCACCATCCAAACCAATTTTTCCTGCACCAGTTGGAAGCCCGCAATAGGTCGGCCAAACTGCTCGCGCGATTTGGCATAGCCGAGCGCCGTTTCGTAACAATCGATGGCCGCGCCAATCACCCCCCACGCAATACCCGCGCGCGCCTGCGAAAGACACGATAACGGGGCGCGCAACCCCGACGCCTTGGGCAGGCGATTCTCGGCCGGTATCCGGCAGTTTTCGAACCAGCATTCCGACGTGCGCGACATGCGAAGGCTGAACTTGCCTTCGATATCGCTCGCACGAAATCCGGGCGCATCTTTTTCCACGATGAATCCACCGACGCGTCCGCCGTCGTCTTTCGCCCAGACGACTTTCACATCCGCGATGGAAGCGTTGCCGATCCAGCATTTGCTGCCGTTTAAAACGTAATGGTCGCCGTCACGTGTTGCGCGGGTTTCCATGCCGCCCGGATCCGAGCCGTGCCCGGGTTCGGTCAGTGCGAAACAACCAACGCGTTCGCCCGAGACCAATCCCGGCAGCCAGCGCGCGCGCTGCTCCGGTGTTCCGAAGGAATGAATCGCGTATATGGCAAGCGCGCCCTGCACAGATGCTTCCGAGCGCAAACCCGAGTCGGCTCGTTCAAGCTCTTGCATGATGAGGCCGTACGCGGTGTAACTCCGCCCCGCACAGCCGTGCTCTTTTAAGTACGGAGCGAAGAGGCGTAACTCGCCCATGCGCGGCCGGAGGTGCTCCGGGAATTTGGCCGCGCGATGGCAAGGCACGACCTCAGGAAGAACTTCCTCCTGCACAAATCGCCGCGTCCGGTCGCGTGCGGCGCGCTCATCGTCGGTGAGGAGTTCTTCAATGGCGTAATAGTCCAGCGAAGTCATGTGATGCGGCTCTGGTAATACGCGACAGTTTAATATTGGCGCAAGATGAACTAACGCTTATTCGCGATGACGCCGAGGCGTCGATTGGGTAGCGCGCGCGTCTCGCGTGCTGGCGATGGCGTCTCGCCATCGCGGACTTTCCTAAAACTATCTTATTTCAAACGCCCGCTATTTGTCTCATCCCGCTGTTTGAAAGTTCGTTGCGGCCGGACGTCGCAACCAGAACGTGAGACGCGTGCGCTACCCTAAAACTTGGTTAGGATCATGGAAATAGCACCAGATCAAAGAGACCATTGCGATAACGTTCAGTATTCCACGCCCGAAAATGCCGGCGCGACTGCCCCGAACTGATACGCTCAACCTGACGTGCCCGCGGTGTCCGAACACACTCAGACTTTCCCAACCTACTTGCGGAGTTCGGTAGCGCTGCGGGGTTGCGTGGTAGCATTCTCGCCGGCACGATATTCGCGCAATTGGGCGAGTTCGCTTCGTGAGCCGTCGGCCTTCGCCGTTTGCTCAATCAGCTTGGCGTAGTAGTGATGTGCCTTTTCCTTTTCTCCAATCTGTGCTGCTGCCTGCGCAGCACCATACAGACCTCGGAATCGACCCGGATAGATTTTCAGCGCCGCCTCAAATTCCCGCTGCGCTTCCTTCGGTCGATCCAATTTCAGCAGCAAATCACCCAGCTGTTCGCGGGCCGGGACAAGCGCGCCGGGCGAAACAGGATGCTTGCCGAGAATGTCCTCCGCATCCGCCGTGCGTCGTAACAGATCTACGGCGTTCTCCTTCTTGCCTTCGCCATACGCCACCCAGGCAGATGCGGCCTGCATTTGCTGGTCGAGTTGTCTCTTGAAATAATCAAACTTCGGATCGGTCGTCGCATCCCGCAATTGCCGCATCCGGTCCATCGCCTTGCGTGCACCCTCGATATCGCCCGTATGCGCTCGCCCCAAGGCGTGGGCGTATTCGATGAGCGCTTCCATGAACGGAAAGGAAGACCAGTGCGGCAATGCGGGAACGCGCAGCGCTGCCGCGTCGGACCAGGCGTTGCGCTCGAGCGCATAACGCGACGGGATGGCGGCCAGCGCATAAGCGGCGCTGAATTCCAACTCAGGATTGGTTTTGCGCACCGTGGCGGCGAAATCCACGACCTCCTTTGCCTTGGCGTCCTGCCCTTCCTGTAGATAGGAGTAGGCCATGTAGTCGAGCGCATGCAGTTCCTCTGCTTCGGTCGCGTCGCGATGCCGCATCTTGGCGTAAGCGCGCGACGCCTCAGAGGAGGAACGATTCGCAGCGATGGAATCTTCCCACATGCCCAGGCGCGTGAAAATGTGCGATGGCATGTGCAGGGCGTGGGGAACCCACGGCGCGATGGAACCGTAGCTCCGTGCGGCCGCCAATCCGCGCTCGGCGAATGCGGGATAATCATAGCTGTGTATTAGATAGTGGGCGACGCCGGGATGCTGAGGATTTGTCTTCCACAGCTTTTCGAGGATAGCGGCCGCGCGCAGTTGATTGGCTAACGTCGTGTCGGTGGGCGTCGCGTAGCCAACCGCCAGGACCGCGAGGGCGTAAAAGGTCTGCACTTCAACGTCGTCGGGATATTTATCGTAAAGTTTGCGCATCGCGTTTTCATACGCGATCACGCGATCACGCGGTCCCACTGGCCCATGACAGGACTGTCCGACCTCGCCTGTGGTCGGACTGTCGGGCGTGTTGTAGTAAGTATTCAGCGCTGTGATAAATCCCCGCTCGCGTTCGGTGGCCGCCTTTATTGCCATGGCCTTATCCGCTGCCGCCTTGCCAGCCTTCATTTCCTCGGGAGTCGGAGGCGTCCAGATCGGATGCCACCACGTCATGCCGATTCCCCATTGCGCCATGGCGCAGGTTGGATCCTTTGCGGCGACCTCGGTGAAAATCCGGCGCGCCTCTTCATAAAAAAACGAGTGCAGCAACGCGACGCCGCGGAGGAATTCGGGCCGTACGGCCGACGAGCACGACACCGGAAAATCCACCGTCCCGGCCGTGCGCAAATCGCCCGGTTCAGGGACAACTGAGGTTTCGGCGCCGAAGGCTGTAAGACCGCTGATCAAAACGGCGAGGAAAGGCGCGCCGCCAAAGAATGTTCGACTACTCATGTGAAGGTTTCGGTTGATTTTAATGGAGACTTCGAATGCTGCAAATTTGCAAATAATTTATCAGCCCGTTTTTTCCTTGTCTGACATCACGGTTTCCTCCGCATGGCTAAGCGGACACGTTTCTCGATCCTTCGCCTGCAACAGAATCCTCGCTTCCGCCATAAGGGATTCGGTTGGGTAGCGCATGCGTCTCGCGTGTTCGCGGTGGCGTCTCGCTATCGCGAACTTTTCCAAAACGATCTTATTCCAACAACACGTCATTTGTCTCACGCGTTTAGAAGTTCGTTGCGGCCGACTTCACGAGTATCCGGGCAAAGCCATTCTCGCCGCCAACGGATTCAAGACTCCGCGTGGCTGCGCCGCCTGAATGCGCCGTTTTTTGAGCACGCTGCGGACGATGGAGCGGTCCGATTTCTACCAGAACTACCAACCGGTTAGTGTTCTGGCGGGTGTCTATCGCTTGCGCTTGGCTGCACCGGGGTCACAACCGTTTCTCCGGTCGCCTGCACGCGCTGCAAACGTTGCTCGGTTTTTTGGACGGGACCCTCGGCACTGCTCCGCACCTTGAGAGGTACCGAGCGTTCAGCTGCTTCCGGCTTTGTCGCGAGCCGAAAAAGGGCCGCCATCAAATCGCGCGATTCACCTTCAAAGATAGGGCTGTGTCCCGGAATGATCTGTTTCGGAACACGCAGCACCCAGTAATTCGTTTGGTTCGGTCCCTGCCGCTCGATCCGCCACTTCGTCCAGTCGTAACGCGTGCCGGTATAGAGAGTCACGTTTTCGTAAGAGCCACCCGGGTTCTTCAAATTTAAGTCGAACGGATCTGCTCCCAAATCTGACTTCCCCTTCGCCACTGGGACAAGTCGATGACTTTGGACCGAATCGTTATGGCCGGGCGTTTGAGTGAAATAGTTAAATTGCGAGGTGTCGCGTCCATCCTCGTGGTACTTCCGGAAACTTCCCGATAGCGCCTTGGGAGCATTCGAGAGCTTCGTTCCAATGGGAAACGCCAGGCCGGTTGCCGTGTCCGCATCGGAGCTAATCATGATGACGTGCGGCCCGCCGCGCAGCGGTGTCGTATCGCGATACATATCAATCATCTCCTTCGAATAGATCGATTCCGCCGCGGAATTCACGAGCAGGATAAGATCAGCCGGCTTGAAGACTCGATCCGCGCGCGATTTTTCGACCCCAGGCGCGAACGGCTCCTCGTACAAAAGCGTCCCGACCAACGCCTGCGCCAGTGCCTTTTCCAAGACTAGCGCACCGAACGAATGACCGATTACGACGCAACGCGAATTCCCCGGCGTATCGCGCCGGGCCGTTTTGATCAAGGTGAAGATCGCCTCGGTGATCGGTGTGCTGGAGGAAATCCGCGTGGCGGCATTCTTGCGCGAATAAAAACTGGCTTCTTTTCCCACCCAGGTGAGCGCGTCCACCACCGGATTGACCTTGTGCACGACACGGCCCCGCCACCCCAGATAAACGCCGAAGACCTGTAGGCCGGACATTTGCACGGTTTGATCTGCGGTAAGGAGCGCGAGTAAGCTGCGGAACTGACCGACGTCCGCAGCGTCCGTCGAGTTGGAATTATTTTGCCAGCCGTGGATGTAGGTAACGAGCAAGATCGGCCGGCCTGTATCACGAATCGCCTGCACGGTTTTGCGCAGTTGATCGCGATCCCAGAAGTCGCCTTGTTCGTCGAACTCGATAAACCCCAGCCGATAAATATCTTTCACTGAGCCGCTCCCGGCGGGCGTGACTGCTGTTTCGGTCGGTGTTTCCCCTAAATGATAAGGCTGATTCGCGGCGCAACCGGCGAGAAGAAAGGCGAGGGCACAGTGGATAATCCCAACTGAACCCGTTTGTGATAGAAAATTCATTCGCAGCGCGTGCTTGCGTCTGGAATATCAAATGATCGTGCGCCAGTCAATTGCACGACTGCGGAGCGCGTTCCCAGACCACGGTCCCGTACAGGACTTCCTCCTGGACAAAACGCCGCGCCCGATCGCGTGCCGCACGCTTCTCGTCCGTGAGGAGATTTTCGATGGCGTAGTAATCGAGTGAGGTCACATCGTTTACAGACTCAGGCCGCTCCATTTCCGCTCTCCGTTCAACGCCTAAACTTTTCTTTTCAAGAGTGCTATATCTTTTCAAGATTCTCATCCGCAAACGGTCCGGCAGTTGCCGGATTGGCGGGATCGTGGAAATAGCACCCAGCGATGGCACGACTTCACGAATACCAAGGCAAAGCCATTCTCGCTGCCAACGGATTCAAGATTCCGCGTGGTCGCGCCGCCTTCACCGCTGATCAAGCCGTCACTGTAGCCAAAGAACTTGCGGACAAGGGTGGCAATAAAGTAGTCATCAAGATTCAAGCCTGGATCACCGGGCGTGCTGGCATTGGCGGGGTCGCCTTCGCAAAAAAACCGGATGAGGTTCGCGGTCACGCCGCGCGAATGCTGGCGATGAAAATTGGCCAGTTTCCAGTCGAAGCTGTGCTCGTGGAAGAGAAGATCGACATCGACCGCGAGTTTTTTCTTTCGTTTGCCATCGATGACGCAGCTCGCGCTCCGGTAATCATTTTCGCTGGCGGCGGCGGATCCGGAATCGAAGAGCGCTCGGCCTCGACACGACGCATCAGCTGCGATGTAAACCGCGGACCGATCGATTCAGTCGTGAATGCAGTTGTCGCTTCATGCGGGCTTTCGCCCGCGCACGCGACGGAACTTGCCGAGTCGATCCGAAAATTGTTTGCGGCCGCGCGCAGCGTCGAAGCTCGGTCGCTTGAAATCAATCCGCTGGTGCTGGCCAAAGATGGACGGTTCATTGCTGCCGATTGCCGCATCACGATTGATGATTACGCCGTAGCGCGACATCCGGAGCTCGGTATTGAAATTGCGAGAGAATTCGATCATCCGCCCACGGCACTTGAGCGCGTAGCCTACGCCGTCGAGCAAAGCGATCATCGCGGCACATTTTATTTCGCGCAGTTAGCCACGGCGGCCGCCAAAGATTCCAAAGGTCTGGTTGGTTTTCACGGCGCGGGCGGCGGCGGATCCATGATGTCCATGGACGCGATCGTGAACGCGGGATTCACAATCGCCAATTTCACCGACACCAGCGGAAATCCATCGGCGTCCAAGGTGTATCGCGCCAGTCGAATTATCTTGGCCCAGCCCGACCTCGTCGGCTATTTCGGTTCCGGATCTGGCGTCGCGAGCCAGGAGCAATATTGGTCCGCGTACGGACTGGCCAAAGCATTCTGGGAACTCGATCTGGATATTCCCGCGGTGATTCGTTTGGGTGGCAACACCGAAGGTCACGCCGTAGACATTTTGCATCGAATGTCGGAGCTGGTTCGTGCGCCGGTTGAAGGCTATCGCAAGAGCGATACGCCGGCTGTAATCGCTGCGCGTTTCGCCGAACTAGTCGCGGGCGCGGCCGGCGCCAAATGGAAACCGCGCGCTCCGCGCGTACCGAAGTTCGTCAAGGATCCATCGGCCACCATGTTCCCCGTGAAAAATGGACGTGTCTGGATCGACACCGCGAAGTGGCCGCAGATTCGCTCCGCCGTCGAAACGCATTCCAGTGGGTTGATCGTGGATCGCGCGGGTGCACCGGTGGCGGCGCTAGCCAGCGAGGAGTTCGCCAACAAAGATTCCGAGTTGCTTGCGTGCGATGTTGAATGTCGCCTCGCCGGAGTCGAAGGCTTCTATTTGGAACTCGATATCCCAGGCCTGGACGAACTGATTGGGCGCAAAGTTGTCTTAGACGATGGAAATTGACACGTCCACGAAGTGTGACTACTGTGACCACATGATCGCGACTTTGCGAGAAACGAAGGCGAAATTGTCGGAGATGGTAAAACTGGCCAGTCAAGGACAGGAAGTAGTGATTACCGTGCACGGCAAGGAAATGGCCAAGCTGGTTGGGGTACCTTCCCGGGAGCGACGGGTCGATCGAGAGAAGTGGTTGAAACGCCTGGCTACTTTGCGCAAGAAAACCTGGACTGGGCGCTATGGAAAAACCGCTCAGGAAATTCAAGACGAAGAT
>Ga0307278_10001338_pt1 | contig 12292 bp, 11 predicted proteins | sample ER_DNA_117_FD_194482 | JGI IMG/M metagenome (GOLD analysis project Ga0307278, IMG submission 194482) | Bulk soil microbial communities from the East River watershed near Crested Butte, Colorado, United States - ER_DNA_117 | ecosystem: Environmental > Terrestrial > Soil > Floodplain | place... | reverse complement strand
GGCGGCGGCCCGCCCGCTTGAGGAGATTCGCAGCGCCAAGCCCCGACCGCCCGAGGTCGGCGTCGAGCAGCTCGACAGGGTCCGTGGGCGGAGGGAGGACGACGGGCTTCGCCGAAGCCGCCCGAGCGGGTCGTCGTGTGGTCGGGCCCGCCACTCCCCTACTCGGCCGCGATCAGGTAGCGGTAATGGGGCTGACCACCGTGGACGACCTCGACCTCGGCCTTCCGGCGCTCGCCGATCCGGCGGGCGATCGCCTCGGCCTCGGCGAGGGTCGCCGCTGCGCCGTAGTAGAGGGTGAACAGCGTCGAGCCCTGCGGGAACGTGTCGACCGCCTTGAGAACGGCGAGGTCGCGATCTCCGTCGACGGCGACGAGGCCCTCGTCCGGATCGAGGGCGATCGTCTGGCCCTTCCTGACCTTCTTGCCGCCGATCTTCGCGTCCCGGACGGCCTCGGTGACCTGGAGGGTGGCGAGGTTCCGACCCGCCTCGGCCATCCGGATGGCGTTCGTTGCCGCGTCGGCGTTCGGCTTGTACTCGAGCACGGCGGCGATCCCCTCGGCGGCGTTCCTGGTGGGGACGACGACCAGGCGCCGATCCTCGCAGATCCGGGCCGCCTGCTCGGCGGCCAGCCGGACGTTCGGGTTATTGGGAAGCAGGAGGACCTCGCGGGCCTTTGCCAACCGGGCGACCCGCAGCAGCTCGCCGGTGCTGGGATTGGCGGTCTGGCCGCCCCGGACGATGTGCTCGACCCCGAGGTCGCGGAACAGTCGTTCCAGCCCCTCGCCGGCGACCACCGCGACGATCGCGGGGCCGAGGGCGGCATCGATCTCGACCGGCTGCGGCCCATGCGACCCATTGACCGATGGCTCGGCCAGGTCCTCGGTCGCGACCTCCTTCGTCGTGGCTGCAGTAGTCGTCTGCTCGGCGACGCGGACAGACACTGATCCTCGGCCCTTGCGCGGCGCGGTAGGCGGCGGTGAGGCCGTTGTCGTCGAGGCCGACGGCACCGGGCGGGTCTCCGCAACCGCCTCGACGGCAGCGAGCGTCCCGGCAGGCGCGGCGCCGACGAAGGCACCTGCCCGCGCTTCCCGTACGTCGTCCGCCATCGAATCGAGGTTCTCGACCGTGATCCGGGTCAGGGCTCCCAGCGAGAGGCCGTAGGCGATGACCTCGTCGGGCTGCTCGTTGTGGACATGGACCTTCGCCATTCGTCCATCGCCACCCACGAGGACGGAGTTGCCGAGAGCCTCAAGACGAGCCTGGATCGCGGGGACGTCGAGGGTCGTGCCATCCGCCGCGGTGAGGATAAAGACCGTCTCGTAGCCGAAGGCTTCCTCTTCGAGCGCGGCCAGGCCCGCCCGGAAGGCCGGTGCGACGGCCCGCCGCTCGTCGCCATGCGACGCGCCCGCCAGACCGGCCGCGAGCCCGCTCCCGATCGCGAAGACCGGCCGGCCCCGGAAGCTCAGCAGCGCCCCTTCGAACAGGCGGAACAGGCCCTGGCCACCGGAGTCGACAACGCCGGCCTCGCGCAGGATCGGCAGGAGCGACGGCGTCTTCGCCACCGCCTTCCGGGCCGCCTCGACGGTCGCGGCGAGGACCGATTCCATCGCGTCGTCACGTTCGGCGGCCGAGACGGCGGCGGCCGACGCCTCCCGGATCACCGTCAGGATCGTGCCCTCGACCGGCTTCGTGACTGCGCCGTAGGCGGTCCTCGTTCCGATCGCGAGAGCGTTGGCGAGGTCGAGGCCGCCGAACCGCTTCTTGCCGGCGAGTCCCTCGGCGAGCCCGCGCAGGATCTGGCTCGTGATCACCCCGGAGTTGCCCCGCGCCCCCATCAGCGCCCCGTGGCTCGCCGCCGCGGCAATCCGCCAAGCGGGCGCGTCGTGACCCGCATCTTCCGCCTCGTCGAGGGCCGCGCGGACCGTCGCGGCCATGTTCGTGCCGGTGTCTCCGTCCGGGACCGGGAACACGTTCAGGGCGTTGATCTCATCGACGGCGAGCTCGAGGTTTGCGACCGCGCTCCGCATCGCGTCGAGCAGGCCGGCACCCGTGCAGAGTGGGCGGGCCATCAGGCGACGTCCGTCCCGCTGCCGGCGAGGTCGTCCGGGCGGACGATCGTCGAGGCGGAGGACGATGCGGACGAGCCGGTCAGGCGATCGTCGACGAGCTCGAACGGCGCGATTCGCAGCCCGTCGACGTGGATCGTCAGCGGCTCGATCTCGCGGTCCAGGGCCTGGCGGACGGCGTAGCGGACGGCCGAGTCGACCTGGCGCGCGACCTCCGCGATCGGTAGTCCATGGGCGACGACGAGGTCGAGCTCGACCGTGATCGGATCATCGAGGATGACCCGGATCCCGCGCGGGGCCAGACCCATTCGCTCGCCGAGCCTCCCGAGCGGGCCGCCTCCGGAAAGGCCGACGACGCCGTACGAGCCGAGGGTCGCCGCGCGGACGATGTCGACCACGGCCCGCCGCGTGACGAGCGATCGACCGGGGGTCGATACGGGGTGATTCGTGGGCACGCCGCGGGCATCCTCCCTCGATGATCGGATCGGCGTTGATCGGATCGGCCGGGCCGCTCTGGCGTGGCGCGGGACGCGTGCTATCATACCGCCCCGCTCGCGCCTTCCAGCCGAGCCTGCCCGCGCGCCGAGCGCGGAATGAGACCTGAATCAGCACACCACGACCGTTTCGAGGACCACCATGGCCCGCTCCTGTGCGATCTGCGGCAAGGTGTCGATGGGCGGCTTCAACCCACAGTCATCGGGGATGAACCGCGTCCGTGCGCACCGCCGCTACCAGCCGAATCTGCAGCCCTTCACGATCCGCCAGAATGGCGTCGAGACGAAGGCGCTCGTGTGCACCCGCTGCCGCCGGACGTCGCTGAAGACGACGAAGTAGCGCTCGGGCGCGTCCGCGCCCCGGCCCCGCCGAACCACCCATGCCCGGCCCTGCGCGCCGGGCATTCGTCTGTCCGGCGCGGCGGTCCTCGCTTGTCCGCCATGGCCCGACGCCGACGCAGATCGGCCGATTTCGGACGGCGTGAGGTCACTCTCGTCTACTAACGTCTCGTCCGGTTTCGGAGCTCGAAAGCGGACGACCGGCGCGGCCCGGGATGTGGTTTCGACCGGCGTTCGATTTCGGACCAAACCGGAGCGGTCGTCCCGCCCCTCAGCGGTCGGCGGTATCGAGCCAGATCGTGAACGGGCCGTCGTTGACCAGCTCGACGGCCATCACCGCGCCGAACTGGCCCGTCGCGACCACGACGCCGAGGTCTCCGAGCGCGGCCGCGAACCGAAGGTAGAGCCGCTCCGCCAGCTCCGGGGCCGCGGCGCCGGTGAAGCCCGGCCGGCGTCCGCGGCGCGTGTCCGCGTAGAGCGTGAACTGGCTCACGACCAGGACTGCCCCGTCCACATCGATCAGGGAGCGGTTCGTCCGACCCTGCTCGTCATCGAAGATCCGGAGCTCGGTCACCCGTCGCGCAAGCGCGTCGGCCGTCGTCTCGTCGTCGGTCGGTCCCACACCGAGCAGGACCACGAGCCCGCCACCGATATCCCCGACGGTATCGCCGTCGACCCGGACCCGGGCGCCGGTGGTGCGTTGGAGAAGCGCCCGCACCTAGTGACCGGGTCGAGCGGTTGGCGGGCCGCCGGCGGCCGTGGTCCCGCCGCCGGCCGTGGTCCCGCCGTCTGACGTCCCGCCAACCGTGGAGATCCCGTCGGCGGAGGCCTTCTCAGCGGGGGCCTTCTCAGCGGAGGCCTTCTCGTCGCGCGCCCCTTGCGGATCCGCCCAGCCGTGCTCCGCCGCATAGGCCTCCCGCCAGCGCTCGGCCTCTTCGCGATAGCGGTCGCGCTCAGCGGCATGACGTTCGATCGTCATCTCCTCGACCGAGGCCGGCACGAGCAGGTCGTAATCGCGGACGCCGTCCGGGTTGAACCGGCCCGAGCCGCGAAGCGGGATCACCGGGATCCCGCCCGCCTCGATCACGCGCATGAACCGCCAGGCGAGGTCCTTCGGCAGCTGGGTGAACGTCACCATCTTGTCGCGCGGGATCGGCGGATTGCCGTGGTTCAGGCGGTACTGGTAGCCCTCGTCCGCGAGCGCCCGCACGAGGCGGATCTCGCGACCCATGTTCCGGCCCGGGATCCAGAGGACCGACCCGACGACCAGGATGTCGACGCCGAGACCGCCGACGAACTCGGCCGTCTCGCGGTTGATCCCGCCGTCCACATGAACCTCGGCGCCCACCGGCTTGTGGCCCAGATACTCGCGCGCCGCTAGCAGCTTCTCGGCTGCCACGTCGCGCATGAACTCCTGGCCTCCGAAGCCGGGCTCGACGGTCATCACGAGGACGATGTCGAGCAGCTTCTGATACGGCTCGAGCGCGCTGAGCGGCGTCTTCGGCTTGACCGCCAGGCCCGCCGCCCGGCCGGCCCTGCGGATCGCCCGCAGGGCCGGCTCGATCTGCTCCGACTCGACCTCGACGTGGAATGTGATCGAGTCGCAGCCCGCCTCGATGAACTCGTCGACGTACTTCAGCGGGTCCGTGATCATCAGGTGGGCGTCGAGCGGTAGCTCCGTCCGTGGACGGATCCCCTTGATGATCCGCGGCCCGAACGTCAGGTTCGGGACGAAGTGGCCGTCCATGACGTCGATGTGGAGCCGATCCGCCCCCTCGCGCTCGGCCCGCCGGACGGCATACGCCATGTTCGAGTGGTCGGCATCGAGGATGCTGACGGCGACGCGGGCCCGACCGCCGGCCACGGCTATTCTCCGAGCCCGATCGGCGCCGGGTCGTGGCTCCGCTCGCCGCGAAGTGCTTGCGTGCTCTCGTCGACCAGGCGGGCCCGTCGCCGCGCGACGACCGCGGGCGCAGGCTCTCCCGCCCGCTCCGCCGCGAGCTGGCCGCACGCAGCGCCGATCTCCTGGCCCCGGTTGCGGCGGATCGTTGCGGTGATTCCGGCCGCGGCGAGGATGGCCGCGAAGCGCTCGATGACGTCGTCCGGCGAGGCCGTCCACGGCGTGTGGGCGACCGGGTTCATCGGGATCAGGTTCACGTGGGCATGGTCACCGCGCAGCAGGTTGGCCATTGCCTGTGCGTCGATCTCCGTGTCGTTGATCCCCGCGATCATCGTCGCCTCGTACGTGACGCGCCGGCCGGTCGCGACGGCGTGCTCGCGAGCAGCAGCAGTCACCTCGGAAACCGGCCAGCGCCGGTTCAACGGGACGAGGACGTCACGGAGGGCGTCGCGCGCGGCATGGAGGGAGACCGCAAGCGTGAACTGCGGGCCCAGGGCGGTCACGCGACGGATCCCGGGGACGACGCCGGAGGTCGACACCGTGATGTGACGGGCGCCGAGGCCGAACCGGCGCGGATCGTTCAGGGCGTCGACGGCCGCCAGGACCCGGTCCAGGTTCAGGAGTGGCTCGCCCATGCCCATGAACACGACGTTCGTCAGGCGCTTCCCGTCCGCCGCCAGGCGCCGCGCCGCGTGGCGGACCTGGTCGACGATCTCCGCGGTCTCGAGGTCGCGCCCGAAGCCGAGCTCGCCGGTCGCGCAGAACGGGCAGCCGACCGCGCAACCAGCCTGGCTCGAGATGCACAGGGTGTGGCGTTCTCGCTGACCCGCGCGGGCCGGGTAGTGCATCAGGACCGACTCGATCAGCGCCCCGTCGACGAGGCGGTGGAGGCCCTTCTCGGTAAGTCCAGCGTCGGATAGTCGGAGCTCCGTGTCCGCGACGGTGTCGAACCGGAAGGCCGCGTCCAGCTCGTCGCGAAGTGGCGCGGGCAGCGTCCGGATCTCCGCCGTCGTCGACGCTTCGCCGCGCCAGACCGCATCGGCGACCTGCCGGGCGCGATACGCGGGCTCGCCGCGCTCCGCGAACCAGGCGACGAGCTCTTCCATGGTCGCGCCGGAAAGGCCGGGCCGCGCGTCGCCCTGCAGCGCAGCGCCGGGCCGCGCCTCCCCGTCGTTGATCGCCGTCAGGCCCGTCGCCGCCGGTCTGGTCGACATCGACTGAGTCTACGCGTGGCCCGACGCCGATCCGCCGGGCGTTGGGACCGGGGCTCGTTCGCCATCCCCGGAGACCGGGACCGACACCGGCGGCATTGCCGGGTCGGGCGACGGCCTGATCGTCTGTCCGAGGATGCGCGGCCGCCCGCGGAGGTACTCTTCACCGCTCATCGGCTGGCCGCCGGCCGGCTGGACCTCGTCGAGGATGAGTCGCCCGGCGCTCGTCGCGAGGGCGAGGCCGGCGGCATCCGGGACGAACTGACCAGGCTCATCGTCCGGATCTCCGTCGGCGAGACGCGCCACGAGGACGACCAGGCGGTCCCCGTCGGTCTCGGCGAAGGACCCGGGCCATGGCAGATACGCTCGAACCTGGCGCTCGAGGAGGACGGCCGGGAGGCGCGGGTCGAGGCGCCCATCGGCTCGCCGGAGCGGCCGGGTCAGCGTGGCGCCCTCTTCGGACTGGGGCGTCGTCTCGAGGTCGCCGGCCAGCCACGGATCGAGCGATCGGGCGAGGATCCCGGCGGCGGCGATCGCGAGACGGGCCTCGAGGGCGGGCGCCGTCTCGTCGCCCGAGAGGATCGCCCGCTCCGAGGCCACGATCGGCCCCGTGTCCAGCCCCGAATCCATCTGCATCAGGGTGACGCCCGTCTCGGGGTCACCGGCGAGGATCGCCGCGGGGATAGGCGCCGCGCCTCGATGGCGCGGGAGGAGCGACGGGTGGAGGTTCAGGGCTCCGTGACGGCGATCGAGCAAAGCGTTCGGGACGATCTGGCCGTAGTCGGCGAGGACGACGAGGTCGGGATCGAGATCGAGGACCGCGGCCAGCTCGGCGGGGTTCCGAAGGCGGTCCGGTGTCACGACCCGCAGGCCGAGCTCGCGCGCCTGGCCCTCGACCGGCGTCGCGGTCTCGACCTGGCGGCGCCCGACCGGTCGCGGCGGGGCGGTGACGACGCCGACGAGGTCGATCGATGGGTGGCCGGCGAGCCGGCCGAGGATCGGCTGGGCGAAGCGCCCGCTCCCCAGGAAGACCGTACGGACGGGTGTTCGGACAGCGGGTCCGCCGCCCGGAACGGCCGCGGAACCGTCGGTCACGCGAGGACCTTCGCCGCCTCTCGCGTGGTCGTCTCCTCCCCGTCGTCCTGATCCTCGTCGTCGGAGCTCACCGGGATCAACTCGTCCATCGAGTCGAGATAGTCGATGAAGAGCTTGCCATCGAGATGGTCGAGCTCGTGCTGGAGAGCCCGGCCGAGAAGGCCCGATCCGGCAACCTTGATCTTCTTGCCGACGCGGTTCTGGGCGACGACCCAGACCTTCTCCCGCCGCGTGACGTACGCGTAGTAGCCGGGCAGGGACAGGCAGCCCTCGAGATCCCGATCGTCGCCGCTTGCCCTGACGATCCGCGGATTCATCAGCTCGTAGAGATGATTCTCGACCTCGATCACGCATGCCTGGAGCGCCTCACCGACCTGCGGCGCCGCCAGGCCGACGCCGGGCGCGTGGCGCATCGTCTCGGTCATGTCATCGAGCAGCGCGTGAAGCGGCTTGCCGAAGCTGTCGACCGGGAGGCCCTTCAGCCGGAGGCGCGGATCACCGAGGAGGACGATGGGGCGAACGCTCATCGGCGGAGTATACCGACGGGCCCGGCCCCGGCCGGCGATCCGAGCAGGCTCCAGGACGGAGCCCGACCGTGATCGCTCTATAGACCAAGATCGCTCTGTCGCGGCCGCGACGCCTAGTCGCGCGGGCCCTCGGCCGGATCGTCCTTGGCGGCGCGCTCGACGGCGTCGTCGGCGCCCTCGAGGACCGCGGTTGATGCGCCCGACGAACCGCCATATCCGTTATCGGTCTCACCGGTCTTGCTGCGGAGCTCGGCCGCCCACGTCCGTGATCGCTCGGCGATCTTCACGCCCGCGTCGGCCGTCGCGTCGGCGGCACGATGGGCGATCGGGCCAGCTCGATCGGCCGCGACGGCGGCCAGCTCTGCGGCCTTCGCTCCGACCTGGCGAACGACCGGCGCGGCGAGGGTGGCGGCCTGGTCGATCATCGACTGGAGCTGGGCGAGCATGCGCTCGGCGGTCGCTCGGGCGTCACCCCCGGCCGTCGCGTCGGTCTCGCTCTCGGGCCCCGTCCAGGCGAACGTTTCGTCAGCCGGATTCTGCCTCCCGGCGCTGCCCTCGTTGGCCGGGCTGCCGGGCGTCGTGTCCCGATTCTCGTCCATCGCAAACCTCCGTGATGCCTGGACAACCCATTCTCCCCCTGATCGGCCGCGAGCGCATCCCCCACGACCGTCAGAAGTGGCGAAGCAATGGTCAGAGCAGGCTGTCGGGATCGACGTCGACCGACCACGGCGGATCGAGGCCGCCGCCGAGCAGGAGACGCGGGTCGGTGCCGCGGAGGATCAGGTTCCACCGCCAGCGCTCGGCACGCCGGGCGATGTACGCCGGCGCCGGACCGACGACGACCGTGTCCGACCCCCGCTCGTTGGCCCGATCGCGGAGGAGCGTGGCCATCGCCTCTGCCTCGCGGACGACGGCATCCCGATCGGCAATGCCGACCGTGAGCTTCACGAGTCGTCCGAACGGCGGCGATCCGAACCGGCGGCGCAGATCCAGCTCCACGTCGTAGAACGCGGCCGCGTCGTCCTCGACCACGGCCCGGATCGCCGCGTGCTCCGGCTGGTAGGACTGGATGATCGCGCGACCCGGCCGATCGCCCCGGCCCGCCCGGCCGACCGCCTGGCTGAGGAGCTGGTAGGTCCGTTCCGTGGCGCGCTCGTCGGGGAGGTTCAGGGCGACGTCCGCCGAGACGACGCCGACGAGCGTCACGGCGGGGATGTCGAGGCCCTTCGTGACGAGACTCGTCCCGACGAGCACGTCGAGGCGCCCGGCCGCGAAGGCGTCGATGACCCGTTCCGCCGCGCCACGCCGCTCGACGATATCCCGGTCCAGCCGCCCGACACGGAACGCCGGGAACCGCCGCCGGACCTCCTCCTCGACCCGCTGGGTACCCCCGCCGAGGTAGCGGATCCGGGGCGACTGGCAGTTCGGGCAGCGCGTCGCGATCGGCGTCGCCCGGCCGCAGTGATGGCAGCGCAGGCTGGTCCCGGCCTGGTGGTAGACGAGCGGGCGCTCGCACTCCGGGCAGGTCTGGACATGACCGCAGTCGCGGCACAGGACGACCGAGGCCGAACCCCGGCGGTTGATCGCGAGGATCGCCTGATCTCCGGAGTTGGTGTCGAGGGCGGCCAGGGCGGCGACGAGACGATCCGAGAGGAGACCTCGGTTGCCGCCCTTCAGCTCCTCGCGGAGGTCGACGACCTCGACCAGTGGCCGCTCCCCGCTCGGGCGAGACGGCAGGACGACCCGCCGGTAGCGGCCGTCGCGAACGTGTCCGACGGTCTCGACCGCCGGCGTCGCGCTGCCGAGGATCACGGCGGCGCCGGCCTCGGCGCCGAGCTGGAGCGCGACGTCACGGGCCTGGATCCGTGGCGTCCGGTCGCCCTTGTAGGCGCCCTCGTGCTCCTCGTCGACGACGATCAGCCCGACGTCGCCCAGCGGCGCGAGGACCGCGAGACGCGTCCCGACGACGATGTCCACGTCGCCGCTCCGGATCCGCCGCCACTCGTCGGCCCGCTCGCCGTCGCCCAGCCCTGAATGGACGAGGGCCACCCGGGCCTGCAGGTCGGCCCGCAGTCGATCGACGAGCGGCAGGGCGAGCGCGATCTCCGGGACGAGGACGAGGGCCGGCCTGGCCCGCTCCAGCGATGCCACGATCGCCTCGACGTAGATCGCGGTCTTGCCCCCACCGGTCACGCCATCGAGGACGAGGGGCGTGGGATCGCCGGCGGCAATGGCCTCGCGCACAAGCTCCACGGCCTCTGCCTGGGCTCCGGTCAGCTCGGCGCCGGGCGGACGGCCGCCACGCAGGCCGACGGGCCGGCTGGCGAGCGGCCGTCGCGGGCGCTCCCGGACGTCGACGTCGACGAGGCCCCGCCGAGCGAGACTCGCCACGGCTCCGGTCCCGTGGCGATCCGCCAGCTCGGTCCCGGGCAGGCCGTCGGGCGATGCCGCGAGGAGATCCGCGAGCGCGCCCGCCTGGCGAGGCCCGAGAGGCCGGCCGGCGGGGCGTTCGCCCATCGCGATCGCTCGGGCCGCGACCCCGCCCTCGCTCGTGAGGCCGATCCAGCGCTCGAAGCGAGGGCCCGCGCCGGCGGCCTGGAGCGTCCAATCGAGCGTGACGAGGCCGCGCGCCTCCAACGTCCGCAGGCGCCGGACGAGCGCGGCCCGCCCGTCGGCCAGGACCAGGTCACGGATCGGGCGCGGGCCGCGCGCGAGCTGGTCGAGCAGGTCCCGCTCGACCGGGGCGAGGTCCGGCGGTGGCTCACCGGGTCGGCGCTCGGCAACCAGCTCGAGCCGCTCGAGGAGGCCGGGTGGCAGCATTGCCCGCAGGACGAGCGATGGCGGCGCGAGGTAGTGGGCCGAGATCCAGCGGGCGAGTCGGAGCGCGAGCTGCGGCAGGAGCGGCCCGTCGGCACGGACGCGCCCGGCGATCGGCTTCGCGGCGACACCGGGGGGTGGTTCGCCGGGTCCCAGGATGATGCCCAGGGCCTGGCGCCGCCCGAACTCGACGAGAACTGCCTCGCCGTCGGCGAGATCCGCGAGGTCGGTCGGGATCGCATAGCTGTAGGTCCGGTTGCCGCCGCCACCCGCGGCGTCGATCGCAACCTCGACGTGCCGCAGGGCGGCCAGACCTTCCATGGCGCCGATCGCATCGACGGCGTCGGACAGGGTCGCCTGCCCGTCGGCCGGATCCGTCACGGGCGCGCTCATCTCCTCGGCCTGACCCGGCACCGTCGCCGGATCCTCCTCAGACCCGGACCCGCCGGTCAGGATGGCGGGCGTGCTCGTCGGCGATGATCCGGTCGATGAGCTCGGCCGTCCGCTCGACCTGGCCCGTCTCGTTCGGAACGATGTGGTCGTAGTCCTTCTGGCGGGCGAGCTCGATCGCGGCGTCCCGCTGCCGGATCTCGAGCTGCTCGGCGGTTTCTGTCGCGCGCGTCCGGAGGCGTTCGAACAGCTCCTCGAGCGAGGGCGGCACGACGAAGATCAGGAGGGCCTCCGAGACCTGCTCCTTCACGATCTGGGCGCCCTGCACGTCGATCTTGAGGATCACGTCGCGTCCACCCACGAGCGCGTCGCGGACCTGGTCGCGCGGCGAGCCGTACCAGTTGCCGTGGACCTCGTTCGCCTCGAGGAAGCCGCGGGCGGCGTGGATCCGCAGGAACTCGTCGCGTTCGATGAAGCGGTAGTCGACGCCATCGACCTCGCCGTTGCGGCGCTCCCGGGTCGTGCACGTCACGACGTAGTGGCGCTCGCCATCCCGGCCGGTCTCGCGCTCCCGCCGCCGGAGCGCGTCGATGATCGTGTCCTTCCCAACCCCGGACGGCCCCGAGATGATGACGAGCATCGCCCCCGGCGCGCCGTCGACGACGAAGTCGGGCCGGCCCGGGTCCTTCGAGATGTCATATGGCTCGGCGGTCGCTCGCGAGCGCGACGCCGTGGCCCGCATCTCGGGATCCGTGGCGTCGGTCATCGTCGGCCTTCCGGACCCGAGAGGTCGTTGGCCGCACGACGCAGTCCCACGAGGACACCCTCCAGCTCCGGTGGCAGCGGCGCCTCGGCCCGGATGAGGTTGCCATAGCTCGGCGACGTCAGCTGGATGCGCCACGCGTGGAGGAAGAGCCGCTCGAGCGACGCCCCGTCGCCCCTGATCTGCGGGCCCCGCCGCGACGACCCCGTCCCGTAGACGGGATCGCCCGCGATGGGATGGCCGATCGCCTCGAGGTGGACCCGGATCTGATGCGTCCGGCCGGTCACGAGGTCCAGCTCGAGCAGCGTCCAGCCCCCGAACCGCTCCCGGACGCGGTAGCCCGTCGTCGACGCCCGGCCGTCCGGCACGACCGCCATCCGGGTCCGGTGCTTCGGGTCGCGTCCGACCGGCGCCTCGATCCGGCCGACCTCCGCGGAGACGTCGCCGAGCACGAGCGCGAGGTACGTCTTCTTCACCCGCCGCGCCTTCAGCTGGGCCATCAGCGAGTGCTGGGCGGCGTCGGACCTTGCCACCATCAGCAACCCGCTCGTGTCGCGATCGAGGCGATGGACGATCCCGGGCCGCTGGACGCCGGCGATCCCACCGAAGCCACCACCCGCATCGGGATCGAGGGCCAGGAGGGCATTGACGAGGGTCCCGCTGCCGTGGCCCGGGGAGGGATGGACCACG
>Ga0307278_10001337_pt1 | contig 12297 bp, 13 predicted proteins | sample ER_DNA_117_FD_194482 | JGI IMG/M metagenome (GOLD analysis project Ga0307278, IMG submission 194482) | Bulk soil microbial communities from the East River watershed near Crested Butte, Colorado, United States - ER_DNA_117 | ecosystem: Environmental > Terrestrial > Soil > Floodplain | place... | reverse complement strand
GGCGCTCAGGACCGCGCGCTCGAGATCCGCCACCGTCTCGGCCCGGGTGTGGCGCACTTCCTCGAACTCCTGTTCTGGGAACTGCGCCTCCAGTGCCTGCACGAGCCGCGCGGCGGTTTCCCCGGTCGAGTCGGAGACAATGTGCAGCTCGACGCGTTGCGCCATCGGGCGAGAGGCTAGTGGCTGGCGTGCCCAGGGCGCCCAAGACACGTCTTTAGAAAGCCTTTACGTCTTTCTAAGCTTGATCTTAAGCGATGTGGGCAGGTTGAAACCATGGCTCGGGGGAGGCTCCATCTGGTGACGGTCGTCGCGGCGGCGCTGGCCGCGCTCGCCGTCTGCGGGTCTGCCGCAGCCGCGACCCCGGATTGCGCGTCGCGACTTCTCGCCGATTGGCGCGACGGCCGCATGGACCGTGTCTATCCGGTCGACTGCTACCGGGAAGCGCTTGCAAGCCTGCCGGAGGATCTACGGATCTACTCGAGTGCCGAGACCGACCTCACGCGTGCGCTGCAGGCCCGCGTCAGGACCGAGGGCGTGACGAAGATCGCCGCTGCCCCGAAGGCCGCCGCTGCGCCGAAGACCGACGGAGGCCACCATGGCGTGTCTCCGCTCGTCATCCTGGCCGTGACGGCCGGCCTGGTCCTCGGCGTCGGGTCGTTGCTCATCTACGCGCGCTAGGCAAAACCAGTCGGATAACGTCCCCCGCCACATGGCCGTCGCTCGCCTCCGGCTCGCTCCCGTGAGGGAAACCATGTTTCCCTCACGAGCTCCCTTCTTTAGGGATCGCCTCAACCCCCGCGCCGCTGCGATCGCCGCGTGGGTTGAGGAGAGAGAGCGGGGAAACCTCCCGGTTTCCCCTTACGCCCCTTCCACCGCTCATCGGCCAAGACCCGGCCGATGAGCGAGCCGGTGACGATGGACAAGATCGTTTCGCTCTCCCGCCGCCGCGGGTTCGTCTTCCCGTCCTCCGAGATCTACGGCGGCATGGGCTCGACGTACGACTACGGCCACTACGGCGTCCTGATGAAGAACAACATCCGGCAGCGCTGGTTCGAGGCGATGGTGCGAAACCGCGACGACATCGTCGCGATCGACTCCGCGGTGATCCTGCATCCCAAGGTCTGGGAAGCGTCCGGCCATGTCGGCGGGTTCAGCGATCCGCTGATCGACTGCCGTACCTGCAAGCTGCGCTTCCGGGCGGACAAGCTGGAGGACTCGAACTGCGGGCTCAAACCGAGCAAGCGGCCCGGTCAGACGCCCGAGTGCGACCTGACCGAGCCGCGCCAGTTCAACCTGATGTTCGAGACGACGGTCGGCGCGCTACAGGAAGAGGGCTCGCGTGCCTTCCTTCGGCCGGAGACCGCGCAGGGAATCTTCATCAACTTCAAGAACGTCCTCCAGATCGCGAGGCGCAAGCCGCCGTTCGGAATCGCCCAGACCGGAAAGTCGTTTCGCAACGAGATCACCCCCGGCAACTTCCTCTTCCGGGTCCGCGAGTTCGAGCAGATGGAGATGGAGTTCTTCGTCCCGCCGGACGAGGCAGACAAGTGGTACCGCTACTGGATCGACGAGCGGCTCAACTGGTACCGCCGCTACGGCCTGCGTGACAGCAACCTTCGTGTGCGCGAGCACGGGCCCGAGGAACGGTCGCACTACTCACAGGGAACGAGCGACATCGAGTACGACTACCCGATCGGCTGGGGCGAGCTCGAGGGCATTGCGAATCGCGGCGACTTCGACCTGACGCAGCACACCGAGCACTCGACGACGAAGCTGGAGTACGTCGGACAGGACGGTGAGCGTTACGTCCCGTACGTGATCGAGCCGGCGGTCAGCATCGAGCGGATCATGGTCGCCATGCTCGTGGACGCTTACGACGAGGAGATCGTCGGAGACCGCGAGCGAACCGTCCTCCGCCTGCACCCGCTGATCGCGCCGGTGACGGCTGCCGTTCTGCCCCTCATCGGCAAGAACGACGAAATGGTCGCAAAGGCGCGCGGCCTCTACGAGGACCTCCGTCGGCGTCACAGCGTGGAGTACGACGACGGTGGTGCGATCGGGCGCCGCTACCGCCGCCAGGATGAGATCGGCACACCGTGGGCGTTCACCGTTGACGAGCAGACGCTCGAGGACGACACGGTCACAGTCCGCGACCGCGATTCCCTCGCGCAAGAGCGACTCCCGATCGCCAGTGTGCGCGACTGGATCGAGGCCGCGCTCGAGCGCGACTGGAAGTCGCCGAAGGAGAGCTAGGCGCTGCGCAGCGTGCGCAGCCGGAAGTTCCCGAAGTATTCGTAGGCGGAGGTGATCACGGCGAGAGCATCGCGGGCCGAACGTTCGGCGAGGCCGAGGTCGCCCGCCTCGGCGAGCGGCCGCGCGAGGAGCGCCTCGATCCCCGTGATCCCCGCCGGCGAGAGTGCGAGCGCGCCGAGGTTGCAGTTCCTGCACACCGCGCCGCCTGCTGCCGGCGAGTAACCGACGAGTGGCTCGGTCTCGGACACACAGTCCGCGCAGCTCGTCAGGTGCGGCAGGTAACCGGAGAGCCAGAGCAGCTTGAGCTGAAACGAGAGCGCGAGCGGGTCGAACGCCGCGCGTGCGCTTCGTGGTTCCAGTCCGTCGACGAGGTCGAGGAAGCGGGTCAGCGCCTGGAACGCGCGTTCGTTCCCCTCCTGTTCGGTGAAGAGGCGCAGCATCGCCTCGGCGCCGAGCAGGCCGACACCAAGCCGGTACTGCTGTTCGCGCACTTCATGGTGCGAGCGAATGAGCTGGACGCCGGTGACGGTCTGCAGCTCGCCCGCTCCCTGGTGGAGCATCAGGTCGACGTGCGAGAGCGGCTCGAGGCGCGCGCCGAACCGCGACTTCGTCTTGCGGATCCCTTTGGCCACCGCGCCGATTCGTCCACGCTCGAGCGTGTAGAGGTGGAGGACGCGGTCGGCCTCGCCCAGGCGGAACGAGCGGAGCACGACCGCCTCGGTCTTGTACGAGCGGCCGGCCATGACTCGGCCAGTCTAGTCTCGAGTGTGGAGGGAACCTTCGTGCCGGGTTCTTCGTTACACCTGGGAGATGGCGAGGATTCGCGTCTACTCGACCCGTTGGTGCGGCTACTGCGTCCGCGCGAAGGCGCTCCTCGACGGCAAGGGGCTCGAGTACGAGGAGGTGTTCCTCGACGACGATCCTGCGTTTCGCCAAAGGCTCTTCGATCTCACCGGCGGCTGGACGGTCCCGCAGATCGTGATCGACGGCAAGCCGATCGGCGGCTACGCCGAGCTCTGGCGGCTCGAGCGCGACGGACTGCTCGACGAGGGGGTCGCGGCCTAGGCCGCGTCGAGTCGCTGGCAGGTGGGGCAGTACCACGTGCCGCGACCGGCGGTGCGGATCTTGTCGATCGGCGTTCCGCAACGCGGGCACGGTCGTCCTTCGCGGCCGTAGACGCGGAAGCGATCCTGCATGCGGCCACGCCCTCCGTCCGGGGTCGAGTAGTCGCGGAGACTCGCGCCCTGGCGTGCGACTCCCGCCTTTAGCGCAGCCTTCACGGCACGGGTCAGTCGTGCGATCTCGTCGTCTTCCAGCATGCCTGCGAGCCTGAGCGGGTGGATCTCCGCGCGCCATAGCGCCTCGTCGACGTAGATGTTGCCGAGGCCGGCCACGGTGCGCTGGTCGAGCAGGGCGGCCTTGATCGGCGCACGGCGCCCTGCCAGGCGCTCCGCGAGGCGGCGCGCAGTGAACGTGCGGCCGAGCGGTTCCACGCCGAGTCGTTTGTCGAGGTAGGGCTCGAGCTCTCCGGGCTCGAGCAGTTGCCACGTGCCGAAGCGGCGCACGTCGCGGTAGGAGACGTTGGATCCGTCGTCGAGCGTGACGACCGCGCGTCGGTGGGCGTCGTCGGCCAACGATCCGTTCGCAGCGGTCCGAAGGCTCCCGGTCATCCTGAGGTGAATCAGGAGAGCCCGGCCGGACTCGAACCGGACGATCAGATACTTCCCACGGCGCTCGAGCGCCGACACTCGCTCTCCCCCGAGCTCGACGGCCACCTCGATCGGCTCGAACGGACGCACCAGCCGCGGATCGCTGATCTCGACCTGCGCGAACGTCCGCCCGACCAGGTGCGGCTCGAGCTTGAGCCGGATCGTCTCGACTTCCGGGAGCTCGGGCATCAGTCGATTGTCTCGAGCACGATCGATCTTGGCGGCGGCGCTTCGCCGCCGAGCTCGTACGCAGCGAGCACCTCGGCCTCGGCACGCTTCGCCGACGCGACGTCGCGTGCGTGCACCTCGGCGAGCACGTCGCCGGGAGCGACCGCGTCGCCCCGCTTCTTCAAGCAGCGGATGCCGACGGCGTGATCGATGGTGTCGTCCTTCGCCTGCCGTCCCGCCCCGAGGCGAAGAGCTGCCATGCCGATGTCGACGGCTCCGATCGAGCGGACAAAGCCGCCCGCGCTCGCGTGAACCTCGGTGACGACGGGCGCGCTCGGAAGCGCGGCTTCCGCCGGGTCCCCGCCCTGCGCTGCGATCCACCGCTCGTACTGCGCGAGCGCCGAACCGTCCTCGACAGCGGCCACGGCACGTGCTCGCCCTTCTTGGCCGTCGATGCCGAGATCGGAGAGCGCCAGCAGATGAGCGCTCGCATCGAGCACCAGCTCCGTGAAGTCAGCGGGGCCCTCGCCGCGCAGGGTCGCGATCGTCTCGCGGATCTCGAGCGCGTTCCCGACCGCGTGGCCGAGCGGCTGGTCCATGTCGGTGAGTACGCAGACGACCTCGCGGCCCGCATGCTTCCCCAGCTCCAGCATCATCTGCGCAAGCTCGCGCGCGTCGCCGATGGTCTTCATGAACGCCCCGTCGCCGACCTTGACGTCGAGCACGATCGCGTCGGCGCCGGCTGCGATCTTCTTCGACATGATGCTCGCGGCGATCAGCGACACGTTGTCGACGGTCGCGGTCACGTCGCGCAGCCCGTAGAGCAGCTTGTCGGCTGGAACGAGGTCCGCGGTCTGCCCGATGATCGCCAGCCCGACCTCCCGCACCTGCTCGAGGAACTCTTCTTTCGAGAGCTCGACCCGGAAACCGGGGATCGACTCGAGTTTGTCGAGCGTGCCGCCGGTGTGTCCGAGACCGCGGCCGCTCATCTTCCCGAACGGAACGCCGCACGCGGCGACGATCGGGCCGACCGCGAGCGACGTCTTGTCCCCCACGCCGCCGGTCGAGTGCTTGTCGACGACCTTGCGTCCGAGCGCGGAGCCGAGATCGATCGTCTCCCCGCTGCGGATCATCGCGTCGGTCAGTGCAAACGTCTCCTCGCCGTTCAGGCCCTTGAAGAAGACCGCCATGCAGAAGGCAGCCATCTGGTAATCGGGCACGTCGCCCCTGGCATACGAGAGCACGAGCTCGGACAGCTCGTTCCCGTCGAGCTCCTCGCCGTCGCGCTTTCGCCGGATCAGCTCCGCAGCATGGACCACGCGCGGACCGGTCAGCGCTCGACGATCGCCTGGCCGGGAATACCGCGTGAGGGCGCCTTGCCGCCGAGCCAGCGATTCACCGTCGCGCCGACGTCTGCGAACTCGCCCTCGTGAATGCGGCCGGCCGCATTCTTGCCTTCGACGTAGGCGAGCAGCATCGCGTGCTCGCGCGAATGGTCGGTCGACGGCGTGGTCGGATCGCACCCATGGTCGGAGGTCACGATCAGCAGGTCTTGCGGGCGCAACGCGTCGAGCAGGTCGGGCAGCCGGCGGTCGAAGTCCTGCAGGCAGCGGTGGAAGTTCTCGGGGTCGTTGCGATGCCCCCACAGCATGTCGGTCTCGACAAGGTTCGTGAAGATCAGTCCGTCGTCCACCTCGCGCAGGAGCTTCTCGGTCTGCGTGATTCCGTCGACGTTCGACTTGGTCGGATGCGACTCGTCGATGTCCTGGCCCGCGAAGATGTCGCCGATCTTCCCGACGCCGTGGACCTTCATGCCGTTTTCGCGCAGGAGTGTCAGGTAGTTCGGACGCCTTGGCTCGAGCGAGAAGTCGTGGCGGTTTGGCGTACGCTCGTAGTTGCCCGGCTCGCCGATGAACGGCCTGGCGATGACGCGCCCCACCGCGTGCTTGCCGGTGAGGATCTCGCGAGCCGAGCGAGAGGCCTCATACAGCTCTTCGAGCGGAATCGTCTCCTCGTGCGCAGCGATCTGGAAGACGGAGTCGGCCGACGTGTAGACGATCCACTTGCCCGTCCGCTGGTGCTCTTCGCCCAGCTCCTGGATGATCTCGGTGCCGGATGCAGCCTTGTTGCCGAGCACACCGCGGCCGGTCTTGTGCATGAAAGGGTCGATGATGTCGTGCGGAAAGCCGTGGGGATACGTCGGCATCGGCTGCGGTGTCACCACCCCCATCAGCTCCCAGTGGCCGGTCGTCGTGTCCTTCCCCTTCGAGCGCTCGATCAGCCTGCCGGCGACCGCCGGAGCACCGGCCTGCGGCGGACAGCCCTCGAGCGGCTCGACGTTGCCGAGCCCGAGCGCCTCGAGGTTCGGGAGGTCGAGGCCGCGAACGGCGCGGGCGACGTTTCCGAGCGTGTCCGAGCCCTCGTCGCCGTATTCCGCGGCATCGGGAAGCGCGCCCGCTCCCACGGCATCGAGCACGATTATGCAGGCCCTCGGCATGTGGCTATTCTAGGTCGGCGATGTGGGACATCCTCGGACTGCTGGGAATGCTCGTCTTCTGCGCCTTCGTGATCTCGCTCGCGGCAGCGGTCACGTGGGTCGTGGTCAGGTTCTCACCTGCGAAGAAACCCAGCTAGGAACTAGACCGCAGAGAGCGGGAGGACGTCCTCGAGTGGCTGGTACTCGAGCCCATGTGCGTCTGCGACTGCTTCGTAGGTCACCTTCCCGTCGACGACGTTCACGCCGCGGGACAAGGCAGGGTCGCGGGCGACCGCTTCGGCGATGCCGTGATCGGCGATCGCTTCCACGTACGGGAGGGTGGCATTCGTCAACGCTTTCGTCGAAGTGATCGGGACGGCGCCCGGCATGTTCGCGACGCAGTAGTGCGTCACTCCGGCCACCTTGTACACGGGCTCGCTGTGCGTCGTCGGGCGTGAGGTCTCCGCGCAGCCACCCTGGTCGATCGCGACGTCTGCGAGCACCGCGCCCTCCTTCATGCCCTCCACCATCTCCAGGGTGATCAGCTTTGGGGCGACCGCGCCCGGGATCAGGACGGCTCCGATCACGACGTCGGCTCCCCGAAGCGACTCCTCGATCTGGAGGGTCGAGGACATCACGAGGCTGACACGTCCCGACAGCACCTCCTCGAGATGTCGCATCCGGTCGAGCGAGCGCTCCAGGATCGTCACGTTGGCACCGAGCCCGATCGCGATCACCGCGGCGTTGTAACCGACCATGCCGCCGCCGATCACGACGACGCGGCCGGGTGCGACGCCGGGAACGCCGCCGAGCAGCAGGCCCCTGCCGCCGAGCGGCTTCTCGAGGAAGTACGCGCCGGCTTGCGCCGCCAGCCGGCCGGCGATCTCGCTCATGGGCGCGAGGAGCGGGAGTGCACCCGAGTCGGTCTCGACCGTCTCGTATGCAACTGCGGTGATGCCGCTGTCGACCAGCGCGCGCGTGAGCGGCTCGTCGGCCGCAATGTGCAGGTAGGTGAAGAGAACGAGTCCCTCGCGCAGGCGGCCGTACTCCGGCTCGATCGGTTCCTTGACCTTGAGCAGCAGCTCCGCGTCCGCCCACACGTCCGCGACCGAGGCGATCCGCGCTCCCGCTGCCTCGTAGGCCGCGTCGGTAAACGAGCTTCCTTCTCCCGCACCGGTCTCGACGATGACGTCGTGCCCGCGCTGGCCCAGCTCACGCGCGCCGGCAGGCGTCAGCGCGACCCGGTACTCGTCGGACTTGATCTCCTTTGCGACGCCGATCTTCAAGGGGCGTCACCCTACCTTGTGGAGGTAGAGCAGAAGCCCGGCGATCGTCTTCGCGTCTTCGATGTCCGCGACGTTGGTTGCGATTTCGCTCGTCGGCCAGCGCACGACTTCGAGCTCCTCGTCGCTCTCCGGGCTCGCCTCCCCGCGTTCGAGCTCGTCCGCGAAGAAGAGGTGCATGCGTTCGCGGCAGAAGCCGGGCGTCGTGTAGAAGGTCGCGGCCTCGCGCCAGCTGCCACCCGTGAGGCCCGTCTCTTCTTGGAGCTCGCGGCGTGCGCAATCGAGCGGCGCCTCGCCCGCCTCGAGCGTGCCCGCAGGAAGCTCGAGCAACTCCACGCGCACCGCTTCGCGCCGCTGACGCACGAGCGTCAGCATCCCCTCGCTGTCGACGGCGACGATCGCGACGGCGCCTGGATGATCGACGATCTCGCGTTCGTGATCGCCCCAGCGCTCGACGACGACATCGATCAGCTTCCCCTCATAGACGGTCTTCGAGCTATCCGGCTTCATGCGGCAAGACGTTCTACTAGCTGCCGCTGCTCGGCGTCGAACCACGGGGGCGAGCCTGCGGCCGCGTTGGCATGAGCGTGGTCCGGATTGCGAGTCGCAGGAATCACCAGGTCGACTCGGTCGTCCGAGAGCGCCCACTTAAGGAGCGCCTCGACCCAGGAGCTGACGCCGAGCTGCGCGAGGGCCTCTTGCGGCACCGAGTGCCGGACGAGCTCCCCCTCTCCAAGCGGACGCATGATGATCACCGCGATTCCGAGCTCGGCGGCGAGCGGCAGGATCTCTCGCTCACAGTCGCGCTCGTGGGGGTTGAGCGGCACCTGCACCGTGTCGAACCGCCCGGAACGCAACGCTCGTCCGAGCTCTCCGAACGCGGAGGGCGAATAGTGCGTCACGCCCAGCCGGTCGATCCGCCCAGCCTCGTGCTCGTGCTCGAGCCAGTCGGCATGTTCTTCCCACGACACGAGGTTGTGAACTTGCTCGATCTCCACGCGTCCGAACCATTCGAGCTGCCGCCGGTACTGCTCGCGTCCCTCATCCACGCTGGGGGTCCAGATCTTCGTCGCGATCGCGGCTCGATCGCGCTTTCCCGCGAGCGCGGCTCCAAGCGAGGCCTCGGCTCCGCGGTACATCGGCGAGGAGTCGGACACGCGGCAGCCCGCGTCGAGCGCGGCGTCGACGACGGTCTGGGCTATGCGTTCGTTGCCGCCGAACGTGTTCCAGGTCCCGAGCCCGATCACCGGTCCGAGTCGCCGCTCCTCCATCACCCTTTCCTGCTCGCAGCAGCGCGGCCTGCGGCAAAGGCTGCGGCGAAGAACAGGCGATCGTCGCCTGGTTCGCGACCCATGTGGCTCAGCGGGAGGTCGGCGCACAGCTCCTCCCAGCCGGTCACGTCGACTTCCGTGCGCCGCTCGAGCCAGGGCGGGGCGTCGTAGCCCGCCGGCCACGGAACGACGACGTCACCCAGACAGAGCTCGAGGACCGACCGTATGTGATGGGATGCGCCGCGGTGACGGTCGCGCTCGTCGCTCTCGGATGCACGCACGGCGAGAACGGGCGAGCCCTGCAATGCAGACGTCGTGTTCGCGGCCTCGGCCGCCGCAAGGCCACCGTGGCCGAACGCCGTGCCCGTCCCGACGATGCCCGGCCCGATCCCGCACACGACGATGTCGAACCTTTCGGCTGCGGCCCAGAGGAATGCCGACGCTGCAGAGACGCACTCGATCTCACCGTCAAGGCACGCTCCGACCGCGACCGACGTGCCGATGTACTCCCGCTCGCGCAGGAGCCGGAGCGTGTCGGAGAGCGAAAGGGGCAGGGCTCCGCCCGCGAGCTGCACGTACGCCACGCGGACGTCCGTCCCGATGCCCGCGCACACCGGTGCGACCTGGCTGTGGAGGGAGCAGCACACGACCGGGATCCCGGACAGCGTCGACGGCAGCGTCCGCCCTTCCTCACCGTGGCGGACCGCGGACTGGCCCGGCGTGTAGGGCAGTTTGACGACGTGCGCGCCGGCGTCCGCGGGAAGGTCGAGGCCTCGCGTGAGGTTCACGTACAGCACGTCGAAGCCGCCGGATCCGAGCCCGAGTTCGCGTGCCTGCGTGTTGACGATCACCTCGTCGCCGAGCTCGACGTGGCCGGTGAGCCGCGGATACGCGACGCAGGGCCGGCCGTCCACCTCGACCCGCGAAAGCCCTTCGACGCTTTCGACGACCGCGGTCACCCGGCCGCGTCTAAGCGTCAGCATCTCGAGCGACGTCCACGAGGGCGAGCGTCACCTCGACCATGCCCTCGAGGTCCTCGACGGTGATCCTCTCGTCGGAGGTGTGGATGTCCTGCATCCCGTTTGCGAGATTGAGGCAGGCGAGGCCGCGCTCGTTGAAGACATTTGCATCGGCCGCGCCGCCGCTCAGTGCGTAGGTCGGCGCGTAACCGCTCTTTTCGAGCGCAGTGTGTGCGATTCGCACGACCGGATCTTCCGTCTTGAAGCGATAGCCCTTGTAGCTCTTGGAGATCTTCGTCTCGACCTCGCAGTCCTCGAGCCCGGCCGCAAAGGCGAAGGCGTCGACCATTTCCTGCACGAGCTCCTCGAGCTTCTGCTCGTCGTGCGAACGCGCCTCCGCATCGAGTGAGCACCACTCGGGAATGATGTTCCCGGCAGTTCCGCCCTGGATGATCCCGACGTTTGCCGTCGTCTCCTCGTCGACGCGGCCGAGCCTGAGATCGGAGATCGCGCGAGCCGCGGCTGCGATCGCCGAGCGTCCCTCCTCCGGATACATCCCCGAGTGCGCAGCTCGACCGTGGAAGCGCACCTGCATCGCCCGCGAGAAGGGCGCGCCGAGGATGACCTCGCCGATCGGTGCCGCCTGGTCGTAGACGTAGCCGAGGCGCGCGTGCAGGCGCTCGTGATCGAAGGCCGCAGCGCCAAGGAGTCCGACCTCCTCCTTCGGGGTGAACAGCAGCTCGATGCCCCCGTGGGGGCGGTTCTCGGCGAGCACTCGGCGCGCGCCCTCGAGCATCGCGGCGACCGCCGATTTGTTGTCGGCTCCGAGGATCGTGCCGGCGCCGTTCCGGATCACGCCGTCCTCCAGCACCGGCTCGATCGCCGCCGTCGGCGGAACCGTGTCGAGATGGGCGCAGAGGAAGATCGGGCTCCCGCCGTCGGTCGGCTCGAGCCTGCAGTAGAGGTTCCCGATGTTCGAGCCCACCTTGGAGCCGGCATCGTCCTCGTCCACGGTCAGGCCGAGATCGCGCAGGTAGCGGATGACCCAGTCGGCCACCGCACGCTCGTCGCCGGGCGGGCTCGGCAGCGCGGCGAGCTCGGTGAAGAGATCGACGACCTCGGAGGGCATCGCGCGATCTTAGTGGCGGCTAAGCGGAAGCTGCGCCGACGGCAGAGCGTTCGCGCGACCGCTCGAGCGCCGCACCGACGAAGTCGCGGAAGAGCGGCGTCGGCCGCGTGGGCCGCGACTTGAACTCCGGGTGGAACTGGCTCGCGACGAACCAGGGGTGATCGGCCAACTCGACGATCTCGACGAGCCGTCCTTCCTGAAACGTCCCCGACACGACCAGCCCGGCCTCGACGAATGCCGGCCGGTAGTGGTTGTTCACCTCGTAGCGATGACGGTGGCGCTCGTGCACGACCGGCTCCCCATAGGCTTCGTAGGCGCGCGTGCCTTCGACGACTTCGACCGCCTGCGCACCGAGGCGCATCGTGCCGCCGAGGTCCTCGATCTCCTTCTGCTCGGGAAGCAGATCGATCACTGGATGAGGCGTCTCCGGATCCATCTCGGTCGAGTTCGCCCCTTCGAGGCCGAGCACGTGCCGCGAGAACTCGGAGACGGCAACGTGCATGCCGAGGCAGATGCCGAGGTACGGGATCTCCCGCTCACGCGCGACGCGGCAGGCGAGGATCTTTCCCTCCCAGCCGCGCGAGCCGAAGCCGCCGGGGACGAGCACGCCGTCGACCTGCTCGAGGAGGTGCGTCGCTTCCTCGACCGACATCCCCTCGGCGTCGACCCAGCGCACCTGCACCGTTGCGCCGTGGTGTGCGCCTGCGTGCTTGAGCGCCTCGTGCACCGAGAGGTAGGCGTCCTGCAGCTGCACGTACTTCCCGACGAGCGCGATCTCGACGACCTCGTCACTTCGCTGGATCCGCTCGTTCAGATCGAGCCAGTCGCCGAGGTCCGCTTCCGTCGGCGGCAGGCCGAGCTTCTCGCCGACGAGCCGGTCGAGACCTTCGGCTTTCAGCCGTGAGGGAACGAGATAGACGTCGGGAACGTCCGGGCTTGCGATCACCGCTTCGGGCTCGACGTCGGCGAAGAGCGCGATCTTGTCGCGAATGTCGGCGGAGAGCTCCTCGTGCGAGCGGCAGACGACGATGTCGGGGTGAATACCGATT
>Ga0307278_10001336_pt1 | contig 12298 bp, 11 predicted proteins | sample ER_DNA_117_FD_194482 | JGI IMG/M metagenome (GOLD analysis project Ga0307278, IMG submission 194482) | Bulk soil microbial communities from the East River watershed near Crested Butte, Colorado, United States - ER_DNA_117 | ecosystem: Environmental > Terrestrial > Soil > Floodplain | place... | reverse complement strand
GGGGTTCCATGCGCTGGAGAGGACTTGAACCTCCACGGGGCTTTAACCCCACAAGGCCCTCAACCTTGCGCGTCTACCAATTCCGCCACCAGCGCGCGGGGGCGAATTGTAGCGGGATGCCTGCAGCAGCCCGGCGTCCCGAGCGAAGGTGTGACGAAACTGATCGGGGTCTGACCCCTTCCGGGCGGCGTTAGGGTAGAGGCCGTGAAGGCGCTGGCCGAGGCAGCGGTGGACGCGGCGCTTGGGGCGGGTGCCTCCTATGCCGACGCGCGCACGGTCTTGTTGCGCCGCCAGTTCGTGATCACGAAGAACGGCCAGGTCGACGACCTGAGCGACAGCGAGAGCGAGGGAATCGGCGTCCGGGTGCTCGTGAACGGCGCCTGGGGCTTCGCCGGCGAGGGCCGACTCGACGAGGCCGCCGCCCGAGAGGCTGCGCTCCGCGCGACCACCTTCGCGCGGGCTGCACCGGGACACCACGAGACTTCGCTCGCGCCCGTCGACGCTCAGAGCGGCGAGTACCGGACCCCGGTCGAGCGCGATCCCTTCGCCGTGCCGCTCTCCGAGAAGATCGACCTCTGTCTGCGCGCCGAAGAGGGCATGCGCCAGCCGGACGTCAAGGTCACGCTGGCGATGGTCCGTGCCCAGCGCGAGCACAAGGTGCTCATCTCATCCGAGGGCACCGCGGTCGAACAGGAGCTCGTCGAGTGCGGGGGCGGCATCGACGCCTACGCGTCCGCGGAAGGCATCACACAAATCCGCAGCTATCCGAGCCAGCACAGCGGCGTCAGCGGCCAGGGCGGCTGGGAGTTCGTCGAGGGACTGTCACTCGATAAAGAGGCTCCGCGCGTCGGCGAGCAGGCGGCCGCCCTCCTGCGCGCGGACGAGTGCCCGTCCGGCCGCGCGACGATCGTCCTCTCGCCCGAGCAGGTCGTGATGCAGGTACACGAGTCGGTCGGCCACCCAACCGAGCTCGACCGCATCTACGGCACGGAGGCCGCCTACGCGGGGACGAGCTTCCTCTCGCCCGACGACCTCGGCTCGCTGCGCTACGGATCCGACCGGATGAACGTCACCTCCGACGCGACGACGCCCAACGGCCTCGGCACGTTCGGCTTCGACGACGAGGGCGTTCCGGCGCGGCGCGAGCCGATCGTCGAGGAGGGCGTCCTTCGCGGCTTCCTCACCTCCCGCGAGACCGCGGCGCGGATCGGCGCCGGTGAGGGCGGCTCGATGCGAGCGGACGGCTGGAGCCGCATGCCGCTCGTCCGGATGACCAACCTCCACCTCGAGCCGAGCGAGGGATCACTCGAGGACCTCCTCGCGGAGGTCGACGACGGGCTCTACCTGGAGACGAACAAGAGCTGGTCGATCGACGACAAGCGCCTCAACTTCCAGTTCGGAACCCAGATCGCCTGGGAGATCAAGAAGGGGAAGCTGGGGCGAATGCTGCGGGACGCGACCTACACGGGCAAGACCCCGGTCTTCTGGGGCAAGCTCGACGCGGTCGCCGGGCCGGACGCCTGGCAGCTCTTCGGCCTCACGAACTGCGGCAAGGGGCAGCCCGGCCAGGAGGCCCACGTCTCGCACGGCGCCGCGCCGGCGCGGTTCCGCGATGTGGAGGTGGGCGTCTCCGCTTGAGCCGGGCGCTCGATCTCGCCGAGGAGGCTCTGCGCGCGACCGAGGGTGACGAGGCCGAAGCCGTCGTCCACGCCGAGCGCTCCGGTGTCGCCCGCTTCGCCGGCTCCGTCGTCCATCAGCCGACGCTGATCGACAACGCCGTCGTTCGCCTGCGCGTCGTCCGCGACGGGAAGCTGGGCTGGGCGGCGACGAACAAGGTCGAAGCCGGGGGTCTCGCGGAGCTGGCCCGCCGGGCCGCCGAGGCGGCCGAGAGCGCCCGTCCGGATCCCGACTTCCCGGGCCTCGCTCCGCGGGCCGAGTATCCGAAGGTTCCCGGCTACGACGAGGAAACCGCCGCGCTGGGAGCGGAGGACCAGGCCCGCCTCGCCGCGACAGCGATCGAGGCGGTGCCCGACTTCGAGCTCTACGGCTACTTCACGAGTGGTGTGACGGAAATCGCGCTCGCATCGACTACCGGGCTGCGCGCCGATCAGGCCGTGACCGACGCCGTCTGCATCTGCCTGGCGGCGGTCGAAGGCGCCTCCGGCTGGGCGGAGCAGACGAGCTGGGAGGCTGCGGGAGTCGACACGGCCGCAGCGGCGCGCGAAGCCGCTGAGGTTGCGGCTCGAACGCGCGGCGCCGGCGAGCTCGAGCCCGGCACCTACCGGGCGGTTCTCGAGCCGTGCGCCGTCGCCGAGCTGCTGCGCTGGTTCTCGTACGACTCGCTGGGCGCCCACGGCTTCCTCGAGGATCGGAGCTACTTCTGCGGCCGGATCGGCGAGCGGGCCTTCGACCCGAAGGTCTCGATCGCAGACGACGCGCTCGACGGAGACAACCTGCCGAAGGCCTTCGACTTCGAGGGGACGCCGAAGCAGCGCGTCGACCTCGTCGAGGAAGGCGTCATCCGGGGCGTGGTCTGGGATCGCCTGACCGCGGCACGTGCTGGCGACGGCCAGGTCTCGACAGGCCATGCGCCGCCGGACGCTTGGCGCTTCCAAGGCCCGCTTCCGACCGCACTGACCCTGGGCCCCGGCGAGGCCGGCTCGACAGAAGAGCTCACGGCCCTCGTCGGGGACGGCATCCACGTCACGAGGCTCCACTATCTGAGCGTCGTCGACCCCCGAGAAGGCGTGCTGACCGGCATGACCCGCGACGGGACCTTCCGGATCCGGGACGGCGAGCTCGCCGAGCCGCTCGTCAATCTCCGCTTCACCGTCTCGCTGGCCGACGTGCTGCGCGAAATCCCCGGGCTCGGCCGCGAGCTGAAGCTCGTCAACCTGAACGACCTCTACGACGAGCGTTTCCCCTACGCGGCGCTCGTGCCCGCGCTCGCTACCGCCCGCTTCCACATCACTGGGACCGGCTCAGGGCCGGGTCTGTAGCTACTTCAGCAGGTGGTAGAGGATGACGGTGTTGACGAAGAAGATCGTGCCGACGATCACAGTCAGCCGGGTCAGGTTCCGCTCGACGATGTGAGTCCCGCCCTGCGACGCGGGTACATAGCCCATGCCGGCCATGCCCGTGTCGCGGCCCGAGTGCATGAGCACGAGCCCAATCAATGCGAGCGCCGTCATGAAATGGAAGAAGACGAACGCGGGGCGTCCGAAGTCGCTCGCAAAAGCCAGCAGTGGAAGCACGCGCCTAGGGTAGCTAACGCGCCCCGAGGTCGAGAATGCTCGCCACGAGGTGCGAGTCGAGGCGGTCCTTCGTAAGGAAGAGCGCTACACCCGCCGTTTGCGAGCGATCGGTGTCGGCCGAGGTGCTCGAACCGGTGAGGATGAGGATGCGCGCGTCGGGATCGCGTTTGTGAATCTGGCGCGTGGCTTCGATGCCGTCGACGACCGGCATCGAGATGTCCATCACGATCACGTCGGGCTCGTGCGCACGAGCGAGCTCGACGGCCTCCATGCCGTCGCGGGCGATCCCGACGAGCTCGATCCGCTCCTCCTCGGCGAGCAGCGCTTTGACCAGCTCGACGAAGTGCGGCTCGTCGTCGGCGATGAGAACGCGCAGCGCAGAGCGGGGATGGACTGCGGCTTCCATCAAGGCTCTAACGGAGGATGCCATGAATAGGGTTCGCTCGTGCAGAGCTCCGACCCGCGGGAGAGGATCCAGAAGTTGCTCGTCACGGGCGACAACCGCTTGAAACAGGGTGTCTCGCCGGAGAAGGCGCGGGCGAGCTACGAGCAGGCCCTCGCCGTCGCGCGCGAGGCCGGGCTCGAGGAGAGTGTGCGCCCGCTCGTCGAGATCAGGCTCGCCGATCTCGAGCGCATGAGCCGGAAGAAGTGACTCGCGGCCTTCCGTGGAGGGTGTGCGGGCCGAATCTTGCGGTCAGCCCAGCGTCACTCATGGACGCGTAGCGTTTTCCAGGATCGCCTCGATCTTCCCCGCCTGACGCTTGACGTCGTGCTCGGCCGCCGCGGCGCGCGCAGCGGGATTCGGGCTCGGGAGCGCGGCCGCCTGGCGCATCGCCTCGGCAAGCGCCGTCTCGTCGAGCGGGTCGACCAGCACACCGGCTTCCGGGGGCACGAACTCGGGTGGGCCTCCGATCCGCGTGGCGACGACCGAGCGCTCCGAGGCCATGCCCTCGAGCAGCGCCTGGCCGAACGGCTCGATCAGCGAGGGTTGACAGAGGACCGTCGCTTCCGAGATGAAGGTCGCGACCTGCTCGTGTGGCACCCGTCCGGTGACCTCGACATTCGGGCGACCTTCGAGCGCGGGCCGAAGCGGTCCGTCACCGACGAAGACGAGCCGCCCCTTCCCAAGCCCCGCGAAGGCGTCCGCAAGTCGAACGACGTTCTTCCGCTCGGTCAGGCCGCCGACGCAGAGGAACACCGGGCCGTCCTGGACCGCATCTGACCCCCTGAAGACCTCGAGGTCGACGCCGCAGTCCACGACCTCCGTCTTGCCGCGCGCCTCGGAGACCTTGGCCTCGAGCTCGCGGCGCAGGTAGTCCGAGACCGCGATCAGCGAGGAGGCTCGGCGCGCGACAAAACGGGTCGCCGCCGCGATGCCGGGATAGGCGCCGATGTTGCGGACGTCGCGGCCGTGCGCGGTGACGACGAGCGGCGCGCGCGTGAAGAGCGCCGCCGAGAGCCCCGTCGGAACGAGGAAGTGCGCGTAGACGACATCGGGCTTGAAGCGTCGCGCTGCCCGTGCAGCGTTGGCCGCAAGCCGGACATGGCGCACCTTGCCGCCCGCACGCGAATCAAGGACGGCACGCTCGAGCTCGTGCCCACGGTCGACTAACGCGCGCTCGATCCCCTGCACGAAGGCGCCCAGGTCGGGGTCGTTCGGCCCCGGATACATCTGCGAGACGAGGAGGATCTTCATGCAGGCAGCTTGCCGGATGCCGCTTCAGGCACGAAGAAGCTCGACCGCCAAATGGGCCGTTTCGCCGATTGCCGCGTCGATCGCCGGCTGGCGAGGATCTGTGGAACGCGAGCGTGTGAAGACAGCGACGGCATAGCGACCGCCGTCCGGGTACTCCGCAACTCCTGCCTCGTTGCGGATCTCGCCGAAGAGGCTGCCGCTCTTTGCGCTCACTAACACGTCGCTCGGGAACGCAGACGCAATTCGGTGCTGCGTGAGCTGCTGCGCCATCAACTGGCGAACTTCGACACAGGCCTGCGTTGGCCCCGCTTCGTCACGCCAGATCGCAGTGAGTAACGCTGTCGTCTCCCGGGGGGTCGTCCGCGTCGCAGTGTCGGGGTCGGTCGCACGCAGGGGCGGACGGTGCCTCGCCGCTTCTGCCAGCTCGGCAGGGGTCATCTCAGCGTATGCCTGCTCGGCGCTCCGCCAAGTCTTGTAGCCCAGATCCGCGGCGACCGAGTCCAAGATGGCGCGACATCCGCCCAGGATCGTGGTCTTGTGCAAGCCCAGCTCTCGGAGCGTTGCGCTCACGTGGTCGCTCCCGACGCGCTCGAGCACGGCGTCCGTGGCGGCGTTGTCGCTGATCGTGAGCATCAGGTAGGCGCAATCGCGCAGCGAGAGCTCGACTTCGTCACGCGCGTTTGAAAGCCCAGTCGGGCCCGGCGCAGATTCCCCGGGACGAAGCCGTACGCGCTCGGCAGCATCGATCCGGCCCGTCTCCGCCTGGCGAAAGAGCTCCAGCGCGACCGCGATCTTGAAGATCGATGCCTGGACAACCAGCTCGTCTTCGCCGAACCCAGCCTCGCGGTCACCGTCGATCTCGCGTGCGTGTACCCACCCGTCGGCCCCTGCTGCGTCCAGGACGCCACCGAGCTTGTCGGCGCTCACGCGCGCTGGGCGTCGTACGTGCCGAACACATCGCGCAGCTCGTTGCAGATCTCGCCGATCGTGCAGCGCGCACGGAGGGCTGCGCGCATCGGAGGTAAGAGATTCCCATCGCCCTCGGCCAAGCGTCGAACCTCGGCCAGCGTGCCCGCGGCTTCCTCAGCGTTCCGCTCGGCCCGCACTTTCGCCGTCCGCTCGAGCTGGCGCCGCTCGGCCTCCGGGTCGAGCCGATAGAGCTCGATCGGCTCCGCCTCCGCCTCCTGGTAGCGGTTCACGCCCACGATCACCTTCTCGCCCGCCTCCACCGCGGCCGTGTGCCGGAAGGCCGCATCCTCGATCTCGCGCTGCACGAAGCCCTGCTCGATCGCCTCGACGGAGCCGCCGATCTCGTCGACGCGCTCGATCAGCTCACGCGCCGCCGCCTCGAGCTCGTCCGTCAGCGCCTCGATGAAATAGGCGCCGCCGAAGGGGTCGGCCGTGTCCGTCCCGCCGGCCTCGTGGGCGAGCAGCTGCTGCGTCCGCAGCGCGATCTTTGCGGAGTGCTCGGTCGGGAGCGCCAGCGCCTCGTCGAAGCCGTTCGTGTGAATCGACTGTGCACCGCCGCACACCGCCGAGAGCGCCTGGACGGCGACGCGGACGATGTTGTTCTCGGGCTGCTGCGCGGTGAGCGTGGAGCCGCCGGTCTGCGCGTGGAAGCGCAGCGCCTGCGCCTTGGGGTTCGTCGCGCCGAAGCGCTCGCGCATGATCTCTGCCCAGAGCCGCCGCGCCGCGCGGAACTTCGCCACCTCCTGGAAGAAGTGGTTGTGCGCGTTGAAGAAGAACGAGAGCCGCTCCCCGAACTCGTTCGGCGAGAGCCCGGCGTCGACCGCGGCCTGCGCATAGGCGATCCCGTTCGCGAGCGTGAAGGCGAGCTCCTGGACCGCTGTCGAGCCCGCCTCGCGGATGTGGTACCCGGAGATCGAGATCGTGTTCCATTTCGGCAGCCGCTCGTGCGCATAGGCGAAGAGGTCGGTCGTGAGCCGCATCGAAGGCCGCGGCGGGAAGATGTAGTTCCCGCGCGCGCAGTATTCCTTGAGGATGTCGTTCTGAGCCGTGCCCCGCAGCTCCGAGCCGGACACGCCCTGCCCTTCGGCGACGAGCTCGTAGAGCAGGAGCAGCAGCGCAGCCGGAGCGTTGATCGTCATCGACGTCGAGACCTCCCCGAGCGGGATCTGGTCGAAGAGGAGCTGCATGTCGGCCAGCGAGTCGATGGCGACGCCGGTCCGGCCCACTTCGCCGACCGCGCGTGGGTCGTCCGAGTCGTAGCCGAGCTGGGTCGGCAGGTCGAAGGCGACCGAAAGCCCGGTCTGCCCGCGCTCGAGCAGATAGCGGAAGCGCGCGTTCGTTTCCTCGGCCGAACCGAAGCCGGCGTACTGGCGAATCGTCCACGGCCGCCCGCGGTACATGTCCTTGTAGGGCCCACGCGTGAAGGGGAACTCGCCCGGCAGCTCGAGCTCGAGCTCCGCAACGTCATCGTCCGTGTAGACCGGCTTGATCTCGATTCCGGAGTCGGTCTCGCGGCGATCCTCAGTGGTCGCCATGCCCCTCAATCTACCCCGGAGGCGGCAGGGGAGCACCCATGGCCTCCGCGAGCGTGAACTACGGAGTGTTCCCCGAGCCGCCGAAGGGGACGTAGAGCGCCGTGATCATGCCGTTGTCGGCCTGCCACGTCCACGACGCGCCGCCCGACCTGAACTGCAGCTGGTACGTCCGCGCCCCAGCCGCGCTGACGCCGAAGACGTAGGTCGGCGAGAGATCGGCTCCGAGGTCAGTGCCCCTCAGCAGAACAGGTGATCCCGGCCCGACAGAGTCGTGGAGCCGCGCGCGGGCGGTGCCGGCCACACCGCTGATGAGCGTGATGTCGATCGCTCCACTCACGACGGCGTATCCGGGCCCCGGCGCGGTGATCGTGGCTTGGGCCGCCGTCACCCACGTCGTACTGGGTGGCGTTTGCAACGGGGCGGCCTGCAGACCGGACGCAGCGCGTACAAGCCCGTTTGCCGCTCGTCCGTTCACGGCGTCTGCATTCGTCGCGTTCGTGGCGTTGGTCGCGTTCGTGGCGTTGGTCGCGTTCGTGGCGTTGGCCGCGTTCGTGGCGTTGGTCGCAGTCGTTGCGTTGGTCGCATTCGTTGCGTTGGTCGCATTCGTTGCGTTGTCGGCGCTGGTCGCGTGGGCCGCATTGGCAGCGTTCGCCGCCGAAGACACCTCGCTCAGACTCGACTCGAGCACGTCCGCGCCCTTGATTGTGTTGTTCTCAACCTTCGATGAGGTAACGGCGTTCTTCCTGAGCTGGTTAGTGCCGACGCTGTTCTTCGGCAACGTGACTGCGGCATAGCTCGTCCCACCGAGCGCGACTGTTAAAGCAATGCACGCGATAACCATGGCCGGTGACGGCCGGTGACGCAGGATGCGTCTCATCGTCCCTCCTCTGATTGAAAACTGACCGCCCGAACACTGTTTCCCAAAGCGGACTACGAGTCAGTGTGCCCGGGATCCGCGCTGCGGGTCGTGGTCAGGCTCTTCGCCGGGCCCCAGTCGGGCCACTTCGCCCTACGGCGCGCGGGTCATCCGAGTCGTAGCCGAGCCGGGTCGGGAGGTCGAAGGCGACCGAGAGCCCGGTCTGCCTGCGCTCGAGGAGGTAGCGGAAGCGTGCGTTCGTCTCCTCGGCCGAGCCGAGGCCGGCGTACTGACGAATCGTCCACGGCCGTCCTCGGTACATGTCCTTGTAGGGGTCCGCGCGTGAAGGGGAACTTGCCCGGCAGCTCTAGCTCGAGCTCGGCAACGTCCTCGTCCGTGTAGACCGGCTTGATCTCGATTCCGGAGTCGGTCTCGCGCCGATCCTCAGCCGTCGCCATCTCAATCTACGTGACTCAGCAGAGAGCCCGCCTTGGGGCGGGCTCTCCTTCTGGACCTGAATGAAACCGTATCTGGCTAGCGCACCTCTCCGAGCCGCTTACACCACGGTCAGACTGCCGCGCGCATTACGCGTGGATCCGCACCGAAAGCGGTACGTGCCCTTACTAAGGCGAACCGCCCACTTCACGGTTCCGACAAACCTCCCGGTCGTCGCCTTGCGCACACCCGGACCGAGTAATGAGAAATAGCGAGTCCGCGATGTGTCCCTTACCACGATCAGATACCTGCCGTGTCTGGGTGCCTGTGTGCTCCCATTCGAATTGACGATCTGGCACGGACGGACGGTCGCGTTCATCTGCATGGCGGAAGAGCCATCGGAGAACCCTACGCAGCACGCTACGGCCACGGCGGCGAGCGGAAGCAGGCGCGTGCCACGCCGAACCCACCCCTCCCGATAAGGGGTAGAGCCCGAAGGCCCCACCCCTTTGATTATCGACCTGAAGTCCACGGAGCCATTGTTGCTGGCTATGGCGCTAGGCAATAGGCGTGGACTGTGACGGTACGGTCAACCCCCGCCACGTTGCGTGCGAAGACGGCCCAGCCATTGCCGCTAGCTCGGGAAGCGACGACCGCGGTGTAGTCGGTGAAGCCGTCGTTACCGCCGCTAATGATCCTCTCGCCGGCCGCACAGGCTACGGACGCTGACCCGGTAGTGCCGGGGGCGATTGCTGCGCTGGTGGCACTGCGTGTGTTGATCGTGCCAAGCTTGCCGGCTACCACGGCCCCTGCCCTCAGTGTCGGGTTGGGATAGGTCCCAGCAAGGTCTCCGCCAGCCGGGCCTGTCGCGGGACCCGGAGGGCCGGTTGGACCCGCGGGGCCCGCGGGGCCGGCTGGACCCGTCGGGCCGGTCGCACCGGCGGGACCCTGCGGCCCACTGGGAAGCGAGCCTGCTTTGAAGTCCACGGCCAGGAGCGAGCGGTTCTTGACCTTGGTTGAGATCACGGCGTTCTTCTTGAGCTGCTTCGTGCCGACGCTGTTCCTCGGCAACGCGTTGACCGCGGCAACGCTCGTTCCACCGAGTGCGATGCCCAGGGCAATGCACGCGATGACCATGGCCGGTGACGGCCGGTGACGCAAGATGCGCCTCATTCGTCCCTCCTCTGATTTGAAAAAACCGACGGCGCAGACACTATTTCCCAAAGCGGACGAGCAAGTCAACGCCCGATCTACGCTATGAGCGTGCAAGTCGTGGTGAGGATGTTCGCGGGTCTTCGTGATCAGGCGGGGACAAGCGAGAGGACGCTCGAGATCCCCGACGACGCGACGGTCGCGGCCGTCTGGCAAGCGCTCGGACTCGAGAGCGACGAGCCGGCCGGACTCTTGTACGCCGTGAACAAGGAGTACGCGGAGCGCGAACAGACGCTCGCGGAGGGCGATGAGGTGGCGTTGATCCCCCCCGTCTCGGGCGGTTCGTTCCGGCTCGTGGAGGCGCCGATCGAGCTGCCAGGGGTGATCGCCGAGGTGGCGGACGAGGGTGCGGGCGGGATCGCCACCTTCCAGGGGACGGTGCGCGCCCACTCGCGAGGTCGGGCTGTGGTTGCGCTCGAGTACGAGGCCTACTCGGGCATGGCGGAGAAGGTCATGGCCGAGATCGCCGACGAGGTGAAGGCGCGCTACGAGCTCTGCGAGGTAGCCGTTACACATCGGCTCGGGCGCGTCGAGATCGGCGAGACGAGCGTCGCGATCGCGGTCTCGGCGCCTCACCGCCAGGACGCCCTCGCCGCCTGCCGGGACGTGATCGACGGCCTCAAGGAGCGCGTTCCGCTCTGGAAGAAGGAGCTCTACGAGGGCGGGGAAGAGTGGATCGGTCGCGGCTCCTAGGAAGGGGTCCGCGAGACTAGAGCGGTGCGCGAGCAGGAGTATCCGGGCTGGGTCACCAACCTGATCGCGGCCGGCGGCGTTCAGGCGGGAGAGCGCGTGCTCGTCGTCGTCGACGAGCCGCTCGCCGAAGAGGGCTCCGAGCTCGCCTCCGCAGTGCGCGACGCGGGCGGGGACTCCCGGCTCGAGCTCTGGGTTGGCGAGAGGCCGCTCGCGGAGCCACCTCCCGCCATCGCGGAAGCCGCCCGGCAGGCCGATATCTACTTCTTCCTGGCCCAGGAACCCCGGGCTGACGAAGCCGGCGCGCGCATCGCTCTGGGCGAGCTCGCGCGCGGACATGGAGGCCGTGCGGTGTTCCTCGGCCTCGTCGACCGGGAGCTGCTCACCGGCGAGCTGTCGCAGCCCCCGCCGGACCTCGGCGCGCCTGCCCGGAAGCTGCTCGACGAGGTCGAGGGCGCCGATATCATTCGCATCCGCGGACGCGCCGGCACCGACCTCACGGTCAGGATCACAGGCCGAAGCTGGTTGACCGACGCTCTGCCGCTCGAGCCCGGCAGCTTCGCGAACTACCCAGGCGGGGAGATCTTCGTCTCTCCGCTCGAGGACAGCGCCGAGGGCGTGCTCGTCGCCGACCTGACCGTTCCCTACACGGTCGAAGGCTTGGTCGACGAGCCGGTCACACTGCGCTTCCGGGGCGGAAGCGTGGAAGCGATCGAGGGCGGGCGTGCAGCCGACCTCCTGCAGCGGCTCGTCGACGATGCAGGCCCGAGCGGGCGCGTAATCGCCGAGCTCGGCATCGGCCTCAATCCGACCGTCATCCCGCGCGGGCACGTCATGCTCGACGAGAAAGCCGCCAGGACGGCCCACGTCGCGATCGGCTCGAACGTCGGCGCCTACGGGGGAGTGAACGAGTCGACGATCCACGTCGACTGCGTCTTCTCGGAGCCAGAGCTCGAGGTGGACGGGCGCCCGGTAGCTATACCGGTGCCGTAGGGCACCCGTCCCTCTAACAACCTCTATTGAGCGACCACCGCGGTGCCCGCAAATTGGCAGCGGCTCGTGCCGGCGAGCGTGAACTCCTCGTTCAAGAAGGCAACTGTGACCGTCGACGAGCCGGTCGGCGTCCGGTAGACGATCGTGCCGGCCACGTCGTCGTCGTTCGTGCCGAGGACGTCGAAGCCGTCGCTCCCGTCGAGATCGTCGTCCTCGCGGTAGACCGCGGCAGTGTCGTCGACGGCCGCCACGTGGATGCGCCCGTTGTCGAGCGTCGAGCGAGCCGTGATCGTCGTGTCGCCCGCGCTCGAGCACGCGCCGCGGAGTATGAGGCCGCCGAGCGTGAGGATCGTCGCCACCGGCGTGTTCGCCGGAACGTCGAAGTTCAGCTTCGCTGCGCCGGGCCCCGCGGTGCCGGGCGGCCCAGGCGGGCCGGGCACGCCAATTGACCCCTGCGGGCCGGCGAGACCCTGCGGCCCGGGTAGGCCCTGCGGGCCCGCCGGCCCTCGAGCGCCCTTCAAGGTGGGCACGACCGAGGCCGGGAGCTTGGCGTTTCGGCCGAGCGGGACGAGCCGTCCCGCCTTCGGGGCACGTGATGCCTTGATGCCGTTCACGGCCCCCGCGTTGATCGCGAAGGCCGCGATCGAGCGACCGGCCG
>Ga0307278_10001335_pt1 | contig 12308 bp, 13 predicted proteins | sample ER_DNA_117_FD_194482 | JGI IMG/M metagenome (GOLD analysis project Ga0307278, IMG submission 194482) | Bulk soil microbial communities from the East River watershed near Crested Butte, Colorado, United States - ER_DNA_117 | ecosystem: Environmental > Terrestrial > Soil > Floodplain | place... | reverse complement strand
ACCACGCACCTCCGAGCACTTGGTCGTACTCGGCAGCATCGCGCGGTGGCCGCCCCACGTCGAGCCACACTCCCCACCCGGTTAAAAGCGAAGCTTAGACCGCGACGCCTTCGCGCTCGAGCTCGCCAGGGAATGGGTCCGCACAGGTCTGCCACGGCCAATGCCTTGACCGCGCGACCCCAAGGGCGAGCTGGCTGGTGCACTATCTCCGTTGCCGCCGTAAAGATCGACTTTGCAGAAACCGATTGGCGAAACGGCAAGCCTCTGGACTCGCGCGGAGCCATGCTCAAGCTTACTGCACGCGGTACAAAATGATGGTGTCATCGCTAATGCCCAGCTCTTTAAGCTCCACGTTAAGACGCCATTCCAAGGTATTTTTCGCAGTCTGGCTCAACATGTTCTCCGGGACGTTTCGTATGCCCTCGGTGACCCATTTGCGCAGCTCGCCCCCGGTAACCTGCTGCCCCAACCTGTTGGCGTTCTTCCACTTGGACACCCACGCGGAGTCGATCGCTTTGTTGACGGCCTCGGGCAAGTTTACGGTTTGAGCGAGGTCGGGGTTGAGGCCGAGCGCCTTGTAGGCGGCCTGCGGAACGAGGTGCGTGGACTCCACCCCCTGGCCTGCCTGGCCCGTCGCCTCGCGCACCGCCGGCGCGGTTCTGTGCTCCTGCATGCCCACGCGGCCTTTCTGAAGGTCTTGGAGGCCCTGGGCCTGCGCCTGCTTGGCGGCCTGGCCGGTGGCCGGATGGTGGCCTGCGGGGGCACGCGGCGCTGTGGGTTTGGTCGGCTGCTGCGGCGCCTTCCATGGGTCCGGGGCCTGGCTCTTGGGGTCGGCCGACGACTCAGGCTTGCCGTAATCCAGCGTCCGCTCCGTGCGGGCCTCCACGGTCGGGCGCGACTTCGGATGTGCGACAGGATCTCCAGCGGCCTGGCTCATGCTCCCACGGCTGGCGCCCCCCGGAAGCTTCTTCATCGGGCGTGTGGTCGTGCCGCGCGGCGAGCCCGAGGCTGCGGGCTTCCCAAGGTCGGGCGTCGCCGGGGTGCGGAACTCGACCTTCGGCGTCGACGTGCCCGGCAGCGGACCAGGCGGCTGGGGCTTCGGGCTCTTAGGTGGTTCCACCGTAGCCGTCGGCACTGGCGGCGGAGCTGGCGGTGATGGTTCCGAGGTCCTGATCGCTGGTGGCGGTGCCGGCCGATCTATACGGGCGCGGCCCGGGTTCGGGCGCGGAGCACGTCCGGACCCCAGCGCACCCCGTCCGCCTTGCCCTCTGCCCAGGCCTCGGGCGTTCCTAAGACCGCCACCAGGGACGACCATCGCTAACGCAGCAACCATGTTCTCGTGCCACTCTGCAATCGCAAATGCCGCCTCAGTAGCCTGCTGGAGTGTGAGTGAGATCCCTCGGCTCTCAGCCCACAGAGGAAGTAGTACTAGGATATCGTAAATATTGCGAAGCAGATAGTAGCCAGTGTCGACGTCAGCCCTGGCCTGCCGATATTCTGGCCCGAGCACGTCGTAATCATAAGAAAACTCGAAACGGCCGAGCTTCTGGCGGAACTCCTCAGGGTCCTTCGCGGCTTCGTTCCTTTCGATCTCCTTTACCCTCGACTCAGCCGCGTGCAGCCGGTCAATCCAGTCCAACTTCCAGACTTCGAATAACTGCTCATCATTGAGCCCGTGACCGGGCGAGGAGGCGACGGCGACGAACGCCTCCTTTCTCTCTTCCCAGTGGGAAATTATCTGCTCACGAGTCATGCCAGGGAGCTCCTCGCCCCACCTCGCACGCATTGCCGCCAGCGCGTCCAGTTGGGCCTGCCGGGTGGACGCGTAATAGGCCGCCTCGCCCGTGCGCTCCTGCTGGCGGGTTAACGTGGGCTTGAAGTCCGGGTCGTTCGCGTGCAGCAGGTCGAACCAGCGGGCGCATGCCGTTCCAGCCGCGTGCGGCGCGAGCGCGAGGATTGACTTCCTCACCGGCGCCTCGAGCTTCTTGTACCTCTCGATATCCACGAACATGCGCGGCGTCTCGAGCGACGCCAGCGCGAGCACCGCCCCTTTTGAGTCCGGCCCCGCGTTCTTGTAGATCGTGTTATAGCCCATGCCGTGCACGTCGGGGATTTCTGCTCGGCTCGCCCAGCCGACGTCACGCGGAATTCCTCGCGGTGCAGCCGATGGCCGCTTCGCTGCCCGCCCAGCCGTCACGTCGCTCGCGGCCGCGTCTGCCTCGCGCTCGGCGGCCGATCCTTGAGGCTCCAGGGCACTGATATCGATCGGCGCGTTCCGCTGCTGCAGCACGTGCGTCAGCTCGTGCGCCAGCAAGATCCTCCCTTCCCGGTCTTCCGGTGCGAATTTGTGGGCACCAAACACAATCTCGGTCCCTACCGTGTAGGCGCGGGCGTTCACATCCCGTGCCGACAGCTCTGCGACCGAGTCGGTATGCACACGCACCCGGGAAAAGTCGTGACCGAAACGCTGCTCCATGGCGGCGCGAGTCAGCGGGTCGAGAGGTTGGCCCTGTGAGCGCAAGACCTCGTGGACACTGGACGGGACTGAAAGCTTCGGATAAGCGGCCGGTGGTCCTTGGTCCCGATTCGACACGTCGGGCGCGGACACCGGGATCCTGCTGAAATCCGATGCCGTGTGTAGAGCCCCCTCCGGGGCGGGGCCCTGCCATTGGCCCTCTTGGGTCCGGTTGTCAGCATCAATGGCCCCGGGGAGGCCCTCGGCCCGCTGCGCCTCATACCGGAGCAACCGAAGCATCGCCTGGTTACCTAGACCTGCAGGCAGCCGCCGCGGCACGTGTTGGGGCCGTCGGGGAGCGGGTGCCGGAGCGGTTTGTTTGCCAGACGTCGGCTTCGCTACGTTCATCAGAGGAGCAAACATGGCGAGCACCCGCCCCGTTGAATAGTCTTCGACCCATACCGGATGTGCCGGCTCATCGGCGCGCCTCCGTGAGCAGGATAAGCCTGCCGGCGACGTCTGAACAGCGCGTTGGAGTCATGGCATGCTGCAGCCGCGACCGTTTACCTTCCACCGCGCTACCGGTCAGTAGTTAGACGCCAGTGGCTGAGCGCATGAGGACAGCGACACCCTTCCGGTCAAGGCCCAGCCAACGGCGCCACGGTGTACGACGGTCATCCTCAGCGACGTGCCGCTAGCCTGCCATTCACAGCAGTCTGGAACGGTCCGGAGCGGACAACCGCGGACAACGCCGAAGCAGCCTCGACCTGCGTGGCTTCACATCTGTGCAGATAACGATCACGGCCGATCTGGCCTTGGAGCAGGGCTCGCTGCGGTACTCTGCGCCGCGTGATTGAGGTGACTGTTCACGAGGCCGCGTCGGACGCAACCCAACCCGGGTGTCTCCCGAGGGTCACGGTGAGGTCCTCCAGACCTTTCAGAGTGACCGCCTATAGATATTGGGGACACCCTCACGCTCGATGACGGCACGCAGGTGCGAGTAGTCGGAGTAACCGATGGCCTCGCACCCGGCAGCTGGAAGCAGGCGGTTCACGTCGGGACTTGCTCTGACGACCGATTGGAGTGCACCACCAAGAGAAGTCCGCGACCGAGCACCGAAGGCAGCCGCCATCAGACAGACACTCACTCATTGGTCCGTGCTGGGTCCGCAGCGGACTGGTCAACCACGGACAACAGCGGGCAGGAGTGGTAACCAGGGGCTCAATGAAACCGCAGGCGGCTCGACCTACGGCCCTCTGACCTCATGCGGAGGAGACCGGCGATGTGGAGTTCGAGTCTCCCCACCTCCACCCAACAAACCGCAGGCCTGAGCGCCTGCGGTTTTCGTTGGTGGGCAGGCCGAGTGGTGCCGGAGTGCGACCTGGACGAGCGATGCTACGGCTGGGTTCCTTGATCTGGTGCTTGCACCTCGAGCGCATCCTCCAAGATGAGCTGCGCTCGCTCCGGTACCGGCTCCTCTGGGAAGACCTCGGCGCAGACCGCGAGCACCTCGTCCACCGATCCCAAGCTGAGATGCCGGACCAGGAACCGGATGTCATCGCTGTCGCGACGCCGTGCGGCCAGAACCTTCATCGCCAGAAGGTGTTCCGGCGATGCCGCCGCCACACGAAGCCCCGGATGGTCGAACACGCGCGGCGCCGACGGATCGCCATCGGATGCGACGTAGCTGCTCGCCTGCTCATTAGCCACCAGCCGGGAAGGCCGAGTTCGTCGGCGACGGCACGAGCCTCTTCCAACACGATGCCGTGTGGTTTGAACACGGCGTCAATGTCGCGAGTCGCTCGGCGGGCGTCGTAGGCCAAGGCCATTGCGGCACCGCCGAAGACATAGACGTCACCGATTACTCCGCGCCGGATCAGTCGCTCACCGAGCCGGCGGAAGGCATCCTCGATCGCACGACGATCCAGCAGCGGCTCCGCGCCAGTCACGCGACCTCCAGCTCATGAGCGGAAACAAAGACGCCTCGACGTCGGAATGCAGCGGGCGCATGAACGACCGCGTCCGCGCGGGCGGCAGGCGTATTGAAGGGGAACCAGAAACGCCGCAGTCGCCGTCGCTCGCTCCAGGGCGGTGCACCACAGCCGTCCCGGGCCGCGAGATGCTCGGCGAGCGCAGCGAGAAGGACGTCCCACCTCTCGTCGCCGGTGCTGGTCGGCTCATTGGCAAGAAGGCGGTGGCGGTGATCAACCGGTTCCCAGCGGTACTCCTCAAGGAACTCGGCTACAAGACGCCACCACTCCGATCTGCTCGTGGTTTGGAGCAGACGAGCCAGATCGGCGAGCATCATCGCCCGATACCGCGGCCCGCCGCTGACCTGTTCCATGACCACCTGCCGAGGTTGCACACCGTAGCTCCTCCGGCGATCCAAGCGCCCGTGAAGCCCAACTCGGATTGCCTTGGCAATGGTACGTGCGATCGCGATGCCTCATGACTGCACGTCCTCGACGACCAAAGCAGCGGCTCCCGGCGGCTGGCGGCGTCCAGCGCCTCGACCACCGCGGCGAACAGCAGCTGACGGTCCAGCTCGTCGACCCCGCCGGCGTTGCCGGCCGCGAAGGGGACGTCAAGCGCCAGGTCGCGCACGATCCGCCGCCACGGCCAGTAGGGCGGCATCTCGGCCGGCGAGCACCAGCCCCGAGCCACCTGGACGGTCGACGGGTGCACGGCCCCACCAAACCACACGGCAGCCCCGCTCCACCAGGCACGTTCGAACTGGTCCGCAGATGGCGGCGCGGGTCACCCTCGCTCAAGGGTGTCGACCTGGACGGTCGGCCGCGCCAGCGCACGGACGCGGACCGCGAGCGCCACGACTCCCGCGGAGAAGACCAGGATCGCCGCGCGTTGCAGGTAGCCGCCGCCGGTCCTTCCCTCGAATGCCACGTAGACGGCCAGGATGGCGACCAGCAGCGAGCCGGCGAGGACCGTCGGCCGGGCCAGGTCATGCCAGCCGTCCGCCCGACGCATCCGGGGGGCGAGGGCGAATGGCAGTGCGATCGTGGCGATGCCACTGACCAGCGCGACCCCGAGGTGCACCCGGCCGTGCCAGGAGCTGGCGGCGGCCGCGGCGGTGCAGCCTGGGTCGGCCGCGCGGCAGTCGAGCCGGAAGAAGGCGTCCGAGAGTGTGTCCAGACCGATGAGGGACGCCGCCAGCAGCCAGGCGCCCAGCGCCGGGCCCCGGCCGGGCACCGCGAGGGCGGGGAGGAGCGCGAAGAGCGCGAACAGGATGATCAGCGTCCCTGCGATGCCTTGGGCGATGAGCATCACCCAAGCGTATTGGGCGGTCAGGGCTGCCAGGTCGCTGACGTCGTGTTTGGCCACCGAGTAGCCACCGCCCTGGAGGGCGCCGACGATGAGCCACCCGAGGTTGAAGACCACGACGCCGGCGACCGCACCCCACGCCAGCCAGACCGCCCGGCGGTCCACAGTCCTCGATGCCCCTTCCATCCGTTCCCTCCCGCTGGTCTCGTCCGTCCGGGCGTCTCGCCGGTGGCGCTGGACCCTACAGTAGGCAGGGCGGCGGCGGCGGCGGTCATGGGGCATCCGCCTCATCCTTCGCGGCCAGCGTTGCCTCGGCCGCTACTCCCGCCCGGGCGCCGCGATGTCGGTCATCAGGCCGTGCTGCATCGCGAACGGGCCGGCCCGCGCGGTTCGAGACGCCGATCTTGGCGTAGATGTGCTCGACGTGGTTGGCGGCGGTCTTCCGCGAGATCACCAGCGCATCGGCGATCTCCCTGTTCGAGAAGCCGCACGCGACCAGACGGAGCACCTCTACCTCGCGGGCGGTCAGCCCGGCCGGGAAGACCCGCCGCCTCGTCGGGCGAGCGCGCCGCTCGATGTGGCCGCAGCTCGATCATGGCGAGGTAGACCAGCCGGGAGACCAGGTGGATCTCGTCTCCCTTGGCACCGGCGGCCCCCACGAAGGCCACGCCAAGGCGGACCCGCTCCAACGGGGGCCTACCTGCGCCGAGACGGCGCAGCAGCCAGCCCGGCCCGGGGTCGGTGTGGCATCCCACCCAGGCGAGCAGACCCGATGGCGTACCGTTCCTTCTGGGGCGTATGTACGATCTGTTGGCGGTCCCTCCACGGGAAGGGTGAACCATGACAGACGTGAACAAGATCAGGGTGTCGTTCACGACAAACGCTCAGCAACCCAAAGACTCAAATGGGGAGTCGTTTCTGTTCATCGGTGGCCGGGAGTTCAGGGTCAACCAGGTGCGTCCCCACGGCGACAAGAAGCCAGGCAAGCAGGACATCATTGTCCTCGGCGAAGGCACCAACGCCGAGGAGCCAACCTCCCACGATCCGCGGAAGCCCTACGGAACGGCCGAGCCGCTCATCATCGAGGAGCTAAATGCTTCCGGGGAGTAGTTGCAAGTGTTTAGAGAGGTACCCCATGTGGATACGGTTCGATCCCGTGGATGCCCAGGACAACTGGCACCTCGATTTTGCCCGAGTGGAGATCTTTGCCAAAGGGGACGCCGACGACAGGCCGACCAAGAAATACGAGATCCTCAGTGGCAGCGCGGACAAGAAGCTCGTGTTGGGCAAGCTCTTCGGTCTCTACGTCTCGCTTGGGCCGGCGACGCCGCCGGCGCCGCCCACGCAACCACCTCCAGTCTAGGATCGCGAGGTCGCTCGAGCGAAGCCATCGCGAGCGGGAACGCGTGGCCGCGCCGGGTCAGACGGGGGGAACGGGGGCCTTGCGTTCGGCGGCCGAGGTGGGGATCACCACCACCGGGCAGCGGGCGTGGAGGACCACGGCGTGGCTGACCGACCCGAGCAGGAGGCTGGAGAACCCGCCCCGGCCCCGGGAGCCGACGACCAGCAGGTCGGCGTCGTCGGACAGCTCGACCAGCGCCTCGGCGGGATGGCGGTCCTCCACCACCCGGCGCTCCACGTCGACCCCCTCGACCTCGTCGCGCAGCTCGCCGAGCAGGTCCTCCAGCAGGTCCTCGGCCTGGCGGTGGATGGCCGCCTCGAACTCGGCCTGCCGCTCGGCGGTCTCGGCCCGCGCCTGGTCGGGCGGCAGCTGGCCGCCGGTGTCCCGGCCCGGCAGCGCCTCCCTTGAGGGAAAGTACAGCGGGGCGGCCAGCGCCTGGCCGTGGTAGGCGTACACCACCTCCAGGGTGGCCAGGCGCAGGCGGGCCTCGCCGGCCGCCCAGGTCAGCGCCTGCAATCCGCCGGGTGAGGCATCGACCCCGACCACGATCCTCGCCATCGGTCCACCTCCTGCCCCCCAACGCCAAGGGTGCGATCACAGCACACAGGTCGCTCCCGATCCAGGGTGGATGCGATGCTGGGCCGGCTCCCGGCGCGTTGGCCAGGGTGGGGAAGGAACAGGAGGCACCGATGTCGACACTTGACCGCCTGGTGGCGCGGCTGCTGGGCCGCTGGCTGCAGGAGCCGCTGCGCCGGGTGCTGGCCGAGCAGGACCCGAGGCAGGCCGGTCCCGAGGCCCACGTGGAGATGTACAAGTACCTGGTCCACGGGGACAAGGCGCGGCTGCGCATCCATCCCACCGCGGTGGTCAACAACGCCCTGTTCAACGTGGGCTCGGGCGACATCACGGTGGGGGAGTACGCCTTCTTCGGCCACAACGTCTCGGTCCTGACCGGCACCCACGACATCACCAAGTTCGGCCGCGAGCGCCAGCTGGCCATCCCCCGCAGCGGCCGCGACATCGTCATCGGCGAGGGCGCCTGGGTGGCCAGCAACGCCATGGTCCTCGGCCCGTGTGTGATCGGCGCCCACGCCGTGGTCGGCGGCGGCTCGCTGGTCATGGGCGACGTCGAGCCCTACACCATCGTCGCCGGCTCCCCGGCCAGGGTCCTGCGCACCATCCCCCGGCCCGGGGACGGCGACGGCTAGGCCGGCATCAGGGCGATCCGCTGGCGGGTCTCGCCGCCGATGTGGCTGGTGTCGCTGGCCACCCAGAGGCCGGCCGAGGTGACGTACAGGTCCTTGCCGCCGACGCCGCGGTCCTTGCCCGGGTTCCAGGACAGGGCCAGGCCGGTGGAGGGGTCGATGGCCCCGATGCCCTGGCGGCTGACCGCGCCCGGGCCGGCCGAGTTGCGGCCCTGGGGGTTGTCCAGCCAGCGCTGGTGGCCCTGGACGTAGACGGCCGCGTCGGTGGCGGCCACCGAGTGCAGGGTGTCGCCGCCGGTGTAGTTGATCCAGGTCGGCCGGGTCGGGTTGGGGACGACGGTCTCGAACCGGGCGGCGGCGTCGCACAGGTCGCGCCCGACCCCGCCGGCCTGGGGGACGTAGCCGGTGGACACGAACGCGAACCAGGACCCGTCGGGCGAGAAGTCGACGTCGCGCATGTAGTCGGGCAGGCTCGCGGCCGCGCACAGGTTCTGCAGCGGCGGGTAGTACCAGGGGTTGAGCGACGCGGTGGCGCCCAGGGTGAGCATGAACGCCCGGTAGCGGGTCTGGCCGGCGACCGAGGTGAAGTTGCCCACCGCCACCAGCCGGGTCCCGGCCGGGTTGACGGCGAAGCGGTAGACCTCGACCGGCCCGGCGTTGGAGGTGACGCTGCCGCCGATCGACAGGTTGAGGTAGCCGGTGTTGGCGCCGGTGGCCTGGTTGAGGGCCCGCAGCTTGCCGGGGAAGGTGCCGCCGGCCAGCAGCCGGCCCCCGACCAGGGCCAGCTCGGTGACCTTGCCCGAGGCCAGGTTGGCGTTGAAGCCGGCGTCGACGGCCCCGGTGGACGGGTTCAGCTTGGCCACCCCGCGCCGGGCGACGCCGTTGACGGAGGTGAAGGTCCCCCCGACCCACAACGACTGCCCGTCGCTGGCCAGGGCCCACACCTGGCCGTTGACGTTCGGCGCGAACGAGGCGACCACCCCGGTGGCGGCGTTGAAGGCGACGATGTTGCTGCGCGAGAAGGTCCCGCCCGGGCTGACCCCGGCCGGGGTGCTGACCGAGCCGAAGCTCCCGCCGGCGTACATGGTCCCGCCGACCTGCAGGACCTTGTAGACGGCGCCGCTGGTCACATTCGGGGTGAAGTTGGCCGGGTTGGCGCCGACCACGGCGCCGAGCGCGATCGAGGCCGAGGCGGCCGCCGGGACGGCGGCGACGGCCACGGCGAGGCCGAGCGCGGCCAGCACGGTGCGCAGCGAGCGCCTGCTGAACGGAACCAAGTCGGTAGCCCCTTGTCTCACGGGTTCTCCTCCGGCATCGCGCCCCACCGGCACGACCGGGTGTTCGGCGCAGATCCTATCCACTTCCGCCGATCGACGACTCATGCGGTTGAACTACGCTGGACCCGGCGACCCCGCAGCCGGGCGCCGATCGGGAGGGACGCCATGCGGATCCTGCTCGCCGCCGTCAACGCCCAGAAGGGCGACCTGGACGGCAACCTGGCCCGCCACCAGGCCACGCTGGAGCAGGCCCGGGTCCAGGGCTGCCAGCTGGCGGTGTTCCCCGAGCTCTCCCTGACCGGGTCGGTCGACCCCCGCCGCCATCCCGGGCGGGCCCTGGCCGTCGGCGCCGCGCCGGTGCGGGCGCTGCTGGCCGCGACCTCGCGGACCGGGGTGGCGGCGGTGTTCGGCATCGCCGAGCGCGACGCCGCCGGCTGCTACATCACCCAGGTGTACGGCCACGACGGCCGCCTCGGCGGCACCTACCGCAAACGGCACCTGGGCGAGGGCGAGGAGGGCTACCGGACCGGCGAGCGGGCCGGGGTGTTCCGGCTGGGCGCGGCTCGCTTCGGCGTCACCCTCTGCGCCGAGGGCGAGGTCGACTTCCCCTAGGACGACGCGGTCGCCGCCGGGGCGTCGGTGGTGCTGTTCTGCTCGGCCCCCGGGCTGGACGGGCGCCGCACCGACGAGCGGGGCTGGCGCGACGGGCACGGCTGGTGGCTGTCGGCGGGGCTGGGGGACGCCCGCCGCCACGCCCGCCGGCTGGGGGTGCCGGTGGCGATGGCCACCCAGGCCGGGTCGACCGAGGACGAGGACTTCCCGGGGCTGGCCGCGCTGGTGTCCCCGGCCGGCGAGGTCGCCCGGCTGCCCGACTGGCGGCCCGGCAGCCTGGTCGTGGACGTCGCCGCCGACGTCACCGTCCACCCGGTCCGCGAGGCCGTCCGCTGCCTGCTGGTCGACCACGCCGGCCGGGCGCTGCTGGTCCGCTACGCCGACGACCGGGCCGCCGGCGACTGGTGGGGCGTGCCCGGCGGCGGCCTGGACCCGGGCGAGGACCACCTGGCCGCGGTCCGCCGCGAGCTGGCCGAGGAGCTGGCCCGCGACGACCTGGCGGTCGGCCCCTGGATCGGGCGGCGCTGCCACACCTTCTGGCTGGGCCGGTGGATGACCCAGCGTGAGCGCTGGGTGCTGTGCCGCGCCGAGCCGTTCGAGGTCGACCCCGCCCACCTGCGCACCCTGGCCGCGGAGGCCATTCGCGAGCTGCGCTGGTGGTCGCCCGACGAGCTGCGGTCGGAGGCCCCGGTCCTCACCCCCCGCGACCTGCCGGCCCTGCTGGACCGGATCGCCCGCGGGGACCTCCCCGGCCCCGACGACGACCTCGGCGTCTAGCCGGAGGGGCGCAGGGCGTCGCGGTCGCGGCGGGGGAGCTTGGCCACCACCAGCTCCCAGGAGTGGTCGACCAGCTCGGCCAGCTCGTCGGCGGGCACCGAGCCGTCCAGGGCGATGGTGTTCCAGTGGCGCTTGTTCAGGTGGTAGCCGGGGCGGACGGCCGGGTAGCGGTCGCGGAGGGCCTCGGCCAGGGTGGGATCGCATTTCAGGCTGACGCTGCCCGGCGCGCCGGCCAGGCTGCAGAGGGCGAACACCCGCCCGCCGACCTTGAACACGGCCACCTCGTCGCCGAACGGGTAGTCCTCCACCGCCCCCGGCCGGCCGCCCAGGTAGCCGAGCATGCCCTCACGGTCCATCGGTCCCTCCCCGCTCCGCCCGGCCGGCCGGTTCGGAACTCGAACTCCCCAGGCCGGGAGCAAGAGGCTAGCGTGCCCCTGGGACCAAGGATCGGAGGCGGTGGACACCCGATGGCAGGAACGACCTTCGGCGCCCGGCTGCAGCTGCAGCCGTTCGTGGCCAACCAGGCGCCCCGGGACGGCGACCGGCAGGCGGTGCTGCTGGCGCTGACCACCGAGCACTTCACCCTCCAAACCGCCCGGGCGGTCACGGTCAACGACAGCAACGGCCGCACCGCGCTGTACCTGGGGGCGCTGTCCAGCAGCCTGGTCGCGCTGGCCCTGGTAGCCCAGCAGTCGACCCTGGGCCGGGTCTTCTGGGTGTTCGCCCTCACCGTCCTGCCGGCGGTGCTGTTCCTCGGCCTGGTCACCTACGTCCGGGTGCTGCAGAGCTCGATCGAGGACATCATCTACGCCAGGGCGATCAACCGGATCCGGCACTACTACACCGAGCTCGACCCCTCCAAGGCCGGCTACTTCCTGCTGTCGGGCCGCGACGACGCCCGCGGGGCCCTGCAGAACATGTGCCTGCGGGACACCTGGACCCAGTTCCTGTTCACCCTGCCGAGCGCCGTGGCCGTGCTCAACGGGCTGCTCGGCGGGGTGACGGTGGCGCTGGCGGTCGCCTTCACCGGGCGGGTGGCGCCGATGCTGGGCACCGTGGCCGGCGCCGGCCTCGGCAGCGCCGTGCTCGCCGGCCACGTCGCCTACCAGGTGCACCGCTTCAACCACATGAAGGCGACCGTCGCGGCCCTGTTCCCCTCCCCTCCCGGCTAGCTCGCGGCCTCGATGGCGCCGAACAGGCCGTGGGCCTCGTCGTCGATGCCGGCGGTGAACAGCAGCGTGGTCGGGTCGCCGGTGACGCCGTTGCCGAAGCGCAGCGCCCACAGGCCCTCGATCTCGATC
>Ga0307278_10001334_pt1 | contig 12309 bp, 9 predicted proteins | sample ER_DNA_117_FD_194482 | JGI IMG/M metagenome (GOLD analysis project Ga0307278, IMG submission 194482) | Bulk soil microbial communities from the East River watershed near Crested Butte, Colorado, United States - ER_DNA_117 | ecosystem: Environmental > Terrestrial > Soil > Floodplain | place: USA... | reverse complement strand
GATCGAGATTGCGCTCGAGGTGCTCAGCGCGCTCGAGGATGCCGGGCGTCGCCTCGCCGATGAACGTCTCGTACAACGCCACCGAGGCGAGGCAGGCGACGAGGAGGGCCTGGTCACCCGCGCGATCTGCTGCTTCAGAGGCCGAGCGAGTCCGCGCGAGGGCAAGGGTCAGGTCGCCGCGCACAACCGCGAGACCACCGAGGAAGAGTTCGATCTCGCCGACAAGTCGATCGTCTCCGTGCGCCTCCTGTAGGGCCTGCCTGCAGAGCCGGTCGGCCACCTCGAAGTCGTCCGAGCGCGTCTGTCCCAGGAGAAGGAGCGCCTCTGCCCGGTCGCGTCCTGCCGGCATGTCCTCGCACAGGCGCTCCAGGATGCTTCGCACGCCGGTGAAATCCGCGGAGATGCGCAGATATCGGGCCTCGTCCGTTCGCCGCCGCCACACCTTGGCTTCCTGGCCGGACGGGGTCAGGCGCACCGCCAGCTCCAAGAGCTCTGCCGCCGCGGCCGGTGCTCCTCGGCCGCCCGCATGCTGTGCCGCCTCGTCGAGTGCCTCCGCGATGTCCTGGTCAGGGCCCTCGGCGGCGAGCGCGAGGTGCCTCGCCCGCTCCTCCGGATCTTCGACGATGCCTGAAAGTCGGCGGTGGAGCCTGCGCCGCTCGGCCGAAGTCGTCTGCGAGTAAACGGCGGAAGCCAGGAGTGGGTGAGCGAAACGGATGTGCCCGTTCTCGAGCTCGATGAGCCCGGCCTCGACCGCGCCCTCGAGGCTTCTCCGAACCGGTCTCCGGCCGACGAGCGTTGCGACCACGGCCACGGTCGGGTCCGAAGGCACCGTGGCCGCCCGCAGAACGCGCTGCACGTTGGCCGGAAGGCTGCCCAGCCGCTCCCGCACGAGAGCCGTCATGGAGTCCGGGGTCGGAAGCGGCTGCCCGTATCCGATCGGATCCGTGCGACGCTGAATCATCCGCACGGTCTCCAGCGCGTAGAACGGATTCCCGTCCGACGCCTCGTGGACGCGCAACAGCGTCGGGCGCGGCAGCGCGACCCCGATGCGCAAGTGCAGCAATCGATGCAGAGCCCCAACGCTGAGCGGTCCAATGCTCAGACGCCGGACGCGGTCGGCTGGGAAACCTCGGTCGAGGCCGAGCGGAAGAGGTTGAACGCCCTCCGACCGACGTGAAAGGAGGATCGCGATGCGCTCTGATTCGAGGCGTCGCAGAGCAAACTCGAGCACGGCAACCGTCGGCCTATCGAGCCACTGGACGTCGTCGATGGCAACGAGCAACGGGGATGACCGCTGAAGCTGTCGCAGCGAGGAAAGGAAGGCGGTCGCAACCGCCCGCTGGTCGGTCGCGGTCTCACCGGGTGCCACGAGCAGCAGGGCGACCTCGAGAGCGGCTCGCTGGGGATCGGGAAGCTCGGGAAGCGTTCGCTCCCTGACCGGCTCGAGCAAGTCTCCGAGCGCGGCGTAGGAGAGTCTCGCCTCGGCTCCCGAGGGCCGGCAGACGACGGTGTCGTAGCCGCGCTCGCGCGCGAGCCCAACGGCAGCCTGCCAGAGCGTCGTCTTGCCGATCCCCGCTTGGCCCTCGAGCAGCAAGGCGCGCGGCCCCGCCTCGGCCGCTGCCAGGAACTCGTTCAGCGCAGTGAGCTCCGCATCGCGGCCGACTATTACGTCGAGCGCGACGGCCGGCGCTCCACCGTGTGCGCCAACAGGCATGTCCCCCCTTTCCCCGCTGCGTGTCATATCGCATGGGCGAGGGGAAGTCGAGGCGCTCTGCCCGGCGGTTACGTCTCGGGTGCGACGGGCAGGACGTAGGTGGCGGTGCGTCCCGTGGTGTTGTCGATCACTTCGGCGACGACGTCGACGGCGCAGAAGCTGCGGTCGAGCTGGCCGTCGGGGACGTCGGCGAGTGGGTGCACCTCGACGCGTCCGCGGCCACCGGCCGCCGCGCGAGGGAGGTCGAGCACGCCGCCGGTGCCGGGGAGCAGGCGCAGCTCCGTTCGCTCGCCGAGCGGCTGGCCGTCGAGGCCGGCGAAGCCGAGCCGGACGCGGCAGGTGTCTTCGGGGTCGGGCGGCTCCACAAATCCGGCGTTGACTGCGGCAAGCCGCAGCGTCTGGCCGGGGGCGATCCCGACGAGGCCGAAGAACGCCTTGTTTCCGGGGTCGAGTTGCGCATGTCCGCCGCGGGCGAGGCCGAGCACGAGCCCGGCCGCGAGCGCCAGCAGCGAGGCCAAGCCGATGATGTACGCCTTGCGAGTCATCGCGCGCCTCCTTCGAGTCGGTGGACGGAGACGCACACGGTCGCCCTCCACCCTTAAGGCGGGCTTAAAGTCCTCGGATTCGGATACGTTCCCGAAAGGTCGCCGCCCGCCGGATCGCCGCTGGCGATGTACTTGTTCGCCGCGAACGACGCGCCCGCGAGCGCCAGGAAGAGCGCGACGCAGGCGATGACGATCGAGGGCGACGGGCGGAACCGAGTGAAGTGGCGCATTTCCCCTCCCTTTGGTCGCTGGTGCTTGGGTCGTTGCCCTCGAGCGGCGCTACCCGACGTCGACCAGGTGGCCGGAGATCGTGACCTGCGAGAAGATCACCCCGCCGTCGCCGTTGCCGCCGGTCCGGCCTAGCAGTACGAAGACGTGCCTGCCAGGATCGACGTAGATCCGCACCGGCTCGCTCGCCGAGAACAGATCGACCTCCCCGCCCGAGTTCAGGTATGACGTCGGCCGCAGGGCGGCGTCGGTTGACGGGAGCGCTCGAGTCGGTCGTGCGGACGTGATCGTACGAGGGGTCAGGCTCCGCTTCAGCGCGAAGCCTGACCTCTCCGAGCGGTCGATCGTCAGGCTTACGTGTCCGGGGTTTGGTAGCCGACGACGTCGCTGCTCCTGGTGGCGACGAAGAGCTTGCCGTCGGCGACGATCGGGCTCGAGGCGATCGCGCCGGGCAGCACGCCGTCGAACAGGACTCGGCCGGTGGCCTGATCGAGGGCGAAGATGTGCGGGTCGGCCTCCTCAGGATCGGTACCGACATAGAGGACGCCGTTCGCGAGCACCGGGGGGCCGTCCACCGGGCCGCCGAGCGCCGCCTCCCACTCGGGCGGCGGGAAGGCGTCGGTCGTGTCGAACGCGTAGACGTTGCCGCCGCCGTCGCCCAGGACGACCCAGGGGTCCGAGGCGTTCGGGTCACCGATCGCCGGCGACCCGGAGATCGGCCCGCGTGCGGCGAAGCTGGCAATGATCGCCCCGGTTCTTGCGTCGATTGAGAACAGGTTCCCGGCCTGGTCACCGACCAGGATGTGCGGGTTGGGAACGAGGGTCGGGTCGCCGATCGACGGAGCGCCGAGCGGGCTGCGCGACGGCGCGGTCAACCAGATGATCTGACCGGTGGCCCCGTCGAGTGCGTACAACGTCTCTCCGGCGGCGACGATCACCCGCTCGGGCTCGGGAGGCACCGTCAGCACTGCGGCCGCCCTGGAGATGTCGCCGCCCTCGAGCACCGTCGCCCACAGCCGGTTGCCGTCCCCGTCGAACGCGAACAGCGTGTTGCCCGCGGCGACGACGACCCGTTCGTTCGGCGAGTCGATCCCCTGGGTCACGAGCGGCGAGACGGGCACGGCGCCGAGGTCGACCTGCCAGAGCCCATCGCCGGTAGTGCTGACGGCGTGCAGGATCCCGTCGCTCGAGCCGAAGATCACCTTCCCGGGCGGGTCGGGTTGCGGGTCGAAGCCCCTGATCACGGACGGGGTCGTCGAGACCGCCCCGGTGCGGTAGTTGATGATGATCGCCCCCGTCGCCGGATCCAGCCCCGCCAGGCCGTGCGCCGTGGGCACGAAGAGGACGCCGTTCGCGTACACGGGTGACGATTCGCCGTCACAGGTGATGTGCGCACGCCAAGCGACCGTCAGAGCGCCCGCGTTGCCGGCGCCGATCACGTTCTCGTACGGGTTGAAGCAGCTTCGGCCGCCGTCGAAGCAGCCCTGCAGCCAATCGGTGCGGACGAGGAACGCCGCCTTGGCCGACGCCCCGCTCGACAGCCCGATCGCCTCCACCAAGTGGTCGCCCGGCAGCGCCGAAGCCGGCACCCGGATGCGTGTGTTGAACTTGCCGTTCGGGCCCGCCAGGTCCGAGCCAACCCTGCCGCCGTCGAAGAACAGGGCGACGACCTCGCCGCCGGCGTAGCCGGACCCCTTGACCTTGGTGAGCGTCGTCGGCGGGCCGACGCCGGGGTTGACCGTAAGGATGGTGGCCCTGGCGGCGATGCCCGGCCCCGAAGCCACGGCTAGCAGTGCCAGGCACACCGCGCCCAGCAGCACCGCCATCATCAGACGTCTCATCTCTGCCTCCTCGGGTTGCGATTCGCGGCGATCGTGCTCGGCGACTCTTAAGGCGGCCTTAAGGTCAAGCGCCGCGGCTGCCCGGCGTGCCGCCGCCGCGGGACTGCCACGGCGCTCGTCGGCTGGTGGGGGCGACCGGCGTCAGCCCACGCTCAGCCCGGGAGCAGCGTCAGCGGCCCGTTCGAGAGCTCGGACACGCGGCTGGCCGTGACCTTCAGGAAGGCCCAGTTCGCGCTCTCCGTTCCGGCGCACGCGACGACGACGTTGTCCGCCGTGGGGAATGTATGGACGACGCCGAGGGCGAGCGTTGCGATGTCGTCCGGGCCGAGCGTGACGAAGCTGCGATCGAAATCGGCTCCCGCGCTCAGCCTGCAGCGGACGAAATCCGAGAAACCCTCGTCCCCTTGGAGGTCGACGGCCGCGAGCTTCGCGAAGACGACGAAGCTGCCCTCGGGCACCGCGAGCTGGGCAATCGGAGCTGGCGGGACGCCGGGGTTCGGCACGAGTGGGAGGGGCTCCGGCCCGTCCCAGAAGCCGGAGAACGCGCTCGTCGCCGGGCCCTGGTCGTCCGGATTGCAGGTCACGGTCCCGTTCCGGGCAATCGCGCTGATCGACGCGTCGATCGGCCCCCGACCACTCTCGAGGCACGAGCCGGTGACCCTGCTCTGTAGGACCGAGGTGTCGGGGCCGATCTCGACGGCCCCCTCTGTCCCGCCTCCCTGCAGTCCCAAGCGCGGCCTCACGGAGGTGATGTCGCCCCCGCTTAGGTGCACCTGGACCTCGCTCGCGGCACACGGTGCGGCGGGCGTGTTGCCAACCGCGACGCCTTTGAAGGTGCCGTTCTTCAGGCAACCGGTATACGACGCGACCGAGCCCTCCTCGTGGCCGGCGAGCGCATAGACGGCCGCTGCGAGAGCGACGGTGACTGCGCCCACGACGATCCCCGCGCGCAGTGGCATTCGCAACCGTTTCATCGTGTCCCTCCTCTGGATGTGGTCGATGCAGGGTGCGACCGCGCTCTTAAGGTGGCCTTAAGGCGGCGCGGGGTCTTGACCTTTCTCGATCGCCGCCGCGGATGGATACGGCGCGGGCTCGACGCCAATCTCGTCCATGCGGGTGGAGTAAGCGCGGTAGGCGCGGCGAGCTTCGCCCTGGGCGCCGCGGCCCGTGGCGAGTGCGGCGACGAGGTCGAGGTGCGTCTGCTCGTCGTAGGGGTCGCACTCGAGGACGCGACACAGGTAGCGAGCGGTGGTTCGCGGGTCGTCGCTGAGCCCGGCCAGTGCGCGGGCGACGGCGACGTAGGCCGCCAACGCCTTCTCGCGCAGGGACACCGCCCAGTCCTCGTACAGATCCTCTTCGAGGAAGTCGCCGCTGTACGCGGCCTCGGCTATCTCGAGCGCGACGACGGCCTCGGCGAGGCGGTTGGCGCGGTGGAGCGATAGGCCCGCGCGGGCATTCTCGAGGAACTTCTCTACGTCGATGATCACGCGGTCGCGTTCGAGCGTGACCGCGTACCGGTCGGCACGGACGAACTGCGCCGGCCCGAAGCGATGCTCCGGGTCGAGCACGTTGCGCACCGTGCTAAGCACGACGGAGAGTCTGTTCGACGTCAGGGCGGGATCCTGGTCCGGCCACAGTGTCTCGATTAAGGATTCCCGCGTTGCAGGAACGCCGCGCCGGGCGACGAGGATCTTGAGCAGATCGCGGGCCTTCTTCGACTGCCATTCCGCCTGCGGAACCGGGCTGGCGCCGCGGTAGACGGCGAAGGCGCCGAGCGACCGGATCGCCACAGTCGGCGCACTCCTGCCGCGGCCTTCGGTTCGCTCTGCGACACGTCGGCGCGTAGCGACGGCCGGTGCCGCCAACGTTGCGACGCCGAACGTTCCGGCGACTGGCAAGGTCCTCGCGAGCAACATGTCGGCTCCCCCCAGATACGACGCCGCTCGGGAAGCGAGCGGCTCTGAGCTGAGACGTTAGGGTGTCGCCTCGGCGTTGTCGTCAGGGCTTTCCCCGAGGCCCCCGAAGATCGGGGATATCCAGGAGGCTTGGAGGCGGACGCCGCAGTGTCCGCCTCCCTGGGTCGGCTATGCGAGTGCGTCCTCGATTGCCTGTGCGATGACGCCGTAGCTTCGTCGGCGTTTACATCTCGCGGCGGCCGGTCAGTGCGCGCCCGAGCGTGACCTCGTCGGCGTACTCGAGGTCGCCGCCGACGGGCAGGCCGCTCGCGAGTCGGGTGACACGCACTCGACCGCGGAGGCGGTCGGCGATGTACGCCGCGGTCGCCTCGCCGGTCATGTTCGGGTTCGTCGCCAGCACGACCTCCTCGATCCCGTCGCGCTCGACCCGACGGACGAGCTCGTCGATCCGGAGGTGCTGCGGGTCGACTCCGTCGATCGGCGAGAGCGCTCCCCCGAGCACGTGGTACAGGCCCCGGAACTCCGCGGTGCGCTCGAGGGAGACCAGGTCGACGGGCTGCTCGACGACGCAGACGACCGTCCGGTCGCGACGCGCGTCGTCGCAGATCTCGCACAGCTCCTCCTCGGTCAGGTTGCCGCACTCGCGGCAGAAGCGGACACGCTCCTTGACGTCGCGGATCGCGTCGGCGAGCGCGAGCGCTTCGGTCTTCGGCACCTGGAGGAGGTGGAATGCGAGCCGCTGCGCCGTGCGGGTGCCGATCCCCGGGAGGCGCGTGAGCTGCGCGACGAGGTTCTGGACGGCCGGCGATAGCATCGCGGCCATTGTGCCTGGGGTGTCCGTCGCCAGCCGGCTCCGTGATGCCTTCGAATCGGGCGACTTCGAGCCGCTGCGGCCGCGCTATGCGTCCGACGCGCTCCTCGACTGGAGCATGCCCGGTCGGCGCGAGCGCGCCAACGGCCCCGACGAGATCCTCGCGCTCCTTGGGGAGTGGTGGCCCGGCGCCCGCCAGCTGACTCGCTGGGAGGCGCAGGACTTCCCGGTTAGGCTCACCATCGAGTTCGAGCGCCGGCGCCGCGGGCCTGGCCGGGCCGCGGCAGTTGGTCCAGTTGCGCGACGGGCTCGTCGTCCGTCACCAGGCCTGCGGGCGAGTGGCTGCTCCGCCTGACCGGCGGACGAGCGCGAGCGGGTCGGAGCCTTGTCGAATGCCCGGCGGGCTCCTATGCTCGGGCCGGTGCTTCGGTTCCAGCTCGCAGTCAGCATCGCCGCGTTCGTGCTCGCAGGGACGGCGGCCGCCTCCGCGAATCTCCCCACAGGCTTCACGGATACCGAGATCGCGAGCGGCATCTCTGCGCCGACGGCGCTGGCGCTGGCGCCGGACGGGCGCATCTTCGTGCTCGCGCAGGGCGGCAACGTCCGCGTGATCGAGAACGGGCAGCTGCTCCCGACGCCCTTCGTGAGCCTGACGGTCGACTCGAGCGGCGAGCGCGGCCTCCTGGGCATCGCGTTCGACCCTGCCTTCGCGACCAACAACTACGTCTACCTGTACTACACAGCGACTACGCCGGCCGTCCACAACCGCGTTAGCCGCTTCACCGCCAACGGGGACGTCGCCGTGCCGGGCAGCGAGCACGTGGTGCTCGACGTCGACAACCTGAGCGGTGCGACGAACCACAACGGCGGCGGCCTCCATTTCGGGCCGGACGGCAAGCTCTATCTCGGCGTCGGTGAGAACGCGAACGGCTCGAACTCCCAGACGCTCACGAACCTGCTCGGGAAGCTGCTGCGCTTCAACGCGGACGGCACGATCCCGACCGACAACCCGTTCTACGGGAGCGCGAGCGGCAAGAACCGCATGATCTGGGCGCTTGGGCTCCGGAACCCGTTCACGTTCTCCTTCCAACGGGGGACGGGGCGGCTGCTCGTCAACGACGTGGGGCAGTCCACGTGGGAGGAGATCAACGAGGGGATCGCCGGCGCGAACTACGGTTGGCCCACGACCGAGGGCCCGACCGCCGACCCACGCTTCGTGAGCCCGCTGTTCGCGTACCAGCACTCCGGCGGCACCCCGACCGGCTGCGCGATCGTGGGTGGCGCGTTCTACAGCCCGCAGCAGGTGATGTTCCCGGCATCGTATGTCGGCAACTACTTCTTCGCCGATCTCTGCAGCGGCTGGATCGAGAGGCTCGATCCAGCCAACGGCAACGCGGTGAGCAACTTTGCGACCGGGATCTCGACCCCGGTCGATCTACTCGTGACCCCCGGCGGCGACCTGCTCTACGCCGAGCGCGGCGAGGGCGGAGCCGTGCACCGCATCAGCTTCGGCAGCGGGGGTCCCGGGCCGCCGTCGATCTCGAGCTTCAGCCCGACGATCGGAGCCGCGGGCTCGACGGCGGTGACGATCACCGGCGCAAACCTTGGCGGTGCAACCGGCGTGACATTCAACGGCATTCCGGCCACGTTTTCCATCCTGTCGAACTCCTCGCTTCGCGCGATGGTGCCGAACGGCGCCACGACCGGGCCGATCGCCGTTACCACGCCCGGCGGCACCGCGACGAGCGCTTCTTCCTTCACGGTCAACTTCACGATCTCCGGCTTCTCGCCGACGAGCGGCGCACCGGGGACCGCCGTCACCATCAACGGCGCAGGGTTCTCGTTCTACGCCACCGCGCGCTTCAATGGCGTCACGGCGAGCACCCAGGTGATCTCCTCGAATCAGCTGCGGGCGATCGTGCCCGCCTCGGCGACGTCCGGGCCGATCAGCGTCCGACGCTTCAGCACGCCGAGTACGACGACGAGCGCGACGAGCTTCACGGTCACCGGCGGCGGCGGAGGCGGTGGGTCGGCGCCCTCTATCTCCGGGTTCACGCCCGGCTCGGGACCGACGGGGACGACGGTCGGCATCAGCGGGGCGAACTTCACCGGAGCTACCTCCGTTAGGTTCAACGGGCGGTCGGCCGCGTTCACCGTCGACTCGGCCACGCACATCACCGCGACCGTGCCCGACGGGGCCTCCTCGGGCCGCATCAACGTCACGAGCCCGGCGGGAACGGCGACGAGCGCTGCGAGCTTCACCGTCACGCTCTCGGTGGCGAACCTCAGCCCGACGAGCGGAAGCGTCGGCTCGTCGGTCTTCATCTCGGGCACGGGCTTCATCGGCGTCTCGCGCGTGACCTTCAACGGGACGCAGGCGACCTTCACACCCCTCGGCTCGAGTTTCATCAGCGCGCGCGTGCCGGCCGGCGCGACCTCCGGCCCGATCGCGGTGACGACCCCCGCGGGCACCGCTCGGAGCGCTGGCAGCTTCTCCGTGCACTAGAAGCGCTCTGGTTGCCAGGCACGGAGCCACGTCCCTGGGGGGCGACCCACCGAGCCACGTCCCGTCTGGGTGTCCCCGTGCCTGGCACCGAGCCACGTCCTTCCGGGCGTGACCGCGTGCCTGGCACCGAGCCACGTCCCGTCCGGGCGTGGCCCCGCGTCCGGAACGCCGCCTCGTCCGGTCCGGGCGTGTCCGCCTGCCTGGCACCGGCCTCGTGCATGGCACCCGGCCGCGTCACCGCGGGGCGTGACCGCGTGCCGGGAACGCGACCTCGTCCTGTCCGGGAGGTGACCGCCTGCCTGGCACCCAGCCTCGGCACCGGGACATTTCGTCGGCGAAGTCCGTGCTCCGTGTTGTTGATCACGCACTGCCTCGTAGCCATGTGTCGACCATATCCATCGGTGGCACCGCGTCAGGAGCGCGAGGGATGTTGCCCGGGCTCGAGGGGTCTGGGCTCGGCAGGCCCGCGCTCCCGGGATTCGCGCGCCGCATTGCAACGATCGCGCCTCAGCCGGCGGCGCCGGCAGGCACCCGCGTCCCGGCCAGGACCTCGAGGATTGCCTGTGGCGGTGCGACGTGGAAGGCGACGTCCAGCGCGACCGCACCGAGGCCGGCAACCTCCTTCACGAGGCGGAGCGTGTGCACGAGGACGCGAACCTGCTCGTAGCTCGGCTTCGTCAGCCCGAGGCGCGCCGCCACGACGCCGACGAGGCGATTCGTCTCCGCGATCGGTCGACGCCGGTCGTCGAGCCGCCCGATCGCGGTCACGAGACGGTCATCGATGCGAGGCGCGGCGGCCGCCATACGCCCACCCTGCCTGGCCGAGCGTCACGCGATGGTCACGATTCCGTGCCGAGAGCCGCGCGCCCGGTACAAGTAACAGTCTGTTGCATGCTGCTCGCGGGGCGCGCGGGGGGTGCGCGCGGGGAGCGCGTTGCTCGAACCTTCCGGTGGTGATAGCGGCGCGGCCCTGTCACGAAGACGTCATCACTCCGTGACGAGATCCAGGCGTCGACCGCAAGTAACAGACTGTTGCTTGCGCGTTCGCCACCCCGGCTCGCGGCCTGGGTTGACGACGCGCGGCGCGGCCCAGGCGGCCTGAACGCGAGACCCGGGTGAACCTGAGCGCCCAGGTGAAGCCCCGAGCTCGGGTAAACGCGAGCGCGCAGGTGGAGGCTCGAGCTCGGGTGAACGCGAGCGCGCAGGTGGAGGCTCGAGCTCGGGTGAACGCGAGCGCGCAGGTGAAGGCTCGAGCTCGGGTGAACGCCCGACCTCTGTGAACGCTGGTGCCAGCGGTGACCGCTAGGGCCCGGGCAGGCCCAGGCCGCCGCTGAGGTCGCCGAGGGCGCCGCCGAGCTTCGACTGGGCGAGGCCCTGCGCGGAACGGATCGCTTCGTTCACCGCCGCCAGCACCATGTCCGCCAGCAGCTCCGGATCGTCGGGGTCGATCGCCTCCGGGGCGATCCGGATCTCGGTGATCTCGAGGGCGCCGGTGGCCTTGACCGTGACCATCCCTCCGCCGGCCGAGGCCTCGACCGTCTCGGCGGCGAGCTCCTCCTGCGCCTTCGCCATGTCGGCCTGCATCTGCTGGACCTGCTTCATCATCTTGTTGATGTCCATGCTCATGCGGCTCCCCCTTCGGTTAGCACATAGGTGCCAGACTCAAGTCTCGCACGAGGTCTCGCAGGGTCGCGGCCACGGCCCGCAGGTCCAGGTACGCGCCAGACCGAAGGCCGGCAAGAAACCTCGCATGGACGGGCCGCCAACGCCGCGGGGCGGCGACTATTCGTCGAGCTCGTGGGCGTCGAAGGTCTCCTTGAGCATGGAGACGAGCTCCTCCTCGCTCGCCGGCGGCTCCTCCGTCGGTTCGCCCGCGTGCTCCCCGACGGCGAAGGCGAGCGTGAGCCGGCGCCCGGTCACCTCGTAGAGCGCATCGGCAAGGAGGCTCGCGTTCTTCGGCTCCTCGGCGAGTTTCCGGTGGAAGTCCGCCGCCGGCGGGAACTCGAGCGTCAGCGTGTCCTCTGAGAGGCCGGCCGGACGGGCCTCCTTCAGCATCGCCGCCGTCGGGATGGAGCGCTCCTCGACCGCCGGAAGCACCGAGCGCAACCACGCCTCCTGGAGCTGGACGAGCTCCAGGGGCGGTGGCTCGGCCGTCGGTTCAGGTGGCCTCCTCTCGACCGTCTCGGCCGCCGTCACCGTCACCGTGTGCGCGCGCTCCTCGAGCTGGTCGACGCGGTATGCGAGCGACTCGTGCGCGAGATCGGCTTTGGGGCGAGTCACCTTCACGAGCGCCAGCTCGAGCGGCAGGCGCGGGTCGCCGCCCTGGCGCAGGTCGTCCACGGCGACCGCGAGCAGATCGCACAGGCGTAGGACGGTCGCCTCGCCGAGCTGGTTCGCCTGCGCCTGCAGGCGTTCACGCGTCTCCTCGGTCACGGGCAGCGAGGTCGGTACCTCCCCGACGTGCTGGACGACGAGCAGGTGTCGGAGGTGCTCGAGCAGGTCGGCGACGAGCCGACCGAGGTCCTGTCCCTGCTCCGAGAGCTCCTCGACGAACTCGAGCGCGCCGGCGGTGTCGCGGTCGACCACGAGATCGCAGAGGCGGAAGAGCGCCTCCTCCTCGATCGCACCCAGGAGCTGCAGCACCGACTGGACGCTGACGTCACCCCCCGTCGCCGACACGAGCTGATCGAGCGTCGAGACCGCATCGCGGAAGGAGCCGCGGGCCCCTCGCGCGATCAGCGATAGCGC
>Ga0307278_10001333_pt1 | contig 12310 bp, 14 predicted proteins | sample ER_DNA_117_FD_194482 | JGI IMG/M metagenome (GOLD analysis project Ga0307278, IMG submission 194482) | Bulk soil microbial communities from the East River watershed near Crested Butte, Colorado, United States - ER_DNA_117 | ecosystem: Environmental > Terrestrial > Soil > Floodplain | place... | reverse complement strand
CGACGGCAAGACTCCGCTCTCTCTCGACGACGCTGCGGCCGGGATCAAGGCGATCTACCAGGATCTGCTCGACAGAGCCTGGAACGAGGCGCGTGCACGCGGCGACAAGCTTCCACCCGAGGCGCAGAAGGCAATTCCTCCGACCGTCCCAGGCCAGCAATGAAGCGCCTCCTCAGGAGCGTCGCAGCCGTCGGTGTACTCGCCCTCGTGACACCGGTGGCCGCGTTCGCTCACGAGGCGCCCGAAAGCGCGCAGTCGCGCTGGGTGATGGTCGACTGGATGCTCGAGGCGTTCTTCGTGTTCGCCGGTTTCGCGCTCGTCGGGTTCATCTGGGCGTGGAAGGCGGGGGCCTTCCACGACCTCGAGCGCCAGGCTGCGATCCCGCTCTTGATCGAAGAGGAGGACTACTACACGCCGGAGTGGGCGTTGGACGAGGAGGAGTGGGACGAATGAGCATGCCGACCGGCGATACGCCCGAGAAGGTCCAGCAGTTCTATCTCTACCTGAACGGCCATCAAGAGACGACTCGTCCCGTCGAGTCGTGGCATGTCGATTGGCTGTCGGTCGCGTGGCTGTGGGGCTTCGTGTTTGCGCTTCTCGCCGTGCTGCTCCTCTGGGTCAGGCAGTACCGAACCACGCGCCAGCGCTCAGGCATTTATCCAGTGGATAGTTTTGGCGGCTGGACGACGGAGGGCGCTGGGCCGGCGACAGGTTTCTTCCTGCTGTTCACGGTCCTCATCGTCGGATTCGCGGTAGCGCTCATCGTCGGACACCTCGTCTGGGGGCAGAAGTTCTGATGGCTGCGATCTCGGTACTCCCGTTCGTTTCGTATTCCTCGATGACCGGGACGCTCATTCCCGCGGCTCAGTGGCCGACGGTCTACTCGTCATTGCAGGCGTTGAAGGGACACGTCCAGGAATACCCCGGCTGCCAGAGCTTCGACGTGTTCGTGCGAGCGGAAGGAAACGGCGACGTACTCGTCCACTGCTACACCACCTGGGACACGCCTGGGCAGCTTGAAGTGTTCCTGGAGCGCGGCTACACCTTCGAGCGGTTGCTGGCCGACGTCGGCACGGGGCTCAGCCCTTCGCGCAGCCTCGTGATGGAGAAGGTCTTCTGATGGCGCAGAATCAGGACGACAAACCGCGGCCTGCGCGACCGCTGTTCGGCTACCGGGACGTTGGTGAGGAGATACGGCACGGCCGGCAAGCGCTGACGCGTGCCTGGATCGTGCTCGCGATCCTGATCGTGGTCGAGCTCGCCTGGACGCTTACGGTCTACTTCATCGAACCGGGTCTTAGGTAGCCCGTGTATACCCAGCGCGTCTCGTCGCTGGAGTTCTTCACGTATGCGGCGTTCTTCGCTGTCGTTGTCGTGTCGATCGCGTCCATCCTACCGGGGCGCAAGCCGCCGATACGCACGGAGCCGTACGCCGACGACGAGCTGAAGGCGCACGACGGCAAGCTGCCGAAATACTTCCTCGCCGGCGGCGCTTTCCTGCTGCTCGGCGGCGTTCACATGATCCTGAAGAACCTGCCGTGGACGGCGGACTGGCTCGCCCGCGCCGGCTACGCAGGGCATCTCGTGCGCGACCTCTCGAACACGCACGTGATGATCGTCGGCGGCGGCACGCTGATCTCGACCGGGCTCTGCTGGTACGTCCTGCCACGGATCGTCGGGCGTCCGCTGACCAGCCCCGGGCTCGCCCAGGGGGCCTTCTGGTTCACGGCGGTCGGGCTGCTCGTCTTCTACGTCGCGTTGATCGCGAACGGGATCGCGATGGGACGGCTGGTGTCTTCGGGCTGGGACTACGAGGCGGCCAAGCTCCACATGGGCAAGGCGTATCGCGTTCCGGTCGGCATCGGAGCGGGGGTGATGGGCCTCGGCTACTGGTGCTTCGCGGCGAACGTGTTCCTCACGATCTTCCAGTCCCGGCTGGTGCGTGTGCCGAAGCCGAGCGGGCACCTGTGGAAGTTCCTCGCCACCGGTGCGGCGGGTCTGACCGTTGGCACCGTGCAGGGCGTGATCCAGGTGCAGCCGGCGCACGCGGACTGGCTCTACCGGGCCGGGCATGCCGGCGAGTGGATCGATCCGATCAGTCACGCGCACATCAATCTCGTTACCGGCCTGACGATGCTGACGGCCGGCGCCGTCTTCGCGCTGGCGCCCGCCCTCGGCGGCAAGGCACCGACCAGGCGGGTCGCGAACCTCTGCTTCTGGTCGCTCCTCGGCGGTTCGCTCGCGTTCTACGGAGTTGCCCTCTACCTCGGCTTCCACGAGGGGCGGCTGGTGGTTCGTCACGGCCTCACGCCCGAGCAGGCCGAGGAGGCCACGAGGCTCCACCCGTTCCTGATCATGGCCGCGGGCATCGCGATGATGGCGGCCTTCTGGTTCCTGCTCCTGACACTCGTGCGCTCGTTTCGTCATGCGCGCGGACCGATGCGAGCCTTTGTGCTCGCCGGCTGTGCAGCGTTGGCCGTGGGAACGCTCCAGGGCCCGGTTCAGGCCTTCCCGGCCGTCAACGAGCTACTCGATCGGGGCGGTGACGCCGGTGACGTGATCGTCAACCTGCACGCCCAGCTGAACATGCTGGCGGGCTTGATGGTGATCCTCATGGGTGCAGCGCTCGCGCTCACCCCGGGCGCACTACGGTCAGCGCGCTCGCTCCTCGTCGGCGTCGTAGGCGGAATGAGCGTGTACTACGCCGCAGGCATCGCCTTCGCCGCGGTCGAGGCCCATCGCGTTGCGAACGGCGGCAGCTTCGGTGCAGCGGTCGCCTCGCTCGAGCCGTGGCAGGCGCTCGTGCTCGCTCCCGCTGCTTTGGCGGTGGCGTTCGGATTCGGTTCGTACGCACGAGCAACCTGGCGAGGGACCGAGGTCTACCGCGCGAAAAGCCGCGGCCGGCTGCGGCGCGCGCCGTCGACGTATGCGGGCCGGATCCCGAAGCATGTGCGGCGGCGCCGACCGGCGGCGGTGGCCCTGTACGAGGTGCCCATGGGCCTGCTCGGCTTTCCCGGCCTCGGCTGGCTGTTCGCGGGCTATCCGCTCGCAGGCTCGGCCCTCCTGCTCGTCGGCCCGGCGATCGCCTGGGCGGCGATACCGCTCGCGTTCACGCCGTTCTCGAACGGACCGCTCGTCCAGGTCGGCTGGCAGGCGGAGTTCGTCTGGCTGCCGGCGAGCACTTTCATCTCGACGGTATTGCTCTATCGCGCGCATCGGCGCCGGCGCCTCCGGCTGCTCGGGTCGCCGCCGAGACGGCGCGGCCGGAAGAGCTATCGCACGCGCGTGGCCGTCTCGATCGGCGCAATCGGGCTCTTGCTGGTGACGCTGCCGTTCGTGCCCGCGGTCGCCGGTATAGGCGGGAGCACCGTCCGGTATGCATACCAGAGCGGTTTCACGCGCGAGGTGACGGGCCAGTTCCTCGCCACGCCGCGCGGAACGATCAAGCTCTTTGCCTGGTCGGATCCGCAAGAGACATTTCCGGCCGACGCGCTGCGCCTGCGGGCGCAGGATCTGTTGGCGTTGCGCGTACGCGCAGCGGCTGTCGATGCGCCGGGCGCCTACCGTCTGTTCGATCTGGACGGCAATTCGATGCCGCTCTCCGTACGCCGCAGCTCGCCGCGCGAGCTGATCCTCGCCCCGGTGCAAAGGCTGAAGCCGGGTGAGTACGTCTTTGCTGCGAGCCACGAAGGGATGTTCGGAGGTCGTGATTTCGCCTATCTGCGCGTGGTTGCCCCCGGAGAACCCGTCACCGTCGTCTCTCGCAACCAGCGGACGGACATTCCCGCAGTCGCGGATGCAGTGCCTCCGATCGCAGCGGCTCTCCTGGCCTTCACGTTCGCGCTCCTCCTGTTCCGTTCCCTCCTGCGAAGGACGGCCGGCCAGAAGGCCCTGTGGGCCGTGGGCTTTGCGCTGTTCGCTGTCGCTGCGGCGAGCGAGGCTGCGGCTCAGCGCGCCGGGTGGAGCCCGGCGCTCTTCCGTACGTACTACGTCGCCGGCGGTGTCTTGACCGTCGCGTATCTGGGCGCAGGCTCTGCGTGGATGCTCTTGCCGCGACGCGGACGAGACGTCCTGCTCGGCGGCCTCGCGGTCGCCACGGTTGCCGCCATCGTCACGGTCGTCCTTGCGCCCGTCGACGTGGCCGGGCTTGCGGCGGCGCAGAGTGGACAGCCGCCGAAGAACGGCGTGCTCGGCGGACACGCTTTCCTGTGGGCCGTCGGTCTCAACTCGATCGGCACGATCCTCCTGGTCGGCGGTTCGGTGCTCTCGATCCTGCGACGTCAGCGCGTCCGCGCGAACGTGTGGATTGCCTCCGGAGCCCTCACCGTCGCGGCCGCCACCGGCCTTTCACGCACGGGTGACACGTCGCTCGTCTATCTCGGCGAGCTGATCGGGATCGCCCTCATGTTCTGCGGCTTCACGTTGACCGCACCGGCCCGGAAGCCAACGCGCGCAGCTGCGGAGCCGGCCCCGCGACCGGCGGTGGTCGCCAGGTGAGCAGGCGCGACCGCGCATTCCACCGCCATGCGCAGGCCGTCCTCGAGCATGAGCTCCTGCGTGCGCGGAAGCGGCTTGCGGCGCTCCCGGAGGAGCGTCGCTCGGCTCTGGAGGACGTGACCGCCCAGGTTGTGGCAGCCGTGGTGGACTCGGTGCTCGAGGAGTCCCGCCGCGAGCCGGCACTGGCTCGTGCCCTGGGCTCCATCTACGGCCCCGAGCCCGCCTGGGAGCCGAGGGTGGTCTCGTGGGCCACGGACTAGAATCGCAGGGTGGCTCGTAGAGGAAACCCAGCGCGCCTCGTCATCGCGCTCTCGGTCGCGGCCGTCCTCGCAGTCTTCTTGGTGTACACATCGATCGCGGGCAGCGGCACGCCGTCACTCCGGCCGAGCCAGCTCGCCGGCCACGCCGGGCGGGTCTCGCTGATGGGTCAGGTCATCGGCACGCCGGCAGGCGACGCGCATGCCGCCGGGCTGCGGTTCAAGCTTCGCGACGTCAAGGGGTCGACGTCCGTCCCGGTCGTCTACAAGGGCTCCGTACCGGACCTCTTCCGCAGCGGCCGCGACGTCGTCGTCGACGGAAAGCTGCGCAACGGCGTGTTCGTCGCGGTGCCGAACACGCTCGTGACGAAGTGCCCGTCGAAGTACCAACCGAAGCGCTGATTGTGCCCCTGCCGGCGACACTCGCCGGCCTCTGGCCCGCGATCACGCGGCGCCAGAGACCACCCTCGCTCTTACCAAGGCTGCCAGCCTTGGCTGCGAGCGAGTGCGGCCTCTGGCTTGGTGCTCGCGACCCAGAGACTCGGCAGCGCCACCGGCAGAGGCACTGATGCCTGACCTAGGGCGTGCGGCGCTCGTCACGGCGTTCCTCTTGTTCGTGTACGCGCTCGTAGCCGGATCGCTCGCCGCCTGGAAGAGCCGGCGCCGCCTTGCCGAGTCGGCGCAGAACGCACTGCTCGGGTCGTTCCTGGCGACTGTCGTTGCGGCGGCTGTGCTGCTGGCTGCGCTTGCCCGGCACGATTTCTCTTTCCAGTACGTCGCCGACCACACGAGTCGCGAGCTCCCGCTCGGCTACACGCTGACGGCGTTCTGGGGCGGCCAGGAAGGCTCGCTGCTCCTATGGCTCCTCGTGCTCTCCGGCTACTCGGTCGCCGCGGTGCTGACGGCGCGACGCGCAGGGCGCGAGGTGCTCGCCTGGGTCGTGCCGACGCTGGGCCTTGTCGGAACCTTCTTCGCGCTCCTGCTCGTGTTCGTCGCCAGTCCATTCGCGACGCAGGCTGCGGTGGCGGACGGCGCCGGGCTCAACCCGAGCCTGCAGAACCCATACATGGCGATCCATCCGCCGATGCTCTACCTCGGCTACGTCGGCCTGACCGTCCCGTTTGCGTTCGCGATGGGCGCGTTGCTCGCTCGCCGTACCGACGAGCGCTGGATCGTGGCGACGCGGCGTTGGACGCTCGCCGCCTGGGCGTTCCTCGGCATCGGCCAGCTGCTCGGCGCCCACTGGGCGTACGTCGAGATCGGCTGGGGCGGCTTCTACGCGTGGGACCCGGTCGAGAACGCGGCGCTGATGCCGTGGCTCGCGGCGACCGCATTCCTCCACTCGGTGATGATCCAGGAGAAGCGCGGGATGCTGAAGGTGTGGAACGTGCTGCTGATCGTGCTCGCGTTCGGCCTCTCGCTGTTCGGGACGTTCCTCACGCGGAGCGGGATCATCCAGTCGATCCACTCGTTCACGCAGAGCTCGATCGGGCCGTGGTTCCTCGGCTTCATCTGTCTCATCACGGCAGCCTCGCTGTCCCTCGTATTCGCGAGGCTGCCGCTGCTGCGCACGAAGACGCGGCTCGAGTCGCTCGTGTCGCGCGAGGCGACGTTCCTCTACAACAACCTGCTCCTCGTTGCGCTGGCGCTGACGATCCTGTGGGGCGTCGTCTATCCGATCCTGTCGCAGGCCGTGACAGGGCAGGCCGCCACGGTGAGCAAGCCCTATTACAACTTCTTCCTGCACACGTTCGGGCTGCCGCTGCTGTTGCTGATGGGCATCGGTCCGCTCGTCGCGTGGCGGCGCGCATCGTTGCGCGCATTGGGACGCACGTTCCTCTGGCCGCTCGGCGTTGCGCTCGTGGCAGGCATCGCACTGCTTGCGGCCGGCGCCGGCTCGTCGCGAATCGGCGTGATCGCTTACACGTTCTCGGTCTTTGTGCTCGCGTCGATCGTGCTCGAGTTCGCACGCGGAACCGCGGCAAGGAAGGCGCTCGGAGGTGTCGGCTGGGGAGCCGCATTCTCTTCGCTGATCGCACGTAATCGGCGCCGCTATGGCGGCTACGTCGTGCATGCCTCCGTCGTGCTGCTTGCGATCGGCATCACCGGCGCAAGCGCTTACCAGACCGTCCGCGAGGCGCGCCTGAAGCCTGGGCAGTCCATGACTGTCGCAGGCGATCGCCTGGTGTTTCGCGGCTTCCAGACGAGGACGGAATCGAACCACCGTGCCATCCGCGGACTTGTCGACGTCTACCGAGGAGACAAGTACCTGGGTCGTTACACGCCCGGCAAGAATCAGTACTTCGCCGAGGACCAGGTGTCCAACGAGGTCGCGATCCGGCACGACTTGCTCACCGGCGGCGATCTCTTCCTGATCGCCGACCAGGTGAATTCCAACGGAAGTATCGACTTGAAGGCGCTCCAGAAACCGCTCGTGAATCTCCTCTGGCTCGCGGGGCTCGTGTTCGTCGGCGGCTCGCTGATCGCGCTCTGGCCCGATGCGAGGGAAGAGCGTCGCCTGGCGGCGCGGTATGCCGACGCGGCGGTGCGGATCTGACGGTGGCGCTCATCGTCGGCGTAGTGCTTGCGATCGTGTGCGTCGCGCTAGTCGCCTTGCCGTTCCTGCGGGAGCCCGCCACCAGGGACGACCGCCTCGTCGGGCCGGACGAGTTGGAGCAGCGGCGGCTGGCGCTGTCCGAGGAGCGCGACCGCGCGTTGGCCGCATTGAAAGAGCTCGAGTTCGACCATCGCACCGGGAAGGTCTCCGACGAGGACTACCGCAACCTCGTCGGTCCGTTGAGGCGCCGCGCTGCCGAAGCGTTGCGCGCACTCGACTTGCGCGCGTCGCCGACAGTGGAGGAACCGGTCCCGACGCATGGCTAGCTGCTCGAACTGCGGCACCGAGCTGCCGAAGACGAGTCGCTACTGCCCGCAATGCGGCCACCCCGCCCCGGCCGACGAGACGAAGGTGATGGAGCTGCCGCCGGACGAGACCGGGCGCGTTCCTGTCGAGTACGGGCAGGTCGAGCCGCGCTACTACGGGGTCACGCCGACGACCCTCGTGCTCGTCCTCGCAGGCGCTGCGCTGACGCTTGCCGTCGTGTTGTTCGCGCTCGGCCATTGGCCCTTCGGCCTGATCGCGCTCGGCGCCAGTGTCCTGCTCCTGCTCGTCTTCCTCGAGGCGGCGCGCCGCAAGCCCGACGGCGCAGTCGCACGCTCGACAGCCGACGCACTCGACGGTTTTCGCACTCGAGCCGGTCTCGCCGCGGGCTCACTGGCGACACGTGGCCGCGCTGCCCGCCGGCTGCTGGCCCTGCGGCGGGAGCTGCAGCGAATGGGCGTTCTGCGCGCCCGGCTCCTGTTCGAGCTCGGAGATGCGGTGTACCGTGGGGACGACCAAGGGAGCGAAAGGGCCCGCGGGCAGCTAGCTGAGCTGGACCGGCTCGCGGCACTGAGGGAGACCGAAATGGAGGCAGTCGTGGCCCAGACCCAGGAGCGGCTCGAACGACGCAGGCTGGAGGTTCAGCCCACGGAAATGGTCGAGCTGCCCGAGCCGCCTGAACAGCCGGGAGAAGCCTCCCCCGGCGCCCCTGCGGTCATTCCAGAGCCCTATCCGCCTCCCGACGAGGGAAACCCGCCCGAGCCGGCGATCATGCCGGAGCCCGGCCCGCTGGGGCCTGAGGAGCCCGAGGAGGGGCGCGGGAGCGCCTGAGGCGCCTTCCCCGGCCGGCAGGGACGTCCGAGGCCCTGCCGAACCTTCGCTCATGGCCTGCAAACTGGCCCTCGTCCTCGTTGCCGGGCTGCTACTCGCGGCCCCGGCTGCCGGCGACAACGGTGGCAAGCTGGGCGAGGTTCAGGCGCGCATCGCCGCCGCGCGCGCCCAGGAAGCACGGCTCACCGCCCAGATCTCCGGCGTCACCTCGCAGATCCGCTCCCTCGAGAGCAAGGTCGGCGACGTTTCGCAGAAGCTCTCGATTCTCGAACGCGATCTCGCTCTGCACCAGCGGCGGCTCGACCGGCTCAACGCGCTCTTCAGCTTCGAGACCGCGCGTCTGACCTTCCTGAGAAGTCAGTACGCGAAAGTCGTGCACCAGCTGAACCTGCGCATGATCGACATCTACCAGACGCAGGATCCCACTCTCGTCGAGGTGATCCTCGAATCGAAGTCGTTCCAGGACGTGCTCGACCAGCTGCATTACCTCGATGCGATCGCGCGGCAAGACAAACGCATCGCCGCCACGGTCGCCGTCGCGCGCGACGAAGTTCATGTCGCGCGCGAGCGGACGAAGACGATTCGCACGCGGGTGCATTCGGAGACACAGGTCGTGGCCGTGCGCACCCAGCAACAGCGTGATGTGAAGAATCAGCTGCTCGCGAGCCAGGGCTCGCTCGCAGGCAAGCGCAAGCGGCAGAAAGGCCAGCTCGCGTCGACCCGCGAGCAGGAGCAGGTGCTGATCGCCGAGGCGAACGCACTCGCGGCCGAAGACTCGCGCATCCGCGGGCAGCTCGCGGCAGCGCAGGGCTCGGGCGACACCACTCCTTCCTCGTCCGGCCTGATCTGGCCGGTGAACGGGCCGGTTACGAGCCCGTTCGGCTACCGCTGGGGACGGCTGCACGCGGGCATCGACATCGGCGTCCCGTACGGCACTCCGATCCACGCCGCAGCTTCGGGGACAGTCGTTCTGGCCGGCTGGACCGGCGGCTACGGCAACTACACCTGCATCGACCACGGCGGCGGCATGGCGACCTGCTACGCACACCAGTCCTCGTACGCGGTCTCGGCGGGCGCGCAGGTGACACAGGGCCAGGTGATCGGCTACGTGGGGAGCACCGGCCACAGTTTCGGCGCCCACCTGCATTTCGAGGTCCGGATCAACGGGAATCCCGTGGATCCGCTGGGTTACCTCTAGCGCTCCGCAGGGTCGCTGGGGGAACCTCCCGGTTCCCCCAGTCCCCCTCCACTGGTCCGCGGCGCGGACAGGCGGCTTCGCCGCCCGTACCTAGATTCCCTAGTAGAGCGTTTCCTCTTTGTAATTCGTACCCCGGCGGGAGTCGAGGACTGGGTCGTGCCGTGGTACGGGACAAGTCGTCTCCCGACGACGCCGGCCGCCTCCCCCGGGGCGGCCGGTTGTTTTCGGAGGCGATGGCGAGGGAACGCCCTCACCGCTCTTGTTCACCTAGGAAGGAGAGCTCATGGCACTCGTATTGCTCATTCTGTTGTTGATCCTGATCCTCGGCGGCGTCGGCATCGCCGCCGCAAAGCTCCTGCTGTGGATCGCTCTGATCCTGCTCGTCGTCTGGATCGCCGGGTTCTTCGCACGAGGCGCGGAGGGAGCTCGCTGGTACAGATGGTGAATGACGGGGCGGCCTAGGCCGCCCCGTTTTTTCATCCCAGCAGACCGAACGTCTGCCCGAGCAGGAAGATGTTCAGGCCGGAGATGATCGTGGCGACCACGACCGCGGCCGCGATCGTTGCGCGGGCGTTCACCAGCACGCCCATGATGTCGCGACGGCTCGTGAACATGACCAGCGGGATCAGGGCGAAGGGGATCCCGAAGGACAGGACGACCTGGCTGATCACGAGCGTCCGCGAGGGGTCGAGCCCGATTCCGATCACGATGAATGCCGGGATCATCGTCACGAAGCGGCGGACGAAGAGTGGAATCTGACGCTGGATGAAGCCCTGCATCACGACCTGGCCTGACATCGTCCCGACCGTCGAGCTCGAGAGGCCCGACGCGGTCAGTGCGAGAGCGAAGAGCACGCTCGATGCGCCCCCGAGAAGCGGCTCGAGCGTCCGGTGCGCGCCCTCGAGTGATTCGACGTTCGTGAGCCCGCTGCCGAAGAAGACCGTCGCAGCGATCACGAGCATCGACATGTTGATGAGGCCGGCGATCACCATCGCGATGAGGACGTCGATGCGTGTGTACCGGTAGAGGGTCTTCGCCTCCTCGTCGTTCCGGGGCACAATTCGATGCTGCGTGAGCGCGGAGTGGAGGTAGATCACGTGCGGCATCACGGTCGCACCGAGGATGCCGACGGCGAGCAGAACGGACTCGTTGCCCTTGAACTCAGGCAGGACCGCGTGCTTCGCGACCTCGCCGAGGGGCGGATGCACGATCCAGAGCTCGCCGAGATAACAGATCCCGATCACCGCGACAAAGGCGGTGATCACCGCCTCCAGGGGGCGAAACCCGTACCGCTGGAGCCCGAGGATCAGGAACGTGATCACGCCGGTGATCACTGCGGCCGGAAAGAGCGCGATGCCGAGCAGCAATTTGATCCCGAGCGCCGCGCCGAGGAACTCGGCCAGGTCGGTCGCCATCGCGATCAGCTCCGCCTGGATCCAGAGGCCGATCGAGGTGCGGTGGGAGAAGCGCTCCCGGCAGACCTCCGGCAGGTTCCGTCCGGTCGCGATGCCGAGCTTCGCCGAGAGCGTCTGGATCAGCATCGCCATCAGGTTCGAAGCGACGATCACCCAGAGGAGCGTGAATCCGAACTTGGATCCGCCCGCGATGTTCGTCGCGAAGTTCCCCGGATCCATGTAGGCGACACAGGCGATGAACGCCGGACCGAGGAAGGGGAGGACGCCCCAGCGCGACTTGCCTTGAAGCACACGCTCGCCCGCTCCGGGCAGGCGTGGGCCCTCCTCAGAGCGGGTCGCCATCATCGCCCTGAAGTTTAGCCTAGGCTAAACTTCTCGGCGAAGGACGTGCAGGTCGGGCAGGTTCCGGTAGCGCTCCTGGAGGTCGAACCCATAGCCCACGAACAGCTCGTCGGGCACCGTGAAGCCCACGTAGCGGACGGGAAGGTCGTCCACGAGCCGGCGATAAGGACGGTCGAGGAGCGTCACAGCGGCCAGGGAGGCAGGCTCGCGGAGGGCGAGGCTCTTGCAGAGGTAGTTGAGCGTCAGGCCCGTGTCGATCACGTCCTCTACGATCAGGACGTGCCGGCCTGTGATCTCGGCGTCGAGGTCCTTGAGCAGGCGGATGCTGGCCTGGCCGCCCTGGTCGGCGCCGGCTGCGTAGCTCGCGAGCTCGATGAAGTCCAGGCCGTGGTGGATCCCGAGCGCGCGGGACAGGTCGGCGACGAAGACGATGCTCGCCTTGAGTGGCGCCACGAGCAGCGGCTCCAGGCCGTTGTAGTCACGGGACACCTCACGCCCAAGCTCGCGGACACGCGTCCGTAGCTCCTCGCTCGTGAGGTAGACCTCCCCGAGCCGCGACTCGGGGGCTACGACGCGAGCTCGAGCTGGTATCGCTCCGCCAGGCGCTCGATGTCGCGCTTGTAGAAGAGCTTGATGCGCACCTCGGGATAACGCTCGCGCAGCTTCCTCAGCTTGCGGTTCTTCCTCGTCACGAGCGACTGCTTCATCACCGTGACCTCGACGTACAGGTCCTGCTCAGGCAGGTAGAAATCGGGCTTGAACGCCTCCACGACGCGACCGTTCTCGTCTTCCTCGAGGACGAAGGTCTTCGGCTCGTACTCCCAGGGCACACCGTAGTAGTCCAGGACCTTGGCGCATTCGAGCTCTGCCTTGTTTGCGAAGCGGGGAG
>Ga0307278_10001331_pt1 | contig 12317 bp, 11 predicted proteins | sample ER_DNA_117_FD_194482 | JGI IMG/M metagenome (GOLD analysis project Ga0307278, IMG submission 194482) | Bulk soil microbial communities from the East River watershed near Crested Butte, Colorado, United States - ER_DNA_117 | ecosystem: Environmental > Terrestrial > Soil > Floodplain | place... | reverse complement strand
ATGAGCCTGGTCACCGAGCCCGTCGCCGTCGTCGGCAACGGCCCCGTCGGGCAGACCGCCGCGCTGCTGCTGGCCCGCTGGGGCGTGCCGGTGGTGCTGCTCGACCGGCGCCCCGAGCGCGACCTGGCCGGCTCGAAGGCGATCTGCCAGCACCGCGACGTGTTGGACGTGTGGGCGGCGGTCGGCGCCGGCGGCCAGATCGCCAACGAGGGCGTGACCTGGACAACGGCCCGGACCTACTTCCGCGACCGGGAGCTGTTCTCGCTGACCCTGTCCGACCGTGGGCGCTCGCCATTCCCGCCGTTCGTCAACATCTCCCAGTCGCGCACCGAGCAGCTCCTCGACGACCGGATCGGCGCGCAGCCGCTGATCCGGGCCCGCTGGGCGACGGAGGTCGTCGGCATCGACCAGGACGACGGCGGGGTCACGCTGACCTGCGCCACGCCCGCGGGCCGGACGACGGTCCGAGCCCCCTACGCGCTCGCGTGCGCCGGCGCCCGCGGCGACCCGGTCCGCGAGATGCTGGGCGTCGGCTTCGACGGCCACGCCTTCGACGACCAGTTCCTCATCTGCGACATCCAGGCGGAGCTGCCCGGCTGGGAGCGCGAGCGGCGGTTCTACTTCGACCCGGCGTGGAACCCGGGCCGGCAGGTCCTCATCCACCCGTGCCCGGGCTCGACCTACCGCATCGACTGGCAGGTGCCGCCCGGCTACGACCTCGACGACGAGGAGCGCACCAGCGCGCTCGACGCGCGCATCCGCAAGATCGTCGGCGACACGCCCTACCGGGTCCGCTGGAGCTCGGTCTACCGGTTCCAGTCCAGGTGCGTCGACCGGATGCGCGCCGGCCGGGTGCTGCTCGCCGGCGACTGCGCCCACCTGTACGCGCCGTTCGGCGCCCGCGGCCTGAACTCCGGGGTGCAGGACGCCGAGAACGCCGCCTGGAAGCTGGCGTTCGTGCTGCGCGGCTGGGCGCCCGACGGGCTGCTCGACAGCTACCACCACGAGCGCCACGCCGCCGCCCTGGAGAACCTCGAGGTGACCAGCGCGACCATGCGCTTCCTGGTGCCGCAGTCCGAGGCCGAGTGGGAGCACCGCCGCCGGACGCTGGAGCGTGCCGTGCACGACGAGGCGGCTCGCGCGCTGGTCGACTCCGGCCGGCTCGCCGAGCCCTTCTGGTACGCGCGCTCGCCGCTCACCACCCCCGATCCGAGCCGGCCGTTCCCCAGCCGGCCGCCGAAGGGGGAGACGCCGCCGGTGGTGCCGGGGGTGCTGGTGCCGGACGCGCCCGCGCGCGTGCCCGACCGGCCGGCGGTGACGCGCCTGCGCGAGGTCGTCCGCGACGGGCTCCTGGCGCTCACCACGGAGGGCGTCGACCCGGGCGCCGTCGCGGTGGCCATGAAGGATGCGACGGCGGCGCCGTCGCGGGCGCTGCGCCTCGCCGACCTCGACGTCGAGGGCGCCCTGGCCGCGGCGATGGCGCCCCGCCCGCGTGAGGCCTGGATCCTGCGCCCGGACGGCCACCTGGCCGCCGTCGTCCCCGACCCGGCCCCACCCTCGGTCGCCGCCGCCACCCGCCGCGCCGTCGGCCACGCCAAATAGCGGATCGTGATGCTGAGGGCGGAACATCGTGATGTTCCATAGGAAGCATGCGAACGATCGTCACCCTCGGCGGGCTCGTCGTCTCCTACCAGCTCCGGGGGAACCTGGTCAGCGACGTGCACCTGGCGGCCCTGGCGATCGAGCACGGCCTGACGGTCTGCTCCGCGGACACCGACTTCGCCCGGTTCCGCGAGATCCAGTGGGTCAACCCGCTGGCACCCCCCTGACCGCCGACGACCCGGCCGCGGCGTCGTTGAACGGGCATATTGGCCGTGTTACGGTGCCCCGGGCCCGACCGGCCCTCCGGTACACGTGGTCCGTCGGACCGTCGGAAGGTGGCACCGTGAGCCTCGCCCTGTTCGCGCTCGTGGCCGCGATCTGGGGCGTCCTGCTGATCCCCCTCGCCCGGCGCGGCCACGCCGAGCTGGCGGCGTGGGCGACACCACGGGACACGCCGGCAAGGCTCTCCCGCGGCGCCCGCCCGTGGACCACCGGAGACCCGCCCGCCGAAGAACCCGACCCGGAGGCCGCGGCGGCACTGGCGCTGCACGCACGGCGGCGGGCCGCGCGACGGCGCACGGAGGCCAGGCGGCGCCGCACGCTGCTCGTGCTGGCCGTCGCGACGGCCGCCGGGCTGCGTGTCTGGGCCGCCCTCGGCGGGCGCTGGTGGGTCGCCCCGGCGACGGCCGGCTGCCTCCTCGTCGCCTACCTGGCCGTCCTGGTCGGGATGGCCTGGCGCCGTTCCCGCGCCACGGTCGCCTGGCGAAGGGCGAGGCCCGCTCGCCCGGCGGAACGCGAGGCCCGGCGCTGGCGCCCGGGGCGCGCCCACGCCGTCCGGGCCGCGCGCCGCCGCGCGCGCCGCGCCGCGGCGGGCTGTGGGCCGGTGGCGCCCACCACCGAATGAGCCTGGACAGCGCCGCCGAGCAGCTCCGGGCGCGCCTGGACGCCAAGCACCGCGCCCGCGAGGTCGGCCTCCGCAACGCCCGGCAGGCCATTCGCAGCTCCGCCAACGCCATCCGCGCCGCGCACAGGGCCGAGCTGGACCGGGCGGACCAGCTCCTCGCCGAGGCCCACGAGCTGCTGGCGGTCGCGGAGTCGACGCTGGCCGCCCACCCCGACGTGTACTACGCCGGCTTCCTCCAGGACGCGCAGAAGGAGTACGCGGAGGCGCTGGCGACCCGCGCGCTGGTCGCCGGCGACCCGGTGCCGCCGCCAGAGGACGTCGGGGTGGGCGACGCCCCCTACCTGAACGGGCTGGCCGAGACGGTCGGGGAGCTGCGCCGGCACCTGCTGGACGTGCTGCGCCGCGGCGACCTGCCGAGGGCGACCACCCTGTTCGCCGCCATGGAGGAGATCCACGCGCTCCTCGCCGACCTGGACTTCCCGGAGGCGATCACCGGCAACCTGCGTCGCTCCACCGACGTCGCCCGCTCGATCATCGAGCGGACCCGCAGCGACCTCACCCTGACCGTGATCCAGCGCGACCTCGCCGACGCCCTGCGCCACCGCCCGGTGGGACAGGCCCCGGTGGGAGAGGAGGAGGGCTGACGTGGGGCTGGACGAGCTGCTCGGGATCCGGGTCGAGGAGGTGTCGGGCGACCGGGTGGTCGCGGTATGCCCGGTCACGCCCGACCTGCACCAGCCGTACGGGCTGGTGCACGGCGGCCTGTACGCCGCGCTCGCCGAGACCGCGGCCAGCTACGGCGCGTCGTCCTGGCTGGCAGACCGCGGCGGCACCTTCGGGATCTCCAACCACACCGACTTCCTGCGGCCGGTCCGGGAGGGAACGCTCCGGGCAGAGGCGACGCCGCTGGCCAGGGGGCGCACGACCCAGCTCTGGCAGGTGGCGATCAGCGACGACCAGGACCGGCTGGTCGCCCACGGCCGGGTGCGCCTGATCAACCTCACCGACATGCCGGCGTGAGGTCAGCCCCCGTCCGCGCGGAGCGCCACCAGGACGTCCACCGCCGAACCGGTCGGGTAGTGGACCTCCAGGTCGGCGGTCCAGGCGCGCCGGACCGGCGCGCGCTCGAAGAACTCTGAGATCCGCTCCCAGGCGGCGACCAGGGCGTCGGGCATCGGCCCGCGGGCCGCGAACGCCAGGTACTCGCCGGCCGGAACGGCGACCGCGACCATGCCCGCCGGGACCTCGTCGGTGCCGGTGACCTCGGCCCCGACCACGCAGCGGTACCCGCGGTGCTCGCCCTCGTAGTCGGTGTAGACGGCACAGGTCGTCACGGTCCCGGCCCGGTTGGGGATGCGGCCGTCCAGCGCCTCCTGGCGGAACCGCCGCCACAGCACCGGGACGGCGGCGGTGGCGGGGTCGGCCTCCCGCTGCCTGGTCGTCCGCGTCTCGATGCCGATGACCTGCGTGCCGCCTCGCCGAACCCGCTCCGGCCTCACCGTCGCCCTCCTGCTCGCCGACCCGGCGAGCGCCAGCATACCCGCGGCCTCATCTTCGCCCCGGAACTGCCGAGACAACACCTGAACGTGTCGTTCGATGGTCGGCATCACAGGGAGGTAGCTGTGGGACGGGTGACTCGGCTGGTGGCCGTCGTCGCAATGGGGATCGTGGTGCTGGCGGGCTGCCAGCGCGACGAGCAGCGTCCGCAGGCGCCGACGGCGGCGCCGTCGACACAGGAGATCAGCCCCGGCACGCTCGCGGCCGGCGCGAAGGTCTCGGCGCCCAAGGACGAGGTCGTGCTGACGATGTCCGGCGAGATCGGGACCCACAACAAGGGCAAGAAGCTCGCGCTCGACATCGCCAGCCTGGAGAGGATGCGAACGGTACGGATGCAGACCTCCGAGCCGTTCCTGAAGCGCAAGGTGACGTTCGAAGGGGTACTGCTCTCGGACCTGCTGGCGGTGGCGGGCGTCCAGGACTCGGCGAGCAAGATCAACATGACCGCGCTCGACGACTACAAGGTGGACTTCAACGTCGCCGACGTCCGCAGCTCGCAGATGATGCTGGCCACCAAGGCCGATGGCAAGCGCATGCCGGTCGACCGCGCCGGCCCGATCCGCATCGTCTTCCCGGACAGCTCCAGCCTCGGCCACAACCCGGACCTGTGGATCTGGAGCGTCTCCACCATGCGGCTGAGCTGACGCGATGGCCGTCCTGGGCCGGCGCGGCCGGCTGCGACGCACGGGTGCCGGCGGTTCCAAGCCGGCACCCGTCGACCCTGGGCGCGTCCTGCGCCGGCGCCGCAGCCCGCTGCAGCTCGCCCTGGGCGGCACGCTGATCGCGCTCATCCTCGTGGTCGAGCTGCTGATCCTGCGGGCCTACGCCGACGTGTCGCGCACGACCGCGATCTTCGGCCGGGTGACGTTCCTGACCGGCAACCTCGTCAACGTCCGCAGCGAGACGATGCTGCTCAACGCCAAGGTCGAGGAGCTACCGACCAGCCGAGACGTCAAGGGCCTGCAGGTCCGGCGGGCACTGCTCGGCAACCAGTTCTTCCTGCTGGAGGGCCTGGGTGGCAGCGACCCACTGGTCCAGGCGACGGTCCAGCGAGCCCGGGCGGACCTCGACATCATCGACCAGGCCATCGTCAGAGCCCGCGCGAAGCCGACCGAGGCCAACCTCCGCGCCGAGGTGGCGAGGATGCGCCCCGCCTTCCGGCGGCTGAACGTCACCCTCAAGGAGCTCTACGACAAGGAGGAACAGCAGTTCTTCGGGGCGCTCAGCGGGACGCTGCAGGCCAGGGCCAGCTCCGAGCGGCTGCTGGTCGGCTTCAGCAGCCTGGTGCTGCTGGTGGGGGTGGCGCTGGCCCTGTCGCTGCGCCAGCGGGTGCGCTCCGACTTCGCCCGCGCCTGGCAGACCCTCACCGCCGAGGTCGACGAGCGCAAGGCGGCCGAGGCGGCGCTGCGGGCCAGCGAGGAGCGGTTCCGGTCGCTGGTGCAGAACTCCTCCGACGTCATCACCATCCTCGACGCCGACGGCAGCGTCCGGTGGCACAGCGAGTCGCTCAGGCGCGTCTTCGGCTACGACCCGGAGAAGCTGCTGCACACCGACGAATCGACGCTGGTGCACCCCGACGACCGCGACCGCGTCGCCGGGTTCGTCGCCGAGGCGGCCATGCGGCCGGGCGTGACGGCGGCGACCACCTGGCGGTCGCGGCACCGCGACGGCACCTGGCTGCACACCGAGACGGTCGCCGCCAACCTGCTCGACGACCCCAACGTCCGTGGCCTGGTCCTGCACACCAGGGACGTCTCCGAACGCAAGGAGCTCGAGGACCAGCTCACCCACCAGGCGTTCCACGACGGGCTGACCGGCCTGGCCAACCGGACGCGGTTCACCGAGCGGGTGGAGCAGGCCCTTGCCAGCATCGGTCCCACCGACGTCGCGGTGCTGTTCGTCGACCTCGACGACTTCAAGCACGTCAACGACAGCCTCGGCCACGCCGCCGGCGACCAGCTCCTGGTGGCGACCGCCAAGCGGCTCAAGAGCTGCCTGCGGCCGGGCGACACCGCCGCGCGCTTCGGCGGCGACGAGTTCGCCGTCCTGCTGGAGCGGGTCGCCGACCGCGACGCGGCCTCCGCCGTCGCCGCCAGGGTGATCGACACCCTGCACCAGCCGTTCGGCCTGCAGGGCCGGACCATCCCGATCAAGGCCAGCGTCGGTGTGGCGATCGGCCGGCGCGGGGTCGAGGACGCCGACGCGCTGCTGCGCAACGCCGACGTGGCCATGTACGCCGCCAAGGCCGGCGGCAAGGACCGCTTCGAGGTGTTCCGGCCGGAGATGCACGCCGACATGGTGCAGCGCCTGGAGCTGGAGGCCGAGCTGCGCCACGCCGCCGACCGCGGCGAGCTGGTGCTGCACTACCAGCCCATCGTGGAGCTGGCCTCCGGCCGCATCACCCGGGTCGAGGCGCTGGTCCGCTGGGCGCATCCCACCAGGGGCCTGCTCGGCCCGCTCGCGTTCATCCCGCTCGCCGAGGAGCAGGGCATGATCGGCCCGATCGGGCGCTGGGTGCTCGACGAGGCCTGCCGCCAGGCTCGCTGCTGGCAGGACAGGTTCCCCGCCGCGCCGCCGCTGTCGATGCACGTGAACCTGTCGGGCAAACAGCTCCAGCAGCCGGACCTGATCGCCGAGGTCGCACAGGCGCTGGAGGCCTGCGCGCTCGAGCCGGAGCTGCTCACCCTGGAGATCACCGAGACCGTGCTGATGGCCGACATCGACACCGTGAGCCAGCGGCTCCAGGACCTCAGGCAGCTCGGCGTGCTCCTGGCCATCGACGACTTCGGCACCGGCTACTCCTCGCTCAGCTACCTGCGCCGCTTCCCCATCGACATGCTCAAGATCGACAAGGCGTTCGTCGACGGGATCGGCAAGGGCCGCGAGGACGTCACCCTCGCCCACGCGATCGTCAACCTGAGCCACACCCTGCAGCTCCACACCATCGCCGAGGGCATCGAGCTGCCCGAGCAGGCCGCCAACCTGGCCGCGCTCGGCTGCCAGGACGGCCAGGGCTACCACTTCGCCAAGCCGCTCGCCCCGGAGGCGATGACCGACCTGCTGGAGCGGACCCTCGCCCCCGGCGGCTTCCTGCTGCGCCCGGCCGAGGCCGTCGCCACCCCGTAGCCGGCTGGCTGCCTCCTCGCGCACGATTCGCCGTAAGCTTGGCATTCGGCGGGTTCGTCCCTGGAGGTGTCCGGTGCAAGCGGCTTCCTGGCTCGAGCACTACGACGAAGGCATGCCGGCAACGCTCGGCCCCTACCCGGAGCGGACCCTGCTCGACTACCTCGACGAAGCGGCCAGCGAGCGTCCCGACGGGCCGGCGCTGCTGTTCAAGGGCCACACCGTCACCCACGGCGAGCTGCAACGGCTGAGCGACGCGTTCGCGGCGGCCCTGGCCGCGCTCGGGGTCGCCAAGGGCGACCGGGTCGCGCTGCTGCTGCCGAACTGCCCGCAGTTCCTCATCTGCGAGCTGGGCGCGTGGAAGGCCGGGGCGGTCGTGGTCCCGCTCAACCCGATCTACACCGAGCCGGAGCTGGCGGGCGGCCTGGCGCGGACCGGGGCGGAGACGATCGTTGTGCTCACCCCGTTCTACGGCCGGGTCAAGGCGGTCCAGCCGCGCACCGCCCTGCGGCGGGTGGTCGCGACCAACATCAAGGAATACCTGCCGCCGCTGCTGCGGGTGCTGTTCACGCTGGCCAGAGAGCGCAAGGGCGGCCACCGGGTGCGGCTGGAAGCGGGCGACCTGTGGCTCCCCGACCTGTTGGGACGCCATCGGGGGACGCCGCGGCGCGACGGCCGGGCCGGCCCCGGCGACCCGGCGTCGATCCTGATGAGCGGCGGCACCACCGGCACGCCCAAGGGCGTGGTCGGCCTGCACCGGCACTACACCATCACCGGCACGCAGATCGCGACCTGGCTCAGCTCGGGGACGACGCCCTGGGAGGACGTGGTGCTGGCGCCCCTGCCGCTGTTCCACTCGCTGGCCAACATCGGCATCCAGAGCGTGGCCCTGATCAACCACAACGCGATCGCGCTCGTCCCCGACCCCCGCGACCTGAAGGACCTGCTGCACACCATCCACAAGGTGCGCCCGACCTCGTTCAGCGGCGTGCCGGCGCTGTACAACGCGATGATCAACCACCCCGACGTGCGCGCGGGCAAGATCGACTTCAGCTCGATCAAGGTCTGCTTCTCCGGCGCCGCGCCGCTGCTGGCCGAGACCAAACGGCGCTTCGAGGAGCTGACCGGCGGCCGCATCGTCGAGGGCTACTCGCTGACCGAGGCGATGCTGGCGTGCGCGGTCAACCCGGTGAACGGGCCGAACAAGCTCGGCTCGGTCGGCATGCCGCTGCCGGACGTGGAGATCCGGATCGTCGACGCCGACACCGGCGCGGGCCCGCTGGCGCCAGGCGAGGTCGGCGAGGTGCTGATCCGGGCGCCCCAGCTCATGGCCGGCTACTGGAACGACCCGGGGGAGACCGCCGCCACCGTGCGGACCCACGACGGGGACCGCTGGCTGCATACCGGCGACCTCGGCTACCTGGACGAGGACGGCTACCTGTTCATCGTCGACCGTCTCAAGGACCTCATCAAGACCAGCGGCTACCAGGTCTGGCCACGGGAGATCGAGGAGGTCGTCGCCACCCACCCGGCGGTCGCCGAGGTCGGCGTCGCCGGCGTGCCCCACCAGACCAGGGGCGAGGTCGCCAAGGCGTGGGTGGTGCTGCGCGCGGGCCAGCAGGCGACCGCCGAGGAGATCCGCGACCACTGCCGCGGCCGGCTCGCCCCCTACAAGATCCCCGCCCAGGTCGAGTTCCGGGACGCGCTCCCCATGACCATGGCCGGCAAGGTGCTGCGCCGCGCCCTCACCGCCGGCGACCAGCCTGCACCAGCGCCCTGACCCTGGCCATCAGGTCGCCGGGGTCGAACGGCTTGACCACGAAGTCGTCCGCGCCCACCTCCCGGGCGCGCTGGTGGTCGGCGGAGACGGCGATGTCGGCCGTCAGCAGGATCACCGGGATGGCGGCGCCGCGAGGGTCGGCCCGCAGGCGCGCGCAGACCGCGAAGCCGTCGATGACGGGCATCCGCACGTCGAGCAGCACCAGGTCCGGCTGGAGGTCGAGAGCCTTGTCGAGCGCCTGCGCGCCGTCGCGCGCGACCTCCACCTGGAAGCCCTCCAGGTGGAGGTTGACCTCGACAAAACGGATGATGTCGGGGTCGTCGTCGGCCACCAGGACGGTCACGGCACACGTCCCTTCCTCATACGGTGGTGCTCATTCTCCTCGCTCGTCGCGCCGACGATGATGTCACCCGCAGGGGCAGAAGGGGACCACTCCGCGTATGCTTGCGAGCGCGGCGCTGGCGGCGTTTCGGGCCGCACGCCGCCAGCCCGCCTCCTGGTGCCACCGGTCATCCTGGTGGCTCCGCGCCAGCGAGCCGCTCGGCCATGGCAGCCACGTAGTCCACGATCCGGCCCACCGCGCGCGCGCCCGGGTCCAGGTCGGGGTTGTAGATCGCCACCGTCCAGCCGGCGCATCCCGCCACGGCCAGCGCCGCCGCGGTCAGCTCGCCGAGCTGGTCCCAGCCCAGCCCGCCCGGCTGCCGGTAGTCGACCGCGCCGAGCGCCTCGGTCGCCAGCACGTCCAGGTCGACGTGCAGCCACCACGCCGCCGCCGTCTCGCGGAGGTCGCGCGCGGACCGGGTGGCGACCGCCGCGGGACCGCGCAGGACCAGCTCCACGTCGGAGTGCATCGGCACGGTCCCCCGCAGCGACGCCGCCCCATCGCGGACGATCGTCGCCTCATCGCGCGGGCCGAGCAGGGCCACCTGCGCCGGCGCGAGCAGCGGCGCGAGCGCCGCCAGCTCCTCCGGCAGCCCCTCGGCGGGCAGGCCGAGGGCAAGGAACAGCTCGGAGTCGGCGGCCTCGCCGGTGGTCGACTGCCGCGGCGGGTAGCCGTCCTCGTGGCCGTCGACCATCAGCAGGCCGGTGCTGCCGAACCGGTCGCGGGTGGCCGCCAGCCCGCCGAGCATGACCGGGCAGTCGCCCCCGAGCACCAGCGGGAACCCGCCGGCCCGGTGGACCGCCGCCACCGCCTCGCGGGTGCGCTGCACCATCGACACGAGCGACCGCTCGGTCAGCAGGCCGGAGCGGGCGCTCCGCTCCGGCCGCGGCGGCTCGAAGCCGACGTCGCCGGTGTCGTCAACCTCGGCCCGCTCGGCGAGGCGCGAGACCAGCCCGGCGCGCCGCAGCGCCGCCGGCGCGCGGGCGACCCCGTCCTCCCGACCCGAGGAGTTGAACGGCACCCCGACCACCTGGACCCGCATCTCGCTCCCCTGGGCCGGTCCCTCGCGCCTGCTGCCCGGGCAGTCTATAGGCTTGCTGCCAGGGCCGAGCCCCGGCCCGAGGGAGGACCCGCCGATGCAGCAACCGCCGCCTCCGGAACCGCCGCCGCGGCCGCTACCACCGCAGCCGCTGCCGTGGGGCTACGAGCCGCCGCAGCCTCCGCAGCCGCCGCGGCCCTGGTACCGGCAGCCGCTGGGCGTGTTCGCGATCATCACCACGGCGCTGCTGGTGGTCGGGCTGCTCGCCAACGCCCTCGACGGCGGCGGGCAGGGGTCGGCGCCGGCGACCACCGCCACGCCCGGGGCCGTCGCGCCGCCGGCGACGGCCGCCACCACGACCACCACCGTGCCCGCGACCCTCGCCGACCGGCTCCGCCAGGCCGCCCAGGACGAGCTGGCCGCGGTCGGGACCGTCACGAGCGTCGACGCCGAGCCGGGCGGGCAGGTCACCGTGACCTGGGAGATCGCCGAGGCCGCGACCACGGGCCTCACCAAGAACCAGGCCCGCCTGGGCGTGCTGCGCATCATGCGCGCCGTCAAGCAGGTCGAGGCGGGCGCCGGGGACGACTACCAGGGCGTCCGGCTGCTGGGACGCTACCGGCTGCCCGGCGGCGCCGAGCCGGCCACCGTGGTGCGGCTCCGGTTCTCCAAGGCGACCGTGCAACGCACCGAGTTCTCCGACCTCCGGTACCTGGAGGCCTACGACCTCGCCGACGCCGCCACCATCCACCCGGCCTTCCGCGGGTGACCATGCCGGCCGCGGCCTCCCTCCGCCGCGCCGCCAGGCGGGTCGCCAGGCGCGTCGACCTGTCCCCGCTGACCGAGTGGCGAGGCCGCGGCGCGCTGCCCGGGCTGCGCACGGCCAAGACCACCCTGGCCGCGGTCATCTCCTGGGAGCTGGCGCGGCGCCTCCTGGGCGAGTCGCTGCCGGTGCTCGCCGCCTTGACCGCCCTGCTGGTCACCCAGCTCACCGTGGTGGAGACGGTCACCGAGAGCCTGCAGCGCGTTGGCAGCGTGGTCGTCGGCGTGCTGCTCGCCGTGCTCCTCGCCGACCTGCTCGGGCTGCAGTGGTGGAGCGTCGGCCTGGTGATCTTCGCGTCGCTGGCCGTCGGCCAGGTCCTGCGGCTCGGCGCGCACCGCATCGAGGTGCCGATCAGCGCCCTGCTGGTGCTCGCCGTCGGCGGCCAGCCCGGGGTGGCCCGCACGCGGGTGCTGGAGACCCTCATCGGCGCCGCGGTCGGCGTCGTCGTCAACGTCGTGGTGGCCCCGCCGGTGTACGTGCAGTCGGCCGGCGAGGCGATCGGCGAGCTGGCCGAGACCATGGCCCGCCTGCTCAAAGACGCCGGCCACGAGCTGGCGCTGGGCTGGTCGGGGGAGGACGCCTACGACCGGCTGCGGCAGGCCCGCGAGCTGGACGGCCCGCTCGGGCGCGCCTGGCGGGCCCTGGGCCAGGCCGAGGACAGCCTGCGGCTCAACCCCCGCCGCCGCCGGGTCGGCGACCCCTCCAGCGACCTGCGGGACGCGCTGACCACGCTGGAGCACAGCGCCATCCTGGTCCGTGGGCTCTTCCGCTCCCTCGTCGACCTCGACACGGTCACCGGCGGCGAGGGGCCCGAGCCGGCGCTGCGGGCCGCCCTCGCCGGGCTGCTGGACGAGACCGCCGGCGCCGTTCGCGCCTTCGGCGAGCTGGTCAGCGCCAGCCTCCCTGGCCCGCCCGCCAACGAGGCGCCGCTGCGGCGGGCGCTGGGTCGGGCGAAGGCCCGCCGTGACGAGGTCGCCACCGCGATGGCGACCGGCCCCCGAGACCACCCCGGCGCCTGGCAGGTCCATGGTCACCTGCTGGCCAACGTGGATCGTCTGCTCAGCGAGATCGACCCCGAAGGCCAGACATGGCCGGGGGTCGGACGCT